>Ga0182006_1002337_pt1 | contig 10423 bp, 5 predicted proteins | sample Sormic07211104_1_FD_123022 | JGI IMG/M metagenome (GOLD analysis project Ga0182006, IMG submission 123022) | Rhizosphere microbial communities from Sorghum bicolor, Mead, Nebraska, USA - 072115-104_1 MetaG | ecosystem: Host-associated > Plants > Roots > Rhizosphere | place: USA: Nebraska...
AGAGAAGGAACCTACCTTTCTGGACCGCCTGGCTAAGCGCTGGGCTAGCATTGACGCTTCTGGGCGTGTGGTGGATTCGGAGAATCGTCCGCTTCCCGGCGCGAGCGTGAAGGTAAAGAAGACCGGGAAGGGTGTGAGTACAGATGCGAACGGGAAATTCTTCCTGAGAGGTGTGGAAGAAGGGGCTGTGCTGGTGGTGAGTTTTATCGGGTATCTGCCAAAGGAAGTGAGTGCTTCGGCAAATATGGGGAATGTGGTGCTGGAGCAGAGTTTGTCTAAGCTGGATGAGGTTCAGGTGATTGCTTATGGTACGACTACGCAGAGGCTTTCTACGGGTAATGTGACGACGATTAAGGCGGATGTGATTGAGAAGCAGCCGGTGAATAATCCGCTTTTGGCCTTGCAGGGAAGGGTGCCGGGCTTGTTTATTGAGCAGGCGACTGGATTTGCAGGGACTGGAGTGAAAGTAAGGATACAGGGGCAGAATAGTATGAACTATGGAAGTGATCCGTTATATGTCATAGACGGCAATTCTTACCCATCTCAATTGCTCGGTGGTGCCAATCCCATATTAGGTAATTCGGGTAATACATTTGGTTCAGGAAGTTTCTCTGGTAATCCTTTGAATTTTATAAACCCATCAGATATTGAGAGTATTGATGTTTTGAAAGATGCTGATGCAACTTCGATATACGGTTCCAGAGCTGCAAACGGAGCGATATTAATCACGACAAAAAAGGGTAGGTCCGGAGATACTAAAATAGATTTGAATATGCAAACCGGATGGGGAAAAGTAACAAGGAAGCTTGATGTGATGAATTCTGAAGAATATCTTGAAATGAGAAATGAAGCGTTGAGAAATGATGGAATTACGCAACCAATGCCCGGTGCGACTGGTGACAGGGATCTAAATGGTTTATGGGACAGCAAGCATAGCACAAATTGGCAAAAAGAATTGATTGGTGGCACTGCTGGTTATCAAGATATGAATGCTAGTATTTCTGGCGGTAATGAAAGAACCAGTTATTTAATTGGAGCTGGATACCATAGGGAAAGTAATGTTTTTCCAGGAGATTTTAGCGACAAGAAAGGTTCGGTACATTTCAACATAAATAATGTTTCAGCAAATCAAAAGTTTAGGATTCAATTATCAGGTAACTACTTAATAGACGATAACCAGATGCCTTCTATTGATTTGACAACCAAGGCGCTTACATTGGCACCCGTTGCACCTGCGTTATATACCTCAGATGGTAGAATTAACTGGGCTCCAAATGCTCAGGGGCGTACTACTTTTTCAGCAAATCCTATCGGATATTTGTACAATAGCTTCGACGATAAAACCCATAATTTAATTAGCAATCTGAACCTCAGCTATCAGCTGGCTCCGGGTTTGGATTTGAAAAGTAGTTTAAGTTACTCAAACTTGAAATCAGATCGGGTGAATAAGTCCTTACTTGAGTCAGTCCAGCCAGAAAATGTCCAGTATTTTTCTAGGTCAACAACCTTTGGACAGAGCAGTGCTGATTCATGGATAGTTGAACCTCAATTGACATATGACAAATATATTGGAAAGGGCAGGTTCGCTTTGCTTCTTGGTGTAACTTTGCAGCAAAATGAGAATCGGGGAACTGAGGTCGCTGCAAGCGGATTTAGCAATGACCTTGTAATGGACGACATACTGTCTTCAACATCCGTGTTCCCTGTTTCCTCATTATCCTCTACGTATAAATACAATGCATTTTTTGGAAGGGTCAATTACAACTTACGAGACAAGTATATTTTGAACCTGACCGGTCGAAGAGATGGAAGCTCGCGATTTGGAACTGAAAGAAAGTTTCATAATTTTGCTGCAATCGGTACGGCATGGGTTTTTTCAAATGAAAAATTTGTTGCCGAACATTTGAAATTCTTAAGTTTTGGAAAGCTTCGTGCGAGTTACGGCATCACCGGGAGTGATCAGATTGGTGATTACAAATTTATAAGTCTGTATAATCCTGTTGCCCAATCAATACCTTATCAAGGCTTAACAGCTTATGAAGCTTCTGCACTAGTAAATCCATATTTGGAATGGGAAGAGACTTCGAAAACTCAGATTGGTTTAGATCTAGGATGGTTAAACGATCGGATTCTATTGAATTCAAATTTTTATATAAACCAATCGTCCAACCAATTGGCTCAATATACACTACCGTCAACTACCGGCTTTAACAGTATTATAAGAAATCAACCCTATAAAATCAGAAACAAGGGGTGGGAACTGGCGCTAAATACCAAAAATATAAGCCGAACAGATTTTTCATGGATTACAAATATTAATTTCTCTGTACCTAAAACAGTACTGGTTGATTACCCGGACATTGTAAAATCATCTGCGGCTTCGACGGCAATAGTTGGACTTCCTTTGACGGCATTAAGAGTATATCATTTTTTGGGCGTTGATCCTGCGACTGGAATATATCAGTTTGCCGACAAGAATGGAAACCCGACTTCAACTCCAAACTATGACGAAGATGCTAAGGTGATTATTGACCAGGCACCAAAATATTATGGGGGATTTCATAATTCACTAACTTTCAAAGGAGTTCAACTTGATTTTATGTTTTCATTTGTAAAGCAGATTGCTAAGAATTATTCTTTTGGCTACGGAACTCCCGGGAGATTTAATTCCGGAAATTATAATCAACCAAGTTCGTTATTGCAGCGCTGGCAAAAACCTGGGGATATCGCACCCATACAAAAATTTACTTCCGGCACGGGATTAAATCAATATTTAAACTATGCTTATCAGAGTGATGCAGCCTGGTCTGATGCCTCGTATATCCGCCTTAAAAATGTTTCCCTATCCTGGCAATTGCCAAAGAGATGGGTCAATAAAGCTAATTTACTGAATTTCAGTCTGTTCCTGCAAGGTCAAAATCTTTGGACGATAACTCACTATACGGGATTGGATCCCGAAACAAAAAGCACGAGTTCTTTGCCGCCTTTGCGAGTAATTACTTTAGGAATTAAAGCAAGTTTGTAATACTGAGACCAACTAAACAATAACGAAATGAAAAATATTCTTACAATGACACTTGGCTTTTTACTTATTAATACGATTTTTTGTAGTTGCAAAAAATTCGTCGAAATAGACAGTCCGGGTACAAGTGTAACTTCTGTCAATATCTACAATAATAATGCAACGGCAATTGGTGCAGTAACCTCTTTATATATAAGATTAAGCAGTGGGAGCCTAACCATTCCTGGAGAACTGACCAGCCTATCAAGCATCGCCGGCCTCTCAGCTGATGAGTTGGTCTATTATAATGGAGGGGGACAAGATATCCTGGCGGCATACTATCAAAATTCGTTAACAAGTATGAATTCTGGAGCGACATCTGATTACTGGAGTGCTATTTACAAAGATATCTTTATGGTCAATTCGGCCTTGGAAGGTTTGACCATTTCAAGTGGTCTAACTCCTTCGGTTAAACAACAACTAATTGGAGAGGCTAAATTTATGCGCGCACTCTATTATTTTTATTTGGTTAATTTATATGGAAACGTACCCTTAGTGCTTACCACAGATTATACCACAAATGCCCTTATAACGAGATCACCCAGTGATCAGCTTTATAAGCAAATTATAATTGATCTGGAGGATGCGAAGGAAGTGTTGAATGACAAATACGTTAGAAACGATGGAATTACAACATATTCAGATGGTGCGGAAGAACGAGTTAGGCCGAATAAATGGGCTGCTGTGGCATTACTAGCGAGGGTCTATTTGTACCTTGGGGATTGGATGAAGGCGGACTTAGAGTCATCAGAGATCTTATTGAATAGTTCGATGTATGGACTGACGGGCTTGGATAATGTATTTCTGAAAAACAACAAAGAAGCCATTTGGCAGTTGCAAGCCACTTCTAACGGTGTTAATACACTGGATGGCAATACTTTTATATTACCAGAGATGGGACCATCGGTTTTTAATCCTGTTTATTTGAGCCCTGATCTTGTAGATGACTTTGAAATTGGAGACAAACGCAAGGCGAATTGGATAGATAGTGTAGAGTCTGACGGAAATACCTATTTTTTTTCCTATAAATATAAGATTGTCAATGGCGAGAATATCCCAGTGACTGAATACAGTACCGTTATGAGAATAGGGGAACAATACTTAATAAGAGCTGAAGCAAGAGCTCATTTAAACAATCTTGAAGGGGCGATTGCTGATATTGATCACATTAGGCAGCGGGCAGGCTTACCTTTGATCAAGAATGTTAATCCAGGTATTTTACAAGAAGAACTCCTGACAAAAATCCTGCTAGAAAGGCGTCATGAACTATTTACCGAATGGGGACACCGTTGGTTTGATTTGAAAAGAACGGCTAAAATAGATCAGGTAATGAAAGTAGTTGTTCCATTAAAATCCAATGGTCTTCAATGGGATACAAATCAAAAATATTATCCGATTTCTTTAACAGAACTTCAGGCAAATCCTAATTTAATACAGAATCCTGGCTATTAAATAGATGTGATGAGATTATATTTTTTATCAATACTGTTCTTTTGCGCCAATGTAGCATTGGCACAAAAGAAAGTATTAACTCCTTTAGCTTACGACAACTGGCCGTCACTTGGCGCACCACAACTTTCAAATGATGGGAGGCATCTTCTGTACACAGTAAAAAACATCCCAATCGGAAGTCGCACTGTAATGGTCCAATCAACTGACGGTATATGGAAAAAAGAATTTACCGGTGTGCAACAGGAGTTTCAATTCACTTCAGATGGCAAGTATCTGGTATTCAAAACTATGGATACTTTGTGCGTTCTTAATTTAACCACACATATTATACAATACATACCAAATACCAGAACCTATTCCCTGCAGGAAACTCCTGGAGGAGAATTGTTATGTTACATGTCGTCCTACGATTCAGGCCTGTTGTCGGTTAAGAATCTAAAAACGTCTAAATTTCAATCTTTCTCAGGCGTTATCACCTGGAAATTCAGTGAGGATGGCCGAATATTTTTGATGCAAAGGGCAGTAGACAAGATGCAGGCTTTATATTGGGTAGACCTATTTTCCAGGAGGGAATTTGACGTCTCAGGAGCGGAAGGAACAGAAAACCTAATTATTGATTCGAAAGGTAATCAATTGGTTTTTAAAAAACTTGATTCGATATTGGTCTACAGAAAGGGTATGAAAAAACCAATCTGCCTTTTTAATAATAAATCGTTGCCTGATTCTTCTAATTTAATGCTAGATAAAATCAACCATTTCAGTAAAGACGGTACCAGGCTATTCATAACGCTAAGAACTATAAGAGAGGCGAATCCCTCTGGCAATGTTGTGGAAGTATGGAGTTTCAGGAATGCCAGATTGCCATCTGAACAGGAATTTGGCTCTAATGAGAAATCCTATCAGGCAGTAGTTAATTTATCAAATGGGAAGATAACTTTACTCCAAAGTGCAAATGAAGAAATTTCTGAGATCAGTTTTCCTGCATCCAAATGGGCTTCTGACACTTTGGCATTGGTGGTGCAGCGGCAGCGCTATTTTGAGTTTTGGAATTCTGCAAGCAGGCCACTTATTAGCTTGTTGTCGACGATAGATGGTAGTAGAAAAACATTGGACCTTCCTCAGGGGGTTTCCATTTCTTCTTTTGGAAAATATCTGATCTATTTTAACCGGGATAAGACTTCTTATTTCTGTTACGAAATAGCAACGGGAATTCGCAGGAATTTGACAAAACAGCTTAAGGTGAACTGGAGCGATACAGGACGAGATGATTTCCCTGGAGGAGCAAGCACCAGGGGAAGCATCATTTGGTTAAAAGATGATAGCTCTGTGCTAATTTGTGATCAATTTGACATATGGAAACTGGATCCTCTAAACTTGAAAAAACCAATTAATCTGACCAACGGGTACGGGAAGAAACACAGTATTGTATTCAACTCTACCTTTGGTGAGGATATAAATGGATTAGGAAAACACAACAAATTGTATTTAACTGCCTTTGATAAGAACGACAAACGCAATGGATTTTATTTAGGCAGGACAGATAAAGCTCAAGACCCAGAGCTATTGACAATGGGAGATTATATTTTCTGTACCAGTAGTGCATACGTGCCTACAGGATCGGACTTCACACCGATTAGAGCTAAATCTACCAATACTTATGTAGTACGACGTATGAGTGCTACAGCATTTCCCAATTACTTTAGCACTAAAGATTTTAAAACTTTTGTTAAACTGAGTGACCTTTCTCCAGAAACGGAATATAATTGGCTTAGGACAGAATTGCATACATGGAAGTCTCTGGATGGAAGAACGCTGCAAGGGATTTTATATAAACCTGAGGATTTCAGCCCAGATAAAATATATCCAATAATTATTCATTATTATGAGCGAAAATCAGACGGGCTGAATGCCTTCTTGAAGCCAGAATATGTTTCAGACGGAATGAATATCAACATTCCTAGCTATGTTAGCCAAGGTTACTTAGTATTTTCTCCGGACATATTTTATAGGGTCGGAGATCCAATGCAGGGCACATATGATGCTATAGTATCTGCAGCTAAATATTTGTCGAGACTGCCTTTTGTTGATGAAAGAAAGATTGGAATTCAGGGAGGGAGTTTTGGCGGAATACAGACAAATTATCTGGTAGGCAGATCCAATATTTTTAGAGCAGCGGTGAGTTGTAGCGGAAAAGCAGATTGGATAAGCGGGTATGGAAGTATAGTTATGCCATATGGTTCAACTGCCCAGGATACTTATGAAACTGGACAAAGCCGTATTGGCGGTAGTCTTTGGGAAAAGAAGAGCGCTTATATTAAGAACTCTGCTATTTTTCAGGTTGATAGGATCACTACTCCATTGTTGTTAATGCATGGTAAACAAGACCCCGTCTGCCCCTTTGCCAATATACTAGAATTTTTTACAGGGTTGAGACGAATGGGGAAAACAGCTTGGATGCTAGCTTATCCCAATAGTTCCCATGGTCTTAGGGGAGACGACATTCAAGATTTTGGGATAAGAATGTTTCAGTTTTTTAACTATTATTTGAAGGACAAAGCGCCTCCAAGATGGATGACAAATGAGATACCTGGTTCGAAACCTCATACTCAAACCGGACTGGAATTAGACAGTGCCAGACGGATCATTGGCCCAAATTTACTGACAATCAAGGAGCAAGACAAAGTGGACAGTTTGATGGTGTTAGATAAAAGCCGTACACAGATAACGAAAAAAAACAATTAAGTATATGAAAAAAATGATATTAAGCTTGGCTTTTGTTAGTCTTGCAACGGGTGTTTTTTCTCAGAATAAAGGAATCGATTTTGAGAAAAAACTAAACTGGGAACAGGTAAAAGCTAAAGCGAGGAATACTGGGAAATATATTTTTATTGATGTATTTGCAACCTGGTGTGGACCCTGTAAAGCTATGGATAAGGATGTGTATCCTTCTGATAAGTTAGGCTTCTTTATAAACGAAAGATTTATTTCTCTTAAGGTGCAGGCGGACCAAACCAAAAACGACAATTTGCACACCAGAACCTGGTATGGGAATGCAGCTCAAATTGTAAACGTATATAATATTAACATGTATCCCACGCTTCTATATTTTTCTCCTGAAGGGAAATTAATATCAAAAGTGGAAGGGGCTGTCACAATTGATGAACTTATCGCTAGTGCTGCTGCTGCAATTGACTCGTCGAAAGATTATATAAATAAATGCAATATTTTCAACGGCGGTAAAATGGAGTTTCATTTAATGCCGGAATTTGCTGTCCGATCCAAATCGTTAAATGAAAAAGACTTTGCACAGAAAGTAGCCAATCGTTATGTACAGGACTACTTACTAAAACTTGGCAAAAATCAGTTATTTACGGTTCAGAATCTTGAATTTATGGAAAGTTTCCTTGGCGATAGTAGCATGGAGACTTTTAAGTTTTTCAAAAAGAATAGAGTCGGAATAAATGATGTCTTGGGAACTTACAGGGCGGAATATGCAATTATGAATGCTATCGACCGAACTTGTTTGCCACAACCCGCATTATGGAAGAAAGTTAAACCGGATTGGGATGGTTTAGAGAAAGTAATCTCGGAAAGATTTGATTCATTGGGTCGAGAAGTTGTAAGAAGTCAGAGATTAAGATATTATATGGAAGTTGAAGATTGGGAAAATTTTGGAGATTATTACCTACTTTATCTAAGGGATGCTTTTAAACATCCGCGTTTCGATGTCAATAGTCTAAGCTGGAAGGTATTTTTACATGTTACGGATCCAAAGATACTAGCCTTTGCTTCCGACACAGTAATGAAATATGCGATAGAAGAATGGTACCCAAATGTTCCTCAAGCTTATGATACTTACGCCAATTTATTATACAAAACAGGAAAACATGCTGAAGCAATTAAATGGGAAAAAAATGCCATTAAGATGTCTAATACACAGGAAGTTTTTTTAAGAACATTCGAGAAAATGAGAAAGGGAGGAAAGACATGGGAATAATAAAATATATAATTTTGGCTCTTTTATGTTGTGGCCTCACTGCTAAATCTCAGCAAAAATTGCCACTTTATACAGATGACATTCCAAACAACTTAATCAAGTTGAAAACCTTTGAAGAGCCCACATTAGAACTTTATCTTCCAAAAAAAGAAAATGCAAATGGAACCGCAATGATCATCGTCCCAGGCGGTGCGTATTTTTTTCTTGCCTATAACGAGGAAGGAACTGTTGTTGCCAAAGCTTTTGCTGCGCAAGGCATAACTGCTTTTGTGCTAAAATACCGTCTACCAAAGAATCAGACCATGAAAGATAAGAGCTTAGGGCCGCTGATGGATGCACAGCAAGCCATTAAGCTGGTCAGGACACGGGCTTCAGAGTGGGGTATTGATCCTCGAAGGATCGGAGTTATCGGTTATAGCGCTGGAGGCCACCTTGCTTCAACGTTGGGGACACATTTTAACGAACGTTATGTTCCAAATCAGAAGAATGTCAGTTTGCGCCCTGATTTTATGATCCTGGTCTATCCGGTAATCAGCATGAGCGACAGCCTGACGCATATGGGCTCAAGAATTTCCTTGTTGGGTATGGATCCGTCCAGAGAAAGGGTTAACATGTTTTCCAATGAATTCCATGTCACAAAAGAAACTCCGCCAACTTATCTAACACATACGGGTGATGATGGACTGGTGGATGTAAATAATAGTATTGTATTTTACCAGGCTTTGCAAAAGAATGGGGTGGATGCGGAATTGCACTTGTTTCCTAAAGGAAATCATGGGTTTACGCAGAGACTTCCTGTGAGCGAGTGGATGGATCCGATGCTGGGGTTTTTGAAAAGGGAGGGGATGTTGAAATAAAATTCCCCTCTCTGCCCTGTGGGCATCCCTCCCCGGAGGGGCGAGAGGTTAGCGAGTGTACTATATAGCACCACTCGTCATCTCGACGACAGGAGAGATCTATTTGTTAAAGTGCTTACAGGTCTCTCGTCGCTGCGCTTTCCTCGAGATGACGGGGAGGTGAGAATGACTAAACCAATAGTAAATTAAAAATATGAAATTAAAACTTATTATGGTATGCTTTGCCTTGTGTGCGATCATACTTGGTTCCTGCAAAAAGCAGGACATTAAATTAACTCCGTTAGCGAGTATTCAGATCACCAATGCGGTGGTTGGTGGTAGTGATCTGCAGTTTGGTACTAACGTTGCGACTGTTCCTAATAACGGCTATATCGCTTATGGCATTTTAACTGGAAGCCAGGTATTGAAATTGTCCTCAACTGTTGCGCCTAATCCGGTGTATTATAACCAAACCAAGGATTTTGCAAATGGTGGAGTGTATTCGCTGTTTTTAACAGGAACTCCGGCTGCGGTGGAATCGGTGTTTTTGAAAGAGGAAAACATCCCTTCTCATACAGCTGATGTATTTGGTGCCAGAGTGATTAACCTGGTTACGGGTGGTGCGCCTATCAGTGTAAATCTGCAAGGCAGTGCTAATGGTTCTTTTGTTCCAAATTTGCCTTATAAAGCGATTTCGACTTTTAAGGATGTTTCTTCTGTCGCTGCTGAAGGGGATAAGGTTTTTGAATTTAGAAATGCGGCTACGGGTGATTTGATTACTTCGTTTACCGTGCCGGGTTACGATATGCCGAGGTTCCGAAATATAACATTGGTGTTTGCTGGCGCGGTGGGTGCGGAGACTGTTATCCGTGATAATAACTATTGAGACGTCCTAAGTACATCTACCTATGAAAAAACCACTAATCTCCTAATTTAACCTCTACCAAGATGTCAAAACAAGGATTAAGACCCTGTATAAACCTATATGTTCAGCTTCTGGATATCCTGGCAGATAGCTCCATTGATATTCCAGCTTCAATGCGTATTAAAGCTGAAAAAGCCTACCAAAGCTTATCG
>Ga0182006_1002338_pt1 | contig 10423 bp, 14 predicted proteins | sample Sormic07211104_1_FD_123022 | JGI IMG/M metagenome (GOLD analysis project Ga0182006, IMG submission 123022) | Rhizosphere microbial communities from Sorghum bicolor, Mead, Nebraska, USA - 072115-104_1 MetaG | ecosystem: Host-associated > Plants > Roots > Rhizosphere | place: USA: Nebraska...
GCACCACCTGGCACAAACTGGTCGGCCAAGGCCTCGCCAACCCGAACAACCTGTTCCAGGCCGGCAACGTTCGCGTCGTCGACATCCTCGGCAAGACCTCGATCGTCACCGATGCGCCAGCTCTCGCTCAGGCCGGTACGCCGAACAAGGAAATCATCCTGGGTCTGGCAGCCGGCGCGGCGCTGGTGCACGACAACCGAGACATCATCTCGAACGTGCAGACCAACAACGGCAACGAGCGCATCACCACGACCATCCAGGTGGACTACACCTTTGGCCTCGGGATCAAGGGCTACACCTGGGATGTGGCGAACGGCGGCAAGTCTCCATCCAGCGCCGCGCTTGCGACTGGCACCAACTGGGACAAGACCGCAGCCAGCATCAAGGACACCGCCGGTGTGGCCCTGATCGGCGACGCCTCCAAGTAACCATTCAATGACTGAGCCGGGGCATAATGCCCTGGCCCAGCGGAGTGACAGTGATGACTGACAACAACATCTGGTATCTGCCGGGCCCGTTCCACCGCTATGAAGATGACGTGAAGGCGATCGCCAAGAAGGCAGGTCTGATCATCACCGATGCCAACGTGACGGAAGACCGTGGCGGTGAAGTCGAGAAGCCGCCAAAGGCTAAACTGAAGGCCGAATATCGCGAGAAGGCGAACAGGCCGGAAGCGGACCCTCGCGACAAGTTCACGCTCGATCAGGTGAGAGCCGCGTTGACCGCGGCGAACGTCACGTTCGACGATAAGGCCGATCTGCCAACCCTGCTGAAACTGCTTAAAGAACAGGACTGACCCATGCTCATCATCGAGGACGGCACCGGCAAGCCTGACGCCGAGAGCTACGCATCCGCCGAGGATCTGGCCATGTACGCCGTGAAGTTCGGCGTGACCATCCCGGCGGAAGTGCCAGCGCAAGAAGCACTGCTTCGCCGGTCCGCCTTGGCGATGAATGGCATGACCTGGAAGGGGCGCAAAACGGATAGCGATCAGGCTCTGGCCTGGCCGCGCCGAGGGGTTGAGCTGGACTGCCAGATCAAGCCCGACAACTACCTACCGGCTCGCATCCAGTACGGCCAGATGGCCTTGGCCGCCGAGATCTACACCGACGACATCGATCCGGTCGAGAAGCGCAAAGGCGCGGTAACGCTGGAGCGTGTCGAAGGGGCGGTAACGCGCGAGTACGCGACGATCCCGAACACCAGCGGGCGACTGTTGCCTGCGGCGCCGAACCGGCCGAGCATTACGCAGTTTGCCGATTATCTACACCGTCGTGGGTTGTTTGCAGTGAGAGCGTGAACTAGCTTTACCCTTCCAACAGGGAGGGTTTCAGAATGCCAATTCATAACGTCAACTGCCTTGTTCCGCCAGTACAAGATCAAATTGAGGCTTGGGATAGGTATGTCGCAGCCGTACTTTCGGCTATGAGTTTCAAGGATCTTGAAACGAGCAGAGGGCGATGGATTTAGCTGTTCGTGTTGCCAATGACCTGCTGTCAAAGCGTGAAAAAATAAAGGCCGATATAAAGGCGCATTGGCTCTCATCACCCAATTAACAGAAAACTGGAGCCACCATGGTCTTCTACGAAGAAATGGCCGTGATGGCTCTGGAGATGATCACAGAGTTCGGTCAGCCCGTGATCATCCGGGCAACCACTGCTGGCGAGTACGACCCTGATACCGGCACTGGCAGCCCCGGCATAGTCGCCGAGCAAACTGCTCAAGGCATCCTGCTTGACTTCACCGGCCAAGAATTCCAGAGCAACAGCCTCATCAAGCAGGGCGACAAGAAGCTCAAGATCGCTGCGCAGGGGCTTGATTGGGTTCCGGGTCTGCTTAACAAAGTGATCGTCCAAGGTCGCACCTGGTCGATCGTCCCACCGCTGAAAGAGATCAACCCAGCCGGTACGCCGATTCTCTACGAGTTGCAGGTGCGGTCATGAGCCGCGCCGGAGCAGGCCAGTCTGGCAGCTTCGCGCTGAGCCTTGCCGAGTTCGCCGCCCAAGCCACAGAAGCCATCGACGCCAGCCTGCGCGAGATCATCATCGAGGTCGGCAGCAGCGTTATCCGCATGTCGCCAGTGGGGAGTCCCGAGATCTGGGCACAGAACGCCGTGGCCAGCCAATACAACAAGGCCGTGGACGATCACAACGGCGATCTGCGCAGCGATCCCGCCAACCTGACGAAGGCGGGCCGACTCAAGCCAGGGCGAAAGCTGAACGATGGCATGGATATCGTCGCGCCCGAAGGCTACGTCGGTGGACGGTTTCGGGCGAACTGGCATCTCTCGATCAATGTAGTGGAGAACGTGACCTTTGACGAGGTTGATCCAGGCGGGCAAGCAACAATTGCTGCATTGGTTTCGGCTGTAAGCGACTTCACCGCCGGACAGACTGCCTACCTCATCAACAACCTGCCGTATGCGATTCCATTGGAATACGGGCACTCAAAGCAGGCCCCCGCCGGCATGGTCCGCATCACCGTAGCCCGCTTCCAGCAGATTGTGCTGGAGGCCATCAGGAACAACCAGGTATGAGCCACAAAATCATCCGATCCGTGCTTGAGGGGCGACTGAAGGCATGGGCGGCCGCGCGCAGTCCTGCGTTGCGCATCGCTTACCAGAATGTCGCTTTCACGCCGACAGTGAGCGAGACCTACCTTCGGGCTTTTTTGCTGCCGGCTGGCACGAACAGTAATGACCTCGCCGGAGTGCATCGGCTGTACACGGGCGTGTTTCAGGTCACGATCGTGACCCCCGTTGGCGGCGGTACCGGTGCAGCAGAGGGGCTGGCCAACGAATTGGCCGCGCTGTACCCGCTCAACGATCAGCTGACCAAGACTGGCTTCAGTGTCCAAGTGATGACGCCTTTAGACCCAGGTCCTGAGCAGCAAGAAGACACCGCCTTCGCTTTGCCGGTCTCGTTCCAGTATCGAGCCGACACCACCACCTAATCCGCCCATTGGGCAAACCCAGAACCCGCCATTGAGCGGGTTTTGTCATTTCTGCATAGAGGAAACCTCCCATGGGCTACAAACTCCCGAATGGCGCGACGTTCGAGCATGCTGCTACCTACGCCGCTCCGCTCGCATTCTCGGCCATCTCCAACGCAGCTGAAGCCATCTGCACCACTGTCGGTGCCACGCTGGTGACCGGCGACATCGTTCAGCTCACTTCTGGTTGGACTTCGCTTAATGGCAAAGTGGTCCGCGTGAAAACCGCGACCGCGACCGCGATCACCCTGGAAGCGATCGACACCACCAGCACCCAGATCTTCCCTGCAGGCTCAGGCGCGGGCACGCTGACAAAGGTGCTGACCTGGGCTCAAATCCCTCAGATCACCGATGTGGCCTTCTCCGGCGGCGAGCAGAACTACGCCGACATCGTCTTCCTTGAAGACCAGCAAGGCCGACAGCTGCCGACCGACAAGTCCGCCGCCAGCATGGTGCTGACTGTCGCCGACGACCCTTCTCTGCCTTATGTGGCCGTCGTTACGGCCGCCGATTCCGCGAAGTCTATGCAAGCCGCTCGCCTGAACCTGCCAGGTACCGACAAGCTGTATTACGGCGCCTACACCTCGTTCTCTCTGCAGCCGACGGTCTCCCGCAACAACCTGCTTACTCGCACCGTCTCCCTGGCGCTGCAAGCAGCACCTACCCGCTACCTGTCGTAAGGAATCCTCATGGCAAAGTTTTCCATCGCGCCAAAACCGACGTTCACCGTTGATGTTTCCATTCCGCAGGTTGGCGGTAAGCCGGCAATGGTGCCGTTTACGTTCAAATACCGCGACCGTACGGCGCTGGCTGAGCTGTTCGACTCATGGAAGGAAAAGGCGGAGGCCATCGGCGAGCGCTTCAAGGGTACGCAGCCCTCTCTTTCCGAATTAACCGCGGCCGAAGTCGAGCAGGGCGCTGATCAAATCAAAGACTTGGTCGTGTCGTGGGGCTTCGACGATGAACTCAACGACGAGTCGATCACTGCTCTGGTGAAGAGCTGCATCGGCGTATCGGATGAAGTGGTTAAGGCCTACAGCGAAGCCTTCGGGAAGGCCCGCCTGGGAAACTAACCGCCGCCGCCCGCGCGCTATACGAGCCCACCGGTTCAGCCGAACAGTTGGCCTTGTTCGGACTTTTCCCGGAGGACTACGACGAGACTTTCGAAGTCTGGCCAGACAACTGGAAGGCGTTCCTTGTCATGGATTCGATGGGGACTCAGTGGCGCACAGGCGCATGCGGCGCAACCGGCCTCGATTACGGTGTGCTGTCAGACGTGATGAAACTCGTCGGCGTCCCTGCAAAGGATCGCCCCGGCGTGTTTCAGGACATCCGCATTATGGAGTCGGAAGCCATCGCGGTAATGGCCGACGCGCGCGACAACAGCCCGTAATTACGGGCACTTATTCAAGGTGAGTCGATGAACATTGCAGAACTCGGCATCAAGGTCGACTCCGCTGATGCTGCCCATGCTGCGACCGATCTCGACAAGCTGACCAAGTCCGGTGAGCGTGCAGAGCAATCTGCCGTCGGCCTGATGAAAGAGATGGAGGCGCTGGAGAAGTCGCTGTCGAAAGGCGCGACCACCACGCAGGAGCTGGCCAAGCAACGTGACAGCCTGGCGAAGCTGACCCAGACCGGCGCTTATGGCGAGGCAGAATTTACCAAGATCACCGCGCAGCTCGATAAGCAGCAGTTGGCCTTGGTCAAGTCGACCCTGAATGAGCAGAAGGCGCTGAACAGCCTGCTCGGGGCAATTGATCCGGCCAAGGCTGCAATGTCCAAGCTGGACACTCAAGTCGAGCAGCTGGGTAAGCACCTCGATGCCGGACGCATCAGTCAGGATCAGTACAATTCGGCGCTGAACAAGATCGACAAGGATTACGCCAAGCTCGAAAAAACCGCCACCGGGTTCGACAAACTGAAGCTCGGAACCCGCCAAGCGCAGGAAAACGTCGTTCAATTGGGCAACGCTCTGTCGTCAGGTGACTGGGGTAGTGGCGTTCGTGCAGTGGCACAACTGGGTGTTGGGGCTGGTAGCGCCGCGATTGGCTTCGCTGCCGTTGCTGCTCCTATTGCGTTGGCCGCTGCCGGTATTGCGGCTCTCACAAATGCGTATTACCAGGGCACCAAAGAAACCAGCGAGTACAACAAGGCGCTGACACTCACCGGCAACTTTGCCGGTACCAGCGCCGGGCAGCTTTCCGAGATGGCCCGTCAGGTCAGCGCAACGGTGGGTACAACGGGTGCAGCCGCAGACGTGTTGGCTACGTTGGCCGGTAGCGGAAAACTTGCAAGTGGCAGTTTCGTCGAGATCGCCGAGGCGGCGTTGGCGATGGAAAAAGCCACCGGTAAATCGGTGGATGCAACGGTCGCTGAGTTTGTGAAGATTGCTGATGACCCGGTGGCGGCTGCCAAGTCGCTGAACGAGCAGTACCACTTCCTTACCGCGTCGGTGTACTCGCAAATCGTTGCCCTGAAAGAGCAGGGCGATGAGATCGGTGCAACCAAGCTGCTCAGCGACACATATGCCGATACGATTCAGTCCCGATCTGGGCAAATCATCAGCAACCTAAGTCTCTGGGAGAAGGCCTGGAAGGGGGTGGCATCTGAAACCCAGAAAACTCTGGATGCTTTCAAGGATATAGGTCGAGCCGAGGAATCGGCGAAGCGAATTGTTGAACTGACCCAGAGTGTCGCCTTCGCACGCAGCGCTTTGGCCGCAGACCCTGATGACACCGACGCCAAAAAGAAGCTGCAGAACTCTCAGCAAGAGCTCGAATTCCTTACCAAGCAACGGGATACCCAAGCAGCAATTGCTTCTGCCGCAGGACTGTATCAGCAGACTCAGGACAAGGCGCAAGAAGCACAGCGCCGAGTCAAAGCGCTCTCTGATTCAAACCTCACGAACGAAGAAAAGCGTAACAAGCTCATCAAGGAGTATTTGCGTGACGTAGAGGCGATCCGAAAGGCAACTCCCAATGATCCCTCTGTCCAGGCTGATGTTGTTACCAAAAACATCCAAAACATAAAGGACAAGAATAAGGACCCGGCCGCCGTTGCGGGAAGCGTTGACCTGACAGGTTTCAACAACGCGAAAAACGCCCTGGCCGAAACCCTGGCCTATTACAAAAACGCCGAGAAGGAACTGGAAGCCTCTCAGCGCGCCGGCGTCATCTCGCAGGCGAGTTTTACCGAACAGCGCGTCGGCTTGCTTCAGCAGCAAGCCACCGAAGTTGCCCAAAGCTATCAGTCGGAAATCGATGCGCTCGAAGCGGCCAAGACCAAGAAGGGAACCACTGCGGCGCAGGTCATCCAGATTGATCAAAAAATCTCGGATGCGCGCTCCGCCATGGTCAAGGCGCAGCAGGACAGCGACAGCGAACTGGCAATCATTGCGACCAATGAAGAAGGTCGGCTGCGCAAGCAGACACTGGCGGTCAGCACGTACACCAACGCTCTCCAGCAACAGGTCGAGACACTTCGGCAGCAGGGTCTGCGAGCTGCTTCTGGCCTTGGCCAGGGTGATCGGCAACGTGGGCTGACTGAGCAGCAAAACGGAATCGACGACAAGGCCAACGCTCAGCGCATCGACCTGGCCAACCAGTATGGCGATGGCTCGCGCGGTATGAGCCTCGATGAGTACAACGCCAAGCTGAAAGCCGTCGCACAGAGCCAGCAGGACCTGCGCAACGTGGTCGTGGCCAACTACGACGACATGACCTCGGCACAGGGCAGCTGGACCGCCGGCGCATCGTCGGCTTGGGAGAACTACCTGGAGTCATCGCGGGATGTGGCTGGGCAGACGAAAAGCATGTTCACCAATGCGTTCAGCTCGATGGAGGACGCCATCACGCAGTTCGCCATGACCGGGAAGCTGTCGTTTGGCGACTTCGCCAAATCTGTGCTCGCCGACATGGCCAAGATCGCATTGCGGCAAGGCAGCTCAGCGGCGCTCAGCGGCCTGTTTGGCTTGGCCGCATCCGCCGCAAGCTCTTACTTCGGCGGCAGCTCATCCACTTCACTGGGGGCGTCTCAGGCAGGCTACTCAAGCACCTACTTCCCGCAAGCAAAGGGTGGTGCCTGGTCCGGCGGCGTACAGATGTTCGCCGATGGCGGGGCTTTCACCAACAGCATCGTCAGCAAGCCTACAGCGTTTGGCATGGCCAACGGCAACATGGGTATCGCTGGCGAAGCCGGTCCAGAAGCGATTGTGCCTCTTGCCCGAGACTCACAAGGTCGTCTCGGCGTTCGCGGTGGCGCCAATTCCAGCACGGTCAACGTCAGTGTGACGGTGGACGCCTCCGATGGTGGTGGAGCCTCGCCTGATCCGGCGCGCCTGGCAGAAGCTATCAAGGTCGTCTGCCGTCAGGAAATCGCAACTGCGCGCCGTAACGGCGGGCAACTCACCTAAGGAGGAATCATGCTGACATTTACATGGCGGGCAACCTATGACGCCTCCCGGGTGATTACCCCAAGGGTCAAGGTCATCAAGTTCGGCGATGGGTACGAGCAGCGGCAGGGGACCGGGATCAACCGGCAGCCGCGCAAGTACTCGCTGATGTTCAAGAGGGTCGATACTGAAATTGATCTAATTGACGCCTTCCTGATCGCCCGAGGCGCCGTCGAAGCCTTCAACTACACGCACCCCGGTCACCCGATCGGGGTTTTTGTTTGTCGGGAGTGGACGCGGACCGATGTGGCTTGCGGCGTTGACAGTATTTCCGCAACTTTTGATGAGGTGTTCGAATGAGTGAACTTCAAGGTCAACTCGCGCTCGCGAACGGCATGTCGATCTGGGAAGGCTTCGAACTGGTGCTGCCCGACCAGACACTTCGCTTTCATGCGGGCGTGAACGAAACGCTTGGCTCGGTTTTTTGGCAGGGGAACGTCTACACACCGTGGCCGCTCAACGGAACCGAGTTCGCTACGCCCAGCCAGGGGGCGCCGGCCCGCCCGAAACTGCAGGTTGGCAACTTCGGTGGAACCATTTCCGCACTGTGCAGACAGTACGAAGACCTGCTTGGCGTAAAACTCAAGCGCCGCCGCACACTGGTCAAGTATCTGGATGCGGTGAACTTCTCCGCCGGCAACCCAAACGCCAACCCAGCCGAAGAGTACCCGGTCGAAACCTGGATCATTACGCGGAAGGCCAACGAAACGCCGGCCGCCATCGAGTTCGAGCTTGGTTCTCCGCTTGATCTGCAGGGCGTCAAGCTTCCGCGTCGGCAAGTGGTGGCCGGCACTTGCCTGTGGGCTTACCGATCGGGAGAGTGCGGCTATGGCGGCGGCCCGGTGGCCGACTATGCCGACAACCCAACCAGCGATCCCGCCAAGGACCAATGCAGTCGGACCATGAGGGGCTGCAAGAAACGCTTTGGCGAAAATGGCGAGCTTCCTTTCGGCGGCTTCCCGGGCATTGCCCGCGTTCCGAGGTTGTGACCATGAGTGAAGTATTCAATAAGTGCCGGGCTGACGCCGAGGCGCATGCTCGCGCAGAGTACCCGCGTGAGTCTGTCGGCCTGGTCGTCAGCGTGCGCGGCAAGCCCTTCTATGTGCCGTGCCGAAACCAGTCCGAAGAACCAGATCACTTCATTTTGCACCCAGAGGACTACGCGTCAGCCGAAGATATGGGCGACATCGTCGCTATCGTGCATTCGCATCCAGATGCCGGCCCTGAGCCGAGCTTGCACGACATCGCCAGTCATGCCGCCAGTCGCATGGCGTGGTGGATTGTCGGCCTAAAGGATGGCGTTGTGACTTGGCATGAGATGCTGGCCGCCGGCGAAATGCCGCTGGAGGGCCGAGTATTTGTCCACGGTGTCATCGACTGTTACACCCTTGTTCGTGACTACTACCGCCAAGTGCTTGGCATCAACTTGCCGGACTTCCACCGTAAGGACGACTGGTGGCATAACGGCGAGAACCTGTATGTCGATAACTTCGCCAGGACCGGCTTTGTTCCGGTCGATACGCCAGAGCAAGGCGACTTGATTGTCATGGCAATCGGTAGCCCGACACCGTGCCATGGTGCTGTCTGGCTGGAGGGTGACGTCCTGCTGCACCATCTCTATGGGCGCCTGAGCTGCCGCGAGATCTACGGCCGGGCCTACCGTGAATGCACGACGCATATCATGCGCTACCAGCGATAGGCCCTGTTTTTGCGTGTATCCGGCCTGTTAGAGTCGCTGAAACACATGGAGGCTCAACAATGCGGAAAACTCTTACTGCTCTGGTGTTGGTTGCGTTGGCTGGTTGCTCAACCAGCCAGGTGACCGAGGACACTGCAATCCCTGTCCCATTGGATAGGGTATACGCTGCTCAATTTGCAAAAACTGGGGATTCGGGCGGAAGCGCGGAAGTTGTATTTCTTCGGGACTCTGGATTCTACGGCTCTGCATGCACCCATGATGTTTACGTCAACAATACAAAGGCATTCGCTATCAAGGACGGCGAATTTATACGGCTCAAGCTTGAGCCTGGGTCTTATTTCTTCCGCCTAGAGACTGGTAATGGTCTGTGTCCGAATATATCCACCTCGCAGGACGCAGAGCTAAAAGCTGGCTCAAAAGTCGCCTACCGGATACTCCTCCCATCTGATGGAAGCCTGAGACTTACCAGAATCCGATAAAGATTCTATTCAAAACAAACCGCCTCCTGATGGCGGTTTTTTTACGCCTGGAGAAAAGAATGAGCGCCGCAGCCAATGACACGTCCATGACCACCATCCTGCTGTCCGGCAGTCTGGCTAAAGCCTTCGGTCGCGAGCACCTTCGTCAGCTTGATAGCGGTACGACCAGCGAGGCATTCAGTGCGCTGAAACACACGCTTGCTGGATTCGAGGACTTCATCCGTGATTCTGCGCGCCGCGGGCTTCGCTTCGCCATTTTCCGCAATCGCCAGAACATTGGAGAAGGCGAGTTCAGACTGAGCGGAACCACTGAGATTCGTATCGTTCCAGTTATCGCCGGAAGCAAGAGTGGAGGGTTGCTTCAGACAATCGTAGGGGTCGCACTGATTGTAGTTGGCGCAGTTTTCCAGCAGCCATGGGCAATTAGTATGGGCGTCGCCCTTGCCCTTGGCGGCGTCGGCCAGATGCTGACGCCAACACCGTCATCGAAGACGGGAAGCCAGCAAGAACAGGCAGCCACCGAGAACAAACCCAGTTACCTGTTCAACGGCGCGTTCAACTCGACGCAGCAGGGCCTGCCGGTCCCGGTGGTCTATGGCCAGATGCTGGTCGGCTCCAGCGTTATTACAGTCGGCACCTGGTCGGAGGCTCTACCGGTATGAGCGAAGTAATTGTCGGTAGAAAGGGTGGCGGGAAGGGTGGCGGAAGCAGTAGCAGCAGTAGCTCCGTGCGCGCCGCCGTAGAGGCGCCGGATAGCCTGCGTTCGCGTCAGCATGTGCGGGTGCTGCATGCAATCTGCGA
>Ga0182006_1002341_pt1 | contig 10408 bp, 9 predicted proteins | sample Sormic07211104_1_FD_123022 | JGI IMG/M metagenome (GOLD analysis project Ga0182006, IMG submission 123022) | Rhizosphere microbial communities from Sorghum bicolor, Mead, Nebraska, USA - 072115-104_1 MetaG | ecosystem: Host-associated > Plants > Roots > Rhizosphere | place: USA: Nebraska...
AAATTCCGGCTTATTGTTACCTTAATTTCGACAGCAGTAATGAAAAGAAATATGGTAAGCTGTACAACTTTTATGCAGTTACCGATCGCCGCGGCTTAGCGCCTGCCGGTTGGCATGTGCCTAGCAGCAGTGAATTTTTAACGCTTATTGCAGCGTTAGGCGGAGAAAAGGTTGCCGGTAAAAAAATGCGTGGTACTACCGGTTGGGACATAAAAGATTCGTACAAATTCGCGCATGGCAATGGCGATAACTCCTCAGGTCTCAATTTACTCACCAATGGCAGTGCCGGTGGTGATGAATATGGTGGCGGCCAATCTTTCAAGTATGGAGTATGGTTAAGCTACTGGTGGTCGAGCACGACCAAATCAAGCGGCGATAGCTTTGCCTACTACCTTGACTTTAACAAATACAGCGAACCGCGTGTAACCGATTATAGCAAAACCACAGGCGCCGCGGTAAGGTTAGTGAAAGATTAATTTCTCGTATCGCACCAATGCTCATATTTCGAAACCTAAAGGTTAGAAATCACTTTAATCAACTGGGAATGACAAAAGTTCCCGGTTGATTTTGTTTAAGAGGAAATAGCTATCAAAATTTAGCCTCTCATTTTATCTGTTCTCGAGGTACAGCCCATGGTTAAATAGCCCTGATGGAAGTGAAACGGACAGCAGGACCGAAGCCACCCCAAGGATCACAGCCGCTGCGCTCAAAAAAACTTTCAACTCTAAACTAATCTTCTTCTAATTTTCTCTTTAGAAATGCAGACTTCTGACTAATCCACAAATAGAAATAGATTGATTGCTTCACGCCACCTCACAACCCCTAGCCTTCGGTTCGCAATGACGTTCCGGCCTCAAAACTAATTAACTTCCCAGCTCCCCAACATAGCGATAAGTATTCATCTGCACCCCTGTTGGCGTAGTTTTCGTGCTTATAAAAGCCAGCTCGCGCGCATTGGCCGTTTCAGAAAAGAAACGTTTGCCCGTGCCCAGCAATACCGGGTATACCATCAGCACAACCTCGTCAACAAGTCCCTGCTCTAACAGCACAGCTACCACTGTTGAACTTCCATACACGATCAGATCAGGACCCTCTGTTGCTTTGAGTTCGCTAATACGCGTTACGATGTCTGTGCCTAAATCTTCAACCGGCCCCCATTCGAGGCTATCGGGCCTATGCGTGGCCACATATTTTTTGCCATTATTTAAACTGTTCGCCATCGGATTATCGCCAGCCTTTGGCCAGTACTGGGTCCAGCTATCGTAGGTTTTGCGGCCAAGCAGCAGATCGATGTGAGTGCCCTGTGCCTCCAGTACGGCGGCCAAACCCTCCGGGCTCCGGTAAGGTGTTGTCCATCCGCCATGCGCGAAATCCTCGCTGCTTTCGTGCTGCATCACGCCATCAAGCGAGATGTGTTCCATTATTTTAATCTTTCTCATCTAATTTCCTATTGAATTGATGATGATAAAGTTACAACGGAAGGGCTATGCAAATGAGGGGTAATCGTGACAATATCAAGGCGTTTTTATGACTATTTGTATTGGACGTAAAATGGTTATTGAAGTGTCCATATTATATCTTCCATTTCACTGTTTACATGATCATTATTTGGGTGTTCTAACTTATATGTCCTTATATTTCTTATATGGTTAATGGTTTAACTTAAAAGGCAACTGGAAATGGTAAAGGATTTGGAAATGAAGGGTTCTGTGCTTTTCGGGCAACGCAGCCCCGCCATTCGCTACAATCTTTTTGTTACTGCTATCCTGAACCTATCGAAAGGGCAACAAAAAGGATTTCTGCTGCTATCGGGTTTATTTAGGAGGGTTTGTAGCTTTTGGCAAGGTTGAAAAGCGATTGTCATAAATTTCCTATATGTAATTGTTAAACTGATTACCTAAAAAACTACTAAAATTTCTATCTTGTTGTATTTGAAATTAATACAGACCTTAACATTTTTCATTAATTATCTACTATTAGTAGGGACATTGTATATTTAGCTCCTGTTAATGCAAAGAAATAATATGATGACCGACTTCCGAATAAAAGATTTTATAACGATACACGATGTACACCAAAAGTTCATCAAATCTTTCAGCTCAATATTAGATCAAAATACTTGTGCAGATTTAAATATTAGCCATAAGAATATTTCAATAGAAACCGAAAACCTTGACTTCGAACTGCTTGATGGAGATGCGATTGCTTTCAAAAGCCAAATCGATCAAGATGGAAATAAAATAGGTTATTACAAATTGGTTTTCGCCTTGAATGGGACATTAATAGATGAATTTTTTGTGATTTACTGATGTATTAAACATGCAGATTGTACGGATTTACGCAGATTACATAATATACAAGCTTCTCACACGATGAAACACCCAAAAATTGTTTTTGCCTTTTTTATCCTTTGGTTATTACTTGTTTTTATCTGGTATAAAACGGGCAGAAGCCGAAAAACTGAAAATGATAAGCTGCTAAAGAACAACATTGAATTTACAGGCACCCTAAAATCTGTAAAGGTATCCCGAAATCATTGTTTTGCAATAATCTCAATTGACAATGTAAAAAGTAATGTTGCATCTTTTAATCCTGATTTGAAAGATCGATACTTCCCCTATTCGATAAAGAATGCCCAGGCAGAAATTTATACTTCACTATGTGAAGAAACAATTAAAGAAATTGGGAACAACGTAAAATTAAACTCCAATCAAAGAAAATTAATCCTTGAGATAGACCATAAACCTTATGAATTTGAAATTTGGATAATTTCAGAAAGTCCAGATATTAAATTCATTAAGGAAAACACAACGCTTTAAATAGATTATGTATAAAGCACTTTTAGTTTATAGTTTCAATAAAAAAAGTAAATATGGACATTCGATTACTGGTACTACGAACTAGAGATACAAAACTTCTAGCTGATTTTTACAGTTTACTTGGGCTTAAATTTGAATACCATAAACATGATAGCTCACCTTATCATTATTCGGCTACAATTGGCTCAACTGTATTTGAAATTTATCCTTTAGCTAAAAATCAAGATAAACCAGACAAAAACTTAAGGTTAGGCTTTGGTATAGAAAATTTTGATCAGGTGATGATAACATTAAAAACATCACAAGTTGATTTTTCGCAAGAACCAGCCCAAACAGAATTCGGTTTTATGGCAATAATCATTGATCCCGATGGACGGAAAATTGAATTATATAAAAACAGTTAAGTGATCCTTTCTTCGTGTACTTTGCGGCTAAAAAAGCTGCAGAAATACATTGAAACAACTAAGATTCCCGCCTGCGCGGGAATGACGATCGCATTAAATTATCAGTCTGAGCGTAGCCTAAGGTCTCCAAACTTTGCGCCCTCTGCGCCTTCTCTCTGTGATCTTTGCGGTCAAAACCCACTATTCCGTTAATTTCTGTCTAATGCCTGCAGTAAGTTTTTTCAGTTTCATATAGCCTGCCAATGAGTTGTTCCGTTTATCAAAGTCGATCACTAACCAACCTTTTTTGGCTTTAAGGTTAAACTTATCGCTGCCATTTAAATTCACAAACAGGTCGATATTCTGACCTAATGGAAGTTCGTTATTCAATGCGCTATCCAGGTATTTTTCCAGCTTGCCTGTTTTATCTTCGGCGTATTTTGCTTCAAATTTGAAACCGGTATTGGTATCTGTAGCATTTATTGATAAATAACCGCCACTATTATGGCATCCGTAACCTAAAGCGGTAACTAAAATCGCGATACTGTATATTATATTTTTCATTGTTTTTTGGTTAATTGTTTGAACTGGTTAACTGTATAAATTGGTTAATTGGGGATTTACTACCCAGACTTCCAACTTTAGACTAAGGACTAAAAACTACCCCCCTGCTCTCCCCTTAATATCATCGGTAGCCGTATTTCTAGACCGGGCCGATTTCACATTCTGGTTTCCGAAATTGTAGCTGACGCTGAAATTTGCCCTTCGGCTGGTGTAGCGGTTCACTACGTTCATATTGATGTTCTGATAAACCAATTTCCCCTCCCAATGGTTGGTAAGTAAAATATCATCCATATTTAAACGTAGTTTAAGCTTTTTATCCATCAAAGTCTTCTGGATTCCGGCATTTAAGGCGCCTTGGTAAATGGTGGTTTGTTCTACACCCGAAACCCGTGGGGAGTTCAGCCATGCACTAATTTCGATACTAAAGTTTTGAGGTAAGGTAAAGGAATTGGAAGTAAAAACATTTACCGCAGCCTTTCCTGCACTGTATGCAGCACCTTCAATATTCCCATCATTAAATTTGCTGTAATAAACACTAACATTATTTTGAATATTCCACCATTTCGTAACCTTAACAGGAACATATAAATCGGCAGCGTAATTCTGGAAACGGCCTAAGTTCTGGCGGATTACACTGATCACACGGGTAGCATCATCCTGTTTACTAATTTGCGTAATCATATCGCGGGTATTTGAATAACTTAGCGAGAAAGAAGCCTGTTTATAACTATAGCTAATCTGGTAATTATCAGTAAACTGAGGTTTCAGATAAGGATTTCCCTGATCAACGGCTAAAGGATCCATATAAAATACAAATGGATTTAGCTGTTGGTAATTCGGACGGTCTACCCTTCTGCCATAAGAATAACGGATGTTATGGTTTTCACTGATCTTCTGATTTACAAAAACAGTTGGAAAAACAGATAGATAGTTCCGGTCTACTTCTTTCTTGTCGGTTACAGAAGTGCCATTAGAATGTGTGTGCTCCGCCCTTAAACCCAGCTGAATTTGCCACACCTTCCATTCTTTAGCGAAACTACCATAAATGGCGTTAATATTTTCTTTGTACACAAAATTGTTCGATTTACCCAGATCATTTTGCCACCCCCCTCCAATTAACTGTTCTGAAATAAAGTCGTTATGGGTAACTACATAGCTGCTTTTTAAACCGGTTTCCAGTTTCATGGTTTTCGAAATCGGTAAGGTAAAATCCGTTCTGGCAGCATACACATTAATCTCCGCATCTGTATTGTTCCGTAAAGTAGTTTGGTTGGTCGAGCTACCGCTGCTGTTTAAATAATTGGCCAGAAAATTTTCGTCTTTTTTATTGCTGAAACCCGAGTAATCCATATCGAAAGTGATACTTTTCCCCTTTTTATCAAAATCGTGTTTGATATTGAAGTTGGCTGTTAAATTGCCCACAGGCGAATTCGAATTGGCATCCTGTAAAATATAATTCAGAACTGATGCGCCATTTTGTACCGCGTTAATATTGGTATTACTAAAATTGGTGAGCTTAGTGGTTACTGTATTGGCATCCAACATCACCCCAAAAATGGTTTTATCAGAAGCATAATAATCTGCCCCCAGTTTCCCTTGAAAACCAACACCTTTATTTTTACGGTCGAAATTTTGCGTGAGCGAACTTGCCAATCCCTCCGACAAAGTGCTACGGGTTAAAAACGTATTGTTAAATTGGGCTTTGCGTACCACAGCGCCATTTCCAAAAATGTTCCATTTACCTTGTCTATGGTTTAAGTTCAGGTTTACACCCGCACGGAACAAATCACTTGGTGAATCCGGCATAATACCCTGCCCGGTATTAACAGAAACCGTACCATTGGTTCCATAAGCTTTGTTGCGTTTTAGTTTGATGTTGATGATCCCGGCATTTCCGGCAGCATCGTACTTGGCAGATGGATTGGTAATGAGTTCGATGGTAGAAATCTGATCGCTGCTCATATTGCTCAGCAATGTGGTAACATCAGCACCCGATAGGAAATTTGATTTCCCGTCGATCATCACCATCACACCGCTTTTATTATTCAGTTTAATCTGGTCGTTTTGGCGGTCGATCTGCACACCCGGGGCTTTTTCTAACACTTCTAAAGCCGTGCCCCCAGTTGCAATAATACTATTTTCAACATTCAGCACCGTTTTATCGATCTGGTGTTCAATAAAAGGTTTTTTGGCCTGAATGCTTACTTCTTTTAATTGTTTGCTTAAGCTTTCGATCGTGATGGCAGGTAATTTCATGTCTTCGTTAAGCGAAAAATGGTTTGTTTTTTTACTTTTAAAACCCACTATAGAAATCGACAATACATATTCACCGCTTTTCAACTGATCTATTGCAAATTCTCCATCAATATTGGTCGATACGCTTTTAACTGCGGTGGTATCAGGATAATGCAGCACCCTAACAACTGCAAACGATACCGGAACAGTCTTTTCATCAACAATTTTCCCTGTAAGTTTATTTAATTTTTGGGCAAAGGAAACCCCACATGCCATAAAGCATGCAACTAGCGTAAATAATGTTTTCATGGTTTTTTTCTTATAGGTATAATCGTCATCTCGACTGAAGTGAAACGGAATGGAGAGATCTGCTCGAATAGACTTAGCTTCGATGAGCACTTCGTGGTTCTCCGCAGCGTTGCACTTCGCTCGAAATGACGGAACTATTATTCGGGTGCAATACCCAACTCTTCTTTAACTTCCTTAATCCGGTTTAATACGGAATCCTGGTAAAGGGTATCATTAGTTTTATCTTGGCGCAAATGGTCTAAATCACGTAACTCCTGCTCTAACTTTTCCTTTTTTAACGCCTCTTCTTTTAATTTCGCCATGCATTTCAAACCATCATCCGTCATAATCCATATGCTAGAATCGTTATGATCATTTTCGCTGTCGTTACATTCCCAAGTCCAGTAATTATTAACATAGCGGTAAGCATCCTGCTTTAAAATTAATTTTGTACCCACCGGAATTTCAAGATTTAACCTTACTTCCTGGTTTCTCCAAATGGTTCCTTCTCTCAATTGAAACCGCGGACTAAAAATCAGTTCAGCATCTTTCAGTTTATAATTGTAGCTAATGTTCTGCGCATTTTGCAAGGCACTTTGAAAAGTTTTACCCTGCGATTCGTACTTCTGTATTAAACGGGTTACACCAGTTTCACTTTTGTTAATATCAATGCGGATATGGTTCATCGCAACAAATGGTCCGTCTTCAAAATCATCAATTACAATCTGGTGGCGGTTGTTCGCATCAATGTGGTACGCCACGCTATCTTCTTTGCTGAAATATTTACTTTTATCGATATTGATGGTATATACCGGATAAGCTTTCAGGTCGGTTGTTTGTGTTAACTCCGCATGCTGCTTAAATTCTGATGATATTTTAGCGGCTTGATAACCTGTTATAGCTACACCGGCCAACCAGATAATTAACAGGGCAAAAGAAAGTGTTTTGTTAATGGCCTGTTTGTTAAAAGCTACCCTGATCGAGAATAACACCAGGGCTAAAACCGGTACAAAACAAACAATAAATGCACCAAATAAAATTGCCCCCCTATTGCCTTCATTAATAATAGAGAAGGGAAAATATTCGTAAATGCTGGCATCCCAAAATCCCTGAAAAGCGGCCGTACCTATAATTAAAGTAATTAAAAAGAGTACACCAAACACCACGATGAAACCCGCAATTACTTTAAAAATAATCTTTCCGGTGCCCGAAATAAAGCGGCCAAGCCATTCGAAAAACTCTCCGATAAAATTCCCTAAACGGGCAAATATAGGCTGAGCATGTTTATTTACTTCGCCCAACCGTTCCTTAACGGCCTGAAGTTCTTCGTCTAAGTTCTTTTGAAAACCCTGAAGATTTGCAGGTTCGCCTTTCATTTCCATCCTTTCGATACGCGATTTGGCCTTTGGCATGATGATCCAGAGTATGGCATACACCAATAATCCAAATCCACCTGCAATGCTGATCAGTAACGTAGCCAACCTGATCCATTTAGGATCTGCGTTTACATAGTGTGCAATACCTGCACAAACACCGGCTACCACGCGGTCGTCCATATCGCGGTACAGTTTTTTCTCCGTGTACTGGTATTGATAGTTGTTATTAATTACGGGCGCTTCTTCACCTTCCTCTACCGTATCAAAATCCTGTACCTTGCCCATTTGCGCAATCACCGAATTTACGTTGGCCGAGTCTACCACTTGTTTTTTCTGCTCTTCCAATTGCTCGGTTAACAGTTCGGCAATCCGGTTTTCGATATCCGTTACAATTTCAAGGTCATCTGCATGGTTGGCAAAATACTGTTTTACTTCGTTCAGGTAGGCCTTTAAGAGTTCGTAAGCACTTTCTTCAATATGAATAATCGTGTTTCCTATGTTTATGATGATGGTCTTTTCCATTTCCTTTTTAATATTTATGAATTGGCTCCTTTTTGTGAAATACCTACAGCATAAGCCAGCTCCTGCCAGGTTTGATCTAGTTGTGATAAAATACCCCGACCGTCTTCGGTTAAGGTATAATATTTACGCGGTGGACCTGAGGTAGACTCTACCCAGTTGTAGCTTAACAAACCGTTGTTTTTAAGCCTCGTTAATAATGGATATAATGTACCCTCAACCACCAATAGCTTTGCCGTCCTTAACTCGGCAATAATGTCCGAAGCATATATTTCGCCCCGGGAGATGATTGATAAAACACAGTACTCCAGAATTCCTTTCCGCATTTGTGTTTGCGTATTTTCTGCTATCATATAACAAAGATATATGTTTTATATACTACCATGCAATACATAGTACTAAAATAAATTAAAGTAAATCAATAAAACACTGATTATCAATGAAATAATTTTAAATAAAATTTTGTGCTTTGGAAATAATTCCTTAAAAGCTGAAAATTTTTGATGTTTTTTTAGAAAAGCATGGCTTTGTAGTGCTTCGGTTTATGCAGTCCTGCTGTTGCCCATAGTCCCGATTTATAATACTTTAAAAACAAATATTTTGATAAAATCGGGAGCTATTTGGCGCCATCAGGTTTAAGTTGTGGAGGGCTGGTGTTACTATTAACAGTTTTTAGAATAATGCCAGAACAGTTCCTTGTAAATGAACCCGACAGAGCGGGTAGCCCGCATCCCGATTTTTTCATCGGGAGAGGACTACAAGCGATTGCGGGACTGCAGCTCCCATGAAAAACCTATCGTGTGGGCACATCTTTTTTTTAAGAATAGTTTAGGCATAATGCTAACCAACTTTAATAAAAGCACGGACTTTAACCAAGTACACCGTCAATCCCAAGAGCGGGAAAAATCAAAAAAACAGTTGCTGTCTAGGGCAATTGGCACTAACAAACCTGAAACGCAGTGGTTTTGTGTTCATAAACGATGATTTAATTTAAAACAATATCGAACACAAACCCCGAAGGGCTCAATCAGCCCAAAGAAAACATAAACAAAACTGATTAAACGAAGTGCCGCTGTTTTTTTGATGTGCATGGGATTGTGCAAAAAGCTCATTGCCGGATTGACCAAGCGCTTTGGGTACTTTGGCGCTCCAAAGTACCATGCCACCGCGGCATAGAGCGGAAAAATAAATAAATATTTGTGTCGACACCCGACAGTTTTTTAGGATCAGGCTACTCTCAATAGCAAGAAAGGTGCTGAAATAAATTCAGCATGACGATCGCCTTTGGAATATGTGCAAAAACAATACAGGCTAACAAAAATGTGTCCATACGATAGATGAAAAACAGGACGCAAATTTTCCAAAAGAAGAAATTCATTCTAACTGCTTTAGTTTCCCAAAGTCTGCCCGTATACCTGCCCTTTTAAACTTCGTAGGCCACACACGAATAATATATATAAATACCATAGATTTAATATATTTTAATAATTTTGCAGCGTCTTAACTTATTTTCATGAAAAAATCTATTGCCAGCATTGTTGCTGAGGCAAACGAAAGCGGCGAAGGAACACTCAAAAGAACCTTAGGCCCCATAAACCTGATTTTAATTGGTGTTGGCCTAACGCTTGGTGCAGGTTTATTTTCCATTACAGGTTTGGCCGCAGCCAATCACTCCGGTCCGGCAGTTACCTTATCTTTTGTTATTGCGGCATTGGGTTGTGGTTTTGCAGCCTTGTGTTACGCAGAGTTTGCCTCGATGATTCCGGTTGCAGGGAGTGCTTATACCTATTCTTATGCCACCATGGGCGAACTTTTCGCCTGGATTATAGGCTGGGATCTGGTATTGGAATATTCTGTGGGTTGTGCTACCGTAGCCATCAGCTGGTCGCAGTATTTAACCAGGTTTTTAGCCAGCCTGCATATTTATCTCCCCCCACAGCTAACCTTATCTCCTTTCGAAACCGCTAAACTTGCCGATGGCTCAACGGTTAATGGCATTATTAACATTCCCGCTGCATTGGTGGTGATATTAATGACGGCCATATTAATCCGCGGCACAAAAGGCTCAGCCATTGTAAATGGAATTATTGTATTTCTTAAAGTTGGTGTGGTATTGGTTTTTATTGCGCTGGGCTGGCAATATATCGATCCTGCAAACTACCATCCATACATCCCCGAAAATACCGGAACATTTGGTCAGTTTGGCTGGAGCGGTGTTTTACGT
>Ga0182006_1002344_pt1 | contig 10397 bp, 6 predicted proteins | sample Sormic07211104_1_FD_123022 | JGI IMG/M metagenome (GOLD analysis project Ga0182006, IMG submission 123022) | Rhizosphere microbial communities from Sorghum bicolor, Mead, Nebraska, USA - 072115-104_1 MetaG | ecosystem: Host-associated > Plants > Roots > Rhizosphere | place: USA: Nebraska...
CATCTATTTCGCGCGCCAGTTGGTGAGTGAACGCTTGCAGGCCGCGAAGGAGCAATTGCCCGATGGCATTTCGCCAAGCATGGGGCCCGTTTCCACTGGCCTGGGCGAAATCTACCTGTGGACGGTGGAGGCCGACGCCAACGCACGCAAGCCCGACGGCGCTGTCTACACCCCCGCAGATTTGCGCGAGTTGCAGGACTGGGTGATCCGTCCGCAGATCCGCAACGTGCCGGGCGTGACGGAGGTGAACACCATCGGCGGCTTTGCAAAGGAATTCCTGGTGGCTACAAGCCCGGAGCGCCTGGCGTCGTACAAGCTCACGCTGGCCGATGTGGTGGCCGCGCTTGAGCGCAACAACGCCAACGTCGGGGCCGGCTATATCGAGCGCAAGGGCGAGCAATACCTCGTGCGCGCGCCCGGCCAGTTGCGCGATGCGGCTGACATCGGCAACATCGTGCTCGCCAGCCCGAACGGCACGCCGGTGCGCTTGCGTGACGTCGCCAGCATCGAAAGCGGCAGCGAGCTGCGCACGGGCGCCGCCACCAGCAATGGGCGCGAGGTGGTGCTCGGCACGGCGTTTCTGTTGATGGGCGAAAACAGTCGCACCGTTTCGCAAGCCGTGGACAAGCGCATGCAGGAGATTCGCAAGACGCTGCCGGCGGGTATTCGCGTGGAGTCGGTGTACGACCGTACCGTGCTCGTCGACAAGGCCATCGCCACGGTCAAGAAGAACCTGCTGGAAGGCGCCATTTTGGTGATGGCGGTGCTGTTCCTCTTCCTCGGCAACCTGCGTGCGGCCGTGCTGACTGCGCTGGTGATTCCGTTGTCGATGCTGATGACGTTCAGCGGCATGGTGTCGGCCAAGGTGAGCGCCAACTTGATGAGTTTGGGCGCGCTCGATTTCGGCATCATCGTAGACGGCGCCGTGGTGATCGTCGAAAACTGCGTGCGGCGCCTTGCGCATGCGCAGGAGCTGCGCGGTCGACCGCTCACGCGCGCCGAGCGTTTCGACGAGGTGTTTGAAGCCGCCCGCGAAGCGCGCCGTCCGTTGCTGTATGGCCAGCTCATCATCATGGTGGTGTACCTGCCGATCTTTGCGCTCTCGGGTGTGGAAGGGAAGATGTTCCATCCGATGGCGATCACGGTGGTGCTGGCGCTGGCCGCAGCCATGATTCTTTCCATCACGTTTGTACCGGCCGCCGTGGCCTTGTTCATTGGCGAGCGCGTAGCCGAGAAAGAGAACCGCCTGATGGGTTGGGCGCGCCGCATGTATGCGCCGCTGCTCGAACGCGTGCTGGCTGCGCCGGCCGTGGTGTTGACGTTTGCCGCGGTGGCGGTGTCGGTCTCGCTGGTGGCAGCCACGCGCCTGGGCGCCGAGTTCGTGCCCAACCTGAACGAAGGCGATCTTTCCATCCAGGCCATGCGCGTTCCGGGCACGGGGCTGGTGCAATCGCTGGACATGCAGATGCAGATCGAGCGCACGCTCAAGGCGAAGTTTCCCGAGATCGAGCGTGTCTTTGCGCGCACCGGCACCGCAGAAGTCGCGACCGACGTGATGCCGCCAAGCATCTCCGACGGCTACATCATGCTCAAGCCCGAGCGCGACTGGCCCGCCGGCGCGGATGGAAAACGTCGCAACCGGGAGCAGTTGCTGGCCGACATTCGCACCACGGTTGAAGCGCTCCCCGGCAACGCGTACGAGTTCTCACAGCCGATTCAGTTGCGCTTCAATGAGCTGATTTCGGGCGTACGCAGCGATGTGGCCGTCAAGCTCTTCGGCGACGACATGGGCGTGCTGGAAGCCCAGGCCAAGCGTATTGCGGCGCAGCTCGGTAAGCTGGCCGGCGCGACCGAGGTGAAGATCGAACAGACTGGCGGACTGCCTTTTTTGAACGTCGATATCGATCGCGACAAGGCTGCACGTTACGGCCTCTCCAGCGGGGCGATTCAGGACACGGTGTCCGCGGCCATCGGCGGTAAGGATGCGGGCACGGTGTTCCAGGGCGACCGCCGTTTTGGCATTGTCGTGCGGCTGCCGGAAACGGCGCGAAGCGACCCGGCAGCGCTGGGCCGCCTGCCGCTGGCATTGCCCAACGGACAGGGTTACGTGCCCCTGTCCGATGTGGCCACGCTTAACGAGGTCACCGGCCCCAACCAGGTCAGCCGCGAAGACGGCAAGCGCCGCATCGTCGTCAGCGCCAATGTGCGCGGGCGCGATATTGCCTCGTTTGTGGAAGAAGCGCAGGCAGTGCTCGATGCGCAGGTGCGTCTGCCGGCCGGTTACTGGATGGCGTGGGGCGGGCAGTTCGAGCAGTTGCAGTCGGCTACCGAGCGCCTGCAGATCGTGGTGCCGCTGGCGCTGGCCATGGTGCTCACGCTGCTGTTCATGATGTTCGGCAACCTGAAGGATGGTTTGCTCGTGTTCTCGGGCATTCCGTTCGCGCTGTCGGGCGGCATTCTGGCGCTGGCGCTGCGCGGCATTCCGCTGTCGATTTCAGCGGCAGTGGGCTTTATCGCGCTGTCTGGCGTGGCGGTGCTCAACGGGCTGGTGATGCTGAGCTTCATCCGCAGCCTGCGCGAGAGCGGCCAGTCGGTCGACATGGCCGTGCGTGAGGGTGCGCTCACACGCTTGCGGCCGGTGCTGATGACGGCTCTGGTGGCGTCGCTCGGCTTCGTACCGATGGCGCTGGCAACCGGCACGGGTGCGGAAGTGCAGCGGCCGCTGGCGACGGTGGTGATCGGTGGGATTCTGTCGTCGACGGCGCTGACGCTGCTGGTGTTGCCGGTGTTGTATCGGCTGGCCTATCGGCGGGAGGATGGGCGAGAAGGCGCCACGGCGCAGGCAGATTCGGCAGTGCCGTCCGCTGCGCCATAACGGCGGTGCTTACTCCGCTTGCAGTGCGGCGATGATTTTCTCGGCGTGGGCCTTGAGCTTGTCGCTGTCGGCCTGCACGCGGGCGTGCGGTTGCAGCGGGGTATCGCTGTAGCGCGGCAGCACGTGAAAGTGCACGTGCGGCACCGTCTGCCCGGCAGCACTGCCGTTGAGCTGGAAGACTGCGATACCCGGCGGCGTGAACGCAGCACGCACGGCGCGCGCCAGCTTGCGCGTGGTGCGGATGGCAGCCGATGCGGCATCGTCGGACAGGTCGAACAGCTCGGCCGCGCCTTCCTTGGGCAGCACCAGCACGTGGCCATCGGCCTGCGGCATGATGTCCATGAAAGCGATGGTGTGGTCGTCTTCGTACACCTTGATGCAGGGCAGCTCGCCGCGCAGGATCTTGGCGAAGATGTTCTGGTTGTCGTAAGTCGCGTCAGGCATGGGTGTCTCCAATAAGCGGGAAATGCACAGGAAAGCGCTGCGCGAAAGTATATAGGCGACCGGCGACGACGAACGTGGCGCCGGTTTGGCGTAGATCAAGCCGGGCTGTCGTCAACCGACAGCGGCGCAGCCACGTGTTCGAGCGGCTTGCGCTCGGCTGCCGTCCCCCAGCAAGCCTGCACCGCGGCCGCAAGCAGCATCAGCACTGCGTCGAACGCATAGCCGCCGAACACGGCACCGCGCGAGTGCGTATCGATCAGCCAGCCGAACAGCGCGGGCCCGGCCACGCCGCCAAGCCCCGTGCCCACGGCATAGAACAACGCGATGGCCAGCGCGCGCACCTCGAGCGGAAAGGTTTCGCTCACCGTCAGGTACGCCGAGCTCGCGGCGGCCGATGCAAAGAAGAACACCACGGTCCACGCGATGGTCTGCGTGGTGGCATCGAGCACACCCGCCTTGAACAGCGCGCCACTCACCAGCAACAGCACGCCGCTGATTGCATAGGTCGCGGCAATCATCGTGCGCCGGCCTACCACGTCAAACAGCCGCCCAAGCAGCAGTGGCCCGAGAAAATTACCCAGTGCGAACGGCAGCAGGTACGTGCCGACCTTCGTTGCGGGCACCTCATAGAAATCCGTCAGCACCAGCGCGTAGGTGAAGAAAATCGCGTTGTAGAAAAACGCCTGCGCCGCCATCAGCGCGAGGCCCACCAGCGCGCGCTGCCGGTGCTGCACGAACAGCACGCGCCCGACTTCCATCAAGCGTGGATGGCTACGGCTGCGCATGCGCAATGCTGGCAGCGGCGCGGTATCGAAGCGATGGCCGTGCGCCACGATTTCGTTCTCGATATCGCCCACGATGGCCTGCGCTTCTTCGTGCCGGCCGCGCGTGATGAGCCAGCGCGGGCTTTCCGGAATCCAGAAACGCATCACCAGAATGATGAGCCCCAGCAGGGCGCCGATGAAGAAGCACAGCCGCCAGCCTGTATCGAGGCTCATGTGCGCTGGGTCCAGCAGCCACAACGATGCCCCCGCGCCCAACGCGGCACCAACCCAGAACGTGCCGTTGATGGCAAGATCCGTCCAGCCGCGCACGCGCGCCGGCGTCAGCTCCTGGATAGTCGAGTTGATGGCCGCGTATTCGCCGCCGATCCCTGCGCCAGTGAGCACGCGAAACACGACGAGGCTGGCGAAGCTCCACGAAAACGCTGTCGCCAGCGTGGCCAGGATGTAGACGCCCAACGTGATGAAGAACAGCTTGCGGCGGCCCAGTCGATCCGTCATCCAGCCGAACAGCAGTGCGCCGAACACCGCACCGACCAGGTATGCGCTGCTGGCAATGCCAACCTGCGCGTTGGTCAGATGCAGCGAGGGGCTTTGCTTGAGCGCACCGGCCACGGCGCCGGCCAGCGTCACCTCCAGGCCGTCGAGCAACCACGTAATGCCCAGCGCAATGACCACGCGCGTGTGAAAGCGGCTCCACGGCAGGCGATCGAGCCGGCTGGGCAGGTCGGATGTGTGTAAGGCTGGCGATTCGGGCATCGCGGCGCACTCGGACAGGAATGCGCACGACGCAGCACGAATTATTCCCGCGCAGTTGCGCCTGTATCTTCTTGCGGCGCGCCGGCGAGCAGCGTGTCTTCAAAGAAGCGGCGGCGCGCATCCTTGTCGGGCTTGCTGCCTTGGTGCCAGAGCGTGGCTTCGGAAAGCTGGTAGGCGTACAGCATGAAGGCGCGCGCCTTGGCATCCTTGCGCGCAAAGCCGATCGCCTGGAAATGCTGGACGTAGTAGTCCATGCGGTGTTCGTCGACGGCTTCGACAGCTTCTTGCGCCATCGGGTCGCGCCGCGCCCAGGCGCGGATGGCGAATTCGATCATGGCGGTGCGGCGCGCGCTGCGTCCGCGAAACGGCAGTGCGAGCAGATCGCGCACCAGGCCCTGCACTGATGGATTCTGCCGCTCCAGCTTGGGGCCCACGCGCGTGCGCTCGCTCCAGTCTTGCAGCACCTGATGCAGCAGGTCGTCGCGGTTCTTGAAGTGCCAGTAGAAACTGCCGCGCGTGACGTCCAGCTGCTTGGCGAGCACGTCCACGCGCACCGCATCGATGCTCTTGGTGACGAGCAGATCGGTGGCGGCGCGAACCCAGTCGTCGGGCGTGAGCTGTGCACGCGGCGTGGCAGGGGAGGCGGAATCGGCATCGACCTCGACGGCTTCGTCGTGTTCGTCGATCAGCGGGGATGGCTTGGGCATGAAGGCGGATTCTAGCCGCGCTGACGGGGCTGTCCAGCGCTTAAATCATGCTGAGGCCCCCAGGTTTGCGCGGGTTGACACGGCAACAAACGCACTCCTACCATGCACATACGTTTGTGTATGGAAGGATCGAGCTACCGTAAGCCTCGGTTTGCGGTTTTGTGCAAGAACCATGCTCGGCGATGCCTTCTGCACGGCGTCCGACGATAAGACATAAGACATCAGGAGACATTTGCATGAAGGCATTCCGACTCGCGCTGTGCGCGGCGGCCGTCGCTGGCGCATTCTGCGCGAGCACTGCGTCTGTTCAAGCGGCCGAGACCGTCAAGATCGCGTGGATCGATCCGCTGTCCGGGCTGATGGGCGCGCTGGGCCAGAACCAGCTGCGCAGTTGGCAATACGCAGCCGATCTGGCCAACCAGCAGAACTGGAGCGGCAACGGCACCAAGTTTGAAGTCGTCGGTTTCGACAACAAGGTCTCGCCGCAAGAGAGCCTGACGGTACTCAAGCAGATCACTGATCAGGGCATCCGCTACGTCGCGCAGGGCGATGGTTCGAGCGTGGGCATGGCGCTGCAGGACGCCATCGCCAAGTACAACGACCGCAATCCGGGCAAGGAGATCATCTATCTCAACTACGCTGCGGTCGATCCAGACATGACCAACAGCAAGTGCAATTACTGGCACTTCCGCCTGGACGCCAACTCCGACATGAAGATGGAGGCCCTGACCAGCTACCTGGCCAAGGATCAGAGCATCAAGAAGGTCTATCTGCTGAACCAGAACTACTCGTTCGGCCATCAGGTGGCGCGCGCCGCCAAGGAGTATCTGAAGCGCAAGCGCCCGGACATCCAGGTGGTGGGTGAAGACCTGCATCCGCTGGCGCAGGTGAAGGACTTCTCGCCGTATGTGGCGAAGATTCGCGCGTCGGGCGCCGATACGGTCATCACCGGCAACTGGGGGAGCGATCTGGCGCTGCTGATTCGCGCGTCGAAGGATGCTGGCCTGAACACCAACTTCTACACCTACTACGCCGGCACCACTGGCGTGCCGACTGCGATGGGCGCCGCCGGTGCAGACCGCGTGAAGGTCATCAGCTACTTCGCACCGAACGACGGCAACCCGAAGACGAACGTGGTGCTTGACGGCTTCAAGAAGAAGTACAACGACGACTTCTTCAACGCCGACGTCTACACCGGCATCGCCTTCCTGTCCAAGGCAGTCAAGACGGCTGGCTCGGCCGAGCCGGCCAAGGTGGCGAAAGTCATGGAAGGGATGACGGTCGAGAGCCTGAACGGCCCGGTCGAGATGCGCAAGACCGATCACCAGGCCCAGCAGACGCTGTACGTGACCACCTGGGTCAAGGCCGATGGCAAGAAGATCAAGTACGACCAGGAGAACACCGGCTATGGCTGGCGCACCGATGTCACGCTGGAGCCGCACCTGGCGGCCCAGCCGACGTCGTGCCAGATGAAGCGGCCGGCGTCGTGATCTAGTCGTTGAGGTGTCTCCCGTCTCGACAATCTCTTAGACGGGGGACACCACGCCTGTGCCCGCCAGATGTCCGCGGGCGTTCTCCAGAAAACGATCCACCGTGGCCTGCACCGATTCCGGCGACCAGCCGGCAATGTGCGGCGTCAGCACGACCTGCTCCAGATCCAGCAGCCCGGCGGGCGGCTTCGGTTCGCTTTCATACACATCCAGCCCTGCGCCGCCCAGCTTGCCCGCGCGAATGGCCGCCTCCAACGCCGCCGTATCCACCACGCTGCCGCGCGCGATATTCACCACGGTGCCGTTCGGGCCCAGCGCTTCCAGAATCGTCTGGTTGACGAGGTGCTTGGTCTGCGCGCCGCCCGGCGTGGCGACGATCAGGAAGTCGGCCCACTCGGCCATGTCTTTGAGCGCGTCAAAGTAGCGGTATGACACCCCGTTACGCGGCTTGCGGTTGTGATAGCCGATCTGCATATCGAAGCCGGCGGCGCGGCGCGCGATCTGCAGGCCGATGGTGCCCAGCCCGATGATGCCAAGGCGCTTGCCGCACACGCCAGGCTGCAGCGGAATGTCATCGCGCCAGACGCCGTTGCGTGTGGCGCGGTCCAGTTTGGGGATGCCGCGCACCGTGGCCAGCAGCAGGCCGAACGCGTGATCCGCCACGCAGGCATCGTTGGTGCCGGCACCGTTGGCCACCGCCACGCCGCGTGCGCGGGCGGCTTCCACATCGATGTTCTCGTAGCCGGCACCCAGCGCGCAGGCCAGCTCCAGCTTTGGCATGGCCGAGATTTCCGCAGCCGTCAGCCCAGTGGAGCCGTTGGTGAGCACGATGCGCACGGCGTGCCCGTCGCGCGCGATGGCGGCATCGCGCTCAGTGCGGGTAGGGGCGTGGATGACGTGGAAGTGATGCGCGATCTGCGCCACGTTGTCGGGCGTCATCGCAATGAGGATCAGCAGCGTTGGTTGCATGGTGAGGAGAAGTGGGCGGGCCGTGTCTTGTCGGCGGGAAGTGCCGCGCACAGCGCCTGCCGATGATAGCGCGCAGGCTGCGCGCCTGCGGGAAGCCCCAGCCGCGACGCGGTTACACGCCGTTACCAATGAACGGGTTTGGTTTCACGGGCCGCCGCCCCTGCGGCATAGACTTTGCGGCAAGAGGCGCACTGCTGCCAATACTGCATACGGTAGACCCACAGACGCCTTGTCCACATGACGAGATCAATCATGCAAGCAATGAAAAAGCCGGCACGGGCCGGGCGCGCGGGGCGGTGGGTGGCAGTCACGGTGCTGGCTGCAGTCGCGGCTGGGCTGACCGGCTGCGTGACGGCACCATACCCAGGTTACGGTGCCGGTTATGGCGCGGGCTACGCAGCCGGCAGCAGCGCATACAGCAACAGCTACGGCGGTACAACGTACAGCACCACGCCGTACGCGAGCAGCTATAGCAGCGGCTACGACAGCACTTACAACAACGGTTACGGCAGCTACGGCCCGAACACGCCGCAGCCGTATCCGTCGCAGCAGCCGGCGCCGGTGTATTCGCAGCCGAGCTATTCACCGTATCCGAGCAATAACGAACCGGCATACCAGGCGCCGGCCGACAACCGCTATGGCGTGGTCGAGCGCGTCGACGCGGTGCCGGTGCGCGGGCAGCCGACCGGTGTGGGCGCCGTGCTCGGCGGTGTGGTGGGCGGCTTGCTGGGCCACCAGGTTGGCGGCGGACGTGGCAATACCGTGGCCACCATCGGTGGCGCCGTGGCGGGCGCGATGGCTGGCAACGCTGTTGAGGGCAACACCGTGGCCGGCCAGACGTACCAGGTGACCATGCGGCTGAACGACAACTCCCGCGTGACGCTCACGCAGAACAACCCGAACGGACTGCGGCCGGGTGATCGCGCCCGCATCGAAAACAACATGGCAGTGCCCTACTAGCCACTTCTGCATGGGGCCGCTCGCGCCAGCTTCAGGAATGGCGCGGGCGGGTCGATATAGCGGGAGCCGCAACTCGTTTCGCTGCTCCGGTGTGACTCCCATGCTCAATCGACTCTCTATCCGTTTCCGACTCAACGCGGCGTTGGCGCTGCTGGCCGTCCTGCTGGCAGCCACCGGCACCATTGGCGTAGTCGGGATGCGCGCGTCCGACGCGAATATCAACGACATCTATACCAATCAGTTGGCATCGACTTCGCTGGTGGGCAAGTCGCAGTTGAATGCGGCGATCGTGCGCACGACGCTCGACCGCGCCGTCTTCCACCCGGATGCCACCGATGTACCGGCCATCATCGACAAGGCCAACGGCTACCGCGCCAAGTCGGATGACGCCTGGAAGCAGTACAAGGCGCTGCCGATGAGCGCCGACGAAGCACGCCTGGCGGCCGAGATGGAAGCCAAGCGCAATGCGCTGTTCCGTGACGGGATCGAGCCGCTGATGAGCGCCTTGCGCGCTCGCGACGTTGCCGCCGCAGACAAGGTGGTGATGCATACGATTCCGCCGCTGTCCGTCGCGCTGTCTGCAGCCGCAGATGCGCTTGACCGCAGCCAGGTCGAGCAGGCCAAGGCCGCGTATGAAAGTGCGACGGCTCGCTCGCACGCATTCCTGATGCTGATCATCGGCGCCATCGTGGCGGGCATTGCTGCGGCGCTGGGTTGCGCGTTCGGGCTGCACCGTGCGATCTCGGTGCCGCTGTCAAACATGCTGGGGCACTTCAGCGCGATCTCGCAAGGCAACCTGACCGAGCGCATCAGCGTCAACAGCCAGGACGAGATGGGCGCGCTTACCCAGGGCCTGATCGACATGCAACGCGGCCTGATCCGCACCATCGAGACGATGCGCGGCGGCAGCGAGTCCATTGCCAGCGCCACCAAGCAGATCGCAGCGGGCAACATGGATTTGTCGCAGCGCACGGAAGAACAGGCTTCGTCGCTGGAAGAAACTGCGTCGAGCATGGAAGAGCTGACGAGCATCGTGAAGCAGAACGCCGACAACGCACGTCAGGCCAGCCAGCTTGCCGGCAGCGCATCGGACATCGCGGTCAAGGGCGGCGAGGTGGTGGGCCGCGTGATCGAGACGATGTCCGGCATCAACGACAGCAGCAAGAAGATCGCGGACATCATCGGCGTGATCGAGGGCATTGCGTTCCAGACCAATATTCTCGCGCTGAACGCGGCGGTCGAAGCCGCGCGCGCCGGCGAACAGGGCCGCGGCTTCGCCGTGGTGGCCGGCGAAGTGCGCAGCCTCGCGCAGCGCAGCGCGCAGGCGGCGAAAGAGATCAAGGCGCTGATCGGCGCGTCGGTCGAGAAGGTCGATTCCGGTTCGCGCCTGGTCGCCGACGCCGGCAAGACC
>Ga0182006_1002345_pt1 | contig 10395 bp, 8 predicted proteins | sample Sormic07211104_1_FD_123022 | JGI IMG/M metagenome (GOLD analysis project Ga0182006, IMG submission 123022) | Rhizosphere microbial communities from Sorghum bicolor, Mead, Nebraska, USA - 072115-104_1 MetaG | ecosystem: Host-associated > Plants > Roots > Rhizosphere | place: USA: Nebraska...
ACTTAGTAATATCATGATGATAAAATTCAAAGTTTTCTAGTTTGAATAAATGTTCAATATTTTTAAGATCTCCCGTAATCAGATTATCCATTCCGATTACAAAATAACCTTCTTTGATAAATCTGTCACATAAATGTGATCCTAAAAATCCTGCCGCTCCGGTGATAAGTATTCTTTTCATATTATACTAATTGTTCTCTATAAATAGATTCGAGAACCTTTATTTTTCTATAAATATTATGGTGCTTTTCAAATGTCTCTTTTGCATTTTTTGAAAACTCATTATATAGTTTTTCATCTTGAAGTAAAAGATTAATTTTTTTACTAAACTCTACAGTATTATTTTCCTCAATGCAATAACCGTTATAATCATTCACAATCAAATCCCTGTTTCCATCACAATCTGAAACTACACTTGGAATTGACAATGCCAAACTCTCAATAACTGAATAAGGAAGTCCTTCGTATCTGGCTGTTGATAGATATAATTTTGATTTACTTATTATGTTTAAAACATCTTCCCTTGTTGTCCAATTTAATAAAGTAACTTTATTTTTTAAATCGAGTTTTTCTATTAAATCTTCAACTTGTCTTATATGATCCGAATGATGTCCTAATCCTAAAATTACCAAATGTACATCAACAATTTTATTAAGTTCATATAAAACTTCAATCAATTCTTCAATATTTTTTTGATAACAAGGTCTTCCTACTGTACATAAATATTGATCAGGCCATGTTTTCGGTATAGATAAATTGTAAATTTTTTCTATTGGTTCTATTGCATTGTTAAACAGATCTGTTTTAGATTTTGCAAAACCAACCTCATTTACTGCTCTGTTTAATTCGGATTGAGAAGAGGCCACTAAAACCGTTTTTCCTTTGGAAAGCATTTTTTCAATTTTCAAAAAAAATAATCTTTTAGTTTTACTTTCTGTGCTTAAAAAAGAAAATGCTTGAGGTGTATGTAAGACTTTTATTCCTGTTAAGAAACCGACTATCCTTCCAATCACACCACCTTTTGTACTATGTGAATGAATTAAATCTGGTTTTTCTTTACGAATAATTTTCCATGCTTTTAAAATTGCCTGCAAATCATATCTAAAAGATATTTCTCGATATATAGGAAGTCTATAGCAACCTACTGGTTTAGCATCTTTGTCTACAAATTCATTTTTAGTATCAGAATCGCCATGAATCACTATATTCTCAAAATCCTTGGTATCTAAATTATGAAGTATCTGTCTTAGAGAAACATCAACCCCTCCTACTGAATGTAAAATATGCGCAACTTTAATTTTATTCATCTTCTTTTCTCTGAAGCAAAATTAGTGTAAATATCCCAAACAAATAACAACCAAATTGTCTGTAAAATATGTTCTCTACAATAAAAAAAAGCAGAAAAGCAATCACTATTGCAATTTTAAAAAAATCTAGTCGTAATTCTAAAAATAATACAACAAAAATTGCTGTGAATAAAAGAAAAGCGATGATTCCCCCAACTAAATAAAAATCAATAAACTGATTATGGGTGTTAAATTTTTCTGATAAAAAATATTCTCTTTTCGATTGATTTTTGATACTTGATGCATAGCAATCAAGTAAATTATTTTTTATTTTTTGATATCCGCCAAAACCCGTTAAAAAACTAAAATCATCTTGTTTTGTCATTTTATAAGCACAATTCCAAATTACAATTCTGGGTTCATAATCAGAGGCTTCTTGCAATGATTTTTCTAAATTATTTTTTATAAAAAATCTTTCTCCAATATTTTTGTTTGACATAACCATAACCACAAACAAAAGTGCCAACCCCAATGCATATAGAATTTTTTTATACCATTTTGTTTTAAAATAAAATATAAAATATACTCCTGCAATTGCAAAAACTGTAATAATTGAAATTCTGGCTGAAATCAATAAAATAAATCCCAGTAAAACAACAGAATTGAAACTATAAAGTTTACACCATTTTGAGGCAGTTATTGCTCTTTCTAAGGATAAAAAGAATCCGAGTACAGCAATAAATCCAATATATGGACGCTCCAAAAGCAATAATTTGTTTACCTCAGCTGTATTAGAAAAAGGCAGAATTCTTGTTTGAAAATAATATATTCCTATAAGAAACAATGAAATTAAAACACAGGCATCAATACCTATTAAAACCACTATCTTTAATGTTTTTATATCTTTTATTTTAGACAATAAAATCGGAATCCAAACTGTTAATAATAATCCTTTATAAACTCTAAAATCAAAGAATAAATTGCCATACAATGTAGATTTGATTATTAAATAAAATATTAAAATCAGCAAAATACTTTTTGAATAAGAGTTGGATTTAAATGCTTTAACTTCAAAGTTTATCAAAAACAAAATGGTCAACAATATAAGACCAAGGTTAGGTAATGCTTTTGAAAAGAAAAGCACCAGAATCATAAAATATGCCGTATAATTATATAAGTTCTTCTGTATTAAGATTTTCATTTTTTTATCTTTTTTAGGAACAAAATAAAACTATATGGAAGAATTAATAGTATATAATTTCTTATAAGCCCGTAAATTGGATAAAAACCAAAATAAAAGTTTTCCTTTATAATTTTAATTCTACATCTTACTTGTTGTTTTCTTTTTTGTATTGAAATACCTTTTTCGTTAATCTCAATTTGTGTAAGATATTCGTTAACATTAGCCAATTTAAATGATTTTGAAATGGCAAAGAAAAAAGCATAATCTTCAGCTGATTTATAATTAAGAGAGTACATTCCGACCGTTTTTAATATTTCACAAGAAAAAGTAACAGCTGGATGAATAAGCATCGAATTGAAATACATTTTTTTCTTTATATCTCTATCTTTCAATGGTAAATCGATTGAATATAAAAAATTATCATTATTATCAACAGCCAAAACATTGGAACCTACTATTTTAATATCTGGATGAACTTCTAAAAAGGCTTTTTGAATAGCAAACCTTTTTCCCAGACAAATATCTCCGCAGTCTAATCTGGCGATATATTTATATCCTTTTTCTAAAATAATTTTTAAACCAGTATTTAATGCTGTTTCAATTCCTTTGTTCTCTGGTAAATATTCAAAAAATACTTTTCCTTTTGCTTTAAAGCTATTCACAGCTGTATTTTCATCAAATTTATTCACACTGCCATCATCAACAATCAAAATATCTAATTCATCATCTTCATCAATGGATTGAATGGATTTCATTAATCCATCAGAATTATTATAATACGGTATTAAAAGAATGAGATTATTCATTTTTTAAAATTAACGGTTTATATCGCATTCTAATTAAAATTGCCAAACAGAGCCAAACTCCATAAATTCTAAAAGTATCTATCTGAAGCCAGTTAATGTACAGTCCTAAAAGCGAAATTAAAACAATCATTAAAATAACTTTTTCTTCATCTTTTGCCTTTTTCATTAAAAGCTTAATTTCATTTAGAGAAAAATAAAGCAACATTAAAAATAAAGCAATTCCAACTAAACCTGTTTCTGCAAGGAGTCTTGTGTAAAGATTATATCCCGGTGGAAATGCTTTTTCCTTTTTATTCTTATAATGCAATTCGAACTCGTAATTATTTCTTGTTGCCCAAGAAGGATAGTGAGTTCTATTATGGTAAGCCTGCTGTCCAAACCCAACTCCTGTAATTGGATTTTCTGAAAAAACCTGCAATGCGGCATACTGCATTCCGAATCGGGACTGATTGGATACGTTTTTGGTTAAATTTTTTTGAAAGTTTAATGAATCCATTTTCTCGGTGACCGAATGAATTACTTTTTCCCCTTTAAAAATAAGCAAAACTGAAAAAACAACTAAAAATATCGCTAAAAAATTGATAACATATTTCTTAAATCTCAAGTCCTTATATAAGAAAATTAAAAAAACAAATCCTTGAAAAAATATCACGATTAATCCTGTGCGTGATCCTGAAAAGTAAGTCAGAACAAAAACAGCAAACGTTGGCAAAAACCTTGTTAGTCTTTTGCTTGTGAGAATATAACTGAACATCCAGCCAGAAATCGTAATAAGATAAATAGCTAAAAAAGGCGGTTCGTAACTTATTGTCGAAATTCTGCCTTCTGGATGAAGATTAACCTCTAAGAAAGGGAAATAATTAAATCCTTTTAGAATTGGATATAAAAAAACATATCCAAAAATGGAGATTAAAATTTCGAAAAAACCATATATAGAAGCTACAATTAAAGAATAAAGAAACACTTTTCGTATTTTAGAAAGTGCTTCTTTCAGTTCCATTTTAGCTAAAACGTTGATATAGAAAATAAAAAATACAAAAGCAGAAATAAGCAAAGCAAAATATTGTCGTATAAACCTATTTGTACCACTTATACTCTTAAAATAATTGGAACTAACTGAAGATGCATTTAATATTGTTGTTATTAAACACCAGATTATAAACAACATTACAAGTTGAAAAAGAAAATTTTTGTACGGAAAAATTATTCTTTTTGTTAAAGAGGTATTTATGAGTAAAAATAAAAATCCGGCAAATAAAAAAAGCGCTCCAGATTCTGTTTTAAATTCTCCCAAAAAAGATATTCCTTCATAACTGTTAAATGGAAAAAAGAAAAGACCTAAGAAAAATAATATATTATATGTTTTTGCAAGCACTATCAGCGTTTTTTTGTCAATTTATTTATCTTTCTTATTGTTTCCGAAATCCTTGGATGATACCCTAATTGAATGCTTAAAATTAATAAAACCAATAAAAAGGATGCTTTTTTAATGATAATTTTTAATGCTATTCTTTCATATAACCCTTTGTCTTGAAGAATTTCTTCATTATATTTTTTTGATAATTCATATACTTTTTCATGAAAAACCATATTCTTTATATAGTTCCATTTTGTTTTGAATTGAATTTTTAATACTGAACATTTATATACTAAATAAAAGACTCTTTGAACAAATCTAATCGCTTTTAGTTTCTCCAATTCATCATCTGAAATACTCAAATCGTATTCTTTTTTATAATCAAAATAGTATTTTTCAAGAGCTTTAGAAAAATAATCATTTTCAATAGTCTTTCTTGATTTACTATTTGCTACATCTCTGTAATAATAACCAGCATAATCGATAAACAAAACTTTCTCCGCTTTATTGAAAGACTTAATATTAAACATATTGTCTTCTTCAATTACTCTGTTACCAGGAAAACGAATATTATTTTCGAAAACAAAAGTTCTCTTGTAAATTTTATTCCAGACAGCAAATAAATCTTCTACTTTTAAAAGGTTTGGAAGAATTTGTTCCTGTATCATGTCTTTTGTAAATATTAAATTGCTATTAAAACCGTGATCTTTAATTATATACTTACCATCTCTTCCTAATATTGTTTTTGAGACTACAATATCAAGATTGTTGTCTATCGCATTTTTATAGAGATTCTCAAAAAAATCTATTTTAACAAAATCATCGTTGTCCAAAAATCCAATATATTCTCCTGAAGCTATTTCTATTCCAGCATTTCTAGCTTCAGCAATTCCTTTGTTTTTTTGACTAATTAGATTTATTCGATTATCTTCTTCTTGATACTTTTGAATTATTTCTAAACTGTTATCTGTAGATCCATCATTTACAAAAATAAATTCACAATCTACAAGCGTCTGACTTAAAAGTGACTTTATACAATCATGCAAGTAATCTTTTGCATTGTAAACCGGAATAACAACACTTACCTTAATTATTGTCATAACTGTAGTTTTCTTTCAAAATCAAACTTGTTTCTTTATGTGCAAAATACCACATACCTAAAACAATAAATATCTGAATGATTATTAAAGTAATTGCGGTTCCTTTTTCCTGATATAAATATGTTAGTATAAAATTAATAGTAAAATTTAGAATTGTAGCCAATGCAATTACTCTAAAATAAAATATGTCTTTACCTAAATTTAAAAGAATCTGTTTACCAAACATGGTGTCTAAAAACGATAATAGTGGTATAAGGATTACTATTCTAAATAACAGCACAGACGGAAGCATTTCTTTACCATAAATAATAGAAATTATTTGCTCTGCAAAGCAAAAACAAATAATAACAATCAAAGAGAATATAATTGATCCAACTATCGTTATTTTCCTTATTTTTAGAATTGCTTTTAGCTTGTCTAAAGCCATTTCGGTTGAGATATATGGAAAAATAGCGTTTGAAACTGGTGTTTGAAGATTACCTATTGCACGGGCTAGTTTCTCTGCTGCCGAAAAGTAACCTACTGCTTGATTTCCTGCAAAAATTCCTAAAATTAAGGTATTAGTATTGGTAAAAAGCGAAATTTTAAGCTCTGACAAAAACATAAATTTTGCTCTATTGAGCTGTTCTTTTATTCCTTTAACAGGCTGTAATTTAAAGCTAATCTTAAAATCTTTCCAAATATAAAACAATGAAAAAATACCTGCAGTCAGAAACCCTAAAGCATTAAAAACCGGAACTAAATAATAATCAGATTTTTTAGTTACAAAAACAAAAAGTGCAAGGGCAAATACTGTTTTAGTAATTAAATTTAGATATGTTACATACTTCATTTTTTGGATTCCGTGAAAAAACCAAACAGGAAAAATAGCCTGACCTAAAATAGATCCAAAGGAAAATAAATATATGTACCAGTATGCTCTAAAAATATCAAACAAGAAAACAATTCCCATCATTACAAAAAAACTTATACTTACCAGTATAAGTTTGGCAGACATTATTTGATTAAAAATCAAGATTTGTTTTTCGCGATTATTTATTGCTAATGAAATATCACGTGTACCAGTCGAATTAAATCCATATTCTGTTACAATTTGAAAATACGTTGCAAAAGCTAAGGAAAAAGACAAGAGTCCAAAATACTCAACTCCTAAAACTCGTATTAAATAAGGGAAAGTAATTAATGGTAAAATAACATTTAAAGTCTGAAGAACAAAAAGATATACAAAATTCGAAGCTAAAATTTTGTGCTTTTTATATCGCTGAAATATATCAAAAATTAGCTTCAATATCTTTTGGTTTTAGAGTAAAAAGAAGGCTATACCTTTTTTTTGGAAGGAACAGCCTTAAAATATTAATTATATCATTAACAAAAACTACATTTTAACTCCTCTAACCATTTCAATTTGAGGATAAATAATTTCCTTTGTTAAAAAATACGGATCATAATCTTCGCCTTTTTTGATGAATGTTGCTGTACCGGCTGCTTCATCAAATTTTATAAAATCATTTGGCGTAAAATATTTTAAAATATCTTTCTGTTCAATTTTAAATACTCTTCCTTCAAAGCTTAATGTAATTGAATTTATTGTAATCGGATTTTGTTCTTTATTTGAACTTATATCAAAACGAATGTCATTTGGTAAAATCCCCTCCGGAATACTAAATGTTATTTGTTGAGATTCAGGTTTTCCTTTTACACCGTTATATACAGTATTTTTAGCATCAAAATAAGAAATTGAAGGATCTTTGTAAAAAAGAATAAGTTCATCGTCTTTTTCAATTTTTAAATCTACAATCACATCAAAAGTATTGGCTTTTACTTCTTCAATTGGTTGTACTTCTTCTTTGTTTTTACAAGAAATAAATAATGTTAATAAAACTAAATTTATAAAAATCAACTGTTTTTTCATTTGCTCTTTTTTTTTTGCAAAAATATATTATTTACTATTTATGCTGAAATTTTTTTGTTTCGGTTCAATCCAAATTTAATTTTGAAAAATCTTATGCTTCTATCCTATAAACCGGCTAAATGCTTTTGTCTTTTATAAAATGATTTAAAAAATCCTAAGAAAATAAATGCCAAAACAAATGTAATTGGTAGTAAAAATTTCAGATTCCCATTGACAAATTTAACTAACTGTAAATTTAAAATGATATTATTTTCTTTTATAATCTTGTCAAAACCTATTAGCTCTACTCTCTGGATTGCTTGTTCATTTAATAAACCGTCTTTACTTTTAATAATATCGTTTAATTGTGTGTTTTCATTATAGTAGATCAATTTATCATTTTTTAAATTCCCTTTCGACGAATTTGATAAATTATTTAATATACCATCAATTTGTCTAATTATCGAATCTGTCTGCTGAATTTTCAATTCAACATTATGATATACTACTTTCTGAATTTTCGAATAATAATCTGAAGTATTTAAATATTTTAAAAGCGGTGTCGTTAAACTTTCCTCTGTAACTTTATGATTAGTAAATAAAAGTAAAGTTTGATAATTATAATTTTTACTTGTCACATTTTCTTCTAATACTTTTTTTATGTCACCATCTTCAGCCATCAATTTTATTAATTGAAAATTTTCAGGTTTATTCTGAATGAAATTATAAACGTCAGCAATAGGCTTTACTTCAATTAGTTTGAGGTTTTTAGTGTCCGAAATCCCTACAACTTCTTTTAAGAAAAGAGTATCATTCTCTTTGATTTTCGAGTTGATCAAATCGACCTTTGCGTATAAATAATCTGTACTCCCAAAATTTGGCGCAACTATAATTTCGTGCCTATAACTTTTTTGATTTTGATCAAAAAAAATCCCAAGTCCAAAACCAATAACAACTAAAATCAAGACTATAACCCAATTTCGTATAAAGAATTGAATGCTTCTAAATATAGAAGCATTAATTCTTTGAAAAAAGTTACTTATTTTTTTCGAAATCAAAACTAAATCAACTTGTTGATCTGTATTATTCTGCGGTACTTTTGTACTCATCTATTAATTTTATTATAAATTGAAAATCTGTTCTAAAATTTTAATGGTAATCAGATAAGTTGGTTTTACACCTGTTGTTCCTAATCCGCCTGAAGCCAACGTGCTTCCTGTTTCTAAAGGATTATCTGAAGCATAATACGCATAACGAACTTTAATATCGTGCGGTACACTTTTTCTAATTTTTGATGCCGATTGAATCGCTTTCTGATAATAAGATCCTTCCATTTCTAGACCAATTACGCCCCAAGTCGATTCGTGGAAAAATTTCAATAAATCTCTATTTTGCAATGAAGTTCCTAAAACGGTAACCATCGCTCCTTCATAAATATCAATATCATTTCCTTCAAACATAGCGCCCGTAAGTTCATTTTCAAAGAAATAATTATCAGCCGTTCCTTCGTTAATATGTGCAGACGGAATCATGATATCTCCTTTTCCACCTTCTAAAATTCCAGCTTTACCCATAATCGAAACCGATTTTACATTTAGTAAAGTTTCTTTTTTATATGGTTTTAAAAGTTCGTCGATAGTCTCGTAGGCTTGTTCACCAAAAGCATAATCCATTACGATTATTACTGGTTTATCTTCCCCAACATTGGCGTGAGAAAAGGCTGTTTTTGACCAGTCAATTTTAGCGGTATCAAAAATTTGAACATCGATATTGGTTCCTGAGCAATCTGGCAACGAAATCATTCCGTTTTTTAAAGCCAAATCTTCTACTTGAGATCTAATTTCTTTTGATCCTGAACTGCTTAATTCTTCATAAATAAAGAAATCTGTTTTTCCTTTGTATTTTGTTTTTAACAATGGCGTTGCAAAAATCGAATTCATTACACTGTGCATGTTAGCACTAATAACGTGAATTGGTCTTTTCAACAAATCATTTGCTTTAAGAACTTCTTTGATATTTGTTGCCCAAATTTCTCCGTGAATATGGTGTCCAAGACGCTCACGTAAAACTGGGCTAAAAGTAATTGTACGTTTATTATTTTCAACAATTTCTTCGATTGCTAATTTTCCTAACCAATAAATAACGTGCAAGAAGCGATCTGGCGCAGTTTCTGAACCAAATGCGTCGTAAATGTCTAAAACCTCCTCAAAAGTTCTCGCCAAAATATTCGCAACGTGAGAAATCGCTTTTTCTTTTTCTACCAAAGTAAGCTTTTTGGTCTGCATAACAGCTTGTTCCAGTTTCTGCCAATCGCGAGAAACCTCTCCTCCATCGTCTATTAAAACTCTATTTTTAATTTTATGAGATTCAATGAAAATGAAAGTCAAGTGGGTTAGAATATCGTAAATGTCTGAACGTCCACGCGTGATTTCGACATTCATTTGCTCTTCATCGATTCTATAGCAGTTTCTTCTTCTTTTTGGAGGAACAATTGCCTGGAAATGTGATTTAGAGTATCCTTCGTCTGAAGTCAAATTGATAAAACGGCATTGCTCAATTCCTATCGGAAGACGCTCAATAACGTACAGAAGTCCGTTAAGTTCTACTTTTTCTTCGGCAATATTCCCGTAAATCTCAGGACGTAATGCTAATAATGATTCTCTTAAACTATCGCCCGAAACTCCCATTGGTTTGTAAAAACCACGGTTGAATAAATGGCGCATTGTAATGTACATTTTTTCTATCGCCGCAGAAGATTCCTGCGCTCTAGAT
>Ga0182006_1002346_pt1 | contig 10391 bp, 11 predicted proteins | sample Sormic07211104_1_FD_123022 | JGI IMG/M metagenome (GOLD analysis project Ga0182006, IMG submission 123022) | Rhizosphere microbial communities from Sorghum bicolor, Mead, Nebraska, USA - 072115-104_1 MetaG | ecosystem: Host-associated > Plants > Roots > Rhizosphere | place: USA: Nebraska...
AAGGGACGGCGCCGCCTGTCGCGCCGAGGGTGGCGCCCGGCAGCTCTACCGCCACGCCGCACACGGCGAACGCGAGGGCGAAGCCGAGCCCTCAGAATCGCGGAGTACCGGCCCGCTGCCGCGGGATCGCCGACAAGGTCGGCTCCCACAAAAGTCGGCTCCCACCAAGGTCGGCTTTCCACCAGGGTTGGGGGCGAACGCAAAAAAAAGGAGCCCGCATGGCGGGCTCCTTTCTTGGTCATACCCCATCCCTGAGATCAGAAATCGTCGCTATCCTCGGTGGCGCCTTCCGCGTCGTTGGCCAGTGTGACCACGACGTAGGCGGAACCCACGAGCGACGCGCAAAGCCAGGCGTAGACCATCTGGATCGCCGTACGCGGGATGGCGAGTGCCACCCGTGGCGCGAGTGCCAAGCCGACGATGCCGGCAAGCGCGAGTACGGTGGCGACGGTCCACGCAAGGCGCCGCGACGGCGACGTGGTGGTGATGACGTTCATGTTGTACTGCCCCTGTTTTCCCCTGAATCGCGCCCTCGTGCATCGATAGGTGAGGCGCTTGTTGTAGGAAATACCCTACAAACTTCCATGGGAGCAAGTGCCGATTTCCTGAACGAATTCCTTGACTCATAAGGAGTTCCATGCAAGAGCGCTGGCAACCGCCCGGCTACGCTAGACTTTCGTTCCCCTTCGAGGTCCGATCCATGGCAGAACGCGAATTTCCCGGCTTCACATTGCGCAGCGGCGCCACCCGCGAGGGCTCCCGATACACCGCGCTTCTGTCCGCGCATCCGGCCGACGGTAGCTTTCCAAGCTATTTCGCCGTCTACGAGAACCGCAGCTTCCGGGATGAGGACAGTGCCGCCGCGGCGGCGGAGAAGGCGTTGGGCCTGGTCCTGGGTGTCGAAGAGGACGGTGCGCCGGTGTTCGCCGAAGGCGAGACCGGCTTTGATGACGACGTGTGAGTCCCTTGGCTCCCTGCCGCTTGTCCAACTTGACAGCGGGCCGTCACGCAGCGCGTGATACCGACGGGCGACGAGGGGTAGCGACATAACATGAGCGAAGGGGACGGGCGCTACCGGCAGTTCGTCGAGGCATCCTCCGACTGCATGAAGGAACTCGACCGCGATGGCGTCATTCGCTTCGTGGCGGGTTTGGGTTGCGCCGCGCTGGCTCCCGAGGGTACCGATCGACTGGTCGGGATGCGCTGGCTCGACCTGTGGCCCGCGGAGGCGCGCGACATGGTCACCGGCGTGTTGGACCGGGCCGGGGCGGGCGAAAGGGTCGACTTCGTCAGTGCACGCAGGACCGGAGACGGGCCTTCCCGATGGTGGGAGGTCATGGTGGCCCCGGTCGTGGCCGGCGATGTCCTCGACCACTTCATCGTCATCAGCCGGGACGTGACCGAGCGCGTGGAACTCCAGGCCGCCCTGGAAGCCATCATCGAGTTGCTCCAGGAGCGGCTCAACGAGACCGTGGCGCGGTCGGTCTCGGCCACGACGCAGTACGGCACCTTGCTGGAACGATTGGAGACCGAGCATGGGGCGAGGCGCGACGCCGAAAGCCGGCTCGCCGGCGTCCGCGAACAACTGGACCTGGCCAACCGTGCGCGCGACCTGGCCGAGGCGGGAGCGCGCCAGGCCCAGAAGCAGCAGGCCATCGGCCAGCTGGTGAGCGGGGTCGCGCACGACTTCAACAACATGCTGCAGACGGTGATCGTCAGTCTCTCAGGCCTGCAGGACGACTCGGATGAACTGTCGCCCCGGCATCGCCGGATGATCACGTATGCGGTGGAAGGGGCGAGGCATGCCACGGCATTGACCCGGCGCCTGCTGGCCTTCGCGCGCAACCAGTACGCCCAGCCGGAGGCGGTCGACCTCGGCGACCTGGTCATGGCTTTCGCTGACTTCGCCCGGCATGGCCTGGGCGGCCGCGTGGGGATCGAGGTGCTTCGTCAGCCGGGCGCCTTGCCCGTGTGGCTGGATCGCCACGGCGTGGAACAGGCATTGATGAATGTGTGCCTGAACGCGCGCGACGCGATGGGGGGCTTCGGGAACATCGTGATGGAGGTCGGCGAGCGCGTCGGCGACGAACGCCTGCCCGGACTCGCCCACGAAGCCGGTGGTTTGCGCCAGGTCTTCGTCAGCGTGGCGGATACGGGTGGGGGCATGGCGGAGGAAGTGCGCCAGCGCCTGTTCGAGCCCTATTTCACCACCAAGGAGGGCGGTTCCGGTCTTGGCCTCGCCCAGGTCTACGGGATGGTGGCGCAGGCGGGTGGGGCGATCGAGATCGAGAGCGAGACCGGCGTCGGCACGCGCATCCGCCTGGTTTTCCCTCGCTATCCCGGACCCTTCGCACTGGACGAGTGAAACCTGCGAAAAACGTGACCGCGTTCCTCAATTTGCCGACGGATCGGCCGATACAGCAAGGGACTGGGAAGGAAGTGAAGTCATGTTGGTCATCATCGGTTCGATTATCGTCCTGGTCTCGGTACTGGGCGGCTATGTGCTCTCGCACGGCGAGATGGCCGCGCTGTGGCAACCGTACGAGTTGCTCATCATTTTCGGCGCGGCGTTCGGCGCCTTCATCAGCAGCAATTCGATGGACGTCGTCAAGGCGGCCGGTCGCGATACCGTCGCCCTGTTCAAGGGTCCGAAGTACCGCAGGCAGGATTACGTGGATCTCCTGTCGCTGCTGTACGACATCTTCGTGAAGATGCGCAAGGAAGGGCAACTGGGCATGGAGGCGCATATCGAGGAACCGGCGGCCAGCTCGTTGTTCGGCGCGTATCCGCGGTTGATCGCCGAGCACCACCTCATCGACTTCATCACCGACTGCCTGCGCCTCATCGTGGGCGGCAGCATGGACCCGCACGAGCTCGAGCAACTGCTCGACGTCGAGTTGGAAACGCATCACCACGAAGCGCTGGTACCGGCGTTGGCGGTGCAGAAGATGGCCGATGCACTGCCCGGCTTCGGCATCGTCGCGGCCGTGCTCGGCATCGTCATCACCATGAAATCGATCGATGGCGACGCCGTCGTCATCGGCCAGCATATCGCGGGGGCGCTGGTCGGTACCTTCCTCGGCATCCTGCTGTCCTATGGCTTCGTCGGTCCGCTGGCGGCGGCGATGGAAGCGCGCGTCGGCACCGACGGCAAGGCGTTCGAATGCGTGAAGGTGGCCTTGCTCGCCAACCTGCGCGGCTACAACCCGATGGTGTCGGTCGAGTTCGCGCGCAAGTCGTTGCATTCGGGCACCCGCCCGACCTTCCAGGACCTCGAGGCGCACCTCAAGGCCGTTCGGTAAGCCAGCATGAGCGACCTGAAACAGATCATCGTCGTCCGCAGGCGGAAAAAGGGCGGTCATGCCCATCACGGAGGCGTCTGGAAAGTCGCCTACGCGGACTTCGTCACCGCGATGATGGCGTTCTTCCTGGTCATGTGGCTGGTCGGCGCGGGCACCAAGCAGCAGCGCGCCGCCATCTCGGAATACTTCAAGAACCCGAGCATGACCCAGGGCCAGTCGACCATGGCGCCCTCGGGCAAGATGGGACCGGGCGGCGCCAGCACCAGCATGATCAAGCTGGGTGGCGCACTGGAGCTGCCCAAGGGCCCGGGCGACCAGCAAGCCTTCGCCAAGCCGGCGGAGAGCGAGGTCGACAAGCTGGCCAAGGCGCAGGAAAAGCGCCGCCTCGAACAGCTCATGAAGGACCTGAACGAAGCGATCGCCAAGAGCCAGGCGATGGCGCCCTACAAGGACCAGTTATTGCTCGACATCACCTCGGAAGGCTTGCGCATCCAGATCGTCGACAGGCAGAACCGGCCGATGTTCGACACGGGCAGCGGTGCGCTGAAGTCCTACACCGTGCAGATCCTGCATGAGCTGGCCGGCTTCGTGAACCAGGTTCCGAACCAGATCAGCATATCGGGCCATACCGACAGCGCGCCCTATATCCGCGCGGACAGCGCCTATGGCAATTGGGAACTCTCCGCCGACCGCGCCAACGCCGCGCGCCGCACCCTGATCGAGGGTGGCATGCAGCCGGACAAGGTCGCACGCGTGGTGGGCCTGGCCGCTTCCGTGCCGTTCGACAAGGCAAACCCCGCGGCGGCGAGCAATCGGCGCATCAGTATCGTGGTGATGACACGCGAAGCGGCGCGGGCGGCGCTTTCGTCGGACGTGGCCACGGAGCCCAGCCTGCCCGCGGTGCCCAATCTGCATTCGCCGGGCTGAGGTGAACGGGAACGCTGAACCCATTCCGCTGTCGAAGTCGCTTGCAACGGTCATGTTACCCCGGCAGTATCGACGCATAGGGGAGGGAAGCGCAGTGGAAAATCACAGTAAGTACAGAGTGGTGGCCAAGGCGGTGAAATACGACAACGCCGGTGAGCAGGTCTACCGCAGCAGTTACCGGATTCTCGATCACATCGGCGAGGAAATCGAAGCCAGCACCGGCACGAACGATTTCATCGACATCACGAGCGCATTCAACGAAGCGTTCGCCCTGGGCCACGAACGATTGCGCGAACTCGGTGTCGATACAGTCCAGTAGCCGCTAGGCTGCCGTAAGCACGTGGCGCAGTTCATCCAGTTGCGCCGGCGTGCCGACGTTACGCCAGAAGCCGTCATGCCGTTCGCCGGTGAGGCTTCCGGCGGCGATGGCTCGCCGATACATCGGCAACAGCTTGAATCGTCCCGGTGATTCTCCTTCGACGATCTCGCGACGATACACGCCGACATTGCCGAAGGTGAGGCGCTCCGCGCCCGCCGGACCGTCGCCCTCGTAAAGCTGTCCCGCCGCCAGGGCGAAATCGCCGAGGGGATGGAAGCCGGGATTCGGCACCATCACCAGGTGGGCCAGGCCCCGCGGTTCACGGGGGAGTGCCGCGTAGTCGATGTCGCTCCAGATATCCGCGCTCACCACGATGAAAGGCTCGGGCCCGAGCAGCGGCAATGCCTTGAGCATGCCGCCGCCGGTTTCCAGTGGCACGGGTCCCTCGTACGAATAGCGGAGACGCACGCCCCAGCGCGATCCGTCACCGAGCGCTTCCGGAAAGCGGTCCGCGAGGTGCGAGGTATTGACGACGATATAGCGCACGTCCGCGGCGGCGAGCTTCTCGATATGGTGCACGATGAGCGGCTTGCCGTTCACCTCGAGCAAGGGCTTGGGAGTGTGCTCCGTGAGCGGACGCATGCGTTCGCCCAGGCCTGCGGCGAGGATCAACGCGTGCCTCATGCATTCACCGCGACGCGCAGGTCGCGATCGCCGACCATCGCCTCGATGAGGTCGGCCAGCGGTGCGGTGTCGGCATGGCGCCGTGCGGTGTCGAGCACGTAACGGAGCACCCGCGGAAGGTCGTCGAGGTAACCCGGTTTTCCGTCGCGATAGCAGAGCCGGCAGAACAGGCCGAGGATCTTGATGTGGCGTTGCAGGCCGGTGAGATCGAGCCAGCGGCGGAAACGGTCGGTGTCGACGGTCTCGTCCAGCAGCCGCGCATCGAGCAGGCGCAGGCGGTAGGCCTCGACCCAGCCTTCGACACGCTCGTTGTCCCAGACGATGTACGCATCGCGCAGCAGCGAAGCGAGATCGTAGGTGATCGGCCCCGACATCGCGCCCTGGAAATCGATGATGCCGGGCGACCGTTCCTCGGTGACCAGCAGATTGCGGCTGTGATAATCGCGATGCATGAAGGCGCGCGGTTGCTCCGCGATGACGTGCATGATGGCCGTGAAGGCGTTTTCCACGACGTCCCATTCGCCGCATGCCAGGGTCACGCCCAGGTGTCTCTCCAGGAACCAGGAAGGCATGATCTCCAGTTCCATCGTCTGCCACGCATGGTCGAAGGAAGGCAGGCCTTGTGTATCGACGTGCGCTTGCATGCGCAGCAGTGCGTCCAGCGCATCGCCGTATAACGCATCCACGCTCGCGTCGTTCAGTTCGGGAAGATAGGTTCGCGTGCCGAGATCCTCGATGAGCAGGAAGCCCTGTTCGAGATCGGCCACCATCACTTTCGGTACGTGAAGGCCGGCGCGTGCGAGGCGCTCGCCGATCTCCACCCACGGTGCAGGGTTTTCCTTTTCCGGCGGCGAATCCATCACGATCACCGGCTGGCCGTCGACATATCCACGCCAGTAGCTGCGAAAGCTTGCATCGGCGGAGGCGGGCTCGAGTGCGAGCGTGGTGTCGCCCGTGGCGTGTCGGGCCCAGGCGAGGCGGAGGGCGGAGCGGTCGGAGGCGGTCATGGACATTCTGCGAGGACGATACCGCCGGTCAGCTTAGAGCCTTTGCCGCGCGCTGTCATAGCACCGCCATGGTGCATATCATCCGATTCTTGTGGTGCAGTGCAGCGTGTGGTTATCTAGGAACCCAGGGGTTTCTATCGGGGGACGGGTAGGTGGAAAACGACTGTGGAAGCGCGTCCATGACGCGACGCGATCTCCTGCGGATGATCGGTATCGCCGGTGGCGGCGCGCTCATGTACCAGGCGATGACCAACCTCGGCTTCGCCGCCGAGTCCCCGTACCGACGACCACCGCCGTTGCAAGGTACCGGACGTGGCAACGTGCTGGTGTTGGGCGCGGGCCTGGCTGGCCTCGTCGCCGCATACGAACTGGGCAAGGCCGGATATACGGTGCAGGTCCTGGAATACAACGCGAGGCCGGGCGGCCGTAACTGGACGCTCCGCGGCGGCGACGTCTATACCGAACTGGGCGGCCACCAGCAGGTATGCCGCTTCGACGAAGGGCAATACTTCAATCCCGGGCCGTGGAGGATTCCGTACCACCACCACGGCGTGCTCGATTACTGCCGCCGGTTCGGCGTCCCGCTCGAACCCTTCGTGCAGGTGAATCACAACGCCTACATCCACGGGAAGGACGCATTCGGCGGCAAGCCGCAGCGCCTGCGCGAGGTGCAGGCGGACTTCCACGGCGGCGTGGCCGAATTGCTTGCGAAGGCCGCGGGGAAGGGCAGGCTGGATGACCTGGTGAGCCGGGAGGATCGCGAGATCCTGCTCGAGGCGATGCGTGACTTCGGCGGGCTCGACCGCAAATACCGCTATGCCGCCGGGCGTGAAAGCAGTGAACACCGCGGTTATGCGAAAGACGCCGGGGGTGGTCCGGATGGCAAGCCCGCATTCTCCGCGCCGGTCGGACTCTCCGACATGCTCAACGGCCGCCTGTGGAAGGCACTGGGCATGAGCGAACTCTACGAGTACCAGACCACGCTCATGCAACCGGTAGGAGGCATGGACGCGATCGGCAAGGCCTTCGTGCGCGAGATCGGCGGCAACGTGATCCGCTACAACGCGAAGGTGACCGGCATCGCGCAGGACGGCCACGGCGTGACCGTGACCTACGAGGACACGACGACGCCCGGTGCCCCGCGGCAGGCGAAGGCGGACTGGTGCGTGTGCACGATCCCGCTGTCCATCCTCAGCCAGATTCCGATCCAGGTATCGGCGGCGAAGGCGGCGGCGATTTCCGCGGTGCCCTATATGGCGTCGTCGAAAATCGGTTTGCAGTTCAAGCGACGGTTCTGGGAAGAGGACGAGGCGATCTACGGCGGCATCACGAGCACCGATCTCCCCATCGGGATGATCTCCTATCCGAGCCACGGCATCGGCACGAAGAAAGGCGTGTTGCTCGGTTCATATACCTTCTTCACCGAAGCCTACGAATTCACCTCGCTCGACCCGGCGTCGCGTATCCGCAAGGCCGTCGAATATGGCGCGCGAATCCATCCGCAATACACGGCGGCATTCGAGAACGGCATGGCTGTGGCCTGGCACCGTTCCCCGTTCACCCTCGGCTGTTTCGGCTGGTGGACCGATGCCTTGCGCGAAAAACACTATGCGGACATCTGCTCGATGGACGGCCGTATCGTCCTGGCGGGAGAGCACGCGTCGTACCTGCCGGCCTGGCAGGAGGGCGCCATCCTTTCGTCGCTGTCCGCGATCGATGCCCTGCACCAGCGGGCCCGGGCCGGAGGTCACGCATGAAAACGATCATCCTTGCGATCGCCTTGCTCGCAACACCCGGCCTCGCGCTGGCGCAAAAGACCGACGCGGATTTCATCGATGCCAAGGAGGCACCGCACGCCACCGGCCAGCAGATCTTCACGCACATCTGCCAGGGCTGCCACATGGCGGACGCGAAGGGTGCCGTCGGCGCAGGCCATTATCCGGCGCTGGCGGGCAACCCCAAGCTCGCCTCGGCGGCTTACCCGGTCGTGATGGTGATGAACGGCCGTGGCGCCATGCCGGCTTTCGGCCCCCTGCTGTCGGACGCCCAGGTCGCGGACGTGGTCAACTATGTGCGCAGCCACTTCGGCAACGCGTACACGGACACCTTGAAGCCCGATGACGTGAAGCCGTTCCGTCCCCCTGCCGCTCCCACCGACGAGGACAACTGACCCATGCTCAAGCCAATCTTGATCGCATCGCTGCTGGCCGCCACCACCACGCCCGCGCTCGCCGCCGACGTCGTACGGCACAAGATCCCGAACAGCACGTTTCCCATTTCCGCCGCGGTGGAAATCCCCGCGGGCAAGACACTCGTCTTCCTGAGCGGCGTGGTACCGCCGGTAGCCGATGCGAACGTCCCGAAGGACAGTCCGCAGGCTTATGGCGACACGAAGACACAGACCGTCGGCGTACTGACCTCGATCGAGAAGCAGCTGAAGGGCATGGGCTTGTCGATGGGCGACGTGGTGAAGATGCAGGTCTTCCTGGTCGGCGATCCCGCCAAGGGCGGCAAGATGGATTTCGCCGGCTTCATGGCAGGCTACATGCAGTTCTTCGGCACCGCGACGCAACCGAACCTGCCATCACGCTCGGCGATGCAGGTGGCCGCACTGGCAAGCCCGAACTTCCTCGTCGAAATCGAAGTAACCGCCGTCCGCCCGTAACCCACTCCACTTCAGTGGTAAGAGTGAGATGGGTAGGAGGGGGGAAGGGTGGTGAGGGTAGGAAGGGTGGGAAGCGGCCTTGGCCGCGATCGGTTCTTGCCGAACACCCGATCGCGGCCAAGGCCGCTTCCCACCCGGGGGCAACTCACGACAAGTTGTAACCGCGCTCCTCATGCAGCGCGATGTCCAGGCCCACCTGTTCCTGCTCTTCATCCACGCGCAGGCCCATCGTCACGGCGATGCCCTTGAAGATCGCGTAGCTCAGCACGGCGCTGTAGACGACGGTGAAGGCCACGCCCTTGAACTGGATCCACAATTGAAGGCCGAGGTCGGTCACCGTGCCGAACCCGCCGAGCGCGGGGGCCGCGAACGGACCGGTGAGCAATGCGCCGATGATGCCGGCGATGGCGTGGACGCCGAAGACGTCGAGCGAGTCGTCATAACCGAACTTGCGCTTGAGACGGGTGGCGCAGAAGAAGCAGACGATACCCGCGACGAGGCCGAGCACCAGCGCGGCACCGGGGCCGCAGGTACCGGCAGCGGGCGTGATGGCGACGAGCCCGGCGACGGCACCGGAGGCGATGCCGAGCACGCTGGGGCGGCGATGGGTGATCCACTCGATGGCCGTCCAGCCGATCGCCGCGGCGGCCGTCGCGATCTGCGTCACCAGCATCGCCATGCCGGCGCTGCCGTTGGCGGCGACCGCGGAGCCGGCGTTGAAGCCGAACCAGCCGAGCCAGAGCATGCTCGCGCCGACCAGCGTGTAGCCGAGGTTGTGCGGCGGCATCGGCGTGGACGGATAACCGCGGCGCTTGCCGATCACGAGGCATCCCACCAGGCCCGCGATGCCCGCGTTGATGTGCACCACCGTGCCGCCGGCGAAGTCGAGCACGCCGAGGTCGCCCAGGAAGGAGCCCGGGCCACCCCACACCATGTGTGCGATCGGGAGGTAGACCAGCGTGAACCATAGCGCGGTGAACACGAGCAGCGCGGAGAACTTCATGCGTTCGGCGATCGCGCCGACGATGAGTGCCGGCGTGATGATCGCGAAGGTCATCTGGAACATCACGAAGACCGCTTCCGGAATCGTGTTGTAGAGGCTGCCGGGCTTGAGGCCGGCCAGCATGGCGTGGCCCAGGCCTCCGACGAAGGAATGCAGGTTGGTCGTTCCCGCGGTCATGCCGGTGGTGTCGAACGCGACCGAGTAGCCGTAGACCACCCACAGGACGGTGACCAGCGCGGTGATGGCGAAGCACTGCATCAGCACGGAGAGCAGGTTCTTCGCCCGGACCATGCCGCCGTAGAACAAGGCGAGGCCCGGGATGGTCATCAGCAGCACGAGCATCGTGGCGGTGAGCATCCAGGCGGTGTCGCCGGAATCGAGTTTCGCTGGAGCGGCTGCCTGGGCGAGGGCGCTACAGGGGAGGAGGGCGGCGACGAGTGCCGGCGCGAGGGCTTTGCGGATGACATCAGAGCGCATCGGCGTC
>Ga0182006_1002348_pt1 | contig 10387 bp, 7 predicted proteins | sample Sormic07211104_1_FD_123022 | JGI IMG/M metagenome (GOLD analysis project Ga0182006, IMG submission 123022) | Rhizosphere microbial communities from Sorghum bicolor, Mead, Nebraska, USA - 072115-104_1 MetaG | ecosystem: Host-associated > Plants > Roots > Rhizosphere | place: USA: Nebraska...
AACGGCTTCACAAACAGCTGCCACACCTGCTGAGCGCGCCCATCGACAGCGACACCGTCATCGAGGCCGCTGCTCGTTTCAGCCTGCAACTGTACTCTCGCCGACTCGACCTGCCCCTGGACGACGATCAACGCCAAGGGCTCATCGATTTCTGTTCACGCAGCAGTCTGACCACAAAGATCGAGCGCGAGCTGGGCGTACAACCGCGTTCGCTGCGCCGCATCGACTATCAGCAAGCCTGCTTTGAAAGTTGGCACCCTCTGGGATTGGTGGTGCATGTGACGCCCGGCAATGCGCCGATGTTGGCGTTTTGCGCCGTGCTCGAAAGTCTGCTGGCCGGCAACATCAACTGGCTTCGTCCCAGTTCCAGTGATGAAGGCCTGACTGCGCGTTTGTTGGCGGCGCTTGTGCAGTGCGACGCCAGTGGCAGGCTCGCCGACTTCATCGCGGTGCTGCCGGTCAGCACAGCTCAGATTCCTCGACTCTGCGTTCAAGCCGATGGTGTGGCGGCGTGGGGCGGGGTCAATGCCCTAAAAGCGATCCGCCAGCACCTGCCGGCCGGATGTCGCTGGATCGATTGGGGGCACAAGATCAGTTTTGCCTACCTGACGCCGGAAGCCGCCGACTCATCGACGCTGGATGCGCTCGTGGATCAAGTGTGCAGCCTGGACCAGCAGGCGTGTTCCAGCCCGCAATGGTTACTGGTGGACAGTAACGGTCCAGCCCTCCTGCGGGACCTGGGTGAACGCCTGGCCGAGTCATTCACACGTCGAGCCTCACAGTGGCCGGAACTGGTGCCGACCGATCAAGAGGCTTCGGAGATCACCACCCGCGTCGCCATGGCGCGACTCGATCATTGTTTTGCGAATCAGCCGGGTCAGGTCTGGGCCGGTTCCGGGTGGCGGATAATCTGGGATCATCATCAAACACTCGCGCCGTCACCATTGTTTCGTACATTGCTGCTCAAACCCGTGCCGCAGGAGCTGCTCGCCGAGACGCTGTTGCCTTGGCGCACGGTCCTGCAAAGCTGTGCGTTGATCTGCTCGGCGACTCAAACGTCCGGGCTGGTGCGCACGCTGGTCAATGCCGGCGTCACGCGCATCGCACCGTGCGAGCAGATTCACGACGGTTATCCCGGAGAACCCCATGACGGCGTCTACGCCCTGTCGCGCTTGAGTCGCCGTCTCTCGGTGAGCCTGCCCGCGCAAGCGGTGACGGGCCGGGGGACACTCGATGCACTGCCTGCGGGCCCTGCTCCGGGTCACGACCCGATCATGGACAAAAACGCATTCATGACCCAGCCGATGAGCGCAACCGCACAGCTGTATTTCCGCTCTGGGGGCAGCAGCGGCACCCCGGCACTGGCCGGGTTCAGCTATCGCGACTTTGAGCGACAAATGCGCGCGGCGGCAGACGGCATGTTCGCCGCTGGCCTTGATCCCTCTACAGATCGGGTGATGAACCTGTTTTATGGCGGTGGACTGTATGGCGGCTTCTCGAGCTTCACCAAAGTGCTGGAACAGATGGGCGCAACGCACCTGCCCATGGGGGCTCCGTACAACGATGATTTCAGCGAAATTGCCCGGTTGATTGTGGACCATCGCGTGTCCGTGCTGATCGGCATGCCAAGTACGTTGCACCGCCTGTTTTTCAACGAGCAAACCGTTCTTCGCGAGTACGCCGGAATCACCAAAGTGTTCCTTGGCGGCGAGCATCCAGGCGAAGCCACGATACGCCTGATGGAAAGCTGCGGCGTCTCGCTGGTCCGCTCAGCGATCTATGGCTCGGTCGACGCCGGCCCGCTGGGGCATGCCTGCTCGGCAACGGCGGACGGCGTTTTTCATTTGATGTGCGATACGCAGCATCTGGAAATCGTCCATTTCGAAGAGGATCTGCCGGTTGAGGCCAGCGAGATCGGTCGTTTGTTGTTTACATCAAGAGCACGCCAAGGCCAGGCAGTGCGCCGATACGAGGTGGGCGACACCGGTCGCTGGATACCCGGTGCGTGCCCTTGCGGGCTCGATTCACCGCGATTCGAATTGCTGCAACGCCACGGCAAGCTACTGCGAGTTGGCACCGAGTTCATTTCACCGTCGGCGCTTCAGGACGCCGTCGGCGGGCCGGTTCAAATCGTCCTGGATCATGCCCCCGATGGCAGGGAGCGGATGCTGGTGTTAACGAACTCAACGACCAACAGCGTACTAGACCAATTAATGACCCACGCGCCCGTGGCGAATGCCGTTAACGCCGAACTGTTAACCGTTGAAGTTCGACAGTGCGCCGAATCCGGATTTGCACGAAATAATCACAGCGGCAAAACGCCCCTGGTTATTGATAAAAGAATATAAAAATAACGTTGCCAACACTTATAACCGTGAACGCCTGGCAGGAAGAACCTTGTGAAATCAACTTACTCGCTTGAACAACTCGTGCCTTACATACGGAAAAATTCAAACTTTTATCGGGAACACCTGCAACATTTGCCAACGGACACCCTGACATTGAAAGATCTTCCGTTGACTTCTGTGGCCCACTATTGGGCTGACAGTAGCGATATGGATCGGTGGCCAGTACTGACGGCTGACATCAGCGATGGCATCGTGTTTAAAACGGGTGGATCGACCAGCGATGGCAAGTTGTCGGTGTATACCGTCAGCGAATGGCAAACACTGGTCAGTACTTTCGGTGACAGTATTTCGTGTCAACTGAAAAACGGCGACCGAATCGCCAACCTGTTCTTTTGCGGTGACCTCTATGCCAGTTTTGTGTTCATCCATGACGCACTGGCGCACGTCAAACGCTCGATCTGCGAGTTTCCTTTTACCGGCCAGGTCAGCATGGATGTTCTGGCCGATGCGATTGACCGACACCGAATCAACGTGCTCGTCGGAGTACCGGCGCAGCTGCTGCAACTCGCCGCCTGCCTGAAGGAGCAAAAGCGAGTCCTGTCCGGGGTCGATACCTTGCTGTACGGCGGCGAAAGTCTGTTCGCCTTGCAGCTGGATCTGCTGCGAGAGGTTCTGCCCAACGTACGCATTGCTTCCATCGGCTACGCCAGCGTCGATGCGGGTCTCATCGGTGCGACCAGCCGTGATTGCGCGCTCGGCGAACACCGGATGTTTGAACCGCAAACGGTACTGGAGATCGTCGATGAGCTGACCGGCGAAGTCATCGAGGAATGCGACCGAACCGGGATGCTGGTGGTGACCAACCTCACCCGTCAGCTCATGCCGCTGCTGCGTTATCCGGTGGGAGATCTTGCTTGCTGGCGAGAGCCCAGCGCCACGCCCATGCGAAAATTTGCCCTCAAGGGACGTAGCGCCCACAGCCAACGGGTACGGGTGGGTATGTTTTCGTTGCTGATCGACGAACTGCTGCACATTGTCCGCACTGTTGCTGGCAGCGACCAATGGCAATTACGGATCGAGCAGCTGGGATGCAAGGACATTGTGAGCGTGAAGTGGGTGCCTTGCGATCAGACCGCGAACACCGTTGCGGTATCCAGTGCGTTATACGAAGCGCTCCTGGCCCACTACCCCGCCATTGAGCACCTCGCGCAAGAAGGCCTGCTGGAGTTGCGAGTGCTGGCATGCGCCATTACGGAGTTGAAGCTTCACCCTCGCTCCGGCAAACAGATGCGTGTGCTGGATTTGCGCACCTATGACACCCCCTCTCCGGAGTCCGCGTGATGACTGAGCTGATTTTTCGTCGCTTTCATTCCTCGGACGCTCGGGCCGTGAGCCAGTTGTTTCGTGAGGTCTACGGCGATCTCTATGTCCAGCCGGATGTTTACCTGCCGAACATGATCAGCCAGCACAATGCCGAGGGTCGCTGGATATCCATGCTGGCGGTAGACGATCATCGCGTGCTGGGCCATGCGGCGCTGTGTCATGACCTAACTTCTGGCACCACGGAACTGGCCCTCAGCGTCGTGCATCCGGCCGCGCAGGGGCAAAGCATCGCGACCCGCCTGTCCCGAGAACTGCTGGAGCAGGCAGGTTCGCTGGGGTCAACAAGTGTCGTGATCAAGCAAGTGACTCACCATCCCTACACCCAGCGCATGGCCGCCACCATCGGTTTCCAGAGCACCGGAGTGCTACCCGATTACGTCCCCTCGCCCTTCGCCGAGCCACTCGCGGAAACGATCGTGATGGGCTGTTACCTGGCCGAAGGGCACACTCGGCCGCTTCCAGACATTGCGTGGCCAGAGAGCTGCCGAGGCTTCATGGAGCATTTGTGTTCGGTGTTCGGAACGCAGGCCGATGTGCCATCGCTGTCTTCGATACCGTTGCAGATCACGCAGCACCATCACCGCTTCGAAATCGTCATCCAGCGTTTGAATAAACGTCTGTTGGAACAAGTACGGCAGTTGCCCGGCCATTGGCTGATCTCGGCAAGAGTCGAATTGTCGGCGCACTTTGCCGAAGCCTTGCACAGCTTGACGATGCTTGGATTTGCCTTCACCGGACTGACGCCCGCGCCCGGGCGTCATGGATGGTTCGCCCTGTTTCATCGGGGGGCGCAGCCTCGATCCCTGAGCCTGCATTGCCCCCACATGCAACAGTTGCACAACGACCTGCAGCGCAACGCTCAACCTCTGCGCAGCGCTCGCTCAGCTGCCTGAGGCTTTTCGATGAAAGTCATTGCCCGGCTGCGCGCAAAGCTCTATCAGCCAGTCGACAAACACCCTCACCCGCCGTGACAACTGGCGGTGTGGTGGATACAACGCCGTCAACGGCATTCCCGGTGGCGGCACCGCTTCAAGCACTTCGCACAATCGCCCTTCCTTCAACTGACGTGCAACGTGGTAATAAGGCGCCTGCACCAGGCCGTATCCCGCTTCACACGCCGCCAGGTAGCCATCGGAGCTGTTGACCGATACCTGTCGGGGCAGGTCAATCACCTGGACCTGGTCATCGACCATGAACTCCAGCCCGAATCGCTTGCCGGTCGTACTGGAGAAGTACTCGACCATTTGATGCCCCTCAAGCTCCGCCAGAGTGCGTGGCGCGCCGTGGCGTTGCACGTAGTCGGGGCTGGCGCAGGTGACCTGATCCAGCATCACCAGCGGCCGGGCCACCAGCGAATCGTCCAGTGCCGAACCACCGCGAAGCACGCAATCGACGCCCTCGCGAATCAGGTCGACGGGCCGATCGTTCAAACCGATGTCCAACTCGATCAACGGATAGCGGCGGGTAAATTGCGGCAAGGCTGGAATCACCAGCAGTCGGCCAATCCCGGACGGCATGTCGACGCGCAGCAATCCTTTTGGATTGTGACGGGCCGCGCTGAACACCGCTTCGGTCTCTTCCAGATCCGCCAGCAAGCGAACGCATCTGGGGTAATAGGCCGCGCCGTCGAGGGTCAGGCTGATGTGTCGTGTGGTGCGTTGCAGCAGTTGCACACCAAGATGAGCTTCAAGCTGTTTGATCAGAATAGTGACGGAGGCACGAGGTATTTGCAGGCTGTCCGCCGCTTTGGCGAAACCACCCAACTCGACGATTCGGGTAAAGACGCGCATGGCGTTAAAACGATCCATTGCTCTGGCGATCCTGCTGATTATTTAGAAATCACGAATAGTGATAGCAGTTTTAGCCGGTTTATCTTGTTTCTGTCGAGGTCAACACTAGGGATCTTCACCACAGGGAGTTGATTTCATGCAAACACGTCAATTAGGCAAAAACGGTCCGCAAGTCTCCGCTATCGGGCTGGGCTGCATGGGCATGACCGATTTTTACACCACCGGCGTCGATACCCGAGAAGCCACCGCCACCTTGCACCGTGCGCTGGAGCTGGGCATCAACCTGCTCGACACCGCCGACATGTACGGTCCGCACACCAACGAAACGTTGATCGGCAAAGCCATTGTCGGCAAACGCGACCAGGTATTTCTGGCCAGCAAGTTCGGGATCGTCCGCGATCCGTCGAACCCCGACGCACGCGGCGTCAATGGCCGGCCGGAGTACATTCGCGCGGCGATCGACGGCACCTTGAAGCGCCTGGGTGTTGAAACCCTGGATTTGTATTACCAGCACCGGATCGATCCGCAGGTGGCCATCGAGGAAACCGTCGGGGCGATGGCCGAACTGGTGAAGGCCGGCAAGGTTCGTTATCTGGGGCTGAGCGAAGCGTCGGTGACCACGCTGGAGCGCGCCCACAAGGTGCATCCGATCAGCGCGTTACAAAGTGAATATTCGCTGTGGAGCCGCGATCAGGAGGAAAACGGATGCCTGGCCGCGTGTCAGCGCCTGGGCATTGCTTTTGTCCCTTATAGCCCGTTGGGGCGTGGCTTTTTGACCGGGGCACTGAAAAGCCCGGACGACTTTGCCGCTGACGATTACCGTCGCTTCAGTCCGCGCTTTCAAGGGGAAAACTTCGCCAAAAATCTGTTGCTGGTGCAGCAGGTGCAAGCCCTTGCCGCGGACAAAGGCGTGACTGCCGGGCAACTGGCCCTGGCGTGGGTGTTGGCGCAGGGTGACTACCTGATCCCGATTCCAGGGACCAAGCAGCGTAAATACCTTGAAGAAAACGTCGCCGCGCTGGACGTCAAGTTGAGCCCTGACGAGTTGCAGGCTCTGGAAGCGATATTTCCCGCAGATGCCACCGCAGGCTTGCGCTATCCAGAGGAAGTCATGAAGTTGCTCGACCGCTAACCGCCATCTGGCCCACTCGTAACCCGAGTGGGCCAGTGGTGCGTCAGGCCTTGCCTTTAACGCCTTTGTCAGTCGGCACTGTCGTACCGTTGCCCTTGCCGTACGTTTGCAGGTTCTGCAGCACGTAGATTGCCTTCTTGTATTCCGGGATCAACCCGGCAGCGTACTTGTCGCCCTTGATACTGTTGCTCTGGATAGTGTCGAGTTGCGTGGCGAAATACGCCAGGGCATTAAACTTGGCATCCGGGTCACTCTGTACGCCGAAGCGGTCGAACTTGTCACCGGCATTCATCAGCGTCATCGCCGTAATGTCAGAAATCAGCCCTCTATCTCTCAGGAAGGCACTGAGATTGCCCAATTGTTTGGCCGATACATTTTCCGGGTCGAAACCTTTTACGTTTCGGTGGATTTTCAGCTCATCCATTTTCGCCGTATTCAGCACGTTGGGATTATTGCCTACCAGCGCCAGCATTTCCCTGACTCGGGCGCTTTGAGAGACAACTTTGCCGCCGCCCGTGTTCTGAACCAGTAATCCTGCCTTGGCCGTCCAGCCCCCGGTTAAGCCGATAGTCATGAAAGAACTCCCGACTGCGTGACCATACAAACTCCTTGTTTAACTGATTTTTAGTGCGAGCGAGTATCCGGCTGGCAACTAGCCACACCAACAGTTATTTGTGTTTTTTACAATTCTCGTACAATTCGGATACAACACCGCCAGTGCCTTGTTTCATTGGTCAATCCAAACTTTTTGAAATTGGCATCGCTAACTAATTCCACTGTTTTGTACGTCTTGGTTAGTTTATTTGTATCAAGACAGATACCAGCCAGATCCCGAACTGCCCGTCACCTCCCTCCTTTCTTGTACGTTCGTACCTAAAGCTCGCCATCAGCAGGCCGATAGCCCTATGAAGCGCCGATTTTCATCGCGAAAACCACAATAAGAACGCTGCACAAGGACCGGTCCCATGCCCGCATTCCGCACCATCCAGGCTCGCTACACCCTGTTTCTGGTCCTGTTCATCCTTCTGCTGTCCGTGCTGACAGTCGTCGGCATCAGCCAGTTGGTTGCCCCGAAACTTCGCCACACCGAAGAACAGGTGGCCCTCAACCGCATTGCCGAAGTCGCCGAGCAAATCCAGGGCGAATTGAACAAGGTGCAGGCGCAACAGCGCAGCATCACCCAGACCATTCCCCTGCTCGACAGTGCGGCGATCGATACGGTGTTGCCTGGCCTGGTCGACCAGTACGGTGAGCTGAAAGTCTTTGGCGGCGGGATTTGGCCGTTGCCTGGCCAGCGTGAGGCCGGGCGCAACAAATTCAGCACCTTCTGGCACCGCGATGCCTCGGGCAAGTTGGCGGTCAATACCTTCTGGAACAGCGACGCTGCCCCCAACTATTACGACCAGAGCTGGTACAAGGGCGGCATGCAAACCCCGCGTGGTCAATGTGCATGGGCGGCCGCCTATAAAGATGACGCCAGCGCCGAGCCTCGCACCAACTGCGCCATGGCCATTCAGAAAAATGGCGCCGCGTACGGTGTGTCGACTATCGACGTGACCCTGGGCTTCTTCAATGACCTGATCGCACGCAAGGAAAAAGACCTCGGCGCAGAAATGCTGATCGTCGAAGCCGATGGCAAGATCATCAGCAACAGCTCGCGGATCAGCGGGCCGATCGTGCTGAAGAACATCAGTGAACTGGCTGGCAACTCGCCCTTCGCCAGTCAAGTGAAGGCCGGCCTGCAAAACCGTGATCAATCGCAGCGGGTCGAGTTCGACAACAACGGCGAGGCCAGCACTTTCTTCATGCGGCCGATCGAAGGCACGCCGTGGTTCCTCGCGACCGCGCTGCCGAGCAAACTGATCACGGCCCAGCGCGACGACGTGCTCAGCACCTTGAGCCTGTTGCAAATTCCGATGGTGATCCTGTTGGTGTTGCTGCAGGTCTATGCGATTCGCCAACTGATCCAGCGCATGAGAATCCTCAAGGCCAACATCGACGCGCTGTCCGCTGGCGACGCCGACCTGACCAAACGCATTACCATCCGTGCCGAAGATGAACTGGGCGCCATCGGTCATTCGGTCAATGCGTTCATCATCTACTTGCAGAACATGATCGGCGAAGTCACCCAGGCCACCGGCGCCATGGCGTCCAGTCTGGACAACCTGCAGCGCACCTCAGCCCACACCAGCGAGATTCTGGTGCGTCATGCCTCGGAGACTGACCAGACCGTCACCGCGATCACCGAGATGAGCTCGACCGCTGAAAGCGTCGCGCAGAATGCGGCTGAAACCGCCGCGTTCACCCAGCGCGCCAATGAAAACGCCGACCGTTCGCGGGTGGTGGTCGGCGAAGCGTCCAACAGCGTCATCGCGTTGATTGACGAAGTCGCCAGCGCCACCCATAAAGTCGAAAGCATGCAACAGGACGCGCAACGCATCACCGAGATTCTCGGGGTGATTGGTGCCATTGCCGGCCAGACCAACTTGCTGGCGCTCAACGCTGCCATCGAAGCGGCCCGGGCCGGTGAGCAAGGTCGCGGGTTTGCGGTGGTGGCCGATGAAGTCCGCGCCCTCGCCGCCCGTACGCAGGCCAGCACCTCGGAAATCAACGAAATGCTCAAGCGTCTGACTCAAGGCGTGAGCTCATCGGTCAGCGCAATGGAAAACACCCAGGCCAGTTGCCAGTCCGCCGCCGATGCGACGGCACGGGTCAACTCGGGACTGGATGAAATGGCCGGCTCGGTCAGCCACATCAACAGCCTGAGCACCCAGATTGCCACGGCCGCCGAGCAGCAAAGTGCGGTTACGGAGGAGATCAACCGCAGCATGGTGCAGATCCGTCACATGGTCGATGAACTGGTCAAAAGCGGCCAGGCCAGCGAGCTCAATACTCATCAACTGCTGGAAGCCAATGCGCGCGTCAGCTCGATCATGGGGCGGTTCAAGGTTCGCTGATCGCTCATTCCTGCTTACCCTGAGCGCCGGATTCGGCGCTCAGCGGCCCACACTGACAAACTTGTCATCCAGCGCTCATCCTGCTGACAGCATTGATCTACGATCATTTTGCTGACCTCGCTTGTAAGACTTCGAAACACTCGTGCAATGCCAGGTCGGAAAAAACGGTCAAAATGCATCTTTTTTGGCCGTAACCCCGAGACGAGATCCCCCATGCGAAACCACCTGCGTCTGGTCGCCCTGAGCGCCCTGTTCATCTCCTCCCTGGCCCAGGCCGCCGAGCTGATCCCCATCGAAGTCCACCGCGATGCCAATTGCGGTTGCTGCAAAAAATGGATCAGCCACCTCGAAGCCAACGGTTTCAAAGTCGAAGATCACGTCGAATCGGACATGAGCCAATTCAAGCAACAGCACGGCGTGCCACCGCGCCTGGCGTCCTGTCACACCGCCCTGATCAATGGCAAGTTCGTTGAAGGCCATGTGCCGGCGGATCAGGTGCGGGCCTTGAGCAAGCGCGATGATTTGCTGGGTGTTGCCGCGCCAGGCATGCCAATGGGTTCGCCCGGCATGGAAATGGATGGCATGAGCGACGCCTATCAAGTCATCGGCCTGAAAAAGGATGGCACCGATGTCGTGGTGGCGGACTACCCCGCCCATTGATGTCCGGCGCGTATATCGGGCTGTTCTTCGCGGCCTTCGGTGCCGCCACGCTGCTGCCATTGCAGTCCGAAGCGCTGCTCGTCGGGCTGCTGCTCAAGGGTCAATACTGGCTGTGGT
>Ga0182006_1002351_pt1 | contig 10382 bp, 6 predicted proteins | sample Sormic07211104_1_FD_123022 | JGI IMG/M metagenome (GOLD analysis project Ga0182006, IMG submission 123022) | Rhizosphere microbial communities from Sorghum bicolor, Mead, Nebraska, USA - 072115-104_1 MetaG | ecosystem: Host-associated > Plants > Roots > Rhizosphere | place: USA: Nebraska...
CTTCAATGTGCTGATCGCCTCGACCATCATCGAGACCGGCATCGACGTGCCGAGCGCCAACACCATCATCATCGAGCGCGCCGACAAGTTCGGCCTGGCCCAACTGCACCAGTTGCGTGGTCGTGTCGGCCGCAGCCACCACCAGGCTTACGCCTACCTGCTGACGCCGCCGCGCCAGCAGATCACTTCCGACGCGGAAAAGCGTCTGGAGGCGATCGCCAATACCCAGGACCTCGGCGCCGGTTTCGTGCTGGCGACCAACGACCTGGAAATCCGTGGCGCCGGCGAACTGCTCGGCGATGGTCAGAGCGGGCAGATTCAGGCCGTCGGCTTCACCCTGTACATGGAAATGCTCGAGCGCGCGGTGAAGTCGATCCGCAAGGGCGAGCAGCCGAACCTCGATCAACCGCTGGGCGGCGGCCCGGAAGTCAACCTGCGGGTGCCGGCGCTGATTCCGGAAGATTATCTGCCGGATGTGCATGCGCGGCTGATTCTGTATAAACGCATCGCCTCGGCCACCGACGAGGAAGGCCTCAAGGATCTGCAGGTGGAGATGATCGACCGCTTCGGCCTGTTGCCGGAGCCGACCAAGAACCTGGTGCGGATCACCGCGCTGAAATTGCAGGCGGAAAAGCTCGGCATCAAGAAAGTCGACGGCGGGCCGCAAGGCGGGCGTATCGAGTTCGAAGCGCAGACGCTGGTTGACCCGATGACCCTGATCAAGCTGATCCAGACGCAGCCCAAGCGCTACAAGTTCGAAGGCGCGACGATGTTTAAATTCCAGGTGCCGATGGAGCGCCCGGAAGAACGTTTCAATACTGTCGAGGCGCTGTTTGAGCGTCTCATCCCGAAATCCGCTTGAAGGACGCCCGATGCGCCTGTTCCGCTCTCTGACTTTGTTGCTTGCACTTGCAGCACCGACGGCGTTTGCCGATGACACGTATCAGGTCGAAATGATCCTGGTGCGCCAGAATGCTGTCCCGGCCATCGTCAGCCGCGCCGCCCCGGAAGACTGGGCCGCAGGCGCCCAGCGTCTGGGCAGCGACAGCCAGCGCACCCCAGCGCTGAATGATGTGGTGAGCAAACTCACCGCCAGCGGCGAGTACACCGTGCTGATGCACAAGGCCTGGCAGCAGAGCCTCGGCGAAGCGCCGGCGAAAGTCGCGGTCAGTGAGGGTCAGGAGCAGTTCGGCCAGTTCCCTATCGAGGGCACGCTGGAAATGAAACTCGGCCGCTTCACCGACGTGACTGCCGATTTCTGGGTCAATCAGATCGACGCCAATGGCCTGGTCACCGCCAGTGAGCGCCTGCGTCAGGACAGCCACACAAAGAACGGCCAGCTCAATTACCTCGACAACGGCCACCTGGCCCTGCTGATCAAGATCACTTCCCTGACCGCGCCAGCGCCTCGCGAAGCGCCCGAAGTCGTGCCGGACTGATCGAAGTCCTTATGCCGCCGCCCCTGAGCAAACCGCTGGCCCCGTCGTGGGTCAGCCGATTCAAAGAACAGAGTCTGGAGCGCGGCCGCCGCTACGCTTTGGAGAATCGGGTGCGCATCGCCCAGGTCGGCGATGCGACCATCACCGCCAGTTGCGAAGGCTCTGGCGGCAGCGTTTACCGGCAGACCATCCATTTGCGCGAATCAGCCAAAGCGACGCTGTTGCTGGTTGACGCCACCTGCACCTGCCCGGTGCGCAGCAACTGCAAACACTGCGCGGCGGTGCTGCTGAAAATCCAGGAAACCCTCGACTACCCCGCCGCCGCGAAAGATGCCGAGCTGCTGGAAAAGCTCCAGGCCGTGCTGGAAAACCGCAGCCCGAAAGCGCCGCCGCAAGTGCTGGTGGACAACGTGCAGCCGGTGCCGCGCCTGTGGCTGGCGAGCGTCGAGTTCAGCGCCTTCGAGCCGCGCAACGGCAAGATGCAGCGCTACATTCAGCACCGCGCGGCGCTGTCGTTCAGCTACCTCGACGAATACGTCAGCGGGCAAAAACACAGCGACATCCTGATCCGTCAGGAAGCCCAGACCCTGCGAATAAAACGCCACCCGGATGTCGAACAGTCCTACCGCGAACAGTTAAGAATCCTCGGTTTCCGCATCGCCACCCGGCAGAGCAAAGCCCTGCCGGAAAGCGCCGGCGAACTGTACGAGATGGTCAATGACAGCGCCTGGCTGACCTTCACTCTAAATGACCTGCCGAAGCTGCGCAGCCAGGGCTGGGAGTTGCAGATCGATGAGGAATTCGGCTTCGACCTGACCGCCGTCGACGACTGGTACGCCACCGTCGAACAGGCGCCGGAGCGCGACTGGTTTGATCTGGAGCTGGGCATCATCGTCAACGGCGAGCGCCTGAGCCTGCTGCCGATTCTGCTGAATCTGATGCGCTCGCACACCGAGATCCTCAACCCGGAACGCCTCGCCCGGCGTCGCGATGATGAGCTGATTCTGGTCAACATTCCGCAACGCACCAGCGAGCATGGGCCGTTGCAAGTGGCGCTGCCGCTCGGTCGCTTGAAGCCGGTATTGATGACGCTGGGCGAGTTCTATTTGCAGGAGCCGGGCGAAACCACCTTGCGTCTGAGCAAGGCTGACGCCACCCGGCTCAATTCGCTGGAAGGCCTGCCGCTGTTGTGGGAAGGCGGCGAGCAGATGCGCACCTTCGCCCAGCGCCTGCGCGACATCCGCGATTTCACTGCCGAAGCGCCGCAAGGTCTGAATGCAACGCTGCGCCCGTATCAGCTTGAAGGCTTGAGCTGGATGCAATCGCTGCGGCAACTGGAAGTCGGCGGGATTCTTGCGGATGACATGGGCCTGGGCAAAACCTTACAGACCCTGGCGCATATTCTCAGCGAGAAGAACGCCGGACGCCTCGATCGTCCGTGCATGGTGGTGATGCCGACCAGCCTGATTCCAAACTGGCTCGACGAGGCGGCGCACTTCACTCCGCAATTGAAAGTGCTCGCGCTGTATGGTGCCGCGCGCAAGAAACACTTCGACAATCTTGCCGATTTCGACCTGATCCTCACCACCTACGCCCTGCTGCCAAAAGACGTCGAACGCTTGGCCAAACAGCCGCTGCACGTTTTGGTGCTCGACGAAGCGCAGTACATCAAGAATCCCAACAGCAAAGCCGCCCAGGCCGCGCGCGAGCTGAATGCGCGCCAGCGCCTGTGTCTCAGCGGCACGCCGCTGGAAAACCACTTGGGCGAGCTGTGGTCGCTGTTCCACTTCCTGTTGCCGGGCTGGCTCGGCGACGTGAAAAGTTTCAATGCCGATTACCGCGTGCCGATCGAAAAGCGCGGCAGTGAAGTCAGACTGCAGCACCTCAACGGTCGGATAAAACCGTTCCTGCTGCGCCGCACCAAAGAGCAGGTCGCCACGGAGCTGCCGCCGAAAACCGAAATCATTCATTGGGTCGAACTCAACGAAGCGCAGCGCGACGTGTACGAGACCATGCGCCTGGCGATGGACAAGAAAGTCCGCGACGAGATTACCCGCAAAGGCGTGGCTCGCAGTCAGATCATCATCCTTGAAGCGCTGCTCAAGCTGCGCCAGGTCTGCTGCGACTTGCGCTTGGTCAACGACGCCACCCTGCCCGCGCGCGGCAGCACCTCGGGCAAGCTCGACAGCCTGATGGAAATGCTTGAGGAATTGTTCGAGGAAGGTCGGCGCATCCTGCTGTTTTCGCAGTTCACTTCGATGCTGACATTGATCGAAGAGGAGTTGAAAAAACGCAAGATCGCTTACGCCCTCCTCACCGGCCAGACCCGCGATCGACGCACACCTGTGAAGGAATTCCAGAGCGGCACGCGTCAGATCTTTCTGATCAGCCTGAAGGCCGGCGGTGTCGGCTTGAACCTGACCGAAGCCGATACGGTGATTCACTACGACCCATGGTGGAACCCGGCAACCGAGAATCAGGCCACCGACCGCGCCTATCGCATCGGTCAGGAAAAACCGGTGTTCGTCTACAAGATGATTGCCCGCGGCACGGTGGAAGAGAAGATTCAGCACCTGCAGAAGGAAAAATCCGACCTCGCAGCAGGCGTGCTCGACGGGCGCAAGGCCGGGGACTGGAAGCTGCAGAGCGATGATATCGAAGCGCTGTTTGCGCCGTTGCCGGACAAGATCGACAAGCGCTGAAATCGACGTCGCTGGTTAGATAGCTATCGCTGGCAAGCCAGCTCCCACAAGGTCATGAGCTGTACCCCAAATTGTGATTCAACTCAATACCTGTGGGAGCTGGCTTGCCAGCGATGGAGCCATCCGATATTGCGCAATCACTCAGGGCTCAACCCTTGGAAACCGGCAACGGCGCAAACAGCGCCTCGATATCACTCTGTTCCAGTTTGAATCCGCCCGTCGTGCCACCCTCCAGTACCGCCCCGGCCAGCGCGGCTTTCTCCTGCTGCAACGCCTGGATCTTTTCCTCCACGGTGCCTTTGGCAATCAACTTGTAGACGAACACCGGATTGTTCTGCCCGATCCGGTACGCCCGATCAGTCGCCTGATTCTCCACCGCCGGGTTCCACCACGGATCGAAGTGAATCACCGTGTCCGCCGCCGTCAGGTTCAGACCGGTACCGCCGGCCTTGAGACTGATGAGGAACAACGGCACCTTGCCGCCCTGAAAATTCTTGACTGGCGTGCGCCGGTCGGTGGTGTCGCCGGTCAGCAATGAGTAGGCAAGACCGCGCTGCTGCAACTCCTGCTCGATCAGCGCCAGCATCGAGGTGAACTGCGAGAACAGCAGAATTCTGCGACCTTCACCGAGCAATTCTTCAAGCATCTCCATCAGGCTGGTCAGCTTGCCGCTGCCCGAGCGCAACGCCTTCGCCGTCAGCGGCATGTTGATCAAGCGCAGGTCGCAGCAGACCTGACGCAGCTTGAGCAACGCATCGAGGATGATGATCTGACTGCGCGCCACGCCACTGCGGGCGATCTCGTCGCGGACCTTTTTATCCATCGCCACGCGCACCGTCTCATAGACGTCGCGCTGACCATCGCTGAGTTCGACCCAGTGGATGATTTCGGTTTTCGGTGGCAACTCGGTAGCGACCTGATCCTTCTTGCGTCGCAGCAAAAACGGCTTGATGCGCGCGGTCAGGTGCTGCATGCGCTGAACATTGCCATGCTTCTCGATCGGCGTGCGGTAATCGCGGTTGAAGGATTTGCTGTCGCCGAGCCAGCCGGGCATGAGGAAATGGAACTGCGACCACAGCTCACCGAGGTGGTTTTCCAGCGGCGTACCGCTCAGGCACAAGCGCTGACGGGCCTGCAAGTCACGCGCGGCCTGTGCGGCTTTGCTCAGCGGGTTCTTGATGTTCTGCGCTTCGTCGAGAATCAGTACGCTCCACGACTGCGGCTGCAAGATTTCCAGGTCCCTGGGCAGCAATGCATAAGTGGTCAGCACCAAGTCGTATTCGCCCAGATTGGCAAAGTCCTTTTGCCGCCCGGTGCCGTGCAGCGCCAGGACTTTCAACTGCGGCGTGAAGCGCTCGGCCTCGTCGAGCCAGTTGGGAATCAGGCTGGTCGGCATCACCGCCAGTGCGGGGCAATCGAGACGCCCGGCGTGTTTTTCCGTGAGCAGATGCGCCAGGGTTTGCAGGGTTTTGCCCAGGCCCATGTCATCGCCCAGAATGCCGCCGACCTCCAGCTCGCGCAGGGTCTGCATCCAGTTCAGGCCTTCGAGCTGATACGGGCGCAGCTGCGCGTTGAGGCCGGCCGGCGCAGCAACGTGGGCGTGACTGGAATTCTGCAGACGCTTGGCAAAATTGCGCAGGCGTTCGCCGCCTTGCCAGTCCAACGGCACGCCATCGAGCATACTCAGGCGCGCGGCGTCTGGAGCGGTCAAGCGCAGCGCATCGCCCTGGTGTCCGCCCAGATACAGCTCGCCCAGCGTCGCCATCAACGGTTTGACCCGACTCAGCGGCAACGCCACTTTGGCGCCCGCCGGTTCGCCAAAACCGCTGGGCTTGAGCTCGATCAGGAGTTTTTCATCATCGCTGCGCTGCGCCAGATTGACCGGGTCGAGCAAGCGCGGCTGGGTCCGCAACAGGTGCAGAAGGATCGGCAGCAAGCTGTAACGTTCGCCGTTGACGACGATACCCAGCTGCAGATCAAACCACTGATGCGTGGCCTCTTCTTCGACCTCGGCGTACCACTGTTCAACCGGTTGTACATCGAAATGGAAACCGGGACTGATCTCGATTTTCCAATCTGCGGCGCGCAGCGTGGCCAGCCCTTCGTGCATGAACCCGAGCCAGGCGGAATCATCCGGCAGGGTAAACATCTCGCCGGGACGATCCATTGCACTCTTGCGCGTGGCTTTCTTGAAGCCATGTTTTTGCAGGTTCTGGCGCAGCTTCTTTTCCAGCGCAGGCTGGCGTTGAATGCGCTGGGTTTCGCTGCCGTTGAGGATCATCACTTCCGGGTTGCGATCCGCCGCCGGATGACCGTTGTAGGTAAACAGCAGAGCGGCGCGGTGTTCCAGCACGTATTCCCAGCGCGAGCGTTCCCGGCCGCTGACCAGGGTCAATTGCGGCTGCGGCAGCACGTCATCGATGATCCGTTCGGTGAGCTTGTGCGGTGGCGCAATTTGGGTCGCCGCGCTCATGCGATGGCTGAACTGCATGGCCTGACGCGCCGGAATATCTGGCGCCAGGGTCAAATGGCAGGCGAGCTTTTCTTCCAGCTCAGTGAACAGCGGGCCAACCTGGCGCTGCTCACGATCAAGGTAATAAAGCGGCTCCAGCGCCAGCACGGTTTCCTGCGCGGCTTCGGCACTGCTCCATTGCGCGCGGAATCCGCCGTCAGCCTGCTCGGCCCAAGAGAACTGACCCATGCGTTTCGCCCCCGGTGTCAGCGCTCGCAGGTCTTCGAAGTCGAGGAACAGTCGCGAAGTGCGCAGGAGCATTTCCAGCAGTTCGGCGCCACTGCTGCCTTCCAGCGGATAGCCGCTGTAATAGGCGTGATGGGAATGCATGGCGACCAACAGCCGGGCGATGCGCAGATCCAGCTCGGACAGGTAGCCGGGCTGGCGCATGAGCATTTCCGAGAGCGAGTACATCGGTTTGACCTCGCGTAACTCGCCGCTCTTGAGCTGGTAGACCTTGAAAATATCGAGCAGCCACTTGCCGTTCGCAGACGTCGGTTTGAGCTTGTAAAACAGACGCGTACCTGCGGTTTGCGCACTTTCTTCAGCGGGCTTGGCCGGCACGGGAATTGTCGAAAGCCAATGCTCCAACGCTCGTCCCAACGGGGTCTGCGCGTCACTTCCAGACGCATCTTCGCCAGTGCCCAGCAAGTGATAGAGCACCGCTGCGCTGTGCTTGCAGTCGATTGCAACAGGACAGCTGCACAGGCAACGCAGGTTTATCGATCCCAGCCGATCTTCGGAAAGGTAAATGCTTTGCGCATACGTCTGGGGTCGAGAACCGACGCAGAACGCCTCTATCTTCTTGTCATCGATCTCGAGGATCTCGACCCGGTCATCGGCGGCATAAGCGCGGGCCTTGGCCAACGCCTTGCTACTGAATGCGTGGGTCCATGTCAGCCCTTTGAGCCGCTCGATGAAAATGCTCATGGACAGTCCTTAGCTGGCCAGCACCCGGGCCAACGTTGATTTCACCTTGCCCATACCGTCGTGCAGGGCCTGCTCGATTTCGGCCATGGTGATGACTTCGGTGGTCTTGCCGGCTGCCGGATTCACCACCAGCGCCAGACAGGCGTAATCCAGATCCAGCTCACGGGCCAACGCCGCTTCCGGCATGCCGGTCATGCCGACGATGTCGCAGCCGTCACGCTCCAGTCGCACGATCTCGGCGACCGTTTCCAGACGCGGCCCCTGGGTGCAGGCGTACACGCCTTGATCGCTGAATTCGCAGCCTTCGGCGGCGACCGCGGCAATCAATTGCTGACGCAACGGCTCGCTGTAGGGAAAGCTGAAATCGATATGGGTGACGTGCTCCAGATCATCAGCAAAGTAGGTGTGCTCGCGCCCGCTGGTGTAGTCAACGATCTGATGCGGCACGCAGAAATGCCCGGTGCCCATGGCTGGATGAATCCCGCCCACCGCATTCACGGCGAGGATCGCTTCGGCACCGGCCTGCTTCAGCGCCCAAAGGTTGGCGCGGTAGTTGACCTTGTGCGGCGGGAAACGATGGGGGTGACCGTGACGGGCAAGGAACAGCACTTCCTTGCCGGCGTACTCACCAATCTGCACCTCGGCCGAAGGCGCGCCGTACGGGGTGTCGACTGCCAGCGACTGGCGAATGCTCAGGCCTTCGAGCTGAGTCAGGCCGGTGCCACCGATGATTGCGTAAACGGTCATAACGGAAAATCCTTAATCGATCAGTTGAGCATCTTTGAGCGCGCCGAGGGCGGTGAGCCAACGCGGGTCCTGACGATAATCAGTCCGGGCGAAGGCCTGACCGCGCATCTTCGCGATGCGCGCGGAAGGCTTGACCTTCATACGCTGGGCGGCACTCAACGCCAGCTCGGCTGCCGCGCGGTCGTTGCACACCAGGCCCATATCGCAACCGGCACTCAGCGCGGCTTCGATGCGGCTGGCAGCGTCGCCGACCACGTGGGCGCCGGCCATCGACAAATCATCACTGAAAATCACGCCATCAAACTGCAATTCGCCGCGCAGGATGTCTTGCAGCCAGCGTCGGGAGAAACCGGCGGGCTGTGAATCGACTTGTGGATAGATGACGTGGGCCGGCATGACGGCGGCCAGTTGCTGGCTGAGTTTGGCGAAGGGCACCAGATCGTTGGCGCGGATCTCCTCGAGGCTGCGCTCGTCGTTCGGGATCGCCACGTGGGAGTCGGCTTCGGCCCAGCCGTGGCCCGGGAAATGTTTGCCGGTGGCGGCCATGCCGGCGCTGTTCATGCCGCGAATGAATGCACCGGCGAGCAAGGCTGCGCGCTTGGGATCGCCTTCGAATGAACGGGTACCGACCACAGCGCTGCGCTGATAGTCCAGATCCAGCACCGGGGCGAAACTCAGATCGAGCCCGACCGCCAGCACTTCGGTGGCCATGATCCAGCCGCACTGCTCGGCGAGATACTCTGCATTCGGGTTATCGGCGATGGCGCGCATGGCCGGCAGACGGACGAAACCCTGACGCAGACGCTGCACGCGCCCGCCCTCCTGATCCACCGCCAGCAAAAGATCCGGGCGAATCGCGCGAATAGCGGCGCTGAGTTCGCGCACTTGGCGTGGATGCTCGATATTGCGAGCGAAAATGATCAGGCCGCCCACTTCGGGCTGACGTAACAATTGGCGATCTTCGGCCGTCAGCCAGGTACCGGCGACGTCCACCATCAACGAGCCTTGCAGGCCAGCAGTCATAGAGATTCCTTGAAAACGAAAAACCCGATCTGCGTGCATTCGCTACCGTGGGCAATGCCCGGACGGTCAGCAGAATTCATGCAGATCGGGTTCAGTACGAGAGTCGGCATGGCCGGCTAGCTTAGCGGATACCAGCTGCCGCGCCCACCCGTGCGCGGTCAAACCTTGGCGGCGACCGGCATGGATTTGCTGCGCGGACGCAATTGCGCGCTGGCCATGGCTGTATCGGTGACGCCGGTTTCGGCGCGCATGCCGGCAGCGAGGAACGGCACCATCAGGCGCATCACTTGTTCGATGGAGGTATTGACACCGAAATCGGTCTCGGCAATCGCGCGCAAAGCCTTGATGCCGGACATGCTGAACGCTGCGGCGCCGAGCATGAAGTGCACGCGCCAGAACAGCTCGATCGGTGGGATGCGTGGCGCCGCTTCGTTGACCAGCAGCATATAGCGGCGAAACACCTTGCCGTACATGTCTTCCAGATAACGCCGCAAGTGGCCCTGGCTCTGGCTGAACGCGAGGCCGAGCAAACGCATGAAGATCGACAGGTCATTACCGCTGCGAGGCTGCACGACGAGCGCTTGCTCAACGAGTATTTCCAGCAGTTCTTCAAGCGTCGGCTTGTTTTCCGGCTTGGCCTGACGGCGCTCCAGCTCTTTGTCGAGGCTCGCGCAGAACGGTCCGAGGAAACGCGAAAACACCGCTTGGATCAGCGCCTTCTTGGAGCCGAAGTGATAATTCACCGCCGCCAGATTGACGCCAGCCTTGCTGGTGATCAAACGCAATGAGGTTTCAGCGAATCCTTTCTCCGCGAACAACTGCTCGGCAGCATCAAGAATGCGTTCAACGGTTTCCGACTGGGCCATGGCTACTCCGCCTGACAAACACTTGTTTGAAACATACGTTTCAGCCTGTGCCTTGTCAAGCCTGCCGGTTCGTTTTGGGAATGGTCAGTCAGATATTTAACCACATAAGGCGCCAGCATTAATAAACACCCTCGCGACCGCTCGGCGGGCGGCAAAAAAACGC
>Ga0182006_1002352_pt1 | contig 10381 bp, 8 predicted proteins | sample Sormic07211104_1_FD_123022 | JGI IMG/M metagenome (GOLD analysis project Ga0182006, IMG submission 123022) | Rhizosphere microbial communities from Sorghum bicolor, Mead, Nebraska, USA - 072115-104_1 MetaG | ecosystem: Host-associated > Plants > Roots > Rhizosphere | place: USA: Nebraska...
ACAACCGTGGCAGCCACTTCTACCTGGCCCTGTACTGGGCCCAGGAACTGGCCGCACAGAAGGACGACGCCGAACTGGCCAAGCAGTTCGCCCCGCTGGCCAAGGCACTGTCCGAGAACGAGCAGAAGATCGTCGAAGAACTGAACTCGGTGCAGGGCAAGGAAGTCGACATCGGCGGCTACTATCTGCCGGATCGTGAGAAGACCTTCGCCGTGATGCGTCCGAGCGCCACGCTGAACCAGGCGCTGGAATCGGTGTAAAGCGTCGATGCTTCAGGGAGGGGGATGCATCGCCCTCCCCGCGTAAAAAAGGAAAGGCCGCGAATGAAAGTTCGCGGCCTTTTCCTTTTTCCCGATAACGCTTCCCTTTCAGATTTTCAGATAAGCCGGCTCATTCCCCGCCGAGCAAAAAGTTGCGCCGCACATCCAGTTCCTCACCCTCGCTGGCCGTCTCATCCTTCAGGGCCACGCCTGACAGGGCGCGCCGGTGCGCCTGCGCCATCAGGTAATGCAGCTTGTAGGCCGCTTCCGGATAGGGCAAGCCTTCCGGCCGCACATTGGAGATGCAATTGCGGCTGGCGTCGGTGAGTCCGCGCGAGGGCATCCAGGTCAGATAGAGACCCATGCTGTCCGGTGAACTCAGCCCAGGACGTTCGCCGATCAGGATCACCACCAGCTTCACGCCCAGCAATTCGCCGATTTCATCGGCCACCGCCACCCGTCCCTGCTGCACGATCACGGGCGGTGCCATCGACCATCCTTCCGGCGCAATACGCTGCATCACCTCCGCCAGGAAAGGCGCGGCGTTGCGCACGATGGCCAGCGCCGACAAGCCATCGGCGATCACGAAGCCCACATCGAAGCGCCGTTGCGGCTCGGTGCCGAAACGCTCAAGCAATTGCCGGCGCGATGCTTCCGACAGCCTGCGCCCGAAGTCCGGCCGCTGCAGGTAGACCAGCCGGTCTGCTGCCGCGCTTTGCACATCGATCACTTCTTCGGCTGCGCAGAGTCCTTGCTGCTGCAATTGATCCTTGAGCGCAGCCACATCCAGCGGCAGGTGCACGGCATCGCGCGCCTGCGCGTGCGCCAGCTGAAAAGCCAGTTGCGGCGCGGTCGGCAGGCTTACGCCACTGCGTCCCAGGGCGATGCGCGCAGCAGTGAAGCGGCGCAATGCCTCCCACGGATTGGCCGTGACGTTTTCTGCACCGGGGCTGACGTTTTCTGCACCTTGCGGTGAAATGGCTTCTTTGTCGTCCATGGTCATTGAAGGCGCAACAAGGTCTCGCGAAAACCGGGGGGCATGTCGGCATGCAGGCGGAATGGCTGCTCCTGGCCACCCGCATTGAAGATCTGCATCCTGTGCAGCCACGCCTCGAACTCCGGCGCCGGCCGCGAACCCAGTACCCGCCGCGCATACAGCGCATCGTGGAAGGAAGTGGTCTGGTAATTCAACATGATGTCATCCGAACCGGGGATGCCCATGACGAAGGTGCAGCCCGCCACGCCCAGCAAGGTCAGCAGCACATCCATGTCGTTCTGGTCCGCTTCGGCATGGTTGGTGTAGCAGACGTCACAGCCCATGGGCAGGCCCAGCAGCTTGGCGCAGAAATGGTCTTCCAGTCCGGCGCGGATGATCTGCTTGCCGTCATACAGGTATTCTGGCCCGATGAAGCCCACCACCGTATTGACCAGCAGCGGCTTGAAGGCGCGGGCCACGGCATACGCGCGCGCCTCGCAGGTCTGCTGGTCGATGCCGTGATGCGCATTGGCCGACAGCGCACTGCCCTGCCCGGTTTCGAAATACATCACGTTGTCGCCGACCGTGCCGCGCTTGAGCGACAGCGCAGCCTCACGCGCCTCGCCCAGGATGGCCAGGTCGATGCCGAAGCCGCGATTGGCCGCCTCGGTCCCGGCAATGGACTGGAACACCAGATCCACCGGCGCGCCGCGCTCGATGGCGGCAATCGTGTTGGTGACGTGGGTGAGCACGCAGGATTGCGTCGGGATCTCGTAACGCGCGATCACATCGGCCATCATGCCGACCAGCTTGACCACCTGCGGTACGTTGTCGGTAGCGGGATTGATGCCGATGACCGCATCGCCGTTGCCATACATCAGGCCATCGAGCATGCTGGCGGCGATGCCGCTGGCGTCATCCGTGGGGTGATTGGGCTGCAGGCGGGTGGACAAGCGGCCGGGCAAGCCGATGGTATTGCGAAAGGCCGTGACCACGCGGCACTTCTTGGCCACCAGGATCAGATCCTGGTTGCGCATGATCTTGGAGACGGCCGCCGCCATCTCCGGCGTCACCCCGGGCGCCACGGCGGCCAGTACCGTGCTGTCGGTGTCATCGGCCAGCAGCCAGTTGCGGAAATCGCCCACCGTCAGGTGCGCGATCGGCGCAAAGGCGGCACGGTCGTGACTGTCGAGGATCAGCCGGGTAATTTCATCCTCTTCGTAAGGGATCAGCGGCTCGTCGAGAAAAGTCTTCAGCGGCAGGTTCGCCAGCGCCATCTGGGCAATGGCGCGCTCCTCGGCGCTGCCCGCTGCCACACCGGCCAGCAGATCGCCGGAACGCGCCGGGCTGGCCTTGGCCATCACTTCCTTGAGATCGCGAAACACGTAGCTGGCGCTACCCACACTGTGCCGGAAACGGTGTTCGGCCATGATGATGCTCCTCCTTGGTCACCGCTGCCTGCTCAGGCAGCGGTGCGTCATGCCCCGCTGCTGTCCGATCAGCTGGTCAGCAGTTGCGGTGCGGTCTTGCCGTATTTGATGCTGGTTTCGGCCGGCAGCCAGTTGCCGGTCGACTCCTGGCGTCCCTGCAGCAGGAAACGCGGCTTGGCGGCACTGATCTGGTCAGCCGCGAGTTTGGACAGCTCACCGATCTTGCCGTTCTTCATGCGATTGACGATGAGGCCATAACGGGTCTCGGGGAAGTCGCGCAGCATATCGTAATCGCCATCGCTGTCGCCTGCCACGAACAGCGGACCATACCCCTTTTGCGCCACCAGCACCTGCTTGATGGCGACCGTCTTGCCCGGCCCCCAGGTCAGCGGCCACTCCTTCAGATAGGCATTGCGGAAGCTCTGCCCGTTGCGCTCCAGGCGCAGGCCGATGACGTTTTCACGGGTAACGTGGTAGCCATACTTGGGGTGCGTCGCAAACACGGCCACCACATCTTCCAGCGAGGCGGTACAGACATAGACGTCAATGCCATTGCGGCGCAGGCTGTCCATCAAGGTGGCGATTTCGGTGCACAGGCGGATGCCATGGAAGTGCGACACGCTCACCACGCCCGCCTTGCCCGCACGATCGGCCGGGCTGGTGTACTTGACCTTGGTCAGCGCCGCGCCCAGCGCAGCATCGTTGGAGGCTTCGGCCAGCGCGCTCACTTCGGCCACGCTCATGTTGGCGAAGAAGTAGATCACCCACGGATAACCGACGGCTACGCCATGGGTATCGTTGACGGCTTCATAGAGGTAGTAGAGCTTGGTACGGAAGTCCTGGAACTCCGGCGTGGCGGTGATTTCTTCCAGGCTCTTGCTACCGGCCATGCCCTTGTAGTTGGCGTACAGGAACGCATAATCCGCATCGAGGTCAGCGCAGATCGCTTCCAGATCCACGATGTTGCCTGCCGCATTCTTGAAGTCCTTGCTGAACGGACCCGGCGGCACATTCTGACGGGTGATGGCCGCGAACTCGTTTGGTGTCAGCTTGAAAGACAGCGTATTGATCTGGTACATCAACAGCGCTTCTTCGCAGTCATTCATGATGCTGGTGTTGTCCCAGTCGAACACGGCATAGGGCCGCTTGCCGCTCTGGTAACCGGATGACAGCTTGCCATGCTCGGCGATCATCTGCGCCACCATCTCGTGATTGCGGGCCGCCCATTTGGCACGGTCCAGCGCCACTTCAGCGCGGGCGGCCGCCTGGCCGGGCGTGGCGATGGTGGCCAGTGCGCCACCGGCTGCAGCCGCCAGCAGGCCGCCCAGGAAGCCACGGCGCTTGAGAGCGGGTGCGGCGGTGTCGGTCGTCGGTTTGTGATTGTTGTTCATGATGGCCCTGTCGAATGATCGGTATGGAGTTATCGGTATAAAAGTTTTATATCGTTCAGAATTCTGCAACCGCCGCCGCCCCTTCCGCACGCTGACGTGCCGTCGCCAGGAACCAGGCATAGCCCAGTGCCAGCAAGGCGATGAAGATGCCGAAGATCAGCGGGTTGTAATAGATCATGGTGGCCATGCACACCAGTGCACCGAAGAGCGCGAAGGCCGGGAAGTATGGATACAGCGGTGCCCGGAAAGGCCGCTCCAGGCCGGCCTCGGCGCGGCGCAGGCGGAACAGCGAGAGCATCGACAGGATGTACATCAGGATGGCGCCGAATACCGACATGGTGACGATGTTGGCCGTGAGCGTCTGGCCGCCGATCTTGATGAGTTCATCGCTGTAGATGGCGGCGATCCCGACCACCCCGCCGGCCAGGATGGCGCGGTGCGGCGTCTTGAAACGCGGATGGACACGGGCGAAATACGCCGGCAGGTAGCCTTCGCGGGCCAGCGCAAAGATCTGGCGCGAGTAGCCCAGGATGATGCCGTGGAAGGACGCCACCAGCCCGAACAGGCCCAGCCACACCAGCATGTGCAGCCAGTTGCTGTTGTCGCCGACGATCAGCTTCATGGCCTGCGGCAGCGGGTCGTTGATGTTGGCCAGCTTGGTCCAGTCGCCCGCACCGCCAGCAAAGAGCATCACCCCAATGGCCAGCACCACCAGCGTGAGGATGCCGGTGATGTAGGCGATGGGAATGGACCGCTTGGGATCCTTGGCCTCTTCGGCCGCCATGGCCACGCCTTCGATGGCCAGGAAGAACCAGATCGCAAACGGAATCGCCGCGAACATGCCAGGCACTGCCGCCATGCTGAAGCCATCACTGCCGGCCCAGCCGCCCTTGGTGAAATTGGCCAGCGAGAAGCCCGGTGCCACCACGCCCATGAACACCAGCAGCTCGAAGATCGCCAGCAGCGTGACGAACAATTCAAAGGTCGCCGCGATCTGCACGCCGACGATGTTGAGCGTCATGAACACGAGATACGCCCCCAGTGCCGCCAGCTTGGGATCGATATTGGGGAACTGCACATTCAGGTAGGCGCCGATGGCCAGTGCGATGGCCGGTGGCGCAAAGACGAATTCAATCAGCGTGGCGGCCCCGGCCAAATAGCCGCCGACCGGCCCGAAGGCGCGCTTGCTGTACGCAAACGGCCCGCCCGCATGCGGAATCGAGGTGGTGAGTTCAGTGAAGCTGAAGATGAAGGTGGCATACATGGCCGCGATGAACAGCGCCGTGACGGTGAAGCCCAGCGTCCCGGCACTGGCCCAGCCATAGCTCCAGCCGAAGTATTCGCCGGAAATCACCAGCCCGACCGCAATGGCCCAGAGCTGCAGGGTGGACAGGACGGGCTTGAGCGTGTGCCCCTGCCCTGAAGAGCTTGCATTCATCGGATTCTCCCTTTGGCGCGAAGGCGGAGCCGCTGCATGGCGGCCCCTGTGAAAGGACGGGCGGGCATGGCGCTTGCTTGATTTCGCGCAATGCGCTGCCCTGCCGACGCAATATAGCAACGGCGATTTCGGCGGCGTTATCGAAATTCGGCAAAACTGCGCGGCTTGCCCGCCGCCCGGTCGATCAAGGAGCCTGTCCATGCCCACTCTCGCACTGTCCCAAGCTGACACACCTGCCACGCACAGCCAGCGGGCATTGCGCACCGCCATCGCGCGCGACGTGGATGAGCATGCGCACAACCTGACCGATTGGGAGCAACGCTACGACCAGATCACCTGCGGCGCTTTCGAAGGCGTGCTGCAGGAATGGCAGAGCAACGGCCTGCAGATCTTCCGCGAGGCCAGCAGCCGCGCGGTACGGCAGTCCTGCCAGGTGTGGCCGGACGCCTTCTGGTTCGGCATCGAGGTGCGCACCAGTGGCATGCGCATCAACGGCCGCCAGGTCGGCGAGGATGTGGTGATGACGCGGCCCGGTGCCTGCGAATTCGAACTGGTCACGCCGGAGGCACACGAGATCTATGGCATCGTGGTCCAGCGCGATGCCCTGCAGTCCAGCGCGGCACGCCTGGGCTGCATGGCCGCGCTGGACTGGAAACGTCTGGGCCAGGCAGAGTTGCTGAAAGTCGATCACCAGGGGCTGGAGGAGTGCCGCCAGCAGATCGCTGCCCTGCTGACCCTGGCCGGACAGGCCAGCGGTGCGCAAGCGCACGCCGCCCTGCAGCTGCGCCAGGAAGCGGTGCTGGTGGCGCTGCTGGCGATGCTCGATGAAGGCGAGATCGAGGCTGAAGCGGGGGCCAGCTTCCTGCGCCGCCGCCGCATCGTCAACGATGCGCGCGAGTTCGCCATGGCGCATCAGGACAGTCCGGTGACCGTGCCCATGCTGTGTGAAGCGGTCCACGTCAGCCGCCGCACGCTGCAATACTGCTTTGAGGATGTACTGGGCATCAGCCCCATGAGCTATCTGCGGTCGCTGCGCCTGAACGGCGTGCGCCGCGCCCTGTGCGAAGGTGATGGCAGCCAGGCCGTGGGCAGCATCGGCGACATCGCTGCCGCCTGGGGCTTTGCCAATTTCAGCCAGTTCTCCTGCGATTACAAGAAGCTGTTCGGGCAGACGCCGTCGGCCATGCTGCAGGCACGGACCCGGCACTGATCGCCACCCGCCGGTACGATAAAACGAGAGGCATGCACGACCGGCCCTGCCGCAACGAGGTATATTCTGCACATATGCATTCGCATGCAAGCCTGCACTTGAACCTATGGCACGCCGATGGTCCGCTTAGTCCGTTTAGTCCGATTTTCTGCCCTGCTCATCGCCGCCTTGTGGGCGTTGCCAGCAGCAGCCGAGTCCTCATCGTCCTCCCCGCCCGCCCCTGCGCAGGCGCGTCAGGCGCTCTCGCTGGGCAGCACGCCCTACACCATGGCAGTCTATGCCAACGCCGATCTGAACGATCTCCCCAGCCATGTCGAGCGCGCCGTCATCATCGTGCACGGGGTCAAGCGCAATGCGGTTGACTACTTTGCCCTCGGTCAACACCTGCTGCAGCAGGCAGCGTTGACTTCAGGCAATACACTGCTGCTGGCACCCAACTTCATGGCCCGCAAGGATGCCGGTCTCTTGCCGGGCATGCCGATCTGGGCCGGCAACGGCTGGATGCAAGGAGCAGCCTCCATTCGAGGCGTCACGGGGATCAGCAGCTTCGCGGCACTGTGGATGACCTGGTGCGCTGGCTGGCAGAACCCCGGCGCTTTCCCGACCTGCGCGAGATCGTCCTGATCGGCCATTCCGCCGGGGCCCAGCTGATGCAGCGCTACGCCTTGCTCAATCCGGTCGCGGAGACCTTGCAATCCGCCGGGATCCAGGTGCGCTACATCATTTCCAGTCCTTCGTCCTATCTCTACGTAAGCCCGGAACGTCCGCAGGCAGGCGCATTCGCGGTACCGGCAGCGGCGTCCTGCCCGCAATACGACCACTACCGTTACGGTCTCGTCGAGCCTCCCGCTTACCTGATGCAGCAGCATCTGGAGGCGCGCCAGCTGTGGGCGCGCTATGCGGGTCGTGACGTGCGCTATCTGGTGGGCGGGCGCGATGTCGATCCGCAGCATCGCTTCCTCGACCGCTCCTGCGGCGCCGCGCTGCAGGGACCGACGCGGCTGGCGCGGCAACTGGCGTACCGGGACTATGAACAGTTTCTGGCCGGGCAATGGCAGATACCGATACACCATCCGCAGCAGGTGATTCCGGACGCGGCCCACGGGGCGCCGCGCTTGTATCGTTCTCCGCTGGCGCCGGGCCTGATCTTTGCGCAGCCCGCGCAGGAGCCTCCGGCTCGGCACTAGGCTTGTGGGGGGCAACGCCTCTCGCAGATTGCATGGGAACAGGCTCCAAAGCACTGGCAGAGAACCCGGAGAGACGGCACAATGCCGGCAGCCCAAGCCCGACAACGAGAACACAATGACGGCCAGCCAAGACAACATTTTCTCCCTGGAAAACTTCGAGTACCTCTGTTACGCGCGCCAGCAGGAACCTGCGGCACGGGAACTGGTGCGCCTGCTGCAACTGATTGACCGCCAGTATGGCCAGCTGGCCGGCAAGTTTTCGCTGCAGGTCTCCCCGGCTGTAACCCAGGCAGAACTGGAACAGCACACGCTGACCCGCATCACCGGTGCCATCTCGGCCCTGCTGTCGGATCCCGGCTTTCACCTGAGCCCCAATGGCTTCGGTCAACTGATCCACTTCCAGCGCTGGCTGGCGGCCCTCTTCGGTGCCAGCCACTTCATCAATGCCGACCACATCCTGCGCTCGCTCAACTTCGGCGGGCCACAGGCCCAGGTGTTCGAGGTCAAGCCGCTGGACCTGGTGAAATTCTGTCTGCTGTATTCGCCCGAGTCGGAGTTGGCACTGGATGTGGAAGCCCTGTGGGCGCAAAACAAGCCGCTGGCCGCCGCCCTCTTCCTGGCGCTGATGTCACCGCGTTTTCTCGGTACGCCGGCGGCGCACTCCAAGCGTGAAGCGCTGCTGCAGTGGCTGCCTGACCGGCTGCCCGAGCTGGAATCGCTGGACGGGCTGCCAGTGGCCGTCCTGCATGATGTCTACATGCACTGCAGCTACGCCGACCTGCCGCAGCGCCATCGCATCAAGGGCGCAATCAACCAGCTGCTGCGCAGGAAGCTGGATGCCGAAGGGCTGGACGACCTCTCGCAGACCGGCGATGCACGCGTCAATGGCAAGCCGGTGATGCTGGTCTTGCTGGAATGGTTTTCGGGCGGGCATTCGATCTATCGCACCCACTCCAAGACCCTGGAAGCGGCGCGCCGCCATTTCCACGTGGTGGCCCTGGGCTACGCGGCCAATACCGACGAACTGGGCCGTGCCGTCTTCGATGAATTCATCACGCTGGCGCAGCCGGGCAATCTGATGGCCAGCCTGCAGACGCTGCGCGAGATTGCCACGGCGCGCCGGCCGCGGGTGTTCTACATGCCCAGCGTGGGCATGTTCCCCATCACCATGTTCGCCGCCAATCTGCGCGTGGCGCCCTTGCAGGTGGCGGCGCTCGGGCATCCGGCGACCACCTGCTCGCCGCGCATCGACTACATCAGCGTGGAAGAGGATTTCATCGGCGACCCGGCCTGCTTCAGCGAGCAACTGCTGCGCCTGCCTGCCGACGGACAACCCTACCGGCCCTCGGCCGTGCCCTTCATCGTGCCGCAATTGCAGCGGCGCAATCAGCCGGTGGTGAACGTGGCCGTGGCCGCCACCACCATGAAACTGAATCCGCGCTTCCTGATGGCCTGCCAGCGCATCGTGGAATTGTCGGCGCAAGTGCCGGACGGCGCGGCGCGGGAGGTGCGGCTGCATTTCCTGGTGGGGCAGGCACAAGGGCTGCTCTATCCGCAGCTGCAGCGGCTGATCCTGCGCTACGTTCCAAGCGCGCAGGTCTATCCGCACCAGCCTTACCAGCAGTACCTGTCGCTCTTCAACCAGTGCGACATGTTCCTGTCGCCCCTGCCCTTCGGCAATACGAATGGGATCATTGATGCCTTCACGGTAGGGCTGCCGGGCGTCTGCAAGACCGGGCCGGAGGTTTTCGAACACATCGATGAGGGGTTGTTCCGCCGTATCGGACTGCCCGACTGGACCATTGCCGCCACGCTGGACGACTACATCCTGGCGGCAGTCCGCATGGCGACCGACTATGCTGCGCGCAGTGCGCTGTATGCGTTGCTGGCCGATCCGCAAGCGCTGCAAAGACTGTTCGAGGGACGGCCCGAATCGCTGGGCGATGCGCTGGCCGCACTGTGCGGCGAGGCAGCGGGCGACTGAGCCTCAGGCGGTGGCGAGGGGTGCCGCCTGCTCCGGCGGCAAGGCAGCCAGCGCGGGAAGGTTCAGGGCTGCGCGTCGTTGCTGGCAGGCGGGATTGGGTTGCCCGTCGGGCTCCCAGGGAGAGAATTCACGGCAGGTGCTGGGCCGCTGCGGGTAGATGCGGCATCCCACGCCCGGCTTGCCCAGCTCCCCGACCAGCGCGATGCAGCGGCCATGGCCGTTTTCCGTGCCTTTCATGCAGGCCAGCGTGTCGTTGACCTTGCTGGTGAGTTCCACCGGCACCACCCCGCCCAATCCATCGCTGAGTTCGCCGCAATAGAACGACACCCGGAAATGCGCGCAGCAGCCACCACAGGCAGTGCAAGGATTGTCGGGTGAATCGGCCATGTCGGTGAAGAGACGGTCTTCATCGACGATCCAGTGGACGGCGGTATTCTCACGCATGGAAACGACAGGAGAGACAAAACCGCCATGATACGACAGGCACAGCCTGTCACGCAGGCTG
>Ga0182006_1002356_pt1 | contig 10373 bp, 6 predicted proteins | sample Sormic07211104_1_FD_123022 | JGI IMG/M metagenome (GOLD analysis project Ga0182006, IMG submission 123022) | Rhizosphere microbial communities from Sorghum bicolor, Mead, Nebraska, USA - 072115-104_1 MetaG | ecosystem: Host-associated > Plants > Roots > Rhizosphere | place: USA: Nebraska...
AGGCGTTTGCCGTGTTCCTGCCGGTGAAGTCGGTGGGCGTGGTGGGTGATGCGCGCGCTTATGAGTGGGTGATTGCGCTGCGGGCTGTCGAGACGATTGACTTCATGACGGCGCATTGGGCGCATCTGCCGTATGGGTTCCTGGGGACGGTGAGTAACCGGATCATCAATGAGTTGCGGGGGGTTTCAAGGGTTGTCTATGACATCTCGGGGAAGCCGCCGGCGACGATCGAGTGGGAATGAGTTGAAACAATGAGGGCGCCGAGAGGCGCCCTTGTTGTTGCGGAGGGAGGTCATTGCTCGGGCCAGGAACAAGCGCGTATAGAGGTGCTTGACGGTGATCTGGCGCTGATACAATGTCGCCAGTAGCTCGTCCCGTACGTTCCTGACTTGTAGAGTTGCAGTACTCGAGGTATTAAGCCCGTCGCGTCGGCAACTGAGTTCTGGTCGGGCTGGATTAATGGCTTTCAGACCAAGAGGGAGCTCGATGGAGCGTATGTGGATGGTGCGTGGCGAAGGCGGCAGCTTGTACGACGCATTTCGGGAGCGCGGCGTGGCTGCCGTGGGCTGGAAGCACTTAGCGGTTCACGCTAAGCCCGGTATCGGGCGCAAGCAGTTGATCGACCTCTACCAGTCTGCCGAGCCCCTTGCAAAACGGGGCACGGTGGTTTCTGGCGCATCCCAGGTCTGGCGCTTCGTCAACGACATCCAGGAGGGCGACTGGGTCATCACTTATTCGCCCGCCAATCGCCTGTACTCAATCGGTAATGTCGCTGGACCAGCCGAGCACCATCCCGAGTGGTCTGAGCAAGGCATGCCCCTGGTGCGCAAGGTGCAGTGGCAAACGCAGGAACTATCACGCGACAACTTGGGCACGAGCAGCAAGAACACCCTGGGTTCGACCCTGACCCTCTTCGAGGTGCCGTCCAGCGCGGCAGCCGAAGTGCTGGCCGCACTGAAGGGCAAGCCAGCGGCAGCAGTAGAGGAGGAGGCCGAGGAAGTCGTCGCCGATCCATTGGCGGACATTGAGTCTCAGGCACTGGAACGCATCAAAGATCGGGTCAACGAACTGGACTGGGATGACATGCAGCAACTAGTTGCCGGCATCCTGCGCGCCATGGGCTACAAGACTCAGGTTTCGCCGCCTGGCTCCGACCGTGGGAAGGACATCGTGGCCTCGCCGGACGGCTTCGGCTTCGAACACCCGCGCATCATCGTAGAGGTCAAGCACCGCAAGGGACAGATGGGAAGCCAGGAGATTCGCAGCTTCCTCGGTGGCCGCCACAAGGATGATCGCGGGCTGTATGTCAGTACTGGTGGTTTCACCAAAGACGCTCAGTACGAAGCAGATCGCGCCTCTATACCGCTGGCTATGTGGACACTGGATCATGTGGTCCGCGCACTAGTCGAGCACTACGACGCGACTGATGCCGAAACCAAGCGGATCGTGCCGTTGAAACGACTGTACTGGCCGGCCTAACTAAAAAGAAGATGGTTCGATACCAATGAGCGTTAACTTTCAGCAACTTGCAAATTTCATCTGGTCGGTAGCCGACCTGCTGCGTGGCCCCTATCGTCCGCCGCAGTACGAGCGCGTGATGTTGCCGCTCACCGTGCTGCGCCGCTTCGATGCCGTGCTAGCACCGAGCAAGGTGGCCGTGCTCAAGCGGTACGAGCAGCTCAAGGTGAAGAACATCCCGAACATCGACGCCATCCTCAACAACCTGGCAAAGGATGAGGACGGCACCCCTCTGGGCTTCCACAACCACAGTCAGCTCGACTTCCAAAAGCTCAAGGGCGACCCCGATAACATCGGCCGCCATCTGGCTGACTACATCGCCGGCTTCTCCGAAAACGTCCGCAAGATCTTTGAGCGGTTCGAGTTCGACAAGGAGATCGAAAAGCTCGAAGAGTCCAACCGTCTCTACCAGGTGGTGTCCCAGTTTGCCGAGATCGACCTGCACCCCAAGCGCGTGGACAACATCACCATGGGTCTGGTGTTCGAAGACCTGATCCGGCGCTTCAACGAGGCCGCAAACGAAACCGCTGGCGACCACTTCACCCCGCGTGAAGTCATCCAGCTCATGGTCAACCTGATGCTGGAGCCCGACACAAGCGTGCTTACCCAGGCCGGCGTCATCGTCACCATCTGCGACCCCGCATGCGGTACTGGTGGCATGTTGGCCGAAGCGCAGAACTGGATTCGCGGTCATAACGAACAGGCCACGGTCAAGGTCTTCGGGCAGGATTACAATCCGCGCTCCTACGCCGTGGCCGCCTCCGACCTGTTGATCAAAGGCCACAAGGACGGACAGGTGGTGCTGGGCAACACCCTCACCGATGATCCGTTTCCGGACTACCGTTTCGACTACCTGCTGGCCAATCCGCCCTTCGGTGTTGACTGGAAAGCCGAGAAGAAAATCATCGACCGCTGGCCCAACTTCCGTGGCTACAGCGGCAAGCTGCCGCGCATCAACGATGGTGCCCTGTTGTTCCTGCTCTACATGATGAGTAAGTTCCAGGACTACAAGCCCGGCGACCGCAATAAGCCAGGCTCGCGCACCGCTGTCGTGTTCAATGGCTCGCCGCTGTTCACCGGCGGTGCCGGCAGCGGCGAAAGCGAGATCCGCCGCTGGATCATCGAGAGCGACCAGCTCGAGGCCATCGTTGCCCTGCCCGAGCAGATGTTCTACAACACCGGCATCGGCACCTTCATCTGGGTTGTCACCAACCGCAAGGGTGCGCGCCGCAAGGGCAAGATCCAGCTCATCGACGCCCGCGAACGCTACATGCCTATGAAGCGCAGTTTGGGCGACAAGCGCCGCTACCTTGACCCAGCCGCGCTCGATACCATCACGCGCGAACACGGTGGCCTACAAAATAACCAGACCAGCCGCCTGTTCGACAACACGGACTTCGGCTATCGCCGCATTACCGTGCTGCGCCCGCTGCGCCTGCGCTTCCAGATTACCGACGAAGCCCGCGAGCGCTTTCTCAACACCTGCCCTGAGCTGTATGACGCCCTGCAGGCGGTGCAGGACGAACTTGGCGCCGAACCACTGCTGGATTGGAACCAGACTTGGACCGCCGTGCAGCAGGTGTTCAAAACCCTGCCCAACAACGTCGACGGCTGGACCAAGGGGGGCAAGGGCAGCGCGCAGAAGAAAATCTTCCGCGATTGCTTTACCACCGTGGACCCCGATGCCGCGCCGGTGATTGCCAAACAACACAAGGCGGACCCCTTGGGGAATACCCGTTACTTCCCTACCCAGACTCTACCCGCCGAACTCACCACGCATGCCCTGTATGTTCTGCTCGGTCTGCATCGCGATGGCAAGAAAGGCTTCGTCGAGTACGAGCCCGATCCAGCGCTGAAGGATGCAGAGAACATCCCGCTGAAAGAAGACATCGTCAGCTACTTCCTGCGTGAAGTGCGACCCTACGTGGCCGATGCCTGGATCGACCGCGAGACGCTGGACGAGCAGGACGGGGGCATCGGCAAGGTGGGCTACGAGATCAACTTCAACCGTGTGTTCTTCCAGTATCAACCGCCGCGCCCGCTGGATGAGATCGATGCGGAGTTGGCTGGCGTGGAGCAGCGAATTCTGAATCTGTTGCGCGAGGTGACAGAGTGAGTCAGCGTATGACGCCCTTGGCATCAATCCGTTGGTTCGACCAAGTGCCGGACGGATGGGTTGTTGAGCGAATTAAACGCGTCATTTGCACGGTAGCTTCAGGTGTAAGCGTCAATGCTTCTAATGTTTCTGCAGAAGACGATCAGTTTGGCGTGCTAAAGACCAGCGCAGTCTCCGATGGCAAATTTTTCCCTGAGGAGAACAAGGCTGTGTTGGAGTCCGAGGCTGACCGTGTTGCATGCCCTGTTACTCGCGACACTGTGATCATGAGCCGGATGAATACTCCGGCGCTCGTCGGGGAAAGCGGCTATGTGCACGCAGATTTTCCTGGGCTCTTTCTGCCTGACCGACTTTGGAAGTTGCAGTTCGATTCTTCGAGGGTTCAAACCGCCTATATCTCGAAAGTCCTCTCTTCTTCTGGGGCCAGAGAAGCCTTGTCGATGATGGCAACTGGCACCAGCCCCAGCATGAAGAATCTTTCCATCGAAGAAATGGGTGACCTGCCTGTACCCTTGCCCCCACTAGATCAACAAGCTGTCATTTCAAACTTCCTCGATTCCGAAACCGCTCGCATAGATGCGCTGATCGCCGAGAAGAAACGAATGCTGGCGCTGCTGGAAGAAAAGCGCGCGGCCCTTATCAGCCGCGTCGTCACCCGCGGCCTCGATCCCAACGCTCCGCTCAAACCCTCCGGCCAGGAATGGCTGGGCGAAATTCCGGCGCATTGGGGGTTTCAGCGTCTAAAGCAGCTCGCCGACGTTCGAGGTGGTTTGACGCTCGGCAAGCAGTATTCCGGGGAATTGCTAGAGTACCCGTATCTACGCGTCGCAAACGTCCAGGACGGATACCTTAGGCTAGACGAGGTGTCGACGGTTGGGGTGCCCGCATCAGAGGTTGCGTCGAACCTTCTGACATATGGCGATGTGCTTATGAACGAGGGGGGTGACATCGACAAACTCGGCAGAGGTTGCGTTTGGCGAGCCGAAATAGCACCTTGCCTTCATCAGAACCACGTTTTTGCCGTGCGGCCTCATTCAGTTGATTCCGATTGGCTGGCGCTTTGGACATCGACGCTTCAGGCAAAGCGCTACTTTGAGAGTCGTGCAAAGCGTTCGACCAATTTGGCATCCATTTCTGGATCGAACATCAAGGAGCTTCCAGTTCCATTGCCTCCGATAAGTGAGCGGATCGCAATCCAACAGTTTTTGGCAGTCAGGAATACGCGATTTGAGACGTTCCGTGGCGAGCTACGAGACTCGCTGCGCCTACTTGCCGAACGCCGCGCCGCGCTGATCACTGCCGCCGTCACCGGCCAGATCCCGCAGGAGGATATGACCGAATGAAACTAAGCAAACTCACCCTAGCCAACTATCGGGGCTTCGATCAGCTCGACCTCAACTTTGCCGATGACGTGACGGTAATTGCGGGCGTGAACGGAGTCGGCAAGTCTGGCGTGTTGAAGGCTCTGGCGAGTGCGCTGTCGCTAGGGCTACCCAAGTTCACTGTTTCCAGAGAGTCTCTGCTTGGCTTGAGCGACGCCGACGTTCAATCGGGCAAGCCTGCGCTATCCATGTCAGTCACGCTTGAACTTGATGCGGCGAAGATCACTACCGACTTGACCCGTGCGGCTCCTCTGCCGGCTGATAAAATGGAAACTCTGACAAAGCGCCGAGACGACTTGCGCTTTGCCACACGCGAGACAAAGAGGGGTTCGAAAGAAGAGCAAGACATTAACGATGAAATCAGGTTGATTGAAATTCAGCTTGACCAAGCCTCGGACATCTCTGCTGTCCGCATTTTGCCTGACGATGCAGCAACGGATGTAGATGAACTGGTTGCCGTCCTGAAGGACGGCCGTCAGCAGCCACTTGCTGTGTTCTATACGACGTCACGCTTTCTGTCCCGACTGCCGCCTGCGCTACCCAAGACAAGGAAGTTTGACGCAGCGACTGCGTATGACAAGGCGCTTAATCAATTGGAAGTATCGCTCAACGATTTTTCCAACTGGTACCGGGTTGTTGCTTCTGACTTTGACGCCGCCGCGAAAGAGCGGTTATTCCAGCAGCTCGAACAGGCAATCGAGACTTTCCTTCCAGAGGTGCGCGACCTCGCGCTTCACGATTTGCGACCTCCCCGATTCAGCGTGACAAAGAGCGGCAAGACGTTCTTTCTTGAGCAACTCTCCGACGGTGAGCGCGGCTTGTTGGCGCTGGTTTTCGACCTCGCCCGGCGCTTGGCCATCGCCAATCCGGACAGTGACAACCCTATCGCCGAAGGTGAGGCGTTGGTTCTGATAGATGAGATCGAGCTGCACCTGCATCCAAGCTGGCAACGTCGAGTACTAAGGTTGCTTCAGAGTACTTTCACTCGATGTCAGTTCGTTGTCTCAACCCATTCTCCACAAGTCATTGGTCAGGTTAAGCCTGAGAAGCTGCGGCTATTGCACCACGATGAGTCAGGAAAGGTCGTGGTGGCCAATGCAACGCAGTCCTTCGGCATGGATAGCAGTTGGATATTGCAGAACATCATGGGCGTTCCTGCTCGTGATTACGAGACAGAACAAAGACTTTCTGAGATCTATCAAGCCATTGACGAAGATAAATTGGAGAGGGCGCGCACCTTTGCTGAGCAACTTCGCGCTGATATCGGTGATTTTCCCGACTTGCAGGAAGCCATCGCTTTGTTAGATAGATTCGCGCTGCTGAGGTCTGAATGAGAAGGATTGCAAAGACACATCAGCCCCAGAAACTCACAGAATGGCGTGATGAGAATAGCGATGTTAATCACGCGTATCGGGACCTGCTGGGCACAGAGGCGTATAACGATCTCAAGTCTCAATTGCTTCAGGAGCAAGGCGGGCTATGTGCGTATACAGGGCGCTCTATCGACCATGGATCATTCCATGTTGAACACATCAAGCCGCAGTGTGAGTGCGCCGACTGGGAGGACGTTGAATACAGGAATGTCGTCGCTTGTTTTCCCGCAGATGGCGGAGATACGTCACATGGATACGGTGCGCCGGTCAAGGCTGGCTGGTGGGATGAGCGGCGGTTTGTTACGCCACTTTCTGATGAGTGTGAGCGGCGCTTTCGCTTTGTTTGGAGCGGGCATGTGCACCCGATTCCTGACGATCATGAGGGTGCGACCGCGACGATTAAGGCACTTGGACTGGATGTAGATACCCTGTGCCGGTTGAGAAAGGCCAGGATCGATGGTTTCTTCGGGTTTGGATCAAAGACTCGAACTCGGCCGCTTTCAATCAGAGATGCAAAAACCGTATTGGCCAACATTGAAAGCCGTGACAACAATGGTCGGCTACAGGAGTTCTGCTTTGTACTTAAGCAACTACTCCCAAAATACATTGCACAACAGAAGGGTGGAGCATGAAACGCACCAGCGAAGCTGCATTCGAAACAGCTATCGAAGCCGTATTGCTGGGCGACGGATACACGCGGATCAATCCCAAAAATTTCGACCGCGAACGTGCAATCTTCCCTGAAGAGGCACTGACCTTCATCCGAGCCACTCAACCCAAAGTGTGGGACAAGCTGGAAGCGTTGCACGGCGAGCAGACTGGAACGAGGGTGCTGGAATCGATGTGCAAATGGCTGGACACGCATGGTGTACTGGCCACATTGCGGCATGGTTTCAAGTGCTTCGGTAAGACGATACGCATTGCGTTCTTTCGCCCGGCCCATGGCTTGAACCCGGAGCTGGAGGCGCGCTATAAGGCCAATCGGTTGGGGCTGGCCCGCCAACTGCATTTCAGCCCGAAATCGGAAAAGTCGCTTGATGTGGTGCTGTCGGTCAATGGCGTCCCTGTGGTCACCCTGGAACTCAAGAACCCCTTGAGCGGTCAGACGGCGGCCAATGCCATCTACCAGTACCGCCACGACCGCGATCCGCGTGAACCCATCTTCCTGTTTACCAAACGAACGCTGGTGCATTTTGCGGTGGATACCGAAGAGGCGCACATGGCCACACGCTTGGCGGGTTCATCTACCTACTTTCTGCCCTTTAACCGGGGCATGGATGGCGGTGCCGGCAACCCACCTGACCATGAAGGCCGCAACTACAGAACGTCCTACCTGTGGGAAGAGGTGCTACGGCGCGAGAGCCTGCTTGACCTGCTTGCGCGCTTTCTGCATCTGAATGTGGAAGAGAAGACCACGGACGACGGCAAGAAGTTGCGCAAGGAAAGCCTGATCTTTCCGCGCTACCACCAGTTGCAGGCAGTACGTCAGATAGTGGGAGCCGCCGCAAACGAAGGTGTGGGACACAACTATCTGGTCGAGCATTCAGCCGGCAGCGGCAAGAGCAACACCATTGCCTGGTTGGCGCACCGCCTGTCAAGCCTGCACAACGAAAGCGACGAACGGCTGTTCGATAGCGTGGTGGTCATCACCGACCGCGTGGTGCTGGACCGCCAGTTGCAGAACACGATCTATCAGTTCGATCACCGCCAGGGCGTGGTGCAGAAGATCGAGGAGGACTCGCGGCAGCTCGCAGAGGCACTCGAAGCGGGCTTGCCCATCATCATCACCACGCTGCAGAAGTTCCCGTTCGTAACAGAGCAACTGGCCAAGCTCAACGAGGAACGCGGTGAGGGCAGTCAAAGCCATTTGCCCACGCGCAAGTATGCGGTGATCATCGACGAAGCACATAGCTCGCAATCAGGCGAAACGGCCACCGAGCTCAAGGGCGTGTTGGGAGGTGCCGAGCTGCGCAAAAAGGCGCAGGAAATGGCCGAGGAGGAGGGCAAAATGGAGCTGGAGCGGCTGTTCCGTTCCATGGCCAAGCGCGGCCACCAGCCGAACATGAGCTTCTTCGCCTTCACCGCCACGCCCAAACACAAGACGCTGGCGATCTTCGGTCGGAGCGGTGAATCCTTTCACCGCTACACCATGCGCCAGGCCATTGAGGAAGGTTTCATAGAGGACGTGCTGAAGAGCTACGTCACCTACAAGACCTATTACAAGCTGATCAAGAAGGCCGAAGATGACCCTAACGTCGAGCGCAAGAAGGCGGCCAAGGCGCTGGCCCGCTTCATGCGCCTGCACCCGCACAACATCGGCCAAAAGACCGCGGTTATGGTCGAGCATTTTCAGCAGTTCACCCGGCACAAGATTGGCGGACACGCCAAGGCGATGGTGGTGACTGGTTCCCGCTTGGAGGCGGTGCGCTACAAGCAGGAGTTCGACCGCTACATCCAGGAGAAGGGATACCCAATTAAGAGCCTAGTGGCTTTCTCGGGCTCGGTGGAAGACGACAGGTTTCCGGAGAAGTTGTACACCGAGGTGGAGATGAACGGAGGCCTGAAGGAAAAGGAGTTGCCTGACACCTTCACCAGACCGGATTTTCGCGTGCTACTGGTCGCCGAGAAATACCAGACTGGTTTCGATCAGCCGCTGTTGCACACGATGTACGTGGACAAGCGGTTGGCGGGCATTCAAGCCGTGCAGACATTGTCGCGCTTGAACCGGACACACCCATTGAAGGACGATACCTTCGTCCTCGATTTCGTCAACGATCCCGACGAAATCCAGGAGACCTTCCGTCAGTATTACGAAGGCTCGGTGATAGGCGAGCAGGTCGATCCGGACAAGCTCTACGAGGTGAAAGCCGAGCTGGATGCCTCCGGCATTTACCTGCAAACCGAGATTGTCGAGTTCGCGCATGTCTTCTTTGCTCCTAAGCGTCGCCAAAGCCCCGGTGACCATAAGCAGATGAATGCGATTCTTGATCAGGCGGTCGCTCGCTTTGTGAAGTTGCAGAACACCGAAGAAGACGAAGCGGAATTGTGGCGCGGCAAGTTGCAGGCATTTCGCAATCTCTACAGTTTCCTGAGTCAGGTGATTCCCTATCAGGACAGTGATCTGGAAAAACTCTTCACCTACCTTCGCCATCTCGCGATGAAGCTGCCAAAGCGCAAGAGCGGGCCTGGCTATCAGTTCGACGAGGAAGTCGAACTAGATTATTATCGCTTGCAGAAAATCAGCGAAGGCTCAATTAGCCTCAGTGAGGGTTACGCTAAACCGCTTGACGGCCCACGAAAGGTGGGTTCGGGCGTGGTGCATGAGGAACCCGTTGCGCTGTCGCGCTTGATCGACATCATCAATCAGCGCTTCGGCGGCGAATTGAATGATGCAGATCAATTGTTCTTCGATCAGATCACCGAAGCCGCGAGCCAGAATGAGTCATTGCAGAAGGCGGCCGAGGTCAACTCTCTAGAGAAGTTCCAGCTCGTGTTTCGACAGGTCCTTGAGTCACTATTTATTGAGCGCATGGAGCTGAATGAAGAACTTTTCACTGATTATATGGGCAAGCCAGAGATGCGGGAGCTGGTGTCCAAGTGGTTGGGTAGCCAAGTTTACGCTCGTCTTTCGGATAGGGAACCACAGAGCTAACTGTGCCTTTGAGCGAGCATGTGCTTGGTGGGCTACCGGTTCCTAAGTTGGGATAAGGGGCGATTGACAATAGAGTCGAAAGAGTCGACGCCGCGCAAATCGCTCCTTCTCCCGCGCCAACAAAAGATGTGCGCTTCTGATGGTAGAAACGACGGTAAGGCCCTATGTTGATTACAGCCAATCCCTTTAATCACGCGGGCTTACGAGCCCTGTTGATGATCGAGTGGGAATGATCCTGCTGGTTGATAGAGCTAAATGAAAAGAGCACTTCGGCGCTCTTTTCATTTCTGGACGCACGCTTTGTCGTCTCGTCTTATCGAGTCGGCACAGGG
>Ga0182006_1002357_pt1 | contig 10372 bp, 8 predicted proteins | sample Sormic07211104_1_FD_123022 | JGI IMG/M metagenome (GOLD analysis project Ga0182006, IMG submission 123022) | Rhizosphere microbial communities from Sorghum bicolor, Mead, Nebraska, USA - 072115-104_1 MetaG | ecosystem: Host-associated > Plants > Roots > Rhizosphere | place: USA: Nebraska...
AGCCGCAGGATGGCCCAGAGTTCGGTACGTGCTGGATGCTGCATGATCATCACGCTCGACTATCGAAGAGAAAAGGAAACCCCAGGGAAATCAGGAGAACGCTGATTCTCGGCGCTTCACGGGGATTGCACAAAGGGATAAAAAGGATGGGTGGCATGAGTCAAACTCATGCTGGCAAGTTTCTGCTAACGTTGTGCAACTGCGCTTTAGGAGCTTTGCCGATGTCCCGTCGTCTTCCACCCTTGTATGCCTTGCGCGCATTTGAAGCGGCGGCGCGGCATAGCTCGTTTACCCGTGCGGCGGAAGAACTGTCGATCACCCAAAGTGCGGTCAGTCGGCATATTCGTACGCTCGAAGAGCATTTCGCCTGTCGTCTGTTTCACCGCAGCGGACGCAACCTGCAATTAACCGAGTCGGCGCGGCTGATCCTTCCTGGCATTCGTGAAGGTTTTACCGCCCTGGAACGTGCCTGCAATACCTTGCGCGCCGAAGACGACATCCTGCGCATGAAAGCCCCGTCAACGTTGACCATGCGCTGGCTGCTGGCGCGGCTCAGCCGTTTTCGGCACTTGCAGCCGGGCAACGAGGTGCAGCTGACCAGCGCCTGGATGGACATCGACTCGGTGGACTTCAATCAAGAACCGTTCGACTGCGCCGTGATCCTCAGCAATGGGCATTTTCCGCCGGACTGGGAGGCGACGCTGTTGTTTCCCGAGGAGCTGATTCCCGTGGGCGCGCCGAATCTGCTGAAGGATCAGCCGTGGGACGTTGCGCGTCTGGCCAGCACCGAACTGCTGCACCCGACGCCGGACCGCCGCGACTGGCGCACGTGGCTGGTGCGCATGGGCGTGGATGATCAGGTGTCACTCAAGGGTGGGCAGGTCTTTGACACACTGGAGCTGGGCATGATCGCTGCGGCCCGGGGTTACGGCGTGTCCATGGGCGATTTGTTGATGGTGGCGGAGGATGTCGCGCAGGGTCGTCTGAGTTTGCCGTGGCCGACCGCCGTGGCCAGCGGTGAGAATTATTACCTGGTCTGGCCGAAAACCCGTCCGGGAGGTGAACGTTTGCGCCGCCTCAGCGATTTCCTGCTCGGGGAGGTCCGGGCCATGGATTTACCGGATGTCGATCACCTGAGCTGAAACGTTAGAGCCCTTGCGGTAGAGGCCTTGAGCCATATCCTCGTTTTTTACTCAAGTATTCACGTTTGCCGCCGAATATCTGCAGATGGAACCTTCGTGCAGGTTCGTCGCAATTCCCTTTGAATATTGCCGAGTGTGCATCGTGATCAGGATTATCTGGTCGCTCGGCCAGGAGCTGTCATGTCTCAACCCCGTGCCCGGATCGCCTCACAGCTTGGTCTTGCGCTTGCCGTGATTCTGGCGATTGTCATCACTGGCAGTACCGTATTCGCCCTGCGTTCGCTGGACAGCGCCAACCTCGCCACCCGCGAGGAGCACCTGGCCAGCGAAGCCCGGTTGCTGGCCGACCAATTGAGCACCTTTCACGGCACGTTGCGTGAAAGCACCCAGCGCCTGGCCGGCCTGTTCGAGAAACGCTTCAGTGCGGGTCTGAGCGTGCACCCGGATGAGCCGGTGGCCGTGGCGGGCACGCAGGCGCCGGGCCTGCACCTGGGCAGCGAAGTGTTGAACAACAACTTCAAGGAAGTCGACGAGTTCAAGCAAATGACGGCGGGCGTCGCGACAGTGTTCGTGCGCAGTGGCGAAGACTTTGTCCGGGTCAGTACCTCCCTGACCAAGCAGGATGGCAACCGGGCCATCGGCACCTTGCTGGATCACGCCAACCCGGCCTATGCGCGGTTGATGGCGGGCCAGAGCTACGTCGGTCGCGCCTTGCTCTTCGATCGCTCTTACATGACCCAGTACACCCCTGTACGCGACAGCAGCGGCAAGGTGATCGCCGTGTTGTTCGTAGGGTTCGATTACACCGATGCGCAGAACGCGCAGTTCGAAAACCTCAAACGCTTCCGCATCGGCCAGACCGGTTCCCTGGCGCTGCTGGATGAGCAGAACAAGTGGCTGGTGCCGATTGCGGGCGTGCAAGCGCTCGATAAAGCAGTCCCGGCCATCACCGGTCTGGCGAAAACCCCGGGCAAGGGCGATTTCTGGAGCGACAACTCAGAAGACTTCTACAGCGTGGCCGTGCCGTTCGACGGCGGCCCTTGGTCGGTGGTGGCAAGCATGCCAAAAACCGAGATCAGTGCCGTGACCTGGAGCGTCGGCATTCAACTGGCGATCGGCAGTCTGCTGGCGACGTTGATTGCCGTGGGTTCGGCGGTCTGGTTGCTGCGCAGCAAACTCGCGCCGCTGGGCGATCTGGTGCGCCAGGCCGAAGCGCTGGGCGCCGGTGATCTGAGCGTGCGCCTGAACGTGTCGAGCAATGACGAGATTGGTCAACTGGCCCGCGCCTTCAACCAGATGAGCCAAGCGCTGTCGACGATGGTCGAGCACATCCGCAAGGCCTCGGGCGAGGTCAACAGTCGTGCCCAAGCGTTGTCCGGCCTGTCCGGCGGTGCGTATGAAGGGATGGAGCAGCAGTCCGGCGAAATCACCAGCATGGCCGGTGCCGTTGAGGAATTCAGTGCAACCTCGCTGAACATCGCCGACAACATGGGCAGCACCCAGCGCCTGGCCCAGGAAAACGCACAACAAACCCAGATCGGTCGCACGTCGATGAACGAAGCGTCCTCGTCTCTGGAGCAAATCGCTGGTGCACTGAACAGCACCGCCACCGTGATCAACACCCTCGGTCAGCGCTCCCAGGAAATCGGCGGCATCGTTGGTGTGATTACCTCGATCGCCGAACAAACCAACCTGCTGGCACTGAACGCTGCGATCGAAGCGGCTCGTGCCGGCGAGCAAGGTCGCGGGTTTGCGGTGGTGGCCGATGAGGTGCGCAACCTGGCGTCGCGCACCCGCCAGGCCACGGATGAAATTTCCGGGATGATTCAAAGCATTCAGCAAGAAACCGGCAACGCGATCAGCACCATGGAGCAAGGCAACCTGTTAATGCAGGAAGGCCTGTCGCGTAACGCCAACGTGGCCTCGGCCCTGGCACGCATCGACGAACAGAGCCGCTCGGCCGGCGAACAATTCGCGGCGATCACCACGGCGACTCAGGAACAGAGCAGCACCGCGACCTTGCTCAGCAGCAACCTGCAAAGCATCGCGCTGGCCAACAGCGAGCAGCGTGAAGTGGTGTCGAACCTGGCCGTTACCGCCAAAGAGCTGGAGAAGCTGGCGGCGGACTTGCGGCAAGAGGTTGACCGGTTTCGTTGAGTAGCGGCTGAAATCGCCTTCGCGAGCAAGCTCGCTCCCACAGTTGGTCTTGGGCGTTCACAGATTCTGTGTTCACAACAAATCCAATGTGGGAGCGAGCTTGCTCCGGGCGGCGATCCGACGATTGGCCTCACCTCATACTCAAAGCCGAGTGACTAATCACACTTGGCATTGCTCGACACTTCCTTGCTCGCCAGCTTCAACTGCTTGCCCAACTCCGCCGCGTTGGTGCTGTTGTAAACCCGGCCGCCGGTGTTTTCGGCGATGCAGCGTGACGGGCCACCGGCACCGATTTTCACCACGTTGACCCGCAGGCGTGGTTGTTCCCTGGCGATGCGACGGGATACCGCGCAGGCGTCTTTATCGCAACCGTCTTCGCCGTCGACGAACATCACGATCACTGCATCGTTATTGCGCCCGTCGACCTTGCTGGCGGCGTAGGCCAGGCTGTCAGCCAGTGGTGTGCCATCGTTGGGAACCAGGCCGCGAATCCCGTTGATCAGCCGCGGGCGGTCGCCAAGTTTGAACACGCCCTGGTCCGGTGTTCTTTCGCAACCGGCGAAGGTGATCAGGCGCGTGTCGATCTTCGGGTCCAGCCCATTGATCATGCCGGCCAGCGATTCCTTGGCGACGTCCATGCGGCTGGGCTTGGCGAAGATCTGCATGGTGCGGTTCGGGTCCAGGTACTTGTTCATCTCATTGCCGAAGAACCAGTCCTCGTCGGCTTTCACCGACTTGATGTTCAAATCCATCGAACCCGAGGTGTCGAGCACCACCACAAATTGCGGGGGCACGGCATCAGGCGCTTTTTTGCGGCATGCGTAGTTATCCAGCGTCGGGGCTGGAGGTGGAGGTGGCGGCGGTGGTGGCGCGGCCACGACCGGTTTTGGTGGTGGGACCGGCTTGGGTGGCGGCGCTGGTTCTGGCGCGGGTTCCGGTTTCGGAGCAGGCTCCGGTTCCACGACTGGCTCGGGAACCGGCTCAACCGGTTTCTCTACCGGTTTCTCCACAGGAGTCACCACCGGCGCTACCGGTGGAACCACGACAACCGGTTCACGGTGCAGGAACCACCAGAGCCACAACGCCAGAAGCAACAACAGCAGCGCCAGCAAGGCCGCCGCGATCCACCAGCCTCGGCGCGAAGGCGGTACGACCGGCACCACCGGCGGCACGATCGGTTTGGGCGGACGCTGGTTCCAGCGCACCACCAGCGGCTCGCCATTGAGGCTGTAAAGCTTGTCCAGTTCGGGCGTGCCGAGCAGGCTGCGCAGGTCTTGCGCTTCCGTCGCTAGACCGCGTCTTTGCAGTTCGTCCGCCAGCTGCCCGAGGGACGTCTGACGCACTTCATAGGTTTCCAGCAAGCGTCGTCGCGCGTCCTCGTTGAGGTCGGCATAGGGCGTGGGTTGGCCACCCAGTTCGGTCCACCATTCCAGCACGTCACCGCTGCCCATCCGCGGAATGGCGAAGAGGCTGGCGACGGTCGGCGGAAAGTGTTTCTGGATGAGGGCAACTTTGGCTTGCAGTGCACTCATCCCCTCCGGTGTGGCTTGCGCATCCCTGATGACCCGCTGCATGACGACGATTCCTGAAAAAGGTGCCGGCCTCCCTCGGGAGGCCGGCGGGGTGAAAAGTTACTCTTCGTAACCGAGGCTGAATTGCAGTTGGTTGACCTTTTTCTGCAAGACCTTCAGCTGCTCCTGCTTGGCGGCCAGCGTCGCGGGCGAGGCCTTGGTCACGGGCGCCGCCTGCGAGGCCTTGAGCTGCTGCTCAAGCCCGGCGATCTGCTTCTGCACCTGGCTTTCATTGGCATGCCGGGCTTTCAGGGAGGACAGCAACTGACTCAGCGACTGGTTCAGCGCCGCCTGGGATTTCTGCTGGCTGGCCAGGTCGCTCTTGGTGCTTAGTTGCTGGGCCTGAATGTTCTCGTAGACCTGGCGGAACATGGCGTTTTCCTGGCGAGAGGCTGACAGGGCCTGTTCTTTCTGCTTGACCTGATCGCTGTAGCCACCGGAGTAGTCGCAGTTCATTTTGGTCAGCATGCTGCTGTCGCGATTGGTCGCATCGCATTCGCCGGGCTTGGTCGCGCAACCGCTCAAAGCCAGGACGGCGGTAAGGACCGTCAGTGGTCGTAACGTCATGTGCTTAGCCCAAGGTGATCGCGGAGCGCTGGGAGTACAGACCGTCGACTTCCTTTTGCAGGGTGGCGACTTTCTGGTTCATTTTCTTAATGTTCATGTCCACCTGCTTGATCTCGGCGCCGGTGGCGCCTTGTGCACGCTCGGCGTCTGCCACCTTGGTGTACTCGGTGACTTTGACGCGCATGTTGCCGAGGTCTTTGCGCAGGCGCGCGATGTTGGAATCGATCTCGGCGATTTGCGCCTGGGCCTGGCTCTTGTTGACTTTCTTGTTCGCGATGTCCTTTTTGATCTGGGCAATTTTCGCCTGATCATCATTGATCACTTGCTGAGCGGTCGCGGTACGGGCGATCACGTTCTGGGTGTCTTGTTCGACGTCGCTGTTCATTTTTGCCAAGCGGGTTGAGGTGTCGGCGTATTCGCTGCGACGCTGATCCAGATAGTAGTTCGCGCCCATGGCCACGCCACACGCGGTAATACCGGCGGCGATGGCGCACACACCCTTGTTGTTGCTGTTGGACAGTGCGCAAGCGAGGATGCCGACACCGGCACCGACGGCGCAGGCCTGGTAGCCGGACTTGCTGAAGAACTGAGCGTCCTGGCCCTGGGTCAGGCGGGGGTCGGTTCCGTCGCTGTCGCCGAGCATGGAGCTACCGGTGTTGGCGCAACCAGTCAGCAGCAAGCTGCCGGCGACAACGAAAGCGATCTGTAGCTTGAAGCGAGTCCAAAGGCTGCGCGACATGGTGAGACTCCTTGATGACGGTGTTAACTGTTTTTGTTGAGGTGAGTTATTGAGTGACGGTTTTGCAGCTGGTCAGCCAGGCATCCGTGTCGATTTTCTGCTTTTGCAGGAAGGTCTTCTGATTGGCCCAGTGGGTGCGCAAATAGGGTTTGAGTTCTTGCAGCTGTTTGTTGCGGGTGATGATTTCTTCCATCACCGGGACCTGCGCTTCAAGCAGCGGCTGGCCGTACAAGGTCGCTGATTCCACCAGGCTGCTCGCATAGTAACGGCTGAGTTTGTGCAGGCGATCCTTCTGTTCGTCGAGCTTGCCTTTGCGCATGTCGCAACTGGCGTCCTTTTCCGCCGCTTCGCAATTGAGCTTGTAGTTTTTTTGCAGGAAGTCCAAGTACTGGCCGTCGTCGAGCATCTTGGTGCACAGGAACGCACCGAGGTTGAGGCTGGCGCGGATCGCCTGGTCGCGGGTTTCTTCCTGCTGCTGGTTGCTGGCGCGCAGTTGGTTTTCCAGGGCCTGGAGTTTTTCCTTGAGCGCCTTGTCTTCCACGCCCGAGGCCAGCGAGTTCAGGGATTGCACCGTGCCTTTGTCGGCCGATTCGGTTTCCTTGCTGCCGGTGCCGAGTTTTTTCCAGCTGCTTTCGATGCTGGCGACACGCTCGCGAGAAGTCAGGGTCGGCGAGACCAGCACCAGGCGCAGGCCGGTGGTTTTGTTTTTCACCTGGCCTTCGGCGTTGTAATACGGCTCTTCCTTGCGCAGCGCGGTGCGCAGGTCGGCCTGGGCGGTCAAGTAGTTGCCACCGCGCACCACATAGCCGCCGGCCTGACCGTGCTGGCGGTCGAGTTTATTCAGGCGAAACGGCTCGAACATCATCTCGTCGACGTTGCCGAGCATGTCGTGCAAGCCCAACGGGTTGGGCTTTTGCAGGCCCGACAACTGCAGTTTGCCGTTGGACGATTGCGCCCCGGCAAACCACTCGTAGGCGTTGATGCCGTCGGGCATCGGGTAACGCGTGTCACGGAATTCCGCCGCGCCGACTTCCAGGCCACCGCGCGCCGCGAACTCCCATTCGACTTCCGTCGGCAGGCGCAGGAAGCCGAGCGAGCCGTCTTCTTTTGGCAATTTGTCGGCGGCATTTTTACGCAGCCACAGGTTGTACTTGTCCGCCGCCTCGACGGCTTGCACCCAGCTCACGGCCACTTGCGGCAGGCGCATCTTGGTCGCAGCGGTGGGGCAGGTTTGTTCGGTCAACGCTGCGTATTGGAGTTGACTCATCTCGTACTTGGCCATCAAGTAGTAGCGGGATTTGTCGTTCTTGGCGCCGGTGAAGCTGCCGGCAATGAAGGTTGGCCGGGTCTGTTCGACGTAGCCGTATTCCGCGCCGTCCTGACCGATGTTGATCGGGTAGTCGTCGAGCGGTCCGGCCACCGGAATGAACACCTTGCGAAACACCATCGAGCCTTCGCACGGCATCGGCAGCACGACATCGTTGGCCTCGGGCATCGGGTTGTAATACTTCTCTTCCCAGCCCGCTGCCGAGGCGTCGAGCAGGTAGCCGAGGCTCAGGGGTAACAGCAAGCCAAAACGTTTATAGCTCACGCAGACTCTCCGCAGGTTGGATGTTGATCGCTCGCACGGCGCCGATCACGGCCACCAGTGCAGCGACCACAAAGGTCAGGAGCAGGGCGGCAAGGCCATGCCAGATTGTGATGTGGCAAACGAAACTGCCGGTGGCCTGGCTGCTGCCGAGCAGGTAGTCGAACAAATGACTGCCGACGGCATAAAACCCCAATCCGCCAAGGTAACCGGCCAGGCTCAGCAGCAGGGCCTGCATGACCACGAAGCCGCCGACCGCCCTGCGTTTGAAACCCAGCAGGCGCAGGACCGCGAGACTTTTGCGCTTGCGGTCGATGTTGGCCAGAAACGCCCCGACCATCGACGCCACACAACCGATCAACGCCGCCAGGGCAATCACCCCGAAGATCAGCCCCAGTACATGGTTGATGGCTTTGACGTTGTCGATATCGGCCAGCCGACTCGAGGTTTCGATGTGTTGTTCATTGAGCCAGCGCTCCAGCGGCGCCACCTGATCGATGTCGCGGGCATACAGGCGGGCGCGGGCATACAGCGGTTGCAAATCGCCCAGGGGCTTACCGGTATCGACGTTGAACTCGCGAACTTGATAGCCATCACGAAAGCGCTCCAGGCTCAGTAGCAGCGGCGGGGCGACAAACCCGGCAGCGCGACCGAAGCGAGCACCGTCGAGCACCGCCAGCACCGTCAACGTCATCTCGCCGCGCTCATTGACCCCGTCGAGGCGGCGCAGCACGCGCATTTGCACACTGTCGCCGGCCTTGGCCTGCAAGCGTTGCGCGGCGCGCTCACTGAGGATCACCTGGTTGCCGGTGGGATTGAGTTGCGGCAGGTTCAGCTGCGGATCACCGGGTTCGGTGGCGATGATTTCCGCGCCTTCGACAAAGCGCTGCAAGCCGATGAACAAGTCCGCCTGGGTGTTGAGCGAACGGGTCTGGCCGAGGGCAAAACCGGTCTCGGGCCGCTGGCGCAAACGTTCGATCCAGGCGCTGTCGTAATTGCCGTTGCTGAGCATTTTCACTTCAAGGTTGCGCGGGTCGCGCAGCAGTTCGTCCTGCAACTGGCTGACCACGCCGTGCTTGAGACCGAACAGCAACAGCAACGGCGCGATCACCGCCACCAGGGAGGCGGCGATGCACAGCGACACCTTGCGGTCGTGCCAGAGGTCTTGCAGGGCCAGTGCGCCCAGCAGGCGTAGTCGTTCAGTCCATCGGTTCAAACGATGTCTCTCCCTCACGGCTGATCGCACCGAGGCGCGGCAAGCCGAAATCCTTCAGCAAGGCCCAGTCATGGGATACGACGAGCGCACTCAGGCCCATGCTCGACACCAGGCTCAGCAGCAATTGGAACAAACGCCGGGCACTGTGCGGATCGAGTGCGGCGGTGGGTTCGTCGGCCAACAGCAGCAGCGGCTCATGGGCAATCGCTCGCACGCAGGCCACGCGCTGGCGTTCGCCGATGGACAGCGCCTGAGGGTGTTTATCCAGCAACCCTTGCAGGCGCAACACTTCAACCGCGTGGTCGATGTGCGCGCTTTTCACCGGCATCCCGAGCATGCGGCGCGGCAAGCTGATGTTGTCGCGCACACTGAGGAACGGCAGCAAGCCGCCGCTCTGCAAAATGAACCCCAAATGCCGCGAGCGCACAGCGGCCAAGGCCTGCTGGTCGTCGCTGGCCAGCAGTTGCGCGATGTCTTGAACCGGTGTGGCTTGCGCGCCCATTCGCGACGGACCCAACCGAAACTGCTCGAGCTCCATCGGCGCCAGCAACAGGCCGATGGCTTCGAGCAGCGTGCTTTTGCCGCTGCCGCTCTCGCCGGTGATGGCGAGGATTTCCCCGGCCCCGACCTGCAAGTGCGGCAAGCGCACGAGATGGGCGAGCGCGCCTTCACCACGGCGTACCAGCAGGTTTTTGATATCGAGCATCAGCGTCTCGTTAAGGCATCATTTCCAGTGGCACCGGATACACGTTGTCCCGCGCATCACTGTCCTTGGCTAAAGCCACCCAACGGTCGACGTCAGCGTTGTAACGCTGGTAGTGCCGCAGTTTGGTATTGAGCGTGCGGATGAATTTCTCCTGTGCCAGGCCGTCCCAGCTCTTCCAGGTTTCTTCGTCCAGGTTCAGCACTTCGCTCTGATAGGGCAGGTCCTCCAGGTACTCGCCGAGCACGCCCATGTCCGCCAGTTTGGCGTTGCTGTTCTGCTTGAGCTGATTCGGATCAGCGCCCATGGTCGCGGCAACCGAACGCAGGCGATCGAACATTTCTGTCGGCGAAATCAGGCCTTCGTTGGCAGCGTCGAGAATTTTTTTCATCACGTCGCTCAGGTCGCTGAGCTGGGACTTGGTCAGCAGCACCCGCACGTCGGTGGTGGGGATGTTCTGCTTGATCAGGTCGCGGTCGGTGATCCACGCCTTGAACACCGGCGGCGCCTTGCTGTTGGTCTTCTCGCCCAGATAGGCGAGCTGCATGGCGTGGCCGATCAGGGCTGCGTCCTCGAGCATTTTCTTCTCGGCCGGGTCCTGCTTGGCGTTCGCGGCGCTGCCGATGGCGTCTTCACCCATGTAGGCGGCTTTCACCTGGGAGGTGATCGCGGTGGCCAAGGCGTCGACC
>Ga0182006_1002364_pt1 | contig 10348 bp, 9 predicted proteins | sample Sormic07211104_1_FD_123022 | JGI IMG/M metagenome (GOLD analysis project Ga0182006, IMG submission 123022) | Rhizosphere microbial communities from Sorghum bicolor, Mead, Nebraska, USA - 072115-104_1 MetaG | ecosystem: Host-associated > Plants > Roots > Rhizosphere | place: USA: Nebraska...
ACTCCCGACAAAAGACTCCCCGGCACTCCTGCCCGGGCGGACAGTCTCGCACGGGCGCGGCGGTTAGTCAGTGTCGACCAAGGTCGTGGCGTGGTGGGGTGTCGCAGGCGGGGTACCGGGTGGTTTTTGTGGTGACCGGGCGGGCCTCTTCGCGAGCAGGCTCGCTCCCACAGTTGGAATGCATTCCCTTGTGGGAGCGAGCCTGCTCGCGAAGGCGTCAGTCCTGCCGCAATGCAATATCGATCAACCGATGCAACTCATCCACCTCCAGCGCCGCCGCCGAAAACAGAATCCGGAACACCACCGGCGCCACCACCAGATTGATCAAGCGATCGACACTCGGCGTTTTCTCATGCGGATAGCGATCGACAATGGTCTGCAACTGCGCACCGATGATCGTCACGCAATAGCCAGGCGTCGCGCTCGCCTGCACGTCACGCATCATGTTGCGCCCGACCTCTGAACTCATCTCGTCAAGATACTGCTCGGCCCAGGCGCGGATGTCGCCGCGCAGGCTGCCCGTCTCTGCCGGTTCGCTGTCGGGGCGCATGCGGGCGAGGGCGACGTCGGCGAGTAATGCCGCCAGATCGCCCCAGCGCCGATAGATCGTTGACGGCGTGACCCCCGCGCGGGCGGCAATCTGCGGGACGGTCACGGTGGAACGTTCCTGCTCTTGCAGCAGCGCATTGACCGCCGAATGAATCGACTCTTGCACCCGGGCACTGCGGCCACCAGGGCGTAAACCTTCTTTAATAGCCATGCGGCAGACCTTAACACAAAGAATTTGCTTTAAGCGCGAGGCGGTAGCACACTGCGCAAAAGCAAAAAGTTAGCTTTTGCGGAGTGTGCCCATGACAAGCCCCATGAATAGTGTCGCATCCCACCGGTCCAGCTTGTGGTTTCTGGCGATCACCTTACTCAGTTTTCTTGCCGCTTCCACCGCGCCGACGCCGCTGTATCACTTGTATCAGGATCAACTGCATTTCTCGGCAGCGATGTTGACGCTGATCTTCGCCGTTTACGCTTTCAGTCTGTTGGCAGCGTTGCTGACGGTCGGTTCGCTTTCCGACCATTTGGGCCGCAAACCGGTGATCTTTACCGCCGTGTTGCTCAATGCGCTGGCCATGTTGCTGTTCATCTATGCCGATAGCGTGGCTTGGCTGATCAGCGCACGAGTGTTGCAGGGTTTTGCCACTGGCATGGCCACTGCTGTATTGAGCGCAACGCTGCTCGACACCGACCGTCAGCAGGGGGCGCTGATCAACAGCGTCGCGCCGTTACTCGGGATGGCTTTGGGCGGTTTGGGTTGTGGCTTGCTGGCAGAATTTGCACCCGCGCCGTTGCAACTGACCTATTGGTTGCTGCTGGCGTTGTTCGTGTTGCAGGGCGTGTATGTCTGGCGCTTGCCGGAAAGTGTTTCGCGACAGAGCGGGGCGTGGGTGTCGTTGCGGCCGACCTTGCATGTGCCGGTGCAGGCGCGTTCAACATTGTGGCGAGTGTTGCCATTGAATACTGCAACCTGGGCGCTCGGAGGTTTTTATGCCTCGCTGGCACCGTCATTGGTACGCACAGCTACCGGCTCGACCTCCAACCTGATCGGCGGCGCGACGGTCGCGGCGCTCACCGTGACCGGCGCGTTGATGATCTTCATGATGCGCAATCGCCCGGCCGCTCAGGCGCTGCGGCTGGGGGCAAGTCTGCTGCCGGTCGGGCTGATCCTGATTTTGCTCGGCGTGCATGGCGCCAGTCTGTCGCTGTTTTTCTTCGGCACGCTAGTCGCCGGTTGCGGCTTCGGTTCGGGCTTCCTTGGGGCGGTGCGCAGTCTGGTGCCGCTGGCCTTGCCGCATGAGCGAGCCGGGTTGATGTCGGCTTATTACGTGCTCAGTTATCTGGCGTTCTGTTTGCCAGCGCTACTGGCCGGACACTTGGCTAGCCGCGTTGGTTTGCTGGCGACGACTGATGTTTACGGTTTGGCATTGATAGTCCTTTCGGGGGGTGGTCTGATTTTGATCTGGCGTCAACTTCTGGCGTCACGCAATACGCTCAATTGTTCCGTGGGTGAATAGTTGATTGATGGCAAAACGCCTGTTCACTACCATGCGTACCATTATTCGCAGTGAAATGATTTGAGTGAACGGGAATGGATGAAAGCCTGAATTTGCTGGGACGCTTCCAGAATGGCGAGGGCGGATTACGTCCTGCCGAAAAGCGCTTGCTGGATTGCTTCAAGCAGGGAGTGATTGCCACCATCACTGACGAACTGCCCGTCTCGTCGACTGCGGAGAATGTGCTACGAGCAACTTTCCTGCGTGCTCTGATCCTGACGTATTCCAAAGGAGCGTTTCTCGGGGAGAATCTTTACCTGCGGGGTGCCTTTATCGAGGGGGCACTTTATTTGGTAGGCATTTCAGTGAGTACCCCGATCACTTTCCAGAATTGCTTGTTCGAGCAGGACATCAATGTCCGCGGCGCCAGCTTTGATCGTATGCTCAAGTTTGACGGTTGCTCGCTCAATTCTTTTTTAGGTGAGCGAATTGTTGTCAATGACAGCCTGGTCTTTTTATCCACCACTACCAACGGTCGTGTCGAGCTTGACTCGGCTCGGATAGCCGCGAGGCTGGTTTGTTCCGGTTCACAATTTGATGGTGGGGGAAAGACGTGCCTCGACGCCTCTTTCGCCGAGATACGCACGGGTGTCTATCTCAAAGACGGGTTTTCTGCCAAGGGCTTGGTGCGTTTCAGATCTGCCGTAGTGGGTGGGCAGTTCAACTGTGTAAATGCAAGTTTTACAGTTGATAAAGATCAATCCCTTGACTTGGATTTCGCCTGTATCAATGGTCCTGTCTTTCTCAGGGACGGCTTTACTTCGACAGGCATTGTTAATCTGCTGGGTGCAAGGATTTCGGGCCAGCTGAGCTGTAGGCGTTCGAAATTTGTGGCGATCGGAAACGCACATGCGATGACCGTCGAGCGCGCTTTTATCAGTGGCAATGCGTTATTCAGTCACGGCTGTGAAATCCAGGGGCGACTGCAACTGGCCGGTTTGGAGGTTGAAGGAAATATTGAGTTTGATGGCGCTGCCATACAGGAACTGAGAGCAAATGAAATGAGAGTGAAAGGGAGGCTCGATTTGCGCGACCTCGAATTCGCTCCCAAGCAAATCTCGTTTTTAGGCACCAGGGTCTCGACCATCAATGATGATCTTGCTTCCTGGGGAGAGCGCCCGATTCTCAACGGCTTTGTCTATGACTCTGTGGATGTGCATAAACCGATGCCTGTCAGTGAGCGCATGACATGGTTGAAAAAGCAGAAAGCCTGTTTGGAAAAAGACGAAACGTCACTTATGTCCTCGAAGGAGCATTTTCGTCCTCAACCGTGGCGGCAATTGCAGCAAGTCCTTGAATCCAGTGGCCACACCGAGGAAGCCAAAGAGGTGGGTATTGAGTATGAGCAGTGCTTGCGCGCATCTGGCCGTATTGGTCAGTCACCGAGTAACTGGTCCCCGTCTTTTCGCAGGCCCTATGCCGCCTCGGCGAAGTTCTTGCACTTTCTTTATGGTTATCTGACTGGCTTCGGGTACCGTCCGATGCTACTGCTGCCCTGGTTCGGACTGGTCTGGGGCGGTTGCACATTGATCTACTGGAGTGCCGCCAGTTTCGGAGTCTTTGCTCCAAGCAATCCCCTCGTTTTTCAGAACGAAGCTTATGAGACCTGTCGTCCGGACCGTGAGCAGGTGTGGCTGGACAAAAGTCGCTATCACACGCCAGCAGAGCTGCCAGATACGTTCAAGGGATCAGGTAATTGGTATTTATGTGAGAAATTGCGTGAAGAGTACACCGGGTTCAGTCCGATCGCGTTTTCACTGGATCTACTATTGCCTCTGGTTGATTTGCATCAGGAAAATGACTGGGCTCCACTGATCGAAACTCCAAAAGCCAATCCGGCTCTTGAATTTTTTAGCTTCTTTTTCAGTGGCAAACGTTGGGTCCGATTTGTGATGTGGTGCGAAATTCTTGCTGGCTGGGGCTTCAGCCTGCTGTTTGTGGCAGTGGTTTCTGGCTTGGCGCGTCGTAAGGAATAGGGCATCGATGAAAATTATCCGCAGCAAATCGTTTACCGCCGAACGCGCCTGGGGTGCCCTGGACATCGCCAACATGAACGGCATCACCACACGCCTGCACTGGACCGATCAGCCATACAAATGGCACGTCAACGATGGAGAAGAAGTGTTCGTTGTGCTCGATGGTCGGGTGCAGATGCACTACCGCGAAGGCGGCGAGGAGCGGCAGGTTGTGTTGGACACAGGCGATATTTTCTACGCCTCGGTCGGCACCGAGCATGTCGCCCATCCGCAAGGCGAGGCGCGGATTCTGGTAATCGAATCCGAGGGTAGCGTTTAGCTGTTTATCTGGGAAACAGATAACAGTTAGAGATATTACCCGTTATATCGATATTCGATTCGGATCTACCATGGACTCAACCTCACCAGAGGACAGGAGTTCATGATGATTTGCCCCAACAGTGTCACCCGCGGCTACAAACCTTTCAGCCAGCTTCAACATCCACGCGAAGTGATCCGTCAATTCACGCCAAACTGGTTCGCCGCAACCATGGGTACCGGAGTGCTGGCATTGGCGCTGGCGCAATTGCCGCTGGGTATTCCCGGTTTGCGCGCCGTGGCCGAAGGGCTGTGGCTGTTCAACATTGTCTTGTTCACGCTGTTTAGTGCTGCCTACGCCGCCCGCTGGATGTTGTTCTTCGACGAGGCGCGGCGAATTTTCGGTCATTCCACCGTATCGATGTTTTTCGGCACCATTCCCATGGGCCTGGCGACGATCATTAACGGCTTTTTGCTGTTCGGGCTGCCGCGTTGGGGCAACGGTGTCATCCAGCTCGTTGAAGTATTGTGGTGGGTCGATGTGGCGATGTCGCTGGCCTGCGGTGTGTTGATTCCGTACATGATGTTTACCCGCCAGGAACACAGCATCGATCAGATGACTGCGGTCTGGTTGCTGCCGGTGGTGGCGGCGGAAGTGGCTGCGGCAAGTGGCGGTTTGCTCGCCCCGCATCTGTCTGACGCCCATGCGCAACTCATCGTATTGACCACCAGCTATGTGCTCTGGGCCTTTTCCCTGCCGGTGGCGTTCAGCATTCTGACCATCCTGTTGTTGCGCATGGCCTTGCACAAACTGCCCCACGAAAACATGGCCGCGTCGAGCTGGCTGGCCTTGGGGCCGATCGGCACCGGTGCGCTGGGCATGTTGCTGTTGGGCGGTGAGTCCCCAGCAATTTTTGCTGCCAATGGCCTGCCCGGCGTCGGTGAAATCGCGTCGGGCCTGGGGCTGGTGGCAGGGATCACCCTGTGGGGCTTCGGTCTGTGGTGGATGTTGATGGCACTGTTGATCACCGTGCGTTATCTGCGTGACGGCATTCCGTTCAACCTCGGCTGGTGGGGCTTCACCTTCCCATTGGGGGTGTATTCGCTGGCGACGCTGAAACTGGCAAGTATCCTCAACCTGACATATTTCAGTGTGTTCGGTACGGCGCTGGTGATTTTGTTGGCGGCAATGTGGCTGATCGTCGGCAAGCGCACCGTACAGGGCGCGTGGCGTGGCGAGCTGTTTGTCTCGCCGTGTATTGCAGGTTTGAAGAAATAATCTGCAAAGTTTAGGTAAGGTGTGGCCTGGATCGCGGTGCGGCATTCCAATAACAAGCACCCAGGCCTCTCTACCTAACATCAGGAAACACGGAAGATGAGTCACCCCTCACAGTTCAACCTGTTGCGCACCCGGCGCTTTTTGCCCTTCTTTATTACCCAGTCGCTCGGCGCGTTCAACGACAACGTGTTCAAGCAGTCGTTGATCCTCGCCATCCTCTATCGGTTGACCATCGAGGGCGATCGCTCGATCTGGGTCAACCTTTGCGCGCTGCTGTTTATCCTGCCGTTTTTCCTGTTCTCGGCGCTGGCCGGGCAGTTCGGGGAAAAATTCGCCAAGGACGCGCTGATCCGTCTGATCAAACTCGCGGAAATCGCCATCATGGCCGTAGGATCGATCGGCTTCCTCTTCGATCATCTGTCGCTGATGCTGGTGGCACTGTTCGCCATGGGCACTCACTCGGCACTGTTCGGCCCGGTGAAGTATTCGATCCTGCCGCAGGCCTTGCGCGACGATGAACTGGTCGGCGGCAACGGTCTGGTGGAAATGGGCACGTTTCTGGCGATTCTCGCCGGCACCATCGGCGCCGGGGTCATGATGTCGACCGAGCACTACGCGCCGGTAGTCTCCGCAGCAATCGTCGGCATTGCCGTGCTGGGTTATCTGGCCAGCCGCAGCATTCCGCGCGCGGCGGCCTCGTCGCCGGAAATACGCCTGAACTGGAATATCTTCAGCCAGTCCTGGGCGACGCTGAAACTCGGTCTGGGCCAGACGCCTGCGGTGTCGCGCTCGATTGTCGGTAACTCGTGGTTCTGGTTTGTCGGGGCGATTTACCTGACGCAGATCCCGGCCTACGCCAAGGAATGGATGCACGGTGACGAAACCGTGGTTACGTTGATTTTGACGGTGTTCTCGGTAGGGATCGCGCTGGGTTCGATGCTCTGCGAAAAGCTCTCCGGGCGCAAAGTCGAGATCGGCCTGGTGCCGTTTGGCTCGTTTGGCCTGACCGTGTTCGGCCTGTTGCTGTGGTGGCATTCCGGGGGAATCCCGGACAGCGTCACCGGCCATAGCTGGATTGCCGTGCTGGGCTTCGTTCACACCTGGGCGGTATTGATCGACATCCTTGGTCTGGGCATTTTCGGTGGCTTCTATATCGTGCCGCTGTACGCGCTGATCCAGTCGCGCACGGCTGAAAACGAACGGGCGCGAGTGATCGCCGCCAACAACATTCTCAACGCGCTGTTTATGGTGGTGTCGGCGATTGTTTCGATCGTCTTGTTGAGCGTTGCCAAGCTGTCGATCCCGCAACTGTTCCTGGTGGTGTCGCTGCTGAACATCGGCGTCAACGCCTACATCTTCAAGATCGTTCCGGAATTCAGCATGCGCTTCATGATCTGGCTGCTCAGCCATTCCATGTACCGCGTCGAACATCGCAACCTTGAAGCGATCCCGGATGAGGGCGCGGCGCTGCTGGTGTGCAACCACGTGTCGTTCGTTGACGCCTTGCTTATTGGCGGGGCGGTGCGTAGGCCGATTCGCTTTGTCATGTACTACAAGATCTACAACCTGCCGGTGCTGAACTTCATCTTTCGCACGGCGGGCGCGATTCCCATCGCCGGACGCCAGGAAGATATCCAGATCTACGAAAAAGCCTTCACGCGCATCGCTCAGTATCTGAAGGACGGTGAGCTGGTGTGCATCTTCCCGGAAGGCAAACTGACCGCCGATGGCGAGATCAACGAATTTCGCGGCGGCGTGACGCGGATCCTAGAAGAGACTCCGGTACCGGTGATTCCGCTGGCGCTGCAAGGATTGTGGGGGAGTTTCTTCAGCCGCGATCCGAACAAGGGTTTGTTCCATCGCTTGTGGTCGCGGGTGACGCTGGTGGCGGGGCCGGCGATTACCGAAGGGACGGAGCCGGCGAAGTTGCAGGTGTTGGTGGGGGAGTTGCGCGGATCCGTTAGATAGTCGGTGTATCAAAAGGCCCCTTCGCGAGCAGGCTCGCTCCCACAGTTGACCCTGTTCCAATGACGGAACGCGGTTGAATGTGGGAGCGAGCCTGCTCGCGAAGACGGTATCGGCTTAAGCGCTGACTTTAAGGCCAATCAAACCCGTGACGATCAACGCCACACTGGCCAGCCGAATCAACGCCATCGATTCGCCAAACAGAATGATCCCGGCGATCACCGTGCCCACGGCACCAACACCGGTCCAGATCGCATAAGCCGTGCCCAACGGCAATTCCTTCATCGCCAGGCCCAGCAAGCCAAGGCTGATGGCCATGGCGGCAACGGTCAGGGCGGTGGGAAGCGGGCGGGTGAAGCCGTCGGTGTACTTCAGGCCGACGGCCCAGCCGACTTCGAACAGGCCAGCGCAAAACAGAATGATCCAGGACATGCACAACCTCCATCGATTGACGGGGTCGTCCCCAGGTGAATGACTCGATCGAGCCGCAGGGTCGTCCCCGCGTTGCGCAATATAGTGACGAGCATTAACCCGAGGATCAAGTTTTCAGCCTCAATCGGCAGCCCGCTGTGCGAGGTTGTCGCGATCTTCTTTTTCGCTCATGCGCCGGAAGTACGTCGACAGCAGTGCTCCGGAAATATTGTGCCAGACGCTGAACAGCGCGCTCGGCACCGCCGCCAGTGGCGAGAAGTGCGCACTGGCCAATGCCGCGCCCAGTCCCGAATTCTGCATGCCGACTTCCAGTGCCAGCGACTTGCGCTGCGCCAGCGGCAGGCCGAACAGGCGCCCGGTGAAGTAGCCGAGCAGATAACCGAAGCTGTTGTGCAGCATGACCACGGCCATGATCAATAGGCCGGACTCGGCGATTTTCGCCTGACTGGCCGCTACCACGGCGGTGACGATAATCACGATGCTGACCACCGACACCAGCGGCAACACATCCACCGCATGCCGCACCTTGTCGCCGAGCAGACGCTGCGCGACCACGCCGAGAACGATCGGCAGCAGCACCACTTGCAGGATCGACCAGAACAGCTCCATGAACGATACCGGCAACCACGCCGAGGCCAGCAGCCAGATCAGTGCCGGGGTCAGCAGCGGGGCGAGGAGGGTGGTGACGGCAGCAATGGCCACGGAAAGCGCCAGATCACCGCGTGCCAGCCAGGTCATCACGTTCGAAGAGGTGCCGCTCGGGCAGCAACCGACCAGAATCACGCCGACGGCGATTTCCGGAGGCAGGTGAAACACCTGGCAGAGCAACCACGCCACACCGGGCATGATCACGAAATGCGCAACCACGCCCAGCGCCACCCGCCACGGATGGCGAGCGACGGCGGCGAAGTCGTCGAGTTTGAGGGTCAGGCCCATGCCGAACATCACCAGCCCCAGCAGCGGTACGATCGCGCTTTTCAGGCCGATGAACCACGTCGGTTGCAGAAAGGCCACGACGGCGAATATCAGAACCCAGTAAGCGAAGGTATTGCCGACAAAGCGGCTGAGTGCAGCCAGTGCGCGCATGGCTTGATCCTTATTTTTGGTTACACCACAAAACATTGTGGGAGCGAGCCTGCTCGCGAATGCGGTGAGCCAGACACATTAATGTTGACTGGCACACCGCGTTCGCGAGCAGGCTCGCTCCCACAGGTTAGATACTCGTCAGAGTCAGATCCCCTGCGGCATCTCTTCCCCACCCAACGCTTCCACCAGCGCCGGCAGGAAGTCGCCGAAGGTCAGCATCATCAGGGTGAAGCTGGCATCCAGTTGGCCCAGGGCTTCGTCGCCACCGTCCTGTTCCGCCTGATCCTGCAGCAGATCTTCGAATTTCAGGCGCTTGACGGTCATCTTGTCGTCGAGCATGAACGACAGTTTGTCTTGCCAGGCCAGCGACAGCTGAGTCACGACTTTGCCGGTGCTCAGGTGCAGCTGGATTTCTTCGCTGGTCAGGTCCTGACGCTTGCAACGGACGATGCCGCCGTCTTCGTGGGTGTCGCGCAGTTCGCACTCGTCGAGCACATAGAAATCGTCGGCGGCTTTCTGCGTGGTGACCCACTCGGTCATCACCGCAGTCGGTGCCATTTTCACTGTCAATGGACGCACGGGCAGGGTGCCGATCACTTCGCGCAGGGTCGACAGCAGGTCTTCGGCGCGTTTCGGGCTGGCCGAGTTGACCAGGATCAGGCCCTGTTTCGGCGCGATCGCGGCAAAGGTCGATGAGCGACGAATGAACGCGCGCGGCAGAAACGCCTGGATGATCTCATCCTTGATCTGGTCGCGTTCCTTCTTATAGACCTTGCGCATCTGCTCGGCTTCGATCTCCTCGACCTTTTCCTTGACCGCGTCACGCACGACGCTGCCCGGCAGAATGCGTTCTTCTTTACGCGCAGAGATCAGCAGGAAATCGCCGCTGACGTGTACCAGCGGCGCATCTTCGCCCTTGCCGAACGGTGCGACGAAACCGTAAGTGGTCAGCTCCTGGCTTGCACACGGCCGCGCCAGTTTGGTCGCCAGTGCAGTTTCCAGCGCCTCGGCATCGACAGGCAGGTCTTGGGTCAGGCGATAGATCAGCAGGTTCTTGAACCACATGGGGCGAGTCACTCCTTTATACAAAGGGGGGCATTATTGTCTTCGCCGGGGCATAGGCCAACCCTTCTCTAAGCCTTTGGAAGGCCTCGGAAAATTATTTAAAAAAGTGCTTGCCAGAGGTTGGGGTGCTCCGTAGAATGCGC
>Ga0182006_1002369_pt1 | contig 10326 bp, 9 predicted proteins | sample Sormic07211104_1_FD_123022 | JGI IMG/M metagenome (GOLD analysis project Ga0182006, IMG submission 123022) | Rhizosphere microbial communities from Sorghum bicolor, Mead, Nebraska, USA - 072115-104_1 MetaG | ecosystem: Host-associated > Plants > Roots > Rhizosphere | place: USA: Nebraska...
CATCGAATGGCGCGGCGAACGACTGTTCCTGAATCCGGGCAGCGCCGGGCGTCGACGTTTCAAGTTACCGGTCACCCTGGCGCTGCTGGACCTGTCTGCACAGTCCATCGAACCTCGGCTGGTATCACTGCTCGACTGATTCATCTGCCAGGCACTGCTCTCCCTTTGCGTTACAAATACCTTAAAGGAATATTAAAATAATTATTAATTCCTTTGAAGAATATAAGCAATCTCCTATAACTGTCCGAAATGGAACAGCTCGCAAGTGTTTCCAGGCAAACAACGATTCAACAAAAATTGCCTGACAGCAACACACCAACCAAAAAAAAACATATAAATCCCTTTGGTTTCATAGAGATAAAAACTGGTTCGGTTCTTGCTGAGCACTGCCACCGACTCTGTTTGTAGAGCGACAGCACAGGAATTGAACATGACTGCCCCCTTGAACGTAATCGCTGTATCCGGCGGTGCCTACCGCCCTTCTCGTACCCAGGTGCTCAGCCAGGCCATTCTCGACGAGTTCGCCAACCGTCTGAATATGGTGGGCCGGGTCATCGAGCTGGCCGACCTCGCCCGCGACGTGGGCGGTGCCCTCAGCCGTAAGGAGCTGCCTGCCGAGGTCGAGGCACAACTGCAAGCCATCGAAAACGCCGACCTGCTGATTGTCGCTTCGCCGGTCTATCGCGGTTCCTATCCGGGCCAGCTCAAGCACCTGTTTGACCTGATCGGCCAGGACGCCCTGATCGACACACCGGTGCTGCTCGCCGCTACGGGCGGCAGCCCTCGTCACGCGCTGGTGATCGATCACCAGCTACGGCCACTGTTCAGCTTCTTCCAGTCGCTGACCCTGCCGCTGGGCGTGTATGCCAGCGAATCCGACTTCCGCGATTACCGCATCGACTGCGACCTGCTGCAGGCGCGCATCGGCCTGGCCGTAGAACGCGCCCTGCCCTTTTTCAACACCCACCAACGCCTGCGCCAGAGCGCCTGAGGAGCCCGTCGATGAATGTTTTCTGGTTCCTGCCGACCCACGGTGACGGCCACTTCCTTGGCACCAGCCAGGGCGCGCGCCCGGTGACCCTCAACTACCTCAAGCAGATCGCCCAGGCGGCGGATGGCCTGGGTTACTACGGGGTACTGATTCCTACCGGACGTTCCTGCGAGGACTCCTGGGTCATCGCATCGGCGCTGGCGCCGCTGACCGAACGCCTGCGTTATCTGGTGGCGATTCGTCCGGGGATCATCTCGCCGACGGTATCGGCACGCATGGCCGCTACCCTCGACCGATTATCCGGCGGACGCTTGCTGATCAATGTGGTGACCGGGGGTGATCCGGATGAAAACCGTGGCGATGGCATCCACTTGAGCCATGCCGAGCGTTACGAAGTCACCGATGAGTTCCTGCAGATCTGGCGCCGTGTACTGCAAGGCGAGTCCGTGGATTTCCATGGCAAGCACTTCCAGGTGGAAAACGCCAAGGCTCTCTATCCACCGGTTCAGAAGCCCTATCCACCCTTGTATTTCGGCGGTTCTTCGGATGCGGCCCATGACCTGGCGGCCGAGCAACTGGATGTCTACCTGACGTGGGGTGAGCCACCGGCGGCGGTGGCGCAAAAGATCGCCGATGTCCGCGCCCGGGCAGCCCGGCATGGGCGGACCGTGAAATTCGGGATCCGCCTGCATGTGATCGTGCGCGAGACCGCAGCCCAAGCCTGGCAGGCCGCCGACCGACTGATCGAGCACATATCCGACGAGACCATTGCCGCGGCGCAAACCTCATTCGCACGCTTCGACTCCGAAGGCCAGCGGCGCATGGCCGCGCTGCATGACGGTCGCCGGGACAACCTGGAAATCTCCCCCAACCTGTGGGCCGGCGTCGGTCTGGTGCGCGGCGGCGCAGGCACGGCGCTGGTCGGCGATCCACAACAGGTGGCCGCACGGATCAAGGAATACGCCGACCTGGGCATCGAAAGCTTCATCTTTTCCGGTTATCCGCATCTCGAAGAAGCCTATCGCTTTGCCGAGCTGGTCTTCCCGTTGCTGCCCGAACCCTACGCCAGCCTGGCAGGTCGGGGCGTGACCAACCTCACCGGCCCCTTTGGCGAAATGATCGCCAACGATGTCCTGCCACGGACACACACCCCATGAGCCTGACGTTAGCGACCTGCCTGGCAGGCCCCCCCCCAACAATCGAGGAATTGCGCGTGAGCACCCAACTACAGACTGCCGTCCTGAGCCCCTTGCAGACCGCGCGCAAACTGGCCGCCACCTTTGCCGAAACAGCCGCTGAACGGGACGAGCACGGCGGCACGCCAAAAGCCGAGCGCGACTCCCTGCGGCACAGCGGCTTGCTGGCCCTGAGCATTCCGACCCAGTTCGGAGGCCTGGGGGCCGACTGGAGCGAGACACTCGGTGTGGTCCGCGAGTTTGCCAAGGTCGACAGCTCGATCGCCCACGTCTTCGGCTTCCAGCACCTGATGCTGGCCACCGTGCGACTGTTCTCGCGGCCCGAGCAGTGGCAGCCCTGGTTTGAACAGACTGCCCGCAACAACTGGTTCTGGGGCAATGCACTCAACCCGCTCGACACCCGCACAGTAGTGAAAAAGTTCGATGGCTGGCGTGAGTTTTCCGGCAAGAAAAGTTTCTGCTCCGGTGCCAGCGACTCGGAAATGCTGATTGCTTCAGCGGTCGACGAAAGCGCCGGCGGCAAGCTGCTGATCGCCGCCATTCCCAGTGGCCGTACCGGCATTACCCTGCATGGCGACTGGGACAACATGGGCCAGCGCCAGACCGACAGCGGCAGCGCAACCTTCGAGCGGGTGCGGGTGGAAGAGTCGGAGCTGCTGCTTGATCCAGGTCCCTTGAGCACCCCCTTTGCCTGCCTGCGCCCGCTGATCGCCCAACTGCACTTTGCCCACATTTTCCTTGGTATCGCCGAGGGGGCTTTCGAGGAAGCCCGTCATTACACGCTCAAGGAGGGACGCCCGTGGTTCACCTCCAAGGTCCGCCATGTCAGCGAGGACCCCTACATCCTGCGCCACTACGGCGAGTTCTGGATCGGCCTGGAAAGCACACGTGTGCTGGTTGAACGCGCCGCGGCACAGCTCGACGAAGCCTGGCGCAAGGGACATAACCTGGGCAGCGAGGAGCGTGCGCAACTGGCGCTGTCGATCGCCTGCGCCAAAGTGACCGCGACCCGTACCGGCCTGGACCTGTGCACCCGTTTGTTTGAAGTCACCGGGGCGCGCGCGACTCACGCTTCGCTGCGGTTCGACCGTTACTGGCGCAACCTGCGCACCCAGACGCTGCATGACCCGGTGGACTACAAAATTCACGAGCTGGGTGACTGGGCGCTGAACCAGAACCGCCCAGTTCCCACTTTCTACTCATAAGCGAGGGAGCCCCATGCAACTGCTGACTCTGCCCCCATCCCCGTCGCTGGCCACGTCGATCCGCGCCACCGCCCAGGTTTTCGAAGACCCCAAGTCGCAGGCCCTGCTCGCCCATTTGCAACAGGTCGCACCCAGCGAGGCCAGCGTCCTGATCATCGGTGAAACCGGCACCGGCAAGGAGTTGGTCGCGCGCCATATCCATAACCTCAGCCGGCGCAGCCAGGGGCCCTTTGTGGCGGTCAACTGCGGCGCCTTCTCCGAATCACTGGTCGAGGCCGAACTGTTCGGCCATGAGAAAGGCGCCTTCACCGGCGCCATCAGCGCCAAGCCGGGATGGTTCGAAGAGGCCAATGGCGGCACCTTGTTCCTCGACGAAATCGGCGATCTGCCGATGCCCATCCAGGTCAAGCTGCTGCGTGTGCTGCAGGAGCGTGAGGTGGTGCGACTGGGGTCGCGCAAGAGCATTGCGATCAACGTCCGGGTGTTGGCCGCCACCAATGTGCAGTTGGAAAAAGCGATCAACGCCGGACATTTCCGCGAAGACCTCTACTACCGCCTCAACGTGGTCAGCCTGCACTTGCATCCGCTGCGTGACCGCCCCGGCGACATTCTGCCGCTGGCCCGCCACTTCATCCGCACCTACAGCGAACGCCTGGGATACGGACAGATTGCCCTCAGTGCCGACGCCGAACGCAAGCTGGCCGACTATGGCTGGCCCGGCAACATTCGCGAACTGGAAAACGTCATCCACCACACCTTGCTGATCTGCCGGGACGGACTCGTGCGGCAGGAGGACCTGCGCCTGTCGCATTTGCGTATCGAGCGCCCGGCGGAAAAAACCAGTACCTCTGAAGAGTCGGCCCAGGCGCTCCTGCTGCGCGCGTTCAAACGGTTATTCGAAGAACACCAGGGCGCGCTGTACGAGCAGGTCGAGGACAGTTTGTTGCGCGCCGCCTATCAGTTCTGCCACCGCAACCAGGTACATACCGCCAGCCTGCTCGGACTCTCGCGCAACGTGACCCGGGCGCGCCTGATCGCCATCGGCGAGCTGGTGGTCAACAAGCGTCGTGCCGTCGATGACGCGCCAGACCATCGGGTGATCCAGCTTTCGATATGATTGCCCGGCACTGCCACCGTCAATACTGACTCAGGCGCCGACCTGCTCGACCCGATCGGCGATCTGTCGTGCCTGTTGCAGCAATGCGTCCAGTCCGCCACTGGAGGCTTCAACCCGCACCCGCAGGCGACCCAGCGCACGGCCCTGGATGCGCTCGATACCCCCTTGCACCAGGTGCGTGCGGCCACCGAACAGCGCGGCGATGGCCGACAACTCCGGTTCGTGGCCACTGGCCCCGGTGTAGTGCAGGTCGAGCAGTATCGCGGCCGCCTGTGCTGACGGCACGTCATGCCCGGCCGGCTGCAGCGTGCCAAGCAAGGCACGGGTGACGTCGTGTTGCGGGTCACCGAACACTTGCCAGACGTCGCCTTGCTCGACCACCCGACCTTGCTCCAGGACCACCACACGGTCACAGAGGTCGCGGATCACCTCCATCTCATGGGTGATCAGCACGATAGTCAGCCCCAGGCGCCGATTGATGTCGCGCAGCAACGCCAGAATCGCCTGGCTGCTCTGCGGATCAAGTGCCGAAGTCGCCTCGTCACACAGCAACAGATCAGGCTGCAACACCAGCGCCCGGGCAATGCCGACCCGCTGCTTTTGCCCGCCGGAGAGCTGCGCCGGGTACGCGTCACGCTTGTCCTGCAGCCCCACCAGCTGCAACAGTTCGTCGACTCGGCGCTCACGCTCGGCACGCCCGATGCCCGCCAGCCGCAGCGGCAGGCCGACGTTGTCGCCGACGGTACGGGACGCCATCAGGTTGAAGTGCTGAAAGATCATCCCGGTGCGCTGCCGCAAGCCGGCCAGGCGTGCACGATCGAAACCGACGATGTCCTCACCCTCGATCAATACCTGGCCGCTGCTCGGTTGTTCCAGACGGTTGAGCGAGCGCAGCAGCGAGGATTTGCCGGCGCCGCTGCGACCGATGATGCCGAACACCTCACCGCGGCGGATGTCCAGGTTGATGTCGTGCAGCGCTTGCACGCTCTGCTGCCCGACCCGGTAATGCTTGCCCAGGCCCACCAGCCGTATATGCACGGCGGCAGCCAGGGCCTGTGGATTGAAACTGACCATGAACGAAAGTCCTGCACAAACAAAATTGACCATGCCCCGTGGCGAGGGAGCTTGTCGGATCGCCGCACCGTCCCGTTGGACTGCGCAGCAGTCCCATCTTTTGGGGCCGCTTCGCGGCCCAGCGGGACGGTGCGGCGATCCGACAAGCTCCCTCGCCACAGTAAGAGTGTTCGTCTTGGCTACCGTCAGAAGCCGGGAGCGATCTGGCCCTTGTAGCGGGTCAGGATGAAATCGCGCACTTGCGGCGAGTTCAGGGCCTTGGCCAGCTTCTGGATACCCGGATCATTGATGTTGTCCGGACGGGCGACCAGGAACTCGACGTACAGGTCCTTGCCCTTCTCGACGATCAGCGCGCTGTTGGTGTCGATACCGGCCTCCAGTGCGTAGTTGGCAAAGACGAACGCCAGGTCCACCTGGCTGACCGCACGGGCGAGCAAGGCGCCTTCCAGTTCACGAATCTTCAGTTTGTGCGGGTTCTCGACGATGTCGTGTTGCGTCGCCAGGGTATTGCTCGGGTCCTTGAGCTTGATCAAACCGGCTTCGTGCAACAACACCAGGGCGCGCCCGGTGTTCACCGGATCGTTGGGAATGGCGACACTGGCGCCTTCGGGCAGATCGGCGAGTTTTTTGATCCGGGTCGAATAGGCGCCGAACGGCTCGATGTGCACGCCCACTACCGGTACCAGATCGGTGTGCCGGGTCTTGTTGAAGTCATCGAGGAACGGCCGGTACTGGTAGTAGTTGGCGTCGAGGTTTTTCTCGGACAGTTGCAGGTTGGGCTGGATGAAGTCGCTGAAGACCTTGATGTCCAGATCAACCCCCTCCTTGGCCAGCACCGGTTTGACGAACTCCAGTATCTCCGCGTGGGGCACCGGGGTGGCGCCCACCACCAGTTTTTCGTTGGCGTGGGCGCTCAGGGATAAAACGGCAGCAAGGGCGGCCAGGGTCTTTTTCATGCTCATGACTCCAGAATGATCGGAAAGTGGCCGTCGTGAGGTGGACGTAGGGCCTGCAGCAGCGATACCCGGCTGCTGCGTTCGGGTAGATCAGGCGCTTAGCGCCGTGTGTAATGCCGGACCAGGCGATCACCGCTCATCTGCAAGGCCTGCACCAGCAGGATCAGCAGCAGCACGGTGACCACCATCACGTCGGTCTGGAAACGCTGGTAACCGAAACGGATCGCCAGGTCCCCGAGGCCGCCACCGCCCACCACGCCGGCCATGGCGGTGTAGTCCACCAGCACAATGGCGGTGACCGTGACCGCGGCGATCAGCCCGGTCCGGGCTTCGGGCAGCAAGGTATGCAAGATGATTTGCCGGGTACTGGCGCCCATGGACTGCACGGCTTCAACCAGACCGCGATCGACTTCGCGCAAGGCACTTTCCACCAGCCGGGCGAAGAACGGCGTGCAGCCGACCACCAAGGGCGGGATAGCGCCGCGCACGCCCAGCGAGGTGCCCGTGACCAGGGTGGTCACCGGGATCAGCACGATCAACAGAATGATGAACGGCATCGAGCGCAGTACGTTGGCCACCACCGACAACAGCCGGTACAGGCGCGGCGATTCGAGCAACTGGCGCTGGCCCGTCAGGTACAGCAGCACGCCGAGCGGCAACCCGAGCAACACCGTGCAGGCCAATGCCGCACCGAGCATGCTCGAGGTGTCCAGGCACGCCTCGGCCACTTCGCCCCAATTGACGTGAGCGAACCACTCGTTCATCGCCGCTCTCCCACGCGCGAGGCCGCCGCCGGGTGTGGCGTCGCCAGGCGATCGCCCTGGCCGAAGAGCTTGTGGCGCAGGGTGCCGTCCTCATACTCGCGCTTGAACAGACCCCGTGCCTGCAACTCCGGCACGAGCAGATCGACCACCGCCTCAAAGGTCTCCGGGGCGACCACGCTGGCCAGGTTGAAGCCGTCGACATCGGTTTGCTCGACCCACTCCTGGAGTTGATCGGCCACGGTTTTTGCCGAACCCACCAGCACCGGGCCATCGCCACCGATGGCGCAATAATCGGCAATCTCTGCGGTGGTCCAGGTCCGATTCGGGTCGGCGCGGGTAAACGCCTCTACGGCCGACTGGATGGCATCGCTGGGTACTTCACGCAGAATCTGGTCGGGCCCGTACTCGCCGAAATCGATACCGGTCCAGCCCGACATCAAGGTCAGGGCGCCGCTGGCACTGGCGTATTCGCGGTACTCGCGCAAGCGCTCCAGGGCTTCGGCGTCCGTCGCGGCGACGATCACCGTGAGCTGTTCGAACACCAGCACCTGATCGGCCTCGCGACCGGCCGCCTGAACCGCCGCACGCAGCTGCGCGACCTGTTGTTTGAGCACCACCTTGCTCGGCGCGGCCACAAACACGCACTCGGCATTCGCTGCTGCGAAAACCCGGCCGCGACTGGAAGCACCGGCCTGGTAGATCACCGGCGTGCGCTGCGGCGAAGGCTCGCTGAGGTGGAAACCGGGCACGCTGAAAAACTCGCCCTGATGAGCGATGCCGTGCACCTTGCGCGGATCGGCGTAAACCCCGCCGGCACGGTCGGTCTGCACCGCACCCTCTTCCCAGCTGGCTTCCCAGAGTTTGTAGCAAACCTGCAGATACTCTTCGGCCAGCGCATAACGCTGATCGTGGGACAACTGCCGCTCCTGGCCGAGGTTTCGCGCGCCGCTGCTCAGGTATGAGGTGACGATGTTCCAGCCCGCCCGCCCCGATGTCAGGTGATCGAGGGTCGACATGCGTCGGGCGAACGGAAACGGATGCTCGAACGACACCGACGCCGTGACGCCAAACCCCAGGTGGCGAGTGGCTGCGGCCATTGCCGGCACCAGTTGCAACGGGTCGTTGACCGGCACTTGCGCCGCGCTGCGCAGCGCTTCGTCGGCACTGCCCTGGTAGACGTCATAGACGCCGAGCACATCGGCGATGAACAGGCCGTCGATCTTGCCGCGCTCCAGGGTTTTCGCCAGTTCGATCCAGTAGTGGATGTCGGTGTAGCGTGTGGACTGATCACGGGGGTGGCGCCACTGGCCGGGCGACAAGTGCCCGACGGTATTCATGCTGAAGGCGTTGAGACGAATTTGCTTGGGCATCTGCGCGACCTCAGGACCAGTCATGGCGAGGTGGCTTGATGCCGTTGAGCAACCAGTTACCCACGACGTGGTACTTCCAGCGCACAGGGTCGTGCAGGGTGTGGACCCGCGCGTTACGCCAATGGCGATCGAGGTTGTGCTTGCGCAGCGTCGAGCGGGTGCCGCCCAGTTCAAACAGCTTGTTGCTGGCCTCGATGGCGATTTCGGTGGTCAACACCTTGGCCCTGGCCACGGCCAGCGAAGCCTGCGCAACCGACTGCTCATCGGGTGCCGAGCGGGCCTGGTCGAGCACCAGGCCCGCACGCTCGAGCAGCGCCTCGGCGGCTTCCAGACGGATGTCCAGTGCGCCGACCTGAATGATGGTCAACGGGTCTTCGCTGGCATTTTCCACCCCGGCATCGATCCATGGCCGCGCCTGCTCACGGACAAAGCTGATGGTGTCACGCAGCGCCGCACGGGCAATGCCCGCATCGATGGCCGCCGTGGTGATCTGCGCAAAGGGGCCGGCCAGGGTCGGGCGTTCGTAGGAGCGGTAAGTCGGGAACAGGTTGAAGGCCGGCACCCACAGCCCCTCGACCAGCACGGTGCCGCTGGACGTGGTGCGCTGGCCGATGCTGTCCCAGTCGTCCACAACGTTCAATCCCTCGGTGTGGCGCGGCACGAAGGCCAGTTGTGCACGGTCTTCGCTGTCCAGGGCCAATACGCCCAGCCAATGGGCATAGAGCGATCCGGTGCAATACCCCTTGCGCCCGTCGATGCGATAGCCCTCGCCGTCTGCAACCAGGCGGGTACGGATGTCCTGCACGTTCTTGCCGCCGGTTTCCGACAGCGCATTGGCGAAGCGATTGCCCGCCAGGGCCAGGTCGAAGAAGAACTGCTTCTGGTCGTGGCTACCCTGCAAGCGGATGTCTTCCAGCAGGCAGTAATGGTTCTGCGGGATCTGGCCAAGTGATGGATCGGCTGCCGAGACAATCGCGATGACGTGGGCCAGGGTCGCATAAGACACCTCGGCGCCACCGTACTGCCGAGGCACCGTAATGCCCCAGAGTCCGCTGTTGGAAAATGCATCGACCACCTCGGCCGGCACCTGGCGCGTCTGATCGCGCTCGGAGGCGCCGACCTGCAACAGCGTGGCGATTTCATGGGCAATGCGTATGGCTTCGGCGTCATCACGGATCACATGGGCCGAAGGTGGATTGGTCGGGTAGGCGGCTGCAACTGACATGGATTCCTCACTCTAGCGATGGCTCCGCCAACGGCCGCACAGTCCTGCAAATGACTGTCGGTACGGAGCCTTACCCAGATGGAGCATGATCCATGCCATGATATTTAAACGTTAAATATCAGTACCTTACAAAATAAAGCGAAGAGTGAAATCGCCAGCCGGACAGTTGTTGTTGAAGTACTGTTGATTATTCAACAGTGCCGATTACTGCGATTCACCGGGAGCAGAGCGCTAACGGTTGCGCCTGTGTCGTGCCTGTTCCTCTTCGGCCAATGCCTGACGAACCAGGGCTCGCGCTGCCCAGGTGGCGGTGTCGAGTGATTCTTCGACGCTCGCGCGACTGATATCGCGCACGGCGATCAAGGCCTCGGTGCCCATGACGATCGACAGCGCCTGTTTCAGTCGTTTGCGCGCGCGGGGTGAGAGCA
>Ga0182006_1002370_pt1 | contig 10325 bp, 5 predicted proteins | sample Sormic07211104_1_FD_123022 | JGI IMG/M metagenome (GOLD analysis project Ga0182006, IMG submission 123022) | Rhizosphere microbial communities from Sorghum bicolor, Mead, Nebraska, USA - 072115-104_1 MetaG | ecosystem: Host-associated > Plants > Roots > Rhizosphere | place: USA: Nebraska...
AGGGCAGAGTTGCGGGGAAGCGCGTATCGGACTTCTGGTAGAAGGACAGCAGGGTCAGCGAGGTGTCTTCGTTGGGGCGCCAGGTCAGCGCCGGGGCAATATAGAACTTGTCGTCGTTGAGATAATCCTGCTGGGTGTCGCTGTTGCGGCTGAGCAGGGTCAGGCGATAGCTCAGGGTGTCGCTACCGACCAGCGGGCCGCTGAAGTCGGCCGAGAGCTGCTTGCGATCATAGGAGCCGACCTGCAGATTCAGCTCATGGAAAGGCGTTTCGGTCGGGCGCTTGCTGACACCATTGATCATGCCGCCAGGCGAGAGCTGGCCGTAGAGCACCGAAGCGGCGCCGCGAATGACCTCGACGCGCTCCAGGCCATAAGGTTCCTGAATGCCGTCGTAGGAGTTGTTCTGCAGGCGCAGGCCGTCGCGCAACGAGCCGCCGGTGCCGGATTCGACCCCGAAGCCGCGGATGCGGAAGCGGTCCGCGGTGCGGTTGAAAGCAGTCGAGCTGCTGGTGAGCCCTGGCGTGTAGCTAAGCGCCTGGCCCAGCGTTTCCGACTGGCGGTCGCGGATCTCGTCGCTGGTCACCACCGACAGCGACTGTGGCGTCTCGGTGATCGGCGTATCGGTCTTGGTGGCACTCATGTTGCGTTTGGCTACATAGCCGACCACATGCTCGGTGGGCTGTTCGACGCTCTGCCCGGTCACGTTGATGGCGTCGATCTCCACGGCCGCAGCGGTGGACGCCTGGCTGGTCTCCGCGGCATGCAGGCTGCCTGAGCCCAGGCTGGCCATGGCCAGTGCCAGGGCGGTGAGGCTGAATACTGGGCGTCGGGCGGAGCGTTCGGGACGTAGGTGCGTAACCTGGCACATGACGAAGGAGTCCTTTGGTCTTCTGGTATGTGTGCGCAAGGCGGAGGACTTCTGTGGTCCTTCACGCTCGTGCGCCGTGGCAGTCAGCAGTAGCGCGTGAACTCTACATCTAAATGAGAAATATTTGTACTAGCGCACAATTTATTGTCATCACTAGGCTATTACTGCAAGCTACGTATAAATGTTCAAGGCCTGGACGCTGCCTGACAGGGCAACGTTCGCCCTGAGCTGGACGAGATTCGCGGTGAACCCATATGCACGGTGAGCTGCTCTGGTACTTGAGCCAGGCGGGCGCTGGCGCTGTGGTTCGAATTCGAGTGTGTGTGCATGTTGAAAGCGATGGGGCTTCAGCTTCAATTCGACGAGTTGAAGGTGCTGGATGACATCAGCCTGACGATTCCCGAGGGCTGCTTTACCGCGTTGATCGGCGCCAATGGCTGCGGCAAGACCACCTTGCTGAACGTGCTGGCGCGCATGCTGCGGCCAGCCAGCGGCGACGTGCTGCTGCAGGGCAAGCCCCACGTTCAATTCTCGCGCCGTGATCTGGCCAGGCAAATCGCGCTGCTGCCGCAACGCACCGCTTCGCCTGCCGGGATCACCGTACGCGAACTGGTCATGCAGGGGCGCTACCCCTGGCAAAGCTGGTGGCAGCAGTGGAGTGACGCCGATCAGCAGGCGGTCGACCGCGCCGTGGCGCTGGCCGATGTCGGCATGCTGCTCGATCGCACCCTGACCAGTCTGTCCGGGGGGCAGTTGCAGCGCTGCTGGATTGCCATGACCCTGGCCCAGGAGACCCCGGTCATCCTGCTCGACGAGCCCACCACCTTTCTCGACATCGCCCATCAGATCGCCTTGCTCGAACTGCTCGCCGAGCTGCGTGACCAGGGGCGTACTGTCGTGGCGGTGCTGCATGACCTCAATCAGGCCGCGCGCTATGCCGATCAACTGGTGATGTTGCGCCAGGGCAAGGTGCACGCCCAGGGCACACCGGCCGAGGTGTTCACCCCGGCCAACCTCAAGGCCGTGTTCGATCTGGATGCGCACATTCTCATCGATCCGCATTCCGGTGATCCCCTGTGCGTGCCGGCTTCGCCCGCCCGCCTGCGCGCGCTCGACGGCCAGGTAGCGCTGTGACGGCTGGGTGGCGCTGGCCGGTCTGGTTGTCGATCCTGGTGGGCATCGGCCTGGCGTCGACGCTGCACCTGGCGGTGGGGGCCAAGTCGATCCCCTGGAGCGATGTCTGGCAGGCGCTGCTGGCCTATGACCCGAGTAATTCTGATCACAGCGTGATCCGCGGTTCGCGCCTGCCGCGCCTGTGGGTGGCGATGGTGGTGGGCGCCTGCCTGGGGCTGGCCGGCACGGTGATGCAGGCGGTGGGTGACAATCCGCTGGCCGACCCGGGCATTCTCGGCATCAACAGTGGTGCAGCCCTGTTCGTGGTCATTGGCTTGCTGGTGCTACCCGGCAACGACATGAGCATGATTCCCCTGTTTGCCTTCAGCGGCGCTTTGGTGGCCGCCATCGGCGTCATGCTGCTGGCCGGGCGCACGCCCAACCCGGTGCGCCTGACGCTTTCCGGGGCGATGATGGCCGCGTTGTTCGGCGCCATCACCGCCATCCTGTTACTGCTCGATCAGCAGGGGCTGGACAGCCTGCGCCGTTGGCTGACTGGCTCGCTGGGGATCAGTGGGGCCAACCTGCCGGCCTGGCTCTGGCCCTATATCGTTGCCGGCATGCTCTTGTGCCTGGTCAATGTGCGGGCATTGAATGCCTATCGGCTGGGCGCGCAGGTGGCCTCGAGCATGGGCGTCAATCTGCTGCGCATGCGTCTGCTCAGCCTGGTCGCCGTGGTGCTGCTGTCCGGTTGCGCAGTGGCGCTGGCCGGCCCCATCGGGTTCGTCGGGCTGGTGGTACCCCACGCGGCGCGGCTGCTGGTTGGCCACGACCTGCGCCAGTTGCTGCTGGCCACGCCGCTGCTGGGCGGCTTGCTGCTGGTGCTGGCCGATGTAGTGGCGCGCACCCTGGTGAGCCCGTACGGAGTCAATACCGGCATCGTCCCAGCGCTGATCGGCGGCCCGGTATTCGTCGCCCTGGTGCTGAGGAAGCTCAAGTGAGTCGCTGGCTGACCACGCCAAGGCGTTGCCCGGGTTTGCCCTGGGTCGGCCGACCCATCGATGTGCTGGCGGCGTTGCTGCTGCTCGTGGTGCTGACGGGCCTGACGCTGTATGCGGCGAGCGTAGGCAGCTACACCACCAGCATGGCCCAACTCTGGCAGAGCCTGTTCGCTGCCGACCAGACGGCGCTGCCGGGCAACGTGCTGTGGGAGCTGCGCCTGCCGCGCATCCTGCTGGCGATTCTCGGTGGTGCGGCGATGGCCCTGGCCGGCGTGCTGATGCAGTCACTGACGCGCAACCCACTGGCGGCACCCGGATTGGTCGGGGTGGAGGCGGGCGCCAGCGTCACCATGCTGCTGATCCTGGTGCTCTGGCCGCAGGCCTTGCCGCTGCCGCTGTACCCCCTGGCGGCGTTGCTCGGTGGTCTGGCGGTGGCGCTGTTCATCGTCGCGCTATCCTGGCGCGGTGGCATTGCCCCGCTGCGTCTGATTCTGGTGGGCGTGGGGCTGACGGCCATGCTCGGCGCGGTCGCCGATCTGCTGATCACCTACGGCAATATCGATCGGGTCGAATCGGCGCTGATGTGGCTTGGCGGCAGCCTGCATCGCAGTGATTGGCCACAGGTACAGAGCCTGCTGATCTGGCTGTTGGTGGCGGGCCTGCCGCTGTTGTTCTGTCATCGCCAGCTCAATCTCCTGCAGCTGGGCGAGGGCGTGGCACTCAGCCGAGGCCTGAATGCACCGGTGATCATGCTGTTGCTGTTGCTGTGCAGCGTCACCTTGACCGCGGCAACGGTGGCCAATATCGGCGTGATGACCTTCGTTGGTCTGGTCGCGCCGCATCTGGCGCGGCAGTTGTGCGGTGACCGGCATGGTGCGTTGTTGCCGCTGTCGGCATTGTTCGGCGCCGTGCTGGTTCTGCTCGGTGACACCCTGGGGCGCGCCTTGCTGCCGCCGTTGCAATTGCCGGCCGGTCTGGTGGTGGCGATTATCGGTGCGCCTTATCTGTTGGTTTTGCTGGCGCGGCAACGCAATCGTTGACGCGTCGTCATTGAAGGACATGACGAAGATGATGGTGAAGTTCAAAGCCCTTTCCCTGATGGCCTGGGTACTGCTCGGCCTGAGTTCGATGCAGGCTGTGGCCGCCGACACCCGTGTGTTCGAGAACCGTTTCGGGCGTGTCGAAGTGCCGGTCGCTCCACGCTGCGTGGTATCCCTGCATGACCTCAGCCTGACCACCCAGCTGCTCGAACTGGGCATAACCCCGTGCGGGTCCACCGGGCGCAAGAAGCTGTTTTCCGATGCCTTGTTCCGGGGTGCGCAGCAACGCTTCGATGTCTCCGGTATCAGTTATGTCGGTTCGCACCAGGCGCCCGACCTCGAGGCCATCGCGGCGCTCAAGCCTGACCTGATCGTCGGGCTGTCCTATCACCAGGACCTGAAGGAGCGCCTCAGCAGCATTGCGCCGGTGGTGCTGCTGCCGGCACGCGAGGCCGACATCAAGACCTACGCCAAGGAACTGGCCGAACTGGTGGGCAAGCAGCAGCGCTACCAGGAAATGCTCAAGGAGTACCAATGGATAGTCGACGAATTCGCCAAGCGGGTGAAGGAGCCGGGGCGCATCACGGTCACCACCCTGGAGGTCTATACGGACGGTTTTCAGCTTATCGGCCGGTCCGGCATGGATGACGTGATCGCGGACTTCGGCCTCGGGCGCGTGGCGGCCTACAAGGACGCGCGGCAGAACGTGCCGTACAGCCTGGAACGCATTGGCGACTTCGACAGCGACTTCATCATCGACACCTATGAGGAAATGCTCGGCTCCGAGGCCAGCACCGAAGCCTTTCGTCGTTCGCCGCAATGGCAAAACCTGTTCGCGGTGAAGAACCATCAGTTCCTGTATTTCAACCGCAGTCGCTTTGCCGACACCATGCAGGGCCTGATCGGCTCGGCCTACCTGCTGCTGTCGCATATCGGCGAGCGTGATTACAACCTGCAGGAAAAATGAGGCGTGACCGACCCTTGCGCGCAGGCTCGATAATGGCCAATTAATGGCTCAAGGCCAGTTGATTCGCGGCCTGCGCTGCTGCAACAAGCACGTAGCGGCTTATGCTTAAATAATATTAATTCTTGTTTGATAGTGAGTGCGTTTTGCGATAATTTGGTGCGCCTTATCAGTAGCGCCAAGGAATCCAGATGCTTACCGATTCGCTCAGCCGTGCAGATCAGTCACCGGTTCAAGCGGGTGTCGAGGGGCCGCTGCCCTTCGTGTTGCGTGCTCCTGTGCCAGGCGACTCCTGGCGCGATCATGTAGAGCTGATCAGGCGCGCCGTCGACAGCGACCTGCAGACCACCGGTGGCATCCTGTTTCGCGATTTCGCCTTCCGTGACGCCAACGACTTCGAGGATTTCGCCCGCAGCTTCGGTCATGAGCTGCTGACCTACGACTACGCCTCCACGCCGCGCACCAAGCTCAACAGTCGCGTCTACACCTCCACCGAATACCCCGCTCACCAGGTCATTCCGCTGCACAACGAGCAGTCCTACTCGTTGAATTGGCCGATGAAGATCTGGTTTCACTGCATCCAGGCTGCGCAGGTCGGCGGCGAAACGCCCATCGCCGACAGTCGCCTGGTCTATCAGCGCATCGACCCCGCCATCCGCCAGCGTTTCGCCGACAAGCGCCTGATGTACGTGCGCAACTACGGCAATGGCCTGGATCTCACCTGGCAACAGGCCTTCAGCACCGAAGATCGCAGCGAGGTCGAGCGCTTCTGTCGGCTCAGCCAGATCGACTTCGAGTGGAAGGATGACGGCGAGCTGCGCACGCGCCAGGTCTGTCAGGCCGTCGCCCAGCACCCGGTCACCGGGGAGTGGGTCTGGTTCAACCAGGCGCACCTGTTCCACATCTCCAACCTGCCGGCGGCACTGCGCGAAACGCTGGTGTCCATCGTCGGCGAGGAGGGCGTGCCGCGTAACGTCTTCTACGGCGATGGCTCGCCCATCGAGCTGGAGGCGCTGGAGCATGTGCGCGACGTATTGCAACGCACCCAGATCAGCTTCCCCTGGCAGGCGGGCGATGCGCTGATGCTCGACAACATGCTGGTCGCCCATGGGCGCTCCACCTTCCAGGGGCCGCGCAAGGTGGTGGTGGCCATGGCCGAGCCCGCTTCGGCCGTCTGACGCCGAATGACCCTCGCAGCCACCGCCAGGGTGGCTGACCTCGAATCCGCACGATGAAGGACGACACATGCTCGATCGCCTGATGCATGACTGCTGGCTGCGCGGTATCCGCCTGTCCGCCAGCGAAGGCCGCCTGATGATTTCCGCTGCCTTGCCGGAGGCCTTGAGCGCCGAGCTGGAGCAGGAACTGCAGGCGCGCACTGCCGAGGTTCTGCCCTGGTTGCAGCGCCACCCGGACTACTTCCAGGCACGCCCGCTCAACGATAACGAGCAGGCGCTGTGGTTCCTGCAGCGTATGGAGCCGAACAGTTGCGCCTACAACATCGCTCTGGCCGGGCGGGTCAGGCCGCAGTACCTCTGGGCCGATCTGCCGCAGCGTCTGGAGCGGGCCTGGCAGACGGTACAGCAGCGTTATCCGCACCTGTGCAGTGCCTATGTCGAGCGTGATGGCGAGTTGCTGCAGTGGGACAGCCGCCCGCAGCCCAGCTCGCTGCAATGCGAAGCCTGGCAGGGTGCGGATGCGGCCAGCGTGCAGCGCCGCGTGATCGAACTGGCCGACAAGCCCTTCGACCTCGCTGCCGGTGAGGTCAGCCGGCTGGTGCTGTTGAGCAACCAGCTGGGCGAGCGTGTCGAGCACACGGTGCTGCTGGGCATCCACCATATTGCCTCCGACCTGACCACCTTCGATGTGCTGTTCGCCGAGCTGTTCGCCCTGGTCGATGGCGAAGCGCTTGCCGAGGTCGATCCCGAGGCCTACCGCAACTGGTGCAGTGCCCTTCATATCCGCAGTGAGGCGATCGAGGCCGAGGAACTGGCCTGGTGGCAGGCGCAGCTGGCCGATGCACCGACGCTGGAACTGCCCACCGATTTCGCCCATGGCAGCACCCAGGGCTTCGAGGGCGGAGAGCTGTCGTTCCATTTTGGCGCGGACGACAGCGAGCGCCTGCGTGCGGTCGCCAAGCGTCTGGGCGTGACGCCCTACGTTTACTGGTTCTCGCTGTTCCAGCAATTTCTCGGCGTGCTGTCCGGGCAGGACGATTTCGTGCTCGGCACCCCGAGTGGCTGGCGCCTGAAGCGCGAGCAGGCCGAGCTGCCGGGCTATCTGGTCAACCCCTTGGCGGTGCGCTGCCGGGTGCGCCGTGAGCTTTCCAGTGCCGAATGGGTCAAGGAGGTCGCGGCCAACGTCAGGCAGACCTTGCGCCACCGTCACTATCCCTTCGCACGCCTGGCCAAGCACCTGGATCTGCCGCGGCAGATGGGCCGGGCGCCGGTGTTCCAGCATATGTTCACCCTGAACAAGGAGCGTGACGTACCCTTCGAGCGCTACATCGAGCGCATGATCGGCGAGCAGCGTGGCGCGGCCCACGAGCTGAACCTGGTGATCATCGATGACCTGCCCGAGTTCATCGGGCGCTGGCGCTACAGCAAGGCGTTGTATCGACGCGAGAGCGTCGAGCGCTTCCAGGCCCAGTTCCTGGCCCTGGTCATGGCGGCCATGGAGCAGCCGGACGTGCCGTTCGCCGAGCTGGACTGGCTGGCTGCCGAACACCGTTCGCAGTTGTCTGGCGAGGTTCTGCCGGTGCCGGAGGAAAGTGCGTGGCAGGCCTTCGCCAGACACTGCTCGGTAAAGCCACAGGCCATCGCCCTGGAGGATTGGCAGGGGCAGCTGAGTTATGCCGAGCTGGCCAGCGCCGTGGTCGCCCGTGGCGAGCGCCTGCAAGGTTCGCTGGGCACGCTGGGCGATCGGATTGCCCTGTGCCTGCCGCGCAGCCGCGAACTGGTGATGCATATGCTCGCCGCCTGGCAGTGCGGCGCCACCTATCTGGCCCTCGACCCGCAATGGCCCGAGTCGCGCCTGCAGGATATCTGCCTGGATGCCGCGCCCAGGGTCTGCGTGGGTGAGGGCGCTCGGCCAGACTGGTTGCCAGAGCAGGTGCAGTGGCTGGCCGTGCCGGTCGAGGCACTGCTCAGCGATGCGCCACTGCGCACCGGCGTGCCAGCGGACCTGCCGGCCTACGTGGTCTACACCTCGGGTTCCAGCGGACGGCCCAAGGGCGTGGAGGTGACCCAGGGCAACCTCATTCACTACGTCAGCGCCTGCCTGGAACGCCTGCAACTGAGCAGCGAAGCCAGCCTGACGAGCCTGGCCAGTTGTGCCACGGATCTGGGCCACACCGCCTTGTTCGGCGCGCTGCTCAGCGGCCGGCGCTTGCGCCTGCTGGACGAGGCGTTGGCCTTCGATGCCGAGGAGCTGGCCACGCAGCTCTGGCAGCAGCCCGTGGACATGCTGAAGATCGTGCCCTCGCACCTCAACGCCCTGCTGGTGGCCAGCGAGCCGCAGCGCCTGTTGCCGCGCCAGTGCCTGGTACTCGGCGGTGAAGCCCTGGGCGGCGACCTGCTGGCACGGGTGCGCGCCTTGAGCCCGCAGCTGCGTATCGTCAACCACTACGGGCCCAGTGAAACCACGGTGGGCGTGTTGACCCACGAGGTCGAAGGCGACGGCGACGCACCGCTCGGTCGCCCCCTGGGCAACGTGCGCATCAGCGTGCGTGGGCCGGATGGCGCCGTATTGCCGGCTGGCGTCAGCGGGGAGCTGTATATCGAGGGCGCCACCGTGGCGCATGGTTACCTGAGTGCCAGCGAGGTCGATCGGGCGCGCTTCGGTAAGCAGGGTTACCGCACGGGCGACCGGGTGCGCCTCGATCATCTGGGGCGGGTGCTGTTCCTCGGGCGCCTGGACGAGCAGGTGAAGATTCGCGGCTACCGCGTCGAGCCTTCGGAAGTGGCGGCGCAATTGCGCGCGCTGCCGCAGGTCGAGGATGTACGCGTGCTCAACGCGCCAACGCCGCTGACCGGTAACCGCCTGGTGGCCTTCCTGGTCGCTGCCGATGGCGACCTGGCGGGTATCCAGGCCGCGTTGCAGGCACGCCTGCCGGACTACATGCAACCGGCGCAGTGGCACTGCCTGGAGGCCATGCCGTTGCTGGCCAATGGCAAGGTCGATCGTCAGGCATTGTTGAACCTGGCCGAGCAAGCGCCACGCAGCGTCGAGGCGCATGCCGAGCAACCGCTGAATGCCGTGGAAAGCACCCTGCTGGATATCTGGCGCGAGTTGCTGGGCAACCCGGATATCGGCCCCGACGACAACTTCTTCGCCCAGGGCGGCGACTCGATTCTCGGCCTACAGATCATCGCCCGTGCGCGCCAGCAGCAGATCACCCTCACCCCCAAGCAACTGTTCGCCGAGCCCAGCGTGCGAGCCTTGGCGCGGGTGGCGCAGACGCCGCAGCGGGCCAGGCTCGAGCGCCTGCTGGCGATTGCCCGGGAGATTCTGGAAAAGCCCGATCTGCACGCTGACGACAACTTCTTCGCGGTTGGCGGCGACTCGATCCTCAGCCTGCAGATCATCGCCCGTGCCAAGCAGCAGGGCCTGCAGCTCAAGCCCAAGCAGATCTTCGAGTTCCCTTCGGTCAGCGGCTGGGCCGAGCAGGCCGTGGACCTCGCCAGTGTGGCCGAGCCGGCCAAGGCCGATAGCGCCGAGCCGAGCGCCGCTTTCCCTCTGACGCCGATCCAGGCCTGGTTCTTCGATCAGCAGCAGAACACCCCGCAGTACTGGAACCAGTCCCTGTTGCTGGCCGTTCAGCAGCCGCTGGAGCCGGCGCGCCTGGCCCAGGCGCTGGCGACCTTGCTGCAGCGTCACAGCAGCCTGCGCCTGGTCTTCGAGCAGGGCGGGCAGGGCTGGCAGCAACGCTATCAGCCGCTATCGGCGGACATGGCCGGCAAGCTGCTGCAGGTGGTCGAACAACCGCTGGACGACGCGCTGCTGGAGCAGTGGCAACAAGGCTGGCAACTGGATCGCGCGCCATTGATCCGCTGGGTGTATTTCACCGGCAGCGGGCATCTGCTGTGCACGGCGCATCACCTGCTGGTCGATGCGGTGTCCTGGCAGGTGCTGCTCGAAGAGCTGGAAAGCCTGTACCTCGACCCGCAAGCCGCGCTGCCGGCGGTTTCCACGAGCTTCCATGGCTGGAGCGGGGCCTTGCAGCGGCATCGCCGGGCCGCCGAGGTATTGGCCCAGCGCGACTACTGGCAGGCGCAGTTGGCCGAGGAGGGCGAGGTCGCCCGCGACGTCAGCCTGTATGGCGAAAGCCGCACGCTGGA
>Ga0182006_1002371_pt1 | contig 10324 bp, 7 predicted proteins | sample Sormic07211104_1_FD_123022 | JGI IMG/M metagenome (GOLD analysis project Ga0182006, IMG submission 123022) | Rhizosphere microbial communities from Sorghum bicolor, Mead, Nebraska, USA - 072115-104_1 MetaG | ecosystem: Host-associated > Plants > Roots > Rhizosphere | place: USA: Nebraska...
CTGTTCTTTGTAATCTCCCTCAAACAATTCGTCTGAAAGGAAATTAATTACGGATGGCACTACATCACGATGTGTTGGTTTTTGATTTTCTTTTGACATACGGAAAATATTAAACGCACGAAACCCTCATCTTCGGTTGTGTCAAAACATTTCTAGGAATGCGTTAGGGCTATCACTAGCACCTTCAACGTGAATGAGGGATTCGCTTATTATTAACTTATATTAAGTTTTCAGGATATAATCCTAGATTTATTTTGACATGACAAATATAAGTTTTTATTTCAAAAAGAAAGAAAAAGACTACTATTTATTAATAGAGATCATAATTTTGGATTTAAAGTTCCTCATCTATTTTAAAGTTAATTGCTTTTGAATATGCATTCAAATCTATAGCTGCAACAGTACCAATTGTTTGTTGCAGATACCTCATTAATTGCAAGAAAAATGTTACTAAAGATTTATCAGAAGAGCTAAACGTTGTTGAATCATAATCTCTATTTTCGTAATAACTTACTATCCTTTCGTTAAAGTCGTTGATTTTAATATCTTCATCATTTGAATAATCAATATAAAAACAACCATTCTCAACTGAACAACCTAAGTCGATAGTTTTTAATCCTTTCAATGCTTGTAAATGCTTTTCGATAGTTCCCTCTTGTATGGAGCTAACGCTGGTCAATATTCCTCCTAATATTTTAGTTAAACTTCTAGGTTCAAATGTTCTACCTCTATCAATAATATTTGTTGATGTCCTATAAAGTTTTCTCACGCTTTCTATTTTATCTCCCGCATATTCAATGTAACCTTTATTTAGCTCAGGCTTTACCTCAAAAACTGCATAAACTCCTTCAGCTGGTATATAATGTATTCCATTTTGAGTAAAAACAAAGGGAGTATAATGTTGGTCATAAATGACAAGATCAATTTGATCACTTAAATTTCCATTACAATCAATTATTATTGCTTTATCAACACAATAACGATTTGGAAGATACTTTTTCAACCATTCTATCCATGTATTTTCTAAAGAATCTCCTTTAGAAACAGAATGATTAATAAAATCTCTATTTGTATTTAATTGCGCTATCATTTGATTTTGTAAACTATTAAAAAGTTCACTTATATTTATTTTGTTACTCATATTTTAATAATTTGTTATTATAAAAAACATTAAAAGTATAGTCTTTGATTCCCTTTTTATCAAATCCAATTATTAACAAAATAGGGTTTTCAATATTTGATTTCTTATTTTCAGCGATTTTCTTTAATGCATTAAAGTCTGTTAAACTATAATTAGAATTAGAATTAGGATGTGTGTGCCACTCACCTAAATAATGAATTTTTTCTTCATTAAACATTCTAATAAATGTTTCTTTTAGCTCTTGATCAACATTGTGCTTAAAAGAAGTTGGGGAATTTTCAAAATTATTCGCACGAATTTGTTTAACAATTACCGCCTTACTCCTGTCTTTGGTATAATACCCCATCAAATATCCTCCAATTTCATTCGGATAAAACTCTAATGCTATTTTTTCAAATTCTTTAATAATTTCATCTTCAAATTCAATTTGTAAACCTATTATCCTATTGTTTAATACCAATTTTAATCTTTTAAGTTAATTTTATAATTACTTTCCTTCTCAACTTGCAATACAAATGTTTTCAACACTTTACCTTTATTTAATTTTAAATCAATATTACTTAATGCTAAATTAACTAAAGTGTTTATATTATGAAAAGATGCTTTGAATGTAGGATTCCAGCACCCTTGCGGATTAAACATGTCTATTAAGTCTTGATTAATTTCTTTAAAAATTTCTGAATTTCTATTATATATATTATCATTTTCAATTATACATACTAAATCATTAGCATGATTTGATATCGACATACCTATAATAATTCTATTTCTTATTTCTAATTGATCCAGAATAATATTAACATCATTACTAGCAGTACAATTAAAAATAAAGTCATATTTATTGAAGTAATCAATATAATATTTTTTTAAATCTGGCAGAGTTTGAAGCGGTAATAATGGAAAATTATAAGTTTCTACATTGACAAAAGGAGAAATTGCAATTAATGAAAATTTTAATTCATCTACCTTTTGCCTCTCTCCATGCATAAAATTATATTTCCCTCTACATATATTTCCAACTTCCTTTACGTCATAATCTAAAATATCAACATATTTACATCCCCCTCTAACCAAAGATTCAGATAAATTACTACCAACAGCTCCTACTCCTAATATTAATATTTTTTTTTCTGTTAAGCCTTTATCTAATTTTCCTCTTCCAAAAAATAACTCATAAGAACTGTCCACTGTCTTACACCAAATTATAGGATCTTCTGAAATCTCATTCTTAAAAATTGGAAGATTATAAAAATCAATCTTTAAAGTTTCGAAATGTACTTTATCTTTATCAATCGGATAGCCATATAATAATATCAAGTACTTGTTATCTAATAAATGCTTTCTTTCTAGATGTCGTTTAGAATCATTTAGAAACTTTAAAAAATCATTTGAAAAAACAGTTCCAAAATCAGACCATTTTTCATAGGCGAAATTGCGATAATAGACTGGAGATTTTTCTGCAATGTAATACAATCCTTTATTTGCTCCTTGGAACCCACTATAATACTTACTCCATCCAAAAATAATATTATGATTTCCTGCTTGGCTCTTTAATCCTTGAATCAAAAATGTATTTTTATCATTAAATTTATTATGTTTACTAAAAAACATAAAACCAAAATCATTTTTAGTAAGTGAATTATCAGGGTTAGAGAACAAAAAAATTTGATTTTCATCCTGATTTTTATAAAAAAGATATTCAAAGTGTCCATCGTTTAATTCCTTAATATAATATTTATCTACCCACTCAAATAAAGCTTTAATATCAAATTCTAACTTATACTCCAAATTGGGATGTGTAGGATTATGGAAACAGACTGATCCATCAAAATTTATATGGGAATATTTTTTTAAATCTTCATTTACAAACCTTATTGATTCCGTACCTCCTTCTTTCACAGGATAATTGTTTGAGATTGTAACTTCAAAAATAATATTTGGTTTCAATACACATGAAACCTCAATTTTTCCCACTACATAACTATCGATGATCTCAAAATTTTTAATTATTTTGAGATCATTGAATTGCTGAAAAACATTTATTATTGAGTTTAATTTCTCTTCCATTTATAGTCCAAATTGGTTGCTTGGTGGAATTATAGCTTTCGATGAATCATTAATTCTGTAACCGCTTTTAGATTCAGATGATTCCTCTACAATCTTATATTTTTCGTTTTCTTTAAAATGATTTTTTAAATTTTCATCATTTAACTCTACCTGTTCCAATAAGAATTTAAAATCATTTTTAAGCAAAGTTTTTTTATAACTATCTATTGTTTTTGCAATATCATTACTTGAATTACCAGGATCTTTTAATGAAAAATTATCTCCTTCAATTTCATCAATAATATATTCCAAAACCACCTTTAATTTTGACCATAAATTACCAGAAACAATTTTATTCTCAAATGCCTTTATCACAATTAATTCAATGAAAAAAGATTTATAATCCTTATAATTTTGATACTTCCATATTTTAAGAAGTCTTATTATTTGTCTCGCATCACTCTTTCCTTTTATATTATCTATCTGAGCATGAATATTAGTTTGAGTATAATTTGAACCATAAACATTTATATTTATATTAAGGTAGTTATCATTTGGATAATCACCTTGTTTCAATTCTCTTCCTGGTACTACATCAATTTGCACAATGTCATTATCTTCATCTGCAAAGAATTCAACCCCAATTGAAACTTTTTGTTTTCTTACATAAGCTATCTCTTTATATTCACTTTGTAAAAAATCAAAAAAATCATCAAACATCCCTGTAATTGTTGAAAAAGAATTTCTTTTACAAGGAGCAACAATGTCTAAATCAAATTTTGCATTTACAGCAGTATGTTTAGCATAAGATCCTGAATTAAAAGGGCTATAAATGTCATCACCAAATTTTTCTTCTAACTTTTCTTTAATCTCTTTTCTTCTTTCTTTAAACTTATCGAATAATGAATCGATATGTTTCATTTTATGTGTTTCTAGCACATTAAGTAAATAATCAGATTTGTCAAATCCCATAATTTTATATATTTAATTTAACTCATTTTAAAATGGTAATGAGCTTTAAACCACATCTTTTTTTTATTTTCTACAATTTATTCAAATCTATTTATAATAAATTTCTTGGTAATATTTTATTCTACAACTAACTTGTAAATCGGTTAAAATGCACTTTTTTTACATTTTATTCAGTTAAATCCCAAAAAAGCTTTTAGAATTCCGAGTCGTTTCCTCCGCTACTTTAGCTAAAGTAATTCCTTTAAACTGTGCAATTGTTCCGGCAACATACGGCAGAAAAGCAGGTTCGCAACGGCGTTCGTGGTATTTCTTCAAGAGGCTGTTCGGGACATTTTTAGGAAGCATAAACGGCGCATCGGTTTCAATCATCATTCGGTCGATGGGTACGTACTGAATGACTTCTTTTAAATGGCTGAAACGTTTAACATCAGAAATCGCTCCCGTAAAACCGAGATAAAATCCGTTATCGAGATAGGTTTTGGCTTCCTGCAAAGTTCCCGTAAAACAATGTACAACGGCTTTGGGCAGTTTCGGCAGATAGTCTTTTGTTATATTCATAAATGAACTAAAAGCGTTTCTTTCGTGCAAAAACAAAGGTTTCTGTACTTCAATCGCCAATTCTAATTGAGCTTTATAACATTCTTCCTGTTTGTTTCGGGGCGAAAAGTCACGATCAAAATCGAGTCCGCATTCGCCAACCGAAACTACCTGTTTCAGTTCTAATAATTTCATGAGTTTCGAAATACTCTGCGCATCAAAACTCTTCGCATCATGCGGATGTATTCCTGCCGTTGCATACAGCACGCCCGGATACTGCCTCGCAATCTTCGCAGATTCTTCGCTATTTCGTACGCTGGTACCCGTGAGTATCATTTGCGATACATCGGCGTCGAGTGCGTCTTGTACGACATCGTCTATGTCGTTTTGGAATTGCTTGTTGGTTAGGTTGATTCCTATATCTATATAATTCATTTTTTTTTGTTTTTTGCCACTAAGGCACTAAGACACAAAGTTTTTTTATTCTTTGTGTTGGTTATTATTGTTTTAAGTTGCTAAGGTTCTGAGATACTAAGATGCTAAGTTTTTCTTTTTAATCTCGCAAAGTCGCAGAGTCGCAAAGTTTTTTGTTTCACGCTCCCGATAGCTATCGGGATTGCAGATTCTAGCTGATTTAAATTGATTTTTATAAATAATCTGCGAGCATCTGCTCAAATCTTTTTGAATCTGCGTGAAAAAATCTTTAACCATAAAGTTTGTCATTTCGACGAAGGAGACCCGAGCGATAGCGAACAGGCGAAGCAAATCTTCGCGAGAAACTCTACAAAGATTGGACTCATGTTGTGGAGCTACTTGTGGAGATTTCTCCTCCGTCGAAATGACATAAAATGAGAATAATCGCTGTGATGATAAACCTTAGAACCTTAGTATCTTAGAACCTCAGCATCTCAAAAGAAACTAATCTTCTTTGCTCCCGTCATCTGCCATTCGAACCAATTTCGGGGTAAACTTCGCTACAACATCCACTAAATCCTGTTGCGCTTCCATCACCTGATTGAAATCTTTATACGCCATTGGGGCTTCGTCTAGACCTGCTCCGATAAGCGTAACACCATGATCTTTCAGGATGGATTTCATTTCGGATTGTGTGATGTTTTTGATGGCTTGGGTTCTGCTCATTTGTCTTCCTGCTCCATGCGAAGCCGAATTAATGGCGTTCTCTTCGCCTTTTCCTCTCACCAAAAATCCCGGCGCGGTCATACTTCCCGGAATGATTCCCATAACGCCTTTTCCGGCTGGAGTTGCTCCTTTTCTATGTACGATCACTTCTTCGCCGTTCCAGATTTCTTTCCAGGCAAAATTATGGTGGTTTTCGACTTTAGCTAAAATTGTCGCACCTAGAGCGCGTTCCATTTTGTTATGGATAATCTCGTGACAAGCCGAAGCGTAATCGCCAGCCAAATTCATCGCAAGCCAGTATTCTTGACCTAATTGTGAATTCATATCCAAATACGCTAAGTTTTTGGCAACTTCTGGAAGTTTACATTCGTCTTTGGCAATTTTAGTATAATGTCCCGCAATGGTGGCTCCCATTCCGCGTGAACCGGAATGCGTTAACAAAGCAACGTATTTTCCTTTTGGGATATTCAAAACCGCATCGTCTTTGGCAAATTCCATGATTCCGAATTCCACAAAGTGATTTCCACCACCCGAAGATCCTAATTGCGACCAAGCTTTATCCTTCAAATTCTTCACAAACGGATTCATATTAAATGTATCATTCTCCAAAACCGCATGATCTGATTTGTACTGACCGTGAAATCCGTGACCTGCTCCAAAAATAGAATTGGCAATTAATTCTCTTTTGAATTTAGCTTCATTTTCAAAGTAAAAATCTTCTGGAATATCATAAACCGACAACGCCATTCTACACCCAATATCAACCCCAACACCATAGGGAATAATAGCATTTTTTGTGGCCAAAACTCCGCCAATCGGTAATCCGTAACCTTGGTGCGCATCTGACATTAAAGCTCCTGCAACCGTAACAGGCAGTTTCATGGCAACTTCCATTTGTTTTCTGGCTCCGTCTTCGATATGATCTAATCCGTAAGCCGAATACGCATTCGGATTTTGATTTAAAGCAATAAAATCTTCTGGTTTTTCATTCGATTTTTCGATCAAAGCAACAGCCAATTTGCTGAAGATTTTATCGTCTATATATTTCTCCGGAATTTCTAAGACGTTTTTGAAATTGGTAATCATTTCGTCTCTAGTGAACCCGTTTCTTTTACTGTTTATTTTTAAGGCAATTCCAATTATTTTTCCTTCTGGGAATCCTAATTCTAATATATCTGTACCGTTTATTTGTGTTTTCATTTTTCTTTCTATTTTGATAGTACAAAGGTTAAATGCTACTGCGCAGTTATTTTGCGTAGACACATTTAATTCTAAGTTTTTTTTGCTCTACGAAGAGATAGTTCTCGCAAAGTCGCAGAGTCGCAAAGGTTTTTTTGCCACAGATTAAAGGATTAAAATGATTTTTTTCTCATTTTTTGTCATCCTGAGGAACGAAGGATCACATCCAATATTCCTCAAAGAGAATCGCCAATCTTTGTCGAGTTTCTTGTGTGATCCCTCGTTCCTCAGGATGACAAACAGTACGTTTAATAAAAAACTTAAAAAAACTCTGCGTCTCTGCGCCTTTGCGAGATTAAATTTACCAATGCGGAAACACACAGCAGTGCGCCTCTACAACCTTTATTACTTTGTCACTTTGTCACTTTGCAACTTAATCAACCAATAACTGCGTCACAACCGCTGGGTTCATCGCCCATTGCGCTGTATAGACTTCATCGGCAATTTCATTTTCAGTAATTGTTAAACCTTGAGCTTCCGCTTTAAGCTGTAACAAACTACCAATATTCAATTTGCTGTTTAGTTTTGATAACAACGCCTGAACGCCTTTAAAATCTAAACCACCTACAACTTGACCTCCGAAAGTCATCTCTAACCAAACGATTTCTCTTTTGGCTACATCCAACACTCCAAAAACCAAACCTTTGGCAACATTCTGCGTCACACGAACCTGATGATCTACACACGACGGATCGTATGCTACACCCGTTTTCTCCGAAATTTTCATCGGATATTTGCTGTTCATCCAACCTACAACCAAATTTGGCGTAATACTTCCGTTGCTGTACGCGTTGCAAGTAAAAGTTACAAATTTTGCTTTGGCTTTCGCCAATTCGTCAATGTTCACGTTGATATATTCGGCAGTTCCAATTTTATTCGGAATGCTTCGAATATCTCCACTATGCTGACAACCTGTTGTGGTCAATCGGCTGAAAGAACAAATATCGGCTTTATCCTCATAAGCGATATGACAGCTCAAATCCATATCTAAATGTTGCGCTGGCAAATCTTTACCCCATTGCATAAACAATCGCACTTCGTTACCTTCAACCGGGAAACGTGTTCCCATTAAAGCAACTGGCAAATCCTGAACTGTCTCGCTTCGGTCTCCTATAGAAACCGGAATGTTAAACAATTGCGGATCGATATAGATTGTTTTATTCGTGTTTGCCATTTTCGCAAATCGTTTTTTCATGGCCAAAAGACACAATTCTTCGATTTGATTTTTCATCGCTTCCAACTGAAAATCTTCGTACAACTTCAATAAAGCATTTGCTTCAATTCGTTTGTTTGTTCCGCCCAAAGGTTTCACACTTCTCTGCATGTTTTTATCAAAATAATTTTGAGCATACATGTTCAACGTAAACACCAATCGAGCCGGAACTTTATCAATGATTTCTTCAAAATGAGCAATAGTTTCCTCTGCTCCAAACCATAGCATGTTCGAAAATAACGAACGAGCAAACAATCCTGGACGCTGTTTTAATAAGGCAAAAGTCTTATCGGCATCAAATTTCAATCTTGACGAATCTACTTTGCTTTGCCAAACATCATACACTTGGTTGTAGAATACATCCATTAAAAAGTTTAATTTCTCAAACCCTTTTCTTTTGCTGTATTCTGCCAAACGCAGTGCTCGGATAAAACGAACCCACATTCCTCTTTTTGGATGCATGGTTTCGCACATAGCTTCAACATCCATGTTCATATTGTTCAACCAAGATGCGACCATTAAACATTCTTTTCGAGAATATTTTAGTTTCAAATCTTTTTGAGATGCAATTCTGGCTTGAACGCTTGTATCTAAAGCATTATGGAAATGTTGTGCATTTTTTGCTGTTCTTTTGATAATCGTTTTTGGCTCAATAATCTGAAGCATTCCTGTGTTTTTATACCACAAGTATCGTAAGATATCTGTAGGCGTTTTTAAAAACTGAGACGCTTCGGCTTCTTTACCATTTTCGATCAAAAGATCAATCACCAGCATTAAAGTTTCCTTCATTGCTACTTCTGTTTTTGGCAAAGGCAAATATTGCATCGCCATTTTTAAACTATCTACTTGAGTAGCGTCTAAAGCGGTTTTAGATTGCAATAACGATATATAGAAATCATTTAAATCTTTTTCTGTCCATAATTCCAACATTTTCAATTTGCTTCCTTGTCCGATATTTTCCAGTTTTCCAAATTCAAACGGAGTTCCGCAGAACGGACAACCATTGTATCTTTCTAATGGAAAAGTATTATCTGGGATAATATGACCGCATTGTAAAGCTGTTCCGTTTTTAGTTTTAAAAACGTTTCCAAAATATGTGATAATATGATCTATAACAGATTCATTAGTTGGAACATTCCATTCTTTCACCAATGGCGTCCAGTTTTTATCTGTTCCTAAAATTGCTCTCAAAACTTCTAAAACCTCGATTTTATAATTCGGGCTCACATTGTTTAAAGCATGAAGCAATGATTCAGAAAATGTAAATCCAAGTTTTGAAACATTGGCTAACAAAACTGAAGTTGTTCCTGATAAATTTTTAATATCATTTGCAATCATTTCTGATGGAATGAAAATTGCGTTTTGGCGTAAACTGATTTTTAATAATTCTTTTGTTTTCATTTTTTTTAATTTTTAAAATTTAGATAATTGTGCTTCTGAGTTCTACCTAAAAGATTTTTGAAGTAAGAAACACTTGACCTGAAATTCGAGTGTAATTAATTAGCTGGCAAATTTTAAGTCTGTGGGTTTCCCCGAGAAGTAAGCTAATTTTGACCCTCGTTTTTTTTATTAATGATGATTTTAAAACTTAATAACCAGCAACTTCCTTTCGGAAGTTAGGAGTCGAACCTAAGAAGTAAGCTTTAATTGACCATTAATTGTGAAGCAGGTGGGATTCGAACCCACGACCCGGACATTAAAAGTGTACGAAGTAAGTTTTGATTGACCTTTAAGGATAATTTCAAAACTACCTGCTCTAACCGCTGAGCTACTGCCTCATAATAATTAAATAAAAAGGTAATGGTTTAAGTGTGTACATTGGAAAGTGTTTTCGAAGTAACTCAAACTTGACCTATTTTATTCTTTTTTCTATTTCTATGAACGTTTGTTTTTATTTTCTGAACAAAGATTTTAAAACTAGTGCGCAGTTATTTTGCGTAGTAAAAATTTTGTTTCATTTTTTAGAAATACTATTTGTTTTATTTCTTGAGCAAAGATTTCAAAACTACTACGCAATTATTTTGCGCAGTAAAAAA
>Ga0182006_1002374_pt1 | contig 10313 bp, 12 predicted proteins | sample Sormic07211104_1_FD_123022 | JGI IMG/M metagenome (GOLD analysis project Ga0182006, IMG submission 123022) | Rhizosphere microbial communities from Sorghum bicolor, Mead, Nebraska, USA - 072115-104_1 MetaG | ecosystem: Host-associated > Plants > Roots > Rhizosphere | place: USA: Nebraska...
CCGAGCCAGACCTGAACCTGCTGATCGCGCTCGACGCGCTGCTTGCCGAAGGGAGCGTGGCGAAGGCCTCGCGACGCCTGGGACTGAGCGACTCGGCCATGAGCCGGACCCTTGCTCGCCTGCGCGCCGTCACCAACGATCCACTGCTCGTCCGGGCAGGGCGGGGCATGGTGCTGACGCCTTATGCGGAAGCGCTTCGCGGACGCACGCGGGACCTCGTCCATGAAGCCCTCACCATGCTTCGTCCCGCGGTCAGCGAAACCGACGTCACGACCTTGCATCGCACGTTCACGATCCGGGCGAACGACGGTTTCGTGGAAGCATTCGGAGCCGTGCTCATCGCCGAAGCGGCAAGGGAAGCGCCGCACGTGTCCCTGCGCTTCGCACCGAAGGCCGAGAAAACATCGACGTACCTGCGCGAAGGGCTGGCCGATCTCGAGATCGGTGTCGTTGCCGACATGGGCCCGGAAGTGCGCGTGCAGGCGCTCTTTCGCGATCGTTTCGTGGGCGTGGTCAGGAGGGGCCATCCGCTGGCCGCGAAGAAGAGCGTGATACCCGACCACTACGTAGCGTTCGGCCATGTCGTCGCATCGCGCACGGGGCGTACGGCGGGGCCCGTCGACGATGCGCTCGCGTCGCTCGGTATGGACCGGCATATCGCCGCCGTGTTGCCGAGTTTCCCGGCCGTGTTGGCCGTGGTACGAACGTCGGATCTCGTCGGTCTCGTGCCCGCCTCCTTTGTCGAGGCGATATCGCGTCTCGAAGGAAACACCGGACCTCGTGCGATCCATGCCTTCGAGCTTCCCGTGAAAACGCCCGGCATCACGGTCTCGCAGATGTGGCATCCGCGGCTGGATCGGGATGCCGCCCATCGCTGGCTCCGGAAGCTGGTGCTGGCCGCTTGCCGCGGCGAGGTGTCACCTGCGTGATGCCACGCGGTACTCCTGGTCGCCTTTCTTCATCATCTGACTTGCGGTGACTGCGGGTTCCTCGTCAGACCAGCAGGCGCTGCCAGCGCGGAGGCACGCGTCCCTCGGGGCCGGGCACCGGCTGGTCGATCGGATGGCTATGCGGCGGTGCCAGTGCCGGGCCTCCGAACATGTCGTCGTTACGGTAGTCGTAGAACCAATCCTCGCCCGGCTCGAAGCTCTGGATGATTGGGTGGCCCGTTTCCTGGGCGTGCTTGCTGGCATGCTTGTTGAGCGAGTCGTCGCAACACCCGATGTGTCCGCACTGAGCGCAGCGGCGCAGGTGGAACCACCAGCTGCCGGCCTGTTCGCACTCGACACAGCCGGTGCCGCTGGGCCGCGCCTTCGGGTCGATTCCGTCATTCTCGGTCGTCATGGGTCGTGCTCCGCGGATTTCGCGTCGATCCTACCCCGGCGGCAAGGTCTCCCGCTTGTCCGCGCATGCCGTCACGAATGTTCAGAGGAGATGGCCGGCCCTGCGCATCGCCGCGTCCTGCATGCGGTCCACCGACGTGGCCAGGGAACGGAGGGCGATCCGCAGCTCCATCGCGTTCGGGCAGCCGCAGGCCAGCAGGGATTCGATGCGCTCGGCGGCGTCGGCCACGTTCAGGTGCTCGTGCTGCAAGGCATGGCGGGCCACGTGGTTGGCGCGGAACTGGGCTTCGTCGTAATCGTGGTGCAGCAGGGCCTGGAGCAGCCCGAGGGCCTCCAGAGATATCTCCTGGGCTGCCATGACGTAACGCATCCGGCGATTAAGGCCGAATCCCGCGCCCGGCCGCAATCCGCCATCTGGCCTACTAAAGGAATACGCGAAACGTCCGAGGGAGCGCGACAGCCGCATTAACGGCTATCCTGCGCCGCATACCTATCGACGCAGGACCAGCGCATGACCCTCGCCGCCATCGTGCTCACCGTGCTGGTGCTCCTGATCCACGTGTACATCGTGGTCCTCGAGATGATCCTGTGGCGCAGCCGTGGGCCGAAGGTCTTCGGGATCACCGAGCAATTCGCCCGTGACAGCGCCGCGCTGGCCTCCAACCAGGGCCTGTACAACGGATTCCTGGTGGTGGCGCTGCTGCTCGGCCTGAGCCTGCGCGAACCCTTCGCCACGGCCTTCCTGTTCTACGGCCTGGGTTGCGTGGTGGTGGCCGGCGTGTGGGGCGGGCTGACCGCCAGCCGACGCATCCTCTACGTGCAGGCCTTGCCCGCCGCCCTCGCGCTGGCAGCGCAATGGCTCGCCCGCTGATGCGCCGAAACGTGGCGACGATCGGGGTTTGAGCGAGGGCGTTCGCGGATAATCCCGCAGGACCTATCGACGGGAGCGGGCATGCCCGACACCGATCTTCCCCTCGCGCACCCGGACATCACGCCACCGCCGCGCGAGCGCACGTTCGAACTCGGCCTCGCCCTGGCCGGGGCGGTCTCCGGAGGGGCCTACGCCGCCGGGGTGCTCGACTTCCTGTACGAGGCGCTGGACCGCTGGTATGCGGCGAAGGACGCCGGCCTGCCCGTGCCGGACCACGACGTGTTGCTGCGCGTGGTTTCCGGGGCATCGGCGGGCAGCATCAACGGCGTGATCTCGGCGGTGGCGCTGCCTTACGCTTTTCCTCATGTGCACGCCTCGGAAGGCGACGCGGCCGTGGCCAATCCCTTCTACGACGCCTGGGTGAAGCGGGTGGACATCCGCCACTTCCTCGGCACGAACGATCTCGCGGACAAGGACCTGCCGATCGCCTCGTTGCTGGATACGCATTGCCTGGACGAGATCGCCGCGAATGCGCTGCGCTTCCAGGGTGAGCCGCGCGCGCGCCGGTACATCGCGAATCCGCTGAAGTTCGTCTTCACGGTCACCAACCTGCGCGGCGTGCCCTATGCGGTGCCCTTCGCCGGCAATGGCGCGCAGGCGGGCCACGGCATGGTGGCGCATGAGGACTACCTGAGATTTTCCGTCGACACGGGGCAGGGTATCTACGACCGGGCCTGGCAATACCCCGACGATCTCTACGTGGCGCACCCCAAGCATCTTCCCGACCGGGGCTGGAACGCCTTGATGACCGCCGCGCTCGCCTCCGCGGCGTTCCCCGGCGGCTTGCGCCACCGGGAGGTGGAGCGGCGCTGGAGCGATTACCTGCAACGCAGCGTCGTGATTCCCGACGAGCACGGGATGTCGCGCGTGGTGGCCATCGAACCCAAGCGCGACGTGCTCGACCGGGGCTCCGCCACCTACCGCTTCGTGGGTGTCGATGGCGGCGCGATGGACAACGAACCGTTCGAACTGGCCAGGACCGAGCTGGCGGGCATGCTCGGGCGCAATCCGCGCAGGGGCGACCAGGTGAACCGTATCGTGCTGATGGTGGACCCGTTCCCCGAACCGGACGACCTCGGCCCCGAATACGCCGCGCCGCTCAACGTCGTCGGCGCGCTCGCCGCCCTGTTCGCATCCTGGAAGCAGCAGGCACGGTTCAAGCCCCGGGAAATCGCCCTGGCGATGGACGACGCCGTCTACAGCCGCTTCCTCATCGCGCCGACCCGTTCCTCGGCGGACGGCTCGGTGCGCTGGCTGGGCGGACGCGCGGTGGCGGCGGGAGCGCTGGGAGGATTCTCCGGATTCTTCGCCGAGGCCTATCGCCGCCACGACTTCCTGCTCGGCCGGCGCAACGCGCAACGCTTCCTCGCCGAGCATTTCCTGGTCCCCGCCAACAATCCCATCGTCGCCTCGTGGACGGCCGATCCCGCCATGGCCGGTTACCTGCGGGTGCGCGATGGCGTCCTCCATGCGCCGGTCATTCCGCTGGTCGCGGAGTGCGATCCGGCCCGGCGCGAGGACTGCCTGCCGGACTGGCCCAAGGGTGCATTCGATCCCGCGACCCTCATGCCGGCGATAGGCAAGCGCATGGACGCGCTCTATGCCGTCGCCACCGACAAGTGGAAGGACAAGCTGCTGACCTGGCTGGCTTGGCATACCTATGCCCGTCGGAAGCTGCTCGCCCTGGCCTCGCGTCGCCTGGTGGATGCCTTGCGCAAACACGACCTGTGGTGAGGAAATTTTGCCGAAATCGTGCGCTTGAATCGTGACAAAAATGCATGCCTCCACTTCCGTGAAGACGCAGGTCTCATTTCGATGAAAAATCTGTCAAGAGGTATATAGCGGCGGCGTTCATTCGGTAGTAGGTTGGGGCTGGGCAACTCCTACGCGGGTAACGTATGAGCATCACCGCCTCGCCTCGCGTCATCGTGTTCGAAGATCATTCCGGACTTGCTTCGGCGCTTACCGACCTGCTCGAAGAGCGGCTTGGCTACGACGTGGCCGCTTGCGCGGGCTGCATCGAGGAAGCGATCCGCGTCGCCCATGTCGAGCGTTGCGACGTCGCGGTGGTCGATCTCGACCTGCAAGGCGTGATGGCCTATCCGGCGCTCGACGAACTCCAGCGTCGCGGTATTCCCTATGTGCTCGCCACCGGCGCCATGCCGGTCGATATTCCCGGCCGTTACCGCGCACCCTTGGTGCACAAGCCCTATAGCGCACACCAGCTCGAACGGGCGATCCGCGAAGCGAGCGGGCTGCCCGCCTGTTGACGGTATCCTCCACGCCCTTGACTCCGATGGCGCCGACGGTTCGTAGAGGGGGGAGGAGATGTCGCGAATCAGTTTCGACGAGCCGTGGACGTTCGGCGGGCATCCGTGGCGGAGCCTGAAGGACACATCGTTCGGCGTCATCGTCGCCGACGGAATGGGCGAGATCGTCCACGTGAACGAACGTGCGGCCGAACTGCATGGATGGGTCCGCCTGGCGGTCGGCCCGGACGACTACAGCCGGATGTACAGCCTGTTCACCGAAGAGGGGAGGCCGTATCCCCCGGCCGATCTTCCCTTGACCCGTGCCGTGCGCCAGGGCGAGACCACGCGGCATGCGCGTTGGGTCGTGCGACGGCCGGACGGATCGCGGCAGACCTTGCAGGGATCGGCCTATCCGGTGTGCGACACCCGTGGGAAGCAGGTGGCCTCGGTGCTGGTCCACGATGCGATCGAACGCCCCGGCGATGCCTGAGCGCTAGTGAGCCCGCGCTTCGCTGGTGGAATCGCATGCGCCGCGCAACCAGGCGTTCACCTCGTCCAGGTCACCCACGACACCAGCGCACAGCCGTCTCAGCTCGGCGGAGGGCTGCTGCAGGTCGGGCACCATGATCGTCGGCAGGCCCGCGGCCACCGCAGAGCGCACTCCCGCCTGGGAGTCCTCCAGGGCGAGGCAGCTGCCGGTGGGTTTGTTGAGGATGCGCGCGGCTCGCAGGTACGGGTCCGGATACGGTTTGCAGCGTTCGCAATCGCCCGATGCCACGAGGGCGTCGAAGCGGTCGCGCAGGCCGAAGGCTTCGAGATGGTGGATGGCGGTGCCGTGCGAGGACGAGGTGGCGATCGCGCGTGGCATGCCGAGTTCGTCGAGGGTATCGAGCAGCGCGGTCACGCCCGGCTTCAATCGAAGGTCGGTATCGAGCATCGCATGATAACGCTCGGAGGTGCCGGTCCAGACGGTGTCCAGGTCGGTATCGTCGCCCACGTGCTCGTGCAGGAGCATGCGCGCCGCGTGCCCGTGCAATCCGACCATGCGCTGGCAAAGCGACAGCGGCATGTGGATGCCCGCCTCGGCGGCGGCGGCCAGCAAGGCGTCGCGGTACAGCGCCTCGGTATCGAAGAGGACGCCGTCGAGGTCGAACACGATCGCCTGTGGTATCGCGGGAAAACGGACCATGCCACTCCCCGAACCGCCTTGCCGGGCGGACTGCCCGGTTCGCCCCGAAAATAGCGCGGTTTGTGGCACTGCGCCATAGCCGGCGGCCAACCGGCGGTGCAAGTGTTTGCGTTCGCGCGCGGCGCAGGCCACGCTTCGGCGATGAAGAAAGATCGGCGCATGCTTGCCCGTGGTGCCGCGGGTGTCCTGGCCGCCGCCGCGTTGTTCCTCTCGGGTGCCTGGGGAGCCTTCGCGCTGGCCTTCCGTTTCCCCGGCATACGCGCGGTGCGCCTGGCGGCTGCCGCCGCATGGGCCATCGGCTGCCTCGCGCTCTGGGTCGCCTGGTTCGGTTGGCGCGCAGGGTGGGCTCTCCCCGGCCTTCTGGCCTCCTACGCCGCGTTGCTCGCCTGGTGGGCGACCATCCGGCCGCGCAACGACCGCGTCTGGGCGGACGATGTCGCCCGCCTCCTGCACGGCGAGGTCGAAGGCCCGCGCGTCGTGTTGCACAACGTGCGCGACTTCGAGTGGCGCGGCGACGATGACTACGACGTTCGCTGGGAGACCCGGGAATATGACCTGGTCCACCTCGCCGGCGTGGACGCGATCCTTTCCTACTGGTCGGGCGAGGCCATCGCTCACGCGATGCTCTCGTTCGGCTTCGACGACGGACGCCATGTGGTGTTCTCCGTGGAGATCCGGCGCAAGCGTGGCGAGGCCTTTTCCGAGATCGGCGGCTTCTTCAGGCAATTCGAATTGATCCTGATCGCCGCCGACGAACGCGATATCGTCCGAGTCCGCAGCAACGTGCGCGGCGAGGACGACTATCTCTTTCCGTTGCGGATGCCGCGCGAGGCCATGCGCTCACTGTTTCTTTCCTACGTGGACGCCGCCAACGAACTGGCTGGCACGCCGCGCTTCTACAACACGGTGACATCCAACTGCACCACCATCGTCTATCGCATGGCGAAACGCATCGACGGCGCCTTGCCGTTCGACCTGCGCCTGCTGCTGACCGGCTACCTGCCCGAATACCTGGCCGATAACGGGACGCTCGATCCGCGTTTAAGCGTGGACGAATGGCGACGGCTGGGAAGGATCACGGCGCGGGCGAGGGCGACCCGGCCGCAGGACGATTTCTCGGCGGCGATCCGCGTCGGCATACCGCCCGCTCACTCGCCGCCGTCGGGGGACTCCACGGCATAGCCGCGTGCCTTCAGGGCCGCGAGGTAGCCGTCCGCACCGAGCAGGTCGTCGATGGACACGATGGCGACCGTTTGCGTATTGGCGGCGACCGCCGCGTCGACCGCGGCGAGCCATCGCGCCCGGATGGCCTTCGGCACATCGGCGAGGCCGATACGCTGCGCCACGCCGCCTTCGGTGACGGCGTTGAGGCACGTGAGGCGTTGCTGCGCCCGCCGGTCGTCGCGCAGCGCGGCGACGTCGCCCGTGGCCCAGGCATTCGCGCGTGCGGCCATGTCGGCGAGTTGCGCATCGATGTTGTCGATGCTCTGGGTGAAGCAGGAGACATCGTCCAGCGTGGAGCGCTTGAAGGCCTTGATCGCCGCGCGGGGATCGTCCACCAGCAAGGTGTACGTCACGTCGACCTGCGCGACACCATGTTTCTTCGCCAACGCCGCGACGGTGCGGGTGATATCTCCCGACCTTGCGAGACCGCTCTTCTTCACCGCGTCCTTGTAGAGTTCGATGGCGGCGAAGATCGGCCGGTAGCGTTCCACGCCGCGATCGTTGCCGATGTAGCGCGCCTTCACCGCCAGCCAGCGCTTGTAGACATCGGCGGGCACGCTGCTTTCCAACGTCGCTCCATCGGGCGCATTGCGCACGCCGATAAGTGACGGGAGAAGGGCGAGGCGGCCGAAGAAGCCGGTGTTCGGCTTGATCTCCACGTGGGGCGGCATGAGCAACGCGCCCGCATGCGCGAGCGCCTCGTCGATCTCATCGGTCTTCCAGGTCATCTTCCGCGGCAGCGGCGTGAGCGTGCCGAGGATCAGAAGCGTGTGCCCGTCGCGCGTGACGCGCCAGAGACCGGGACCGGGCTGCTCGCCACTGACCGTGACGGCTTCCAGCGTCGGTACGGATGTATCGGGCGGGGGTGTCTGCGCCCGTGCCGCGGTCGCCAGCCACACGGAGCAGAGCAGGACAGGGAACACGAGGAGCCGGGCAGGGGAACGAATCATCGGCGAAATTCTAGTTTCTTCACGGAAGCCCGGGAAGCACGCATGGTTCTCCCCACCCTGGCGGGAGCCGCCCCTGGTGGGAGCCGCTTCAGCGGCGATCCCGCGGCAGCGGGCCGGTTTCTTCTGCAAGGCTCGGCTTCGCCCTCGCATTGGTGTGTGTGTGAGGCAGAGCCTTCGGCCGCCACCCTCGTCGCTCCGGTTACACCGTCGCTCGGGAAAGGAAAGCCGCCTTCATGTGAGACCCCCGCACCCGGGTGGGAAGCGGGCTGGCCCGCGATTCGCCACCCTGTTTCGAGCGAACGAGGCTGTGCATCGCATCCAAGTGAGCGGTGACAAGCCTCGCCCGATCAGGGCAAGGCTTCCTTCGCCAGCGAGAAGATCGAGGACTCGCGGGCCAGCCCGCTTCCCACCCGGGTGCGGCCACCAGCAATCGGCAAATGGCTGGTGACTAGCGGCACGTGGCACGTGGCACGGCGGGCTTCGCTCTTCCCACCAACCCACCCCAGTGGCAGCTCCCCCGCGACGCCCGCACACGGCGAATGCGAGGGCGAAAGCCGAGCCCTTCCGAAGCGCGAAGTACTGGCCCGCTGCCGCGGGATCGCCGCTGAAGCGGCTCCCACCAGGGTCGGGCCCGCCCAGTCGGAGCCCACCCCAAGATCGGGGCCCACCAGGGGCCCACTAGGGCTCACCGAACGCTCGCCCGGCGTTCACGCGGAATGGCGAAAATCGATCTTTTTAATCGAAGCGGAGACAGCCATGAAGATAGGCATCATCGGTGCCGGCAACATCGGCGGTACCCTCGCTCGCCGTTTTCGCGAACTCGGGCACGAGGTATTCATCGCCAACTCCCGTGGACCGCATACGCTGACCGATCTCGAGAACGAAACGGGCGCGGTGGCCGTCACCGCGCACGAGGCGGCGCGTGCCGGCGAAGTCGTGATCGTGACCATTCCCGAATCGAAGATCCCGAACCTGCCAGCGGATCTTTTCGCGGGCGTGCCCGACGACACCGTGGTGGTCGACACGGGTAACTATTATCCGCGACAGCGTGACGGGCGCATCGGTCCCATCGAGGAAGGCGTGCCTGAAAGCCAATGGGTATCGGATCGCCTTGGAAGGCCGGTCGTCAAGGCGTTCAACAACATCTACGCCGACCATCTCCTGAAGAAGGGCAAGCCGGCGACGGCGGAGGGACGCATCGCCTTGCCGGTAGCGGGCGACGATGCGAACGCGAAGGCGAAGGTATTGAAACTGGTGGACGAACTCGGCTTCGACGGTGTCGATGCCGGCACGCTCGCCGATTCATGGCGGCAACAGCCCGGTTCACCCGTTTACACGACGGATCGTGACCTGGAAGGCGTGCAGCAGGCACTGCTCGCGGCGGTGCGCGAGCGCCGGCCCGAATGGCGGGCGACGGATGCCAGTCCCGGCGATTTCGATACACCGCGTTGACCGTCTCGCGTGACCTTCGCGTGAAGGAATGGCATACGCGGTCTTCCGTTGTGGGGGCACGTGGGAACGGATAATCTTGCGCACCTGACGAGCAGCCGTGACACCCATGGATCGTGGGGCCGCCGGCCTTCCGCCTAGCGAGGTTACCCATCACTTCCATGGCCCTGGTGATCTACGACATTCCGTTTCATCCGGATATGGCGGGCCTGTGGCACGTGCAGATGAACGGCGTGCCCACCGAGAACTTCGAGACGCGTATCGCCGCCATCGCCTATGCGGTGCAGCAGTCGAAGCTGTTGGGCATGCAGAACGGCTTGCAGGTACTGGTTTCGGTGGAAGGTGCCGATGGCATCTGGCGGGAATTCGAGTCCAACGCGAAGCGTCCGGTCGGCAGGCTGCAATAGCGCTGCACGTCGCGTTGATCCTCGATCCTTATCATCCCACCCATGACGCATCGAAAAATTGGTTACTTCGACGTGGATGGCACGTGTTACGTGGCCAAGCCGGGCCGCTGGCGTGGCAAGTACGTCATCAGCGAAGACGGCGAGGAATTGCAGGAGAGATTGTGCACGACCCTGCATGAGAACGAAGAAGACGCCTGCGCGGAGGGCCTGACACTCGGCATCGCCGCCGCCCGCAAGCTCATGCGCGAACGCGAAGGATTCGATCCCGGCGACGAGTGAAATCAGCGACGGCGCGTGCATAGCCCGTGCCATCGCTTGCCGTTTTTGCCTATCGCAACATATTCCGAATGGCCGATGGTGCGCCTAGTTTACACGGCGTAAGTTTTCCTTGCGTCCCTGTGAATGCCGCGTTGCGAACTCATTCCCGGAGCCGCCAAGTCCCAGCCCCACTCCCCTAAGGCTCCGGAGACTCACAATGAAAACGACATCCCAAAGGGCGCTTCGGCGTCACGGTCTCGCTTTGTCCATCGCCACCGCGCTGGTTTGCGCCAGTAGCCTCACCATGGCG
>Ga0182006_1002375_pt1 | contig 10313 bp, 9 predicted proteins | sample Sormic07211104_1_FD_123022 | JGI IMG/M metagenome (GOLD analysis project Ga0182006, IMG submission 123022) | Rhizosphere microbial communities from Sorghum bicolor, Mead, Nebraska, USA - 072115-104_1 MetaG | ecosystem: Host-associated > Plants > Roots > Rhizosphere | place: USA: Nebraska...
ACGAGGAAGTCAGCCACGATGGGCTCTGCAGTGCTGGAAGTCATCGACGAAAAGTGTAGGAAGAAATTTGCGGATACGCAAATTAATTCAGAGATGCCAAGGGGAAACCATGATGCACCGTGCTGGTGAAATTTGCGTTCACGCAATTTGCGTATACGCAACTTTCGCGCCTGCGTCACGCGGGTTGGCATGGATGGCGCGCGCCCCGGCTGGCAGAATCTCCGGCACCACAGGAGAAAGCCAAGCGTGAATCCACACACAGGGACCAAGACGGGAGCGAAGCCCGGGGACGAGCCGCCCACGCTGGACCGCGTCACCTTCGGCAACCGCCTGCGCACCGCGCGCAAGCGCTTCGGCTGGACGCTGGCTCAGCTGGCGGAGCGCTCGGGCGTGTCGATCACCACCATCTCGCGCGCCGAGCGCGGACAGCTCGCGCTGGGCTACGAGAACTTCACGGCGCTGGGCCGCGCTCTCGACATGGACATGAACGCCATGTTCGCCGGCGCCGGCGTCAAGCCCGCGCAGCTCGACGGGCCGGTGGTCACGCGCGCGGGCAAGGGCGTGGTCTACAAGGGGCTTTCCATCGCCTACGAGTTCCTCGGCACCACCGCGGCGGGCAAGCAGATGAGCCCCATCGTCGGCACGGTGCACGCCCGCAAGATCCACGGCCCGGAAGACTTCGTGCGGCACGGCGGCGAGGAGTTCGCCTATGTGCTGTCGGGCGAGATCGAGGTGCACTTCGACAACGGCGAGGTGGTGCGCATGGCGAAGGGCGACTCGCTGTACTTCGACAGCCGCCTGGGCCACGCCTATATCAGCGTGAGCCGCCAGCTTGCGCGCATCGTGGGCATGACCATCGGCGAGAGCGGGCACATGCAATCTGCGCGCGAGGCGCCTGCGTTGAAGGCGCCTCGCAAGACCGGGGCCGCGAAGAAGACCGCGGCTCGGGCCAAGCGCTGAGCAGCGTTCTCGCGCGGCGCCGGGTGTCTCCGATTTGCGCGCGGCCGGCGCCTTGCCCCGCTATGCTTGCCGTCGCCATTCACTCGGAAACCGAACATCATGACCATGCGTTCTTCCTTCTTCGCTCGCTGCTCGATTGCCGTGGCTTGCAGCCTGGTGCTCGGCGCTGCGCACGCCGCACCCGACGCCAAGCTGCTCGCCGCCGCCGAGAAGGCGCAGCCCGCCGTGATCGACAACCTCAAGGAGATGGTGCTGATCGAATCGGGCAGCCTCAACGTCGACGGCCTGCTCAAGATGGCTGACGTGGTGGAAGGGCGGTTGAAGGCCGCCGGCTTCAAGACCGAGCGCCGCAAGGCCACGGCCGGCGCGGGCGCCGACCTCGTCATCGGCACCCTCAAGGGCACGGGCAAGCGCAAGATCATGCTGCAGGGTCACATGGACACGGTGTACGCGCCCGGCATCCTGAACAGCCAGCCCTACAAGGTCGACGGCAACCGCATCTACGGCCCCGGCATCGCCGACGACAAGGGCGGCCTCGCGGTGATGCTGGCGTCGCTGAAGATCCTGGCCGACGCCGGCTGGCGCGACTACGACACGCTCACCGTGCTGATGAATCCCGACGAGGAAGTGGGCTCGGTCGGCTCCGGCGAACTGATCGCCACCATGGCCGACCAGCACGACACGGTGCTGTCTTTTGAACCGACGGTGGCGAAATCGGTGGCCAAGGGCGAGTCGCTGCTCCTGGGCGCGGCCGGCATCGCACAGGCAACGATGGAGGTGAAGGGCCGCGCCGCGCATGCCGGTGCCGCGCCCGAACTGGGCCGCAACGCGCTGTACGAACTGTCGTACCAGATGCTGCAGACCAAGGACCTCGCCAAGGACATTCCCGGCGTGACGCTCAATTGGACCGTGGCACGCGCCACCGGCCCCATCAACCAGATCACCGAGAAGGCGCAGGCGCTGGGCGACATCCGCATCACGCAGCCGGGCGCCGAGAAGAAGCTCAACGAAGCGCTGCAGGCCAAGATCGCCGCCGGCAAGCTGATTCCCGACACCGAGACCACGGTGAAGGTGGAAGTGGGCCGCCCGGCCTTCATCGCGGGCGACAAGGGCCGCGCGCTGGCCGAGAAGGCGCAGGCCATCTACAAGGAAATCGACCGCGAGCTCGCGCTGACGCCGATGACCGGCGGCGGCACCGATGCGGGCTACGCGGGCCGTTCGGGCAAGGCAACGGTGGTCGAGAGCTTCGGCCTCGCGGGCTTCGGCTATCACGCACGCGACGAGTACATCGAAGTCGATTCGATCGTGCCGCGCATCTACCTCGTCACGCGGCTGCTGACCGAAATCGGCAAGAACTGACAGGTTCTGAAAAGAGCCGGCATGCGTTAGCCGGCTCGCCGCTCAGGGACGCTCTTGCGGCTGCCCTGGTTCGCCGTGACGGGGCGGGCGATGGGCCGCTGCTGCTGCTGCCGCCGCCACGCGCTGTTGTTGCTGTTGCGCCTGTTGCTGGGCGTGCTGCTGCGCTGCCTGCTGTTGCTGCGCCTGTTGTTGTTGGCGTTGCTGTTGCATCTGCATCGCCTGTTGCTGCTGTTGCTGGTGCGCGGCTTGCTGTTGCGCCTGTTGCTGGCGCATCTGCTCCATCTGTGCCTGCTGCTGCTGGCGCGCTTGGTTCTGCGCCTGTTGCTGCTGTTCCCGTTGGTGCTGGATCTGGGCCTGTTGTTGCTGCTGTTGCTGGTGCGCGGCTTGCTGTTGCGCCTGCTGCTGACGCATTTGCTCCATCTGTGCCTGCCGTTGCTGGCGCGCCTGGTTCTGCGCCTGTTGCTGCTGCTCCCGTTGGTGCTGGACCTGTGCCTGTTGTTGCTGTTGCTGCAACTGGGCCTGCTGCTGCGCTCGCGCTTGCTGTTGTGCCTGCTGTTGTTGCTGCATCTGCTGGCGTCTTGACTGCTCCAACTGCGCCTGTTGCTGCTGCTGCTGTGCTCCCGGCGGTTGGCCCGCGAGGCGCGCCGGCGGGTGCTGCTGCTGATGCGCCTGTTGTTCTGCCTGCTGCGCTTGTTGTCGACGCAATTGGTCCTGCTGCTGTTGCTGAAGCTGTGCTTGCCGCCCCTGCTGCTGTTGCTGCAGTTGCTGCGCGTGAAGCTGCTGCGCCTGTTGTTGTTGCGCCTGCTGCTGCGAGCGCTGCTGCGCCTGTTGCTGCATCTGCTGCTGGCGAAGCAGGGCCTCCTGCTGGCGGGCCTGCTGTTGTTGCTGCTGCTGGGCCAGCGCGGCTTGTTGCTGCATCTGCTGTTGCTGCTGCGGCGCGAAGCCCGGAGCGGTCGCGAAGTTGGGTGCCGCGGCGCCGGCCGGCAGCCCGCGCGGTGCGCCGCCGTTGTTGTTGTAGACGGTGCGCACGTTGTTCACGTTGTTGACCACCGTGGTCGAGCGCGAGATGTAGGTGTTGTTGTTGTAGACCACGGCCGGGCGGTAGGCCGGGGGCGGCGGTGCGCCGCGGTCTCGGGCGCGCCAACCCGGCGCGCCCCAGTTCACGTTCCACGAATGCCAGCCCCAGTCGTGCCGCTCCAGCGCCGCACCGACCACCACGCCGGCGCCGAACGCGAGCACGCCGGCCGTAATCATCTGGCCCTGGCTGTAGCCCGGCGCCACCTCGACCGGCGGCGCATACGCATAGCCGGGGTACACCGGCTGCGGCGTGCCGTAGATCACCTGCGGGTCATAGGCCGGCACATACACCACGTCGGGCTGCACGGGCTCGATGGTGATGTATTGCGGCGGCGGTTCGATCACCGCGGGGCCGCTGTAGTACGCGGCTTGTGAATCGGGCACGGGCGCGTAGTTCTGTGGCGTCGCCGCGCTGACCACGCGCAGCTTGTCGTTGTTCTTGAGCCGGCCGGCCTTGGCCGCGCGTTGCCGCATGACCTGGATCGCGTTCATCACGTCGGTCGGGTCGTTGTAGTAGGCCTTGCCCAGCGACTCGGTCCACGGGATGTTGGCGGCCATCTGGTCGACCACGCTGCGGAAGGCGGTGAGCGACTTCACGCTAGGGTCCCAGGGCTGCTGGTTGGCTGCATCGGCCAGCGGTCCGGCCTTGAGGCCGCGGTTCTGCGCGAGCCAGTCGTGCGCGGCGGTGATCTGCTCGGGGTAGGTGGCGCCGGCCAGGATCTGCGCGACCAGCTTGTCGGGGTACAGCGCAATGGGCGCGACCATCTGGTAGAGCTGGTCGGCCGAGGGTGGCACATAGGCCACTGGCACGGCTGCAGGCGCGTTGTTCTGCGGCACCGACGGCGCGGGAATGGACGATGCGGCGGGGTCGACGGCAGCGGTCGGCGTGCTGGTTGGCTTGTCGCAGCCTGCGATGGCGAGTGCGCCGATGCACACCGAAATCGTCAGGAGCCGCGGGACCGTCGGGCGATGGGTTTTTGTCATCTGGAGTTCCATGTGGGCGCCGGCGTCGGCCCGGAACTCTTTCAACGGTGCGCGGCGGCAGGCGATGACAAAGCCTGCGCCCCGGATGCAACGGTCTGTGTCGGTTCTGCGCGGTCAAGCCTGTCGGCGCAGAACCACACGGTCAGGAGGCCGCTGCCTAGCTGCGGCTACTTGGCGCCGCCCGTGTACTTGGTGACGCTGGTGGCACTCACGTGATAGCCGCTCACGCCCATCATCGAATCGTTGCGCAGGGTCTGCAGCTTGCCGGTGACCCATACCGTGTCCATGGCGCGGAACTTGGCGCCCTTCTGCGGCACCACGTGCAGGATCTGGTTGGCCGGCGGCGGCGGCGTGTGGATGCAGGCGCCGAAGTAAGGCACCAGCAGGAACTCGGTGACTTCGCCCTTGGCTTCCTCGAGCGGCACGATGAAGCCGGGGATCCTGACTTCGGTGCCGTTCATCGCGGGATTGGTCGGCGCGTTGTTCGACACCTCCTGCATCTTCATGAGCATCTCGTTGGCGCGCGGGTCGCCGTCGTCGAGCGCGCTCAGGTCCATGCCCTTGAATTCCTTCGCCGGGTCCCAGTCCTTGGGCACCAGTTCTTCCCAGGTGATCTGGCGCGGCTGGCCCGGCACGGCCTTGGGCGCGGCTGGCGTTGCCTTGCCACCCAGCGGGTTGGTGGCGGTGGTGTCCTTGGGTGCAGGCTCCACGGCCCAGGCGGCGGCGGCAAGGCCGGTGCCTGCGAGCAGCATCGAAAGCCGGATGAAAGCTTTGCTTTTGGACGTCGTGTGTGCGATGGGCATGATTCAAATTCTCGGTGAGAGGCCGTCGGCAAGGGAGAGGCGGTAGGCGCGGATGCCGGGCAAGAGGCTTGCCAGCCATCCGGCCGCCAGCAGGCTTGCCATCAGCAGCCATTCGTTCAGTGTAGGTTCCGAGAGGCTCAGTGTCAGTCCGAACTGCGACTGCAGCCATGGCGAGAGCAGGGTGATGCCCAGCACAGCCATCACCACGCCGAAGGCCACGCCGAGCACGGTGACCATCGCGCCTTCGAGCGCGAGCAGCGCCAGCACATGGCGCAGGCCAGCGCCCACGGCGCGCAGCACGGCGAGTTCGCGGCGGCGTTCGTTGAGGCCGGCCATCACCACCGAGACCAGCCCCGCGAGGCTGACCAGAGCGACCAGCGCGGACATCAGCAGCAGCGCGTTCTCGCCGATGCCGATCACGCTCCACAACTCGTCGAGCGCCACGCCGGGCAGGATGGCCATCAGCGGTTCGCCGGTATAGGTCGAGATCCATCGCTGCACGCCGAACACCGCGGCGCGGTTCTTCAGGCCCACCAGCGCGGCCGTCACGTTCTTGGGCGTGAGGTCGAACTTGCGTACCTGCTCGGCCGGAATGTGCACGCCCGGCATCGGCGCGCCGCCCACCCATTCGAGGTGGATGGCCTCCATCGCGGCGAGGCCGATGTGCACCGTGCGGTCGACCGGCGTGCCGGTGCGCGCGAGCACGCCCACCACGGTGAAGGGCTTGTCCGCATGCTCGGCCACGTTGAGTTCGCCGCTGCCGTGGGCGAGGGTGATCTTCTGGCCCACGCGGTAGCCGAGCTTGTCGGCCACTTCGGCGCCCACCACCGCATCGAACAGCTCGCTGAAGGGCTTGCCTTCGCGCAGCTTCAGCGTCTGCCTGTCGCCGTAGCGGAAGTGCGTGAAGTAGTCGGTGGACGTGGCCAGCACCGCGAAGCCGCGGTGCGAATCGCCGAGCGACAGCGGCACCACCCAGTCGACACCCGGGTGCGCGGACAGGGCCTGCACGCTCTTCCACGAGATGTTGTTGGTGGCCGCGCCGATGCGGAACACCGAGTACAGCAGCAACTGCGTCGAGCCGGTGCGCGCGCCTACGATCAGGTCGGTGCCCGAGACGGACGATGAGAAGTTCTCGCGCAGCTCGGTGCGGATGCGTTCGACACCCAGAAGAAGAAAGGTCGACAGTGCGATCGAGAACACGGTAAGCGCGAGCGTGAAGCGCCGGTTCCAGGCGCTGTGCCATGCAATGGAGAAGAGTGCCTTCATGCGTCCACCGCCATCGCGCTGGTGGCCGCACGGTTGATCTCGGGCAGCAGCACATGCCGCGCGAAGCGCTGCGCGATGCGCTGGTCGTGGCTCACGAACACCAGCGCGCTGTGGTGCTCGGCGCAGGCCGTCAGCAGCACGTCGAGGAAGGCTTCGCGCCGGTCTTCGTCGAGCGCGGAGGTGGGCTCGTCGGCAATCACCACCTCGGGCTGGCCGATGAGTGCGCGCGCGGCGGCCACGCGCTGCTGCTGCCCGACCGACAGCTGAACGGCCTGGCGCTTCCACAGGTTGCGGTCGAGGCCCATCTGGTCGAGCAGGTGCTCGGCCTCGTCGCGCGAGCTGCCGTTGCGCGATGCATTCGCCTCGCGCCGCTGCGAGAAGCGGCAGGGCAGCAGTACGTTGTCGATCACGCTCAGGTACGGCAGCAGGTTGAACTGCTGGAAGATGTAGCCCACATGGGCCACGCGGCTGCGGTCGCGTGCGGCGCCCGAGAGCTTCGACCAGTCGTGTCCGAGCAGCGTGACCCGGCCTTCGTCGGCCACCAGCACGCCGGCCAGCAGCGACAGCAGCGTGCTCTTGCCGCAGCCGCTCGGGCCGTGCAGGAACACCGATTCGCCCGCGGTGATGCGAAAGGCCTCGATGTCGATGCACGGTTTCTTCACGCGGGGCCATGCGAAGCGCAATGCTTCGGCTGCGAGCACGACGCGCAAGGGCGACGGCTCGGCCTGCAGGGAGGTACTCACAGCCTTACTTGCCCCAGCTCAGGCGGACGGGCTGGGCGGCTTGCGCACCGGCAGGGCGCTTCAGCTGGCGCTTGAACTGTCCCTGCGCCGTGGCAATCTGCGAGTCGATCTGGCGCAAGCCTTTGAATGCACCGAACAGGTTGAGGTCGATGAACTTCGCGGCGGCCGCGTTGGTGCAGTTGAAGGAGAAGGTGGCGTCGAGGTCGGCGTGGCCGACGGGCTCGGCGGGGTCGGGGTTGCCCAGGCCCAGCGCGCCTGAGCGCAGGTCGACCGGTCCGAGCTTGCAGTTGGCGGCGGGGTCGACGATGAAGAGCTTGTCGGCCGCACGCAGCTGGGCGACGGCCTCTTCGACGAGCTTCTTCTCGGCATCGGTCTTGGGTGCGCGTTCGAAGCCGATGATGTTGTCCAGGGGCGACTCCATGTCGATCACCACCGTGGGGCCGTCGACGGCCACGTCGAGCTTGAGCTGGCCGTGCACGTGGGCGTGCTGCTGCTGGGCCTGTGCCGGGAGGAACGGGGCCGCCGCGAAGAGCGCGGCGGCGATTGCGAGTCCCGCGGTGCGTTGGAAGCTCCGGAATGGTCGACTCGTCGTCATCAATGTCATGGTTCAGCGCCTTGCCGGGTCGGCAGCCCCGGCGTGTTGCTCCACTCGCTCCAGCTGCCGGCATAGAGCGCGGTCGTCCCGAACCCCGCGATCTGCATGGCGAGCAGATTCGGCACGGCGCTCACGCCGCTGCCGCAATGGTGGACGACGGTCGCCGCGTCGCGTCCCGCGAGCAGCGCTTCGAACTCGGCACGCAATTGCGATGCCGGCTTGAATTTGCCGTCGGGGCCGAGGTTGTCGGCGAAGGGCCGGTTGAGGGCCCCGGGGATGTGACCGGCAATCGGGTCCAGAGGTTCCACCTCGCCGCGGTAACGTGCGCCGGCGCGTGCATCGATCAGGTTCTGGTCAGGCTGGCCGAGCCGGCGCACCACGGTGTCGGTGGTCACGAGCTTCGCGATGGGTTCGCCCGCGACGAAGTTCGACTGGAAGCGCGCGGGCTCCTCGCGGTCGGTGACTTCGCCGCCCGCGGCCTGCCAGGCCTGCAGGCCGCCGTCGAGCACGGCCACAGCCTCGTGGCCCATCCACTTGAGCATCCACCACAGGCGGCCACAGTAGTTGGCGCCGTTGCGGTCGTACACCACGGCCTGCATGCCGTTGGCGAAGCCGATGCTCGACAGCCACGCCGCGAACTTTTCGCGGCTGGGCAGCGGGTGGCGCCCGCCCGATGCGGGCACGCCGTCTTCCTGCGCCACCACCACCTCGCCGTGTGCACCCGGGACGCCGTGCCTGGCGCTGAGGTCGGTGTCGAGGTTGGCGTACAGGGCGCCCGGAATGTGGGCGGCGGCGTACTGCTGCGCGCCCGCTTCGGGCTTCATGAGGTCGAAGCTGCAGTCGAACACCATCAAGGGCGTGTCGCCCGCTTGCAATTGCTGGAGTTGTTCGACGGAGATGAGGGTGGTGTACATGGCGTGTGCTCCTTCGAAATCGAGAATGTATTTATGTCGTTCAGTGCTCTTCGGCCGGCGCCTTGGGCACCGCCCGCTGTCGCAACACGGTTGCGGCAATGCCGCTCGCGATGATGAGCGCCATCCCGGCCCAGCCGGTGGCATCGATGCGGTCGTTGAACAGCACCACGCTGTAGAACGCAGCAAACACGATGCCCGAATACTGCAGGTTGGCCACCACCAGCGTACCGGCTGCGGTCTTGGCGGTTGCGTAGGCGCGGGTCATGCAGAGTTGTCCGAGGGCGGCCAGCAAGCCAATGGGCAGCAGCCACAGCGCATGCTGCCACGTCCATGCACCGCCGTCCGAAAACCCGGTGGTCGCCGTGGCAATGCCACCGGCCACGGCCGAGCCCACCGCGAAGTAGAAGACCGTGCGAAGTTCGGGCTCGCCGATGCGCGACAGCGCCACCACCTGCATGTAGGCAAAGGCGGCCGTGAGGCCCGACAGCAGGCCCAGCATGCCCGCGAAGCCTTCGTTGGCGTTGACGCTGGGCTTGAGCATCAGCACCACGCCCGCGAAACCCGCCAGCACGGTCAGCACCAGCGCGCCCTGCAGCGGCGGGCGTTCCACGCGCCCGTCGCGCCCGGGCACCGGCACCCACGCCAGCAACGAACCGCCGACGAGGAAGGCCGCGACCCACACGCTGCTCATGTAGTTGAGCGTGACGGCGGTGGCCAGCGGCATGTGGGCGATGGCATAGAACCACGCGCCCAGCGAGACCACGCCGATGGTGCTGCGCCAGGCGTGCATGCCGGGGTAGCGGGTGGCCAGGGAGACGCTGCGGTTGCGGGCCAGGAGCCAGAGGAAGACGATGCCGATGAGGCCGCGGCCCAGCACCATCTCGCCGCTGTTGAACCACGCCGAGGCCACCTTGACGACAACGCTCATCGTGGCGAACAAAAAGGCGCCGAGCACCATCCAGAGCGCTTGCACTATCTACTCTCCCCCAGGCTTCGCGCACTTCGTGTCGCTTCTCCTACCCCCTCACCGGGGGCAACACCAGCGGCCCGGCAAAGCCGGTTCCGCGGTGTTTCCATCACACCCGTCGATGCGGCTGTCATCGACTCAGGCGTTCTGCATCGCGCTGCGATACCACTCGTGGAACTGCTGCATGCCGTCTTCCATCGGGCTCTGGTAAGGGCCCGTTTCGTTGTCGCCGCGCAGCATCAGCGCGCGGCGGCCGGCGTCCATGCGCTCGGCGATCTCGTCGTCTTCCACGCAGGTTTCCATGTAGGCGGCCTGCTGGGCTTCGACGAACTCGCGCTCGAACGCGACGATTTCCTCGGGGTAGAAGAATTCGACCATGTTGAGCGTCTTCGTCGGGCTCACGGGGTGCAGGGTAGACACCGTGAGCACGTGCGGATACCACTCGACCATCACATGCGGGTAGTAGGTGAGCCAGATGGCGCCGTACTTCGGCGGCTTGCCGTCGCGGTACTTGAGCAGCTGCTCCTGCCACTTCTGGTAGATCGGGCTGCCCGCGCGGCCCAGGCGGTTGGCCACGCCCACCGTCTGCACCGAATAGCGGGGCTTGAACTCCCAGCGCAGGTCGTCGCAGGTGACGAAGCTGCC
>Ga0182006_1002377_pt1 | contig 10310 bp, 8 predicted proteins | sample Sormic07211104_1_FD_123022 | JGI IMG/M metagenome (GOLD analysis project Ga0182006, IMG submission 123022) | Rhizosphere microbial communities from Sorghum bicolor, Mead, Nebraska, USA - 072115-104_1 MetaG | ecosystem: Host-associated > Plants > Roots > Rhizosphere | place: USA: Nebraska...
GTCGTTGTCGACCATCGAGGTATCACCCCGTTGAAAGCTTACCTTTACCGCGGCTGCACTTCCCGGATCCGCTTGGCCAATACGGCCGCGGCTTCATCCCATCCTGGCCATTCGCCGCGGGGAGTGTGCGTGGGACGCTCGGCGAGCCAACGGACGAGGTAGGTCGCGAGGACAGCCGGCGAGGTACCTTCGAAGTACGATGGGTAATCTCCGGCGATCTCGTGAAAGACCTTGAGTGATCGCGCGATCACGGGCTTGCCCCGCTGCGCGGCCTCGACAACAGGCAGTCCGAAGCCCTCGCCCAGCGACGGCACCAGGAGCGCGGTACTGGCCCGATACAGCGCATCCAACACCGCATCGGAACATCCCTCGAACCAGAATAGCCGTCGTCCCCGCTCAGCGTGCCGCTCTAGCCGTTGGATCAGCTCTCCGACCATCCAGCCCCGCTTGCCCACGATCAGCAAGGCGACATCGGCGTTTGATTCCCACAATAGTTCGAATGCATCCAGCGCCTGTTCATGGCCTTTTCGTGGTTCGATGGTGCCGACCATGAGGAAGGAAGGACGTGCGGCGAGGGCGTCGTCGACAGCCGGTTCCAGCTTGGCGGGCTGCGTCATGGGAGGCACTTCGACCCCGAGTGGGAACGTGGATATCACGGGCATTCTTTCCCACTGTTCCGTTCGTACCCAGGCTGCCAATTCATCGGCCGTATTGCGCGATACGCAATGCATGGCATCGGAAAGATGCGTGACCAGCCGCAGCCATGCGGTGAATGCCTCCCGCGTCTGCGGATGGAAAGCGTCTGGAAGAGTGATCGGGAGGAGGTCGTGGATGATGAAGTGCATCCCCACGCCGGCGCGCTGCCAGGTCCACAACAGTTCCGCGCTGGCCGGCAGGCTTTCCATGGCCCAGTCCAGTCCGACGAAGGTTTCGTTGCCTGTGATCGCGACCGTGTCTTCGAGCAGTCCCGCAGGCACGGGTACCTTGAGCAATCCCGCGGCATACCCATGGGCGCGGTGATACCGCCCTCCACGAAAGACGATGGGCTCGATACGTATCCCGGCAGGCGGGGTGGACAACCAACGCGCCAGGATCGAACGAACCACGCGCTGTATGCCGGTGCCGAGGTCGTTGCTGGCGATATGGGTCACATCGACCAGCCACCGCATGCTCGTCCTGGGTCGCAGGCGGTCGAGAGCGTCCGCCACGCGTGCGAGATCCGCATTGGCGAGCCGGGGCGCCACCTGGACGGCAATGTCATCTTCCACGATCCGCTGGCGAACGAGCGGGTGCGACGCGTTGGCCTGGAGCCATGGGGACCGCGCCTCGTGATCCTGTCGATCTTCCGTCTGACGCATGGCGACGGATTCGTGCGCCAGGACAAGAGACCAGTCCGCGACGTCCGGGGACGCGACCGCCCGCCAACCGCCAGCGCGATAGCGCTCCAGAGCGGGGACTGTCGTGGTGGGGAAAGGACCTTGCCATTCGACGAATCCGGGCCATTGGCGAAGCGCGGGAATGAGTCCGGCAGCGTTACCGCCATCCATGAGATAGAGAGGTATCTGAACTCGGGCCGCGCCACCTGGATCGGTGACGGGTGAACAGTCCAGCGCAGGCGCTGTTCGTGCACGCGTGAACGTAGCCGACGCAGCCTCGATGGCGTCCATGGCGCGCGCCGCGACGCGTGTCCAGGTGAACTCGCCCGCCCGCCGGATCCCGGCTTCCCTGAGTGCGGCAGCGCGGGCGGGATCGGCCAGCACGCCATGCATCGCGCCCGTGATCGACGAAGGTACCGATGCATCGAACATGGCCGACGGATCGTTCACGACCTCCGGCAGGCTCGTGGCGTCGTTGACGATGACGGGTGCGCCGCACGCCATCGCCTCCAGTGGCGGCAAACCGAAACCTTCCTGGGCCGACGGAAAGACGAATAGGGCGCACGTCTGGTAGAGCCGGATCAGGTCCTCGTCCGGCACATGTCCGGGGAAAACCACCTGTCCCGCGTCCAGCCCCGCTGCACGCACCGCCCGCTCGAGGCGTTGTCGCGTCGGCGTGTCGAGGCCACCCACCACGACCAGTTGATGCCTCTCCCGCAGTGGGCTGGGCAGCGCCGCGAACGCGGGGAACAGCAGCTCCACGTTCTTTCTTTTGTCCATGCCGCCGGTGTAAAGCAGGAAGGGGCGGTCAATGCCCATTCGTTGATTGAACCGGACATCAGGTTCGCCGTCGGTCGTGGGCTGGAACCTGGAGTCGACCCCCGCACCGATCGTTACGACGCGGTTGCCATCCAAGCCCAGCTTCTCGATCGCATCGTCGCGCACCCATGAGGAAATCGCGAGCAAAAGGTCGCAGCGACGGAGCATCTCGATCCTGCGCATATACCAGTCGCGCGCTCGACCCTGGCCAAGGTCATCTCCGGCGCGCAGCGGAATGATGTCGTAGAGTGTCGCCACCGTCAGCTGCCGGGGAAGCTCGTGCGGCACGGTCGCGTCGTCTTTGTAGCCCTCGATCAGGCTGGTGAACCAGACGACATCGGCATCGCCAATGTCCAGGGCATGACTGTAGACGCGCTCTGCGGCTTCGCGCCGGGCGTCGTTGGCCGGATTGTCGAACGCAGTCCCGCGGAGCGGACCGAATACGCTTCGTGACGGATGCAGGTCTGCCCTGACGAGATCCGCGACGGCTTCGTCGATGCCATTCAATGCGGCATTGAAGATCAGTCGGCCATCGTGCCGCCCCTGGATGACGCGCAGGAATTCCATGGTCGCGGCGCGCGTATAGCGGCCGATGCCGCGGTGACGGCTGTCGGTCTGGATCCCCTGCATGTCGATGTCGATTTTCACCGTGGCATCCTTGCCTGGATGCGTTCAAGGCTACGGCGACTGTCTTCGGGCATGCGCTCGATGTCGAGATCGAGCAAGGCACTGGTGTGAGTGCTTCGGGACGTCAGCTGGCGCAAGCGCAGGTCGACCCACGGCAGGCGATATACCAGATCCACCAGCCCACGCTTCAACCGGGGGTGGCGCGACATGACGGCCATGAGATGCCGCAGCAACGTCCGGGTAAAGCGCATCATTTGCCGGGATCCAGGGCACGGCGTAAAGCGGATCGTGCGATGTCGACGGAGAAATGGCTGCGGACGTTCTCAAGGCTCGCGTCGGACATCGACGTCCACAAGGCTTCGTCGTGGGTAAGCCGAACGATGCTCGTGGCGAACACCTCGGGCGTATCCGCGACCAGTGCGTCCACACCATCCTGCAGATGCATGCCCTCCGCCGCAACCGTCGTCAGGACGACGGGAACCCCGTAGCTCATGGCCTGGTTGACCTTGCCCTTGACCCCCGCGCCGAAGCGCAGCGGCGCCACCGATATCAGCACCTGTGCATAGAATGGAGCGATCTCGGCCACGCGCCCATGGATCATGACGCCTTCACCCTCGATGCTTCGACGTGCGGTTGCGTCGATGTCACCGACTACGTGCAGGATCGTCCCGGGGTCCGCATCGCGGACACGCGGCAGGACTTCCGCGACGAACCAGCGCACGGCGTCCTCGTTGGGAGGATGGCCGAAGCCGCCGACAAACAGCAGGCCACTACGGCCCAGGAAGCCGCGAGTACGCGCGTGCACATCATGGATGTTGCTGACCAGTTCCACGTGCGCATCGGGCGCTTCGTGTTTGAGGACGTCGTGTTCGTCCATGCTGACCACTAGCGTCGTGTCGCAGCGTCCGACCATCGCGAGTTCACGGGCGCGCAGGCGTATGGCACGACGCACCATGGCCGGTGTGCCGATCAATTCCGCCGCGCGGCGCTCCCGTATGAAGTGCAAGTCGACGGTATCGAAGACGACGCGCGCACGAGGCGCGTGACGTCGGACCACGTCGATGTACTGGTCCGCGACAGGGAGGCGGCACAACATGATCGCGTCGAGCGTCGCGCCTTCTCGCCGCAGCCACCGCAGAGGCCGCTCGCGCACGATCCTGACGCCCAAGGCGCCGAGGCGAGCCGCATCGGCTGGCGTCGTGTCGCCATCGTCAGCGAGAAAATCGATCTCCCACCCGTCGGCATTGAGCAATGCGAAGATGCGACACAGGCGAACCGAGCCCGAATCGCGCGATGGGTCCGGCGTCATGCTTTCGATGACGAGGATTCGGCGGCGAGGGTGACCGGTCGCAGGACGTCGGATGAAGAGTTCGCCCTGGCTGACTTCAACGGTTGCGCGTGGTCGTACGATGCGGCGCAACGTCCCGCGCCAGCCACGCATCGCGATGCTGCCCTTCAGTCGCCGGACCAGGTGCCGGATCCGCCGCAGCTTCCAGCCGATATCCATCAAAGATTCTGATAATTAGGCCCAGACCCGCCCTCAGGCGTCACCCAGGTGATGATCTGATAAGGGTCCTTGATATCGCACGTCTTGCAATGCACGCAATTGGCCGCGTTGATCTGCAAACGCCGCCCCGCGTCATCCTGCACGATCTCGTACACCCCCGCCGGGCAAAACCGCTGGCAAGGATTCCCATACTCGGTGGTACACCGCTCGATACAGATCGAGGTATCGGCCACCTTCAGGTGCACCGGCTGGTCCTCGTCATGCTCCGTCGCGGCGAAGTACACGCTCGCGAGCCGGTCGCGCGGGGCCAGCGTCCGATCGACATAGTCCTTCTTCGGCGCCTCGTACTTGCCGAGCTTGCCCAGCGCCGACCAGTCCGCATGGTTCTTCAGCGTCCACGGCGAACGGCCACCGGTCACCGTCTCCCAGGCGGCATTGATCAACCCCCACCACAACCCCTTGTTGAAGCCGGGCCGGATGTTGCGCACTTTCTTCAGTTCATCGAGGACGGCGGAGCCGCGCAGCTTCGCATCCCAGCCAGCCGGCGACAGCTGCGACGCGACGAGGTGTTCGGCGGCGAGCATGCCCGACGCGATGGCCTGGTGGGTGCCCTTGATCTTCGGCACGTTGACCAGCCCGGCGGAATCACCGATCAGGATCGCGCCCGGCATCTCGACCTTCGGCAGCGATTGCGCGCCACCTTCGATGATGGCGCGCGCGCCCGCGGACACGATGCTGCCGCCCTCGAGCAGGCCCTTCACGTTGGGGTGGTGCTTGAACTGCTGGAACGCCTCGAACGGCGAGAAGTTCGGGTCGGGGTAGTCCAGGCCGACCACGAAGCCGACCGCTACCCGGTCGTTGTCCATGTGGTACAGGAAGCTGCCGCCGTAGGTGTCGCTGGCCAGCGGCCAACCGACGGTATGCACCACCTTGCCCGGCTCGCCGCGGCCGGGTGGCAGCTGCCAGAGTTCCTTGATGCCGATGCCGTAGGTCTGCGGATCGCTGTCCGCGTCGAGGTCGAACTTCTTGATCAGCGTCTTGCTGATGTGGCCACGGCAGCCTTCGGCCAGGACGGTGACCTTCGCCCGGATGTCGATGCCCTCGGTGTAGCCGGGCTTGTGGCTGCCGTCACGCGCGACGCCCATGTCGCCGATGCGCACGCCGTTCACGGCGCCACTCTCGTCGAACAGGGCCTCGGCCGCGGCGTAGCCCGGGAACACGTCCACGCCCAGGGCCTCGGCCTGCGGCGCCAGCCAGGCGCAGAGTGCGCCGAGGCTCACGATGAAGTTGCCGTGGTTGTTCATCTGCGGCGGCGTCATCGGCGCCTTGATGCCGGAGGCGTGGTCGCGCAGGAACCAGAACTCGTCCTTGGCCACCGGCACGCAGACCGGCGGCGGGTTCTTGCGCCAGTCGGGCAGGAGGCGGTCGAGCGGGGCCGGTTCGATGACGGCGCCGGAGAGGATCTGGGCGCCGATCGTCGAGGCCTTCTCGATCACGCAGACCGACACCTCGGGATTGAGTTGTTTCGTACGAATGGCGAACGCCAGGCCCGCCGGGCCGGCCCCGACGACGACGAGGTCGTATTCCATGGTTTCGCGTTCGCTCATGGCTGGCTCACTCAACGGCTGGCTGCGGGATCAACCCGGCATTGTCCGGTTTCGCCGGGAGCGGGGCAAATCGGCGTTTCAAACATAGGGTTGCACGATCTTCACATGGCACGTTCATAATCGTCCCACGCGCAAGGAGATTTCATGAATACGATGCCGCCGGTCGCCGATGTCGACATGCGACGCGCCACACTGCTGCAGATCCTGCATTGGCTGGCCATTGGACGGGTCCAGCCACAGGCCCTTTCCGACGTTTACCAGGACGCCATCGAGCGCCTGAACCCCCGGCTCAACGCCTTCGCCGACTACAGCGTCTCCCTGATCCAGGAACAAGCCCTGGCGGCGGACAGGCGGCGTCGCGACGGTGTCATCGGCCGTCTCGACGGGATGCCGATCGCCATCAAGGACAATTTCGACGTTGCCGGCGTGCCCACAAGGGCAGGCATGCGGCGGCGCACCGTCGTGCCTGAGGAAGATGCCCACATCGTGGCACGGCTGCGTGCGTCGGGTGCCGTGCTCGTGGGCAAGACCAACATGGACGAAGGCGCCCTGGGCCTGACCACGAACAACCCCTTCCATGGCGCGACGCACAATCCGCATCGCCATGGCTACACCGCGGGTGGATCGTCGGGCGGTGCCGCGGCGGCCGTCGCCGCAGGACTCGCCGTGGCGGCGATCGGCTCGGACACACTCGGTTCGATCCGCGTGCCCGCGAGCTACTGCGGTGTCTATGCGCTGAAGCCCACGCATGGCGAAATCTCCACCCGCGGCCTGGTACCGGCGGCCCGCCGCCTCGACGCGGTGGGCCTGCTGGCGCGCGGCGTGGACGACCTCACGGTGCTCTTGCAGACGCTGGCCGGGTACGACGCCGATGACGCGCGCTCCCGCCGGCGACGCGTCGCCTTTTCACCGCCGGATTGGGAGCCGGGCAATCTCCGCGCGGGTTTCTTGCCGGATCTGGCGGCGGTCGGCGTGGAACAGGACGTCATCGACGTGTTCAACGACGCCCTGTCGAAGCTGAAGGGCGAACTCGGCGAACGCCGAACGGTCGATTTCTCCGACTGGGACTTCGCCCGGACCCGCCGCGCCGGTCTCCTGCTGATGGAGGCGGAAATGCTCAATACCTTTGCGACCGAACTGGCCGACGAGGCCTATCCGGTATCGAACGGCTTCCGCGACATGGTCGGTTTCGCCGCGAGGAAGTCCGCGGCCGACTACGTGGCGGCCGACCTCGTGCTCGACGCGGCCACGCTGAAGATGCGCCGCCTGTTCGCCCAGGTCGACGTATTGGTGCTGCCCACGACGCCGCAGGGTGCGTTCCCGCTCGATGGGCCAGTGCCGTCCTCGCAGGCCGACCTGTGCAGCTTCGCCAGCCTCGCTGGTTGCCCGGCGGTGAGCATTCCCATGGGCACGTTGGCCAACGGCATGCCGATCGGCCTCCAGTTGGTCGGCGCGCGCGGCTCGGATCTCCGCCTGCTCGAACTGGCCGGCGTATGCGCGTCCTCGCTGGACGCCGAGCCGGCCTATCCGGTCGAGCCGGCCTGAACTCCGGCTGGCATCGCATCGAGCTACCCGGCGCGGACGTCACGTTCGCGCCGGCATGGCTGGGCCGCGAAGAGGCCGATGCCTTGCTCGCGCGGCTGATCGACGAAGTGCCCTGGGAAGTGCATCGCATCCGCATGTTTGGCCGGGTGGTCGATTCGCCTCGGCTGAGCGCCTGGATCGGCGATGAGGACGCCACGTATCGTTATTCGGGCACGCGCTTCGTGCCGCACCCGTGGACGCCGGCGTTGGCGGCGCTGCGCGAGCGAGTCGCCGAGGCGTGCGGCGGCCGCTTCAACAGCGTCCTCGCGAACCTGTATCGCGATGGCGGTGATCGCATGGGCTGGCACAGCGACGATGAGCCGGAGTTGGGCCCGGAGCCGTTGATCGCTTCGTTGAGTCTGGGTGCCGAGAGGACGTTCCGCTTCCGGGCGAAGGCGGGCGGCGAGCCGGTGGCGATCGGTCTGCCGCATGGCAGCCTGCTGCGGATGGGAGGGGGCACGCAGCGTTTGTACAAGCATGAGTTGCCGGTGCGGAGGCGTGTCGCGGGGCCGCGGGTCAACCTTACGTTTCGGTGTATTGGAGAGCTTCGCCGCTGAAGCTGCTCCCACAAGAGCATCGCCGGCTAGCCGGCGATGCTCTTTGCCTCGGTGGGAGCCGACCCTGTCGGCGATGCTCTTATGCGACAACCTACTTCCCCGGCACCGCCTGCAACGTCCACCCCACCACATCCGCCGATACCTTATCCATCGCCCGTCCAAACGCCTCGACCACCCGCGGCACCTCCTTCCCATCGACCGGCTCGTGCACCTCGAAGCGACGGCTGCCCACGATCTGGTGCTTGCGCGTGCTCGCGAGCACCGCGTCGTAGCGGATCACCACTTCCGGTTTGCCACCGACGTACTCGGTCTGGAAAGCCGCCAGCCCGCCGCCCAGTTCGTAGTCGGCCGCGAGGTTGCTGTCGTCCGTGCTGATCGCGGCGACGCGTCCGGTGTCGCGGAAGGCGTCGGCCAGGCGTTCGCGGACGAGGTGCGGCGAGGTATCCGCCCAGCGGGCGCCGCCGTACACGGTGATCGTGTTCGACTCCGGCACCACCGCGATGCGCGAGTTGTCCAGCGCGCGCGGCGCGTTCGGCGCCGCGATGCGCAGCGCCCAGCCCACCGGTGCCGGCGAGGCGGGGCGAGCGCCGGGCGCGGCCGGCAGCGTATAGATATGAGGCGTCTCCGCCTTGGGCAGGATCGAGCACGCCGTCAGTAGCGCGAGAACCAGCGGAGCGGCGAGGCGGGCACGGCTCATGGGGTGAACTCCTTGGTCTTTTCGCGGCCGAACAGATAGCCGCTGGGATTCTCGTCGAGGCGGCGCGTGATGGAACGCAGCGAGCCCAGCGTGTCGCGCAGTTCGCGCAACGCGGGCGCGAGTTCGCCCAGGCTGGCGGCGCCGCCGTTGATCGCATCGCTGTTGTCGTTGAGCAGCCGGTCGACCGATGCCATGGAATGTTCCAGCGAGGCCATCGCGCGCTGTGCGCTTTCCAGCGTCGCCTTGCCCTGGCCGTCGATGAGGCCGTTCGCGTTGTGCACCAGGGTACGGCTCTCGGCCAGCGTGTCGTTGGCCTGCTGGGTCGCCAGGGCCAGTTGCTTGATGAGGGAACGGATATCCTCACGTTCGTCAGCGATCACGCCCGTGGTCTTGTCCAGGTGATCGAGGGTGTTCTCGATCCGGTGCACGTTTTCCTTGGACAACAATTCGCTGGCCCGCGCGGCGGCCTGGTTGATATTGGTGATGAGGTCCTCGCCGTTGGCCAGCAGGCGCGCGAAGGGCGAGGGGTCGGCGATGATCACCGGCACCTCCCCATCGTGGCCCACCAGCAGCGGGCTGCCTGGCGATCCGCCGGAAAGCTGGATGATCGCGACGCCGGTCACTCCGGTCAGGGCGAGCTTGGCGTGGGTGTCCTTGCGCAACGGCGTATCGCCTTCCACGCGGACGCGCGCCAGCACGCGGCGTGGATCTTCCGGATCGAGGCGCAACTGCATGACGTCGCCGAGGCGGATGCCGTTGTATTGCACCGCGCCTCCCTTGGAGAGGCCGGTCACCGCCTCGTTGAAGACGATGTCGTAGTAATTCCATTCCTGGTCCGAATGCGCCTTCGCCAGCCACACGCCGAAACCGAGGCCGAGGAAGACGACGAGGACGGTGAACAGTCCTATCAAGACATGATGGGCGCGGGTTTCCATGGTCTTCAGTCCTTGCCGGGGTGAGCGGCGCGGGTGGCCGCGCGGCCGCGCGGTCCATTGAAATAAGCCTGGACCCAGGCATCGTCGGTGCGGGCCACTTCGTCGATCGGCGCGGCGGCCAGCACGCGCCGTTGCGAAAGTACGGCGACGCGGTCACAGGTGGAATACAAGGTATCGAGGTCGTGCGTCACCAGGAACACGGTGAGGCCCAGCGCGTTGCGCAGGGTCACGATGAGGCTGTCGAACGCGGCGGCGCTGATCGGGTCGAGCCCGGCGGTGGGTTCGTCGAGGAACAGGATCTCCGGATCGAGGGCCAGTGCGCGCGCCAGTGCCGCCCGCTTGATCATGCCGCCGGAAAGCTGCGAGGGATATTTCCTCCCCGCGTCCACGGGCAACCCGGCGAGGGCGAGTTTCACCCCGGCCAGCCGTTGCGCATCCACGCGGGGCAGGCCAGCATGTTCGACCAGGGGCAAGGCCACGTTCTCCGCCACCGTGAGGGACGAGAACAGTGCGCCACTCTGGAACAGCACGCCGAAGCGTCGCTCCACCCGGGATCGCCGTTCGTCGGACAGGGCGAGCAGGTTCTCGCCGAACACGCGCA
>Ga0182006_1002382_pt1 | contig 10303 bp, 6 predicted proteins | sample Sormic07211104_1_FD_123022 | JGI IMG/M metagenome (GOLD analysis project Ga0182006, IMG submission 123022) | Rhizosphere microbial communities from Sorghum bicolor, Mead, Nebraska, USA - 072115-104_1 MetaG | ecosystem: Host-associated > Plants > Roots > Rhizosphere | place: USA: Nebraska...
ACCCGCGGACCAACCATTCTGCCAGCCTTAAGCATTTCACTCTGGCTAAAAACCATTTCGGTATTGCTTGATGGATCGTGCGAAGTGGTTACTCCAAAAGCCAGGTTGGCCATATAACTCCAGTCGCTCTGTGGCGTTATTCCATCCGGACTCGTCCTTAAGTGGGCATGAACATCAACAATGCCCGGCATGATTGTTTTGCCATTAACATCAATGGTTTTGGCATTAGCCGGGATAGTTACCGCATCTGCTTTTCCTATCGCTGTAATTTTATTTCCATCTGTAACGATGGTGCCGTTTTCAATCACTTCATCGCCTTTCATCGAAATAATCCTTGCTCCTTTAAATGCCAGTATCCCCGTAGGAACATCAGATTTCAATACGAGGTTAATATCAATGGCAGAAGCCTCAGTTTTGGGTGTAGTTCCGTCAAAATTGAAGGCACTATTTACGTCGATGGTAAAATACTTTGGGCCTAACGTCCAATGCAGGTTTTTGCTGTCAGCACTCCATTGAATATAGGTTCCGCCATCTGTAGTCACTTTGGTAACAGGGATAGCCTTATTGCCCGCAGAGGCTTCCTGTGCTGTACCAATATTAATCATCGGTGTGATATAAATATTGAATAATTCATTAAATGCCAGCCATTTATTGTCTGGACTAACCACAAACTGGTTTGCATATTGAGAAGTGAAATGAATTCTTTCATTTGCTCCGTTCAGGTCAATACTCTTTAGTGCTTTTTTCCCGTCAGCATAACTCTGGAAATAGATGCGGGTATCGGTATTGTTAAACTGTGGACGGATTCCATTATCCGAAATTAAAGTTTTGGCCCCACCATTGGCTTGCATAAGAAAAATACCTGTGCCACGACCAAAATTATAGCCTAAAACATCGTTTCCGCTTCCTTTTCTGAAAACGATTTTATCTCCTTTAGTAGAATATTGCGGTGAGTAATAAAACCCTTTTTCATCAGTTAGCATAATGGTTTTTCCCGATTTTAGATCCGTCCGTTTTATTGCTCCACGTAGCTCGTCGCTCCAGGTAGTATAAACAACGTATTTTCCGTCAGGACTAAAGGCCGGTTCGAATTCAAAATCCAGTCCATTGGTTAACCTTTCCGGTATTCCTGCAGGCAGTTCCTGCTTGTACAGGTACCCTGCTGCATTAAAAACAACTGTTTTCCCATCGGGCGAGGTGGTTAACTGCCTCAACATTTTTGCCGAAAATTCATTATTGAAAACCTGCTGCTCAAAATGTAATGCTTTTTGTACGGTTTGGATCGTATTGGCCTGAAAAGGTATGGTGGTGTTGATCAAGGTACCAATTTCCGTTTTTCTGATTTTTCCTTTTGCATAAAAAACAATGCTTTTGCTATCTGGTGTCCAGGCAAAGTTTGGATAAACCCCGAAAATTGCCCATGTCTCCTGTTGATCATGGGATAAATCTTCATTTATCGGCCACTCTTCTCCGGTTTTGAGATTCTGAACGTATAACGTAGACTTCAGCCTTACGCGTTTTACGAAAGCCATTAAATTTCCGTCTGGAGAAATCTGCGGACGGCAGGCACCGCCCTGTTCATCAATTAAGGTAGTTAATTTTCCGGTAGTTAAATCGAGTTGGCGAATGGCATAAATAGTTCCGTTAGGGTCTTTACTGTATTCGAAATTGGGGCCTGGACTCACGTCTTCGCTAAAGTAAACGAACCTTCCGTCCGGCGAAACATTGGGCTCACCCGCATCCTGCTGGTCGTTTTTACGCTTCGTTAACTGCACACCATCGCCACCGTTAATGCTATACATCCACATTTCTCCTGCACCTAAAGAACGGCTTGCTGTAAAATGCTTACGTGCAATGATGTATTCGCTGTTTGGCATCCACGTGGCATTGTTCAATAGCCTGAAGCTTTCTTTGGTTATCTGTTTTTTACCAGAGCCATCCCGGTTCATGATCCAGATGTTATCTCCGCCACTTTTATCACTCGTGTAGGAAATGTATTTTCCGTTTGGGCTAAAGCGCGGCTGAACATCCCACGCGATACCTCCGCTAATCAGTTTTGCCACGCCTCCGGTGATTGGCATTGCGTAAATATCGCCTAATAAATCAAAAACAATTTCCTGCCCGTCGGGACTTACATCCAGGTTCATCCAGGTTCCTTCATCCGTATTTAAAGTGAAGTTTTTGGTTGTTCCCTGGTATTTTTCAATGTCCCACTTCTTTTCCTGGGCATTAGCACTGAAAAACAATAGCGAAAGAGCGGTTAGAAAATAAAAGTGTTTCATTATGAGGATTGAATGGTTATTTGAAAATTCGTGTATTTTTTTTGAAACATTTTTTAAAAATGTATCTATTTAAGCACTGCTGAAAATTTGAATGGTTTTTACACCTACATTTAAATAAAAAAACGCAGTTTAATCGTGTCGTCATGCTGAATTTATTTCAGCATCTTTCCCTCTATTCAGACCCTGAAATAAATTCAGGGTGACGAAATTAAGAAAAAAGGGAATAACCTGCAAACTGCGTTTCTAACATGTAATCTGTCTTATTTAGCAAAGTTAATAATCTTTTCTGAAGATGATTTTTTCAATTTCCAACAATAATAAGTGGCGATTTTGGATTAAATGTATAGTTTTGATACCGCCGATTTATGACAGCAATAGAGATTTTACAGAAATATTGGGGGCACCAGGCTTTTAGGCCACTACAGGAAGACATTATCGCTTCGGTTCTGGACGGAAAAGATACTTTAGCGCTTTTGCCAACAGGTGGCGGTAAATCAATCTGTTTCCAGGTGCCGGCATTGGTGAAGGAGGGAATCTGTATCGTGGTTTCTCCACTAATTGCCCTGATGAAAGATCAGGTAGAACACCTGAAATCGAAAGGGATTGAGGCCATTGCCATTTATGCAGGCATGGGTAAACGCGAAATCGATATTTTGCTGGACAACTGTATTTATGGCAAGGTTAAATTCCTGTACCTTTCGCCAGAAAGATTGCTTTCAGAATTGGTTCAGGTCAGGATTTCTTACATGAATGTTAACCTCATTGCGGTTGATGAAGCACACTGTATTTCGCAATGGGGTTACGATTTTCGCCCGCCATATCTGCAGCTATCCAAACTGCGCGAAATCTTACCAGGTATCCCGGTTTTAGCGCTTACTGCAACCGCTACTGAATTTGTGCGGAAGGATATTGTAGAGAAACTGGAAATGAAAGATCCACAGATCCTTGTAAAAAGCTTCGCCAGGGATAATTTAAGTTATGTGGTTGTTGATCATGAAGATAAATATAAAAAGCTGATTAATATCTGTAAAAATGTTAAAGGTACAGGTTTAGTGTATGTTCGCAACCGACGGGAAACTGCAGAGGTGGCCAATTTTATCAACCGGAACGGAATTAAAGCCGATTTTTACCATGCCGGACTGGAACGCGATGTACGCTTTCTGAAGCAGGAAGAGTGGAAGAATAATAAAACCCGGATCATGGTGGCCACTAACGCTTTCGGCATGGGCATTGATAAAGCAGATGTTCGTTTTGTGGTGCATCTGGATTTACCTGAAAGTTTGGAGGCTTATTACCAGGAGGCAGGCAGGGCAGGTCGTGATGAAAAAAGAAGTTACGCCGTTTTATTGGCCAATCGATCCGACATCATGGGCCTGGAGTCGCGGTATTTGGATAGCTTTCCCTCGCCAGATGAAATCAGAAAAACCTATCATTATCTCGGCAACTATTTTCAACTGGCATTTGGAGCGGGTGAAAGTTTAACCTTTCCATTCGATATCGCTGATTTTTGCAAACGGTTTAATGTAAATGTTTTAAAAACAATTTCTGCACTAAAGTTTTTAGAACATGATGGTTATCTTACCTTTTCTGAAAGTGTTTTTTTACCTTCCAGAATAATGTTTATTGCCGGCCACGAGGATGTTTATCGTTTTCAGATTGAAAATAGGGCTTATGATGGAATAATAAAGACCATTTTACGCTCTTATGGAGGCGCTTTTGATGGTTTCGTTAAAATTAATGAAGCGGATTTAGCCAAGAGAACAGGTTTATCTTATAATGATATTATTGCTTTGCTGAATAAATTGCAGACCATTGAATTGCTTACGTATATCCAGCAAACAGATCAACCGCAGTTGCAGTATGTTAGACCGAGGGTAGATATGGATCACTTTGACCTGGATGTAAAATACCTGGAACTGAGAAAAGAGATTTTACACAAACAGATCAATGCGGTGGTAGCTTATGCCTCATCTGATTTGTGCAGAAGCATTCAATTGCTTAATTACTTTGATGAACATCATACCAAAAAGTGTGGTGTCTGCGATGTTTGTCTGGCTGAAAAGAAAGCCGAAAACCACCAATCTGAACGTGAAGAAATCGATTATGAAATTATTTCTTTGCTCCAACAACAAACGCTCAGCCTTGATGATTTGGTTAGTCATATTAAAAATGGCACAGAAACAGATAGAATTGATGCTATAAGAGAGTTACTGGATGCAGGGAAAATTAAAACTGATGGGAAGAAGTATTATTTGGAGATGTGAGAGGTGAGATGTGAGAAAAATGCCTATCAAGTTAGCAATAAAATATTAGTTTTGTAATGAACTATTTAAACTATATCCTCAAACAATCAGCGCAGTCTTCCTAGAAGCGAAAAATAAATGATAGAAAAAGACAATAAGAAAACCATACGCTCATGGGCTTTCTTCGACTGGGCAAATTCTGCCTATAATTTAGTTATTACCTCGACTATTTTTCCTGTTTACTATGTTGCCATTACCACAACCAAACTGCATGGCGACGAAGTAACTTTTTTTGGTAAAACGGTTATAAATACCGTACTATCGAACTATGCACTTGCTGTAGCTTACTTATTAATGGTCGTATTGCTGCCGGTGTTATCTTCTTATGCTGATGCAAAGGGCAAAAAGAAATTCTTCATGAAACTGTTTACCTATATCGGATCATTCTCCTGTATGGGTTTGTTTTTCTTCAAATTAGAGACTTTAGAAGCTGGAATTATTTGCTTCGTTCTGGCCGCAATGGGTTATGTGGGCGGTGTAATGTTTAACAATGCTTATTTGCCGATAATTGCTTCAAAGGATAATCAGGATAAGGTAAGTGCCCAGGGGTTTTCATACGGCTATATTGGCAGTGTGATTTTACAGCTGGTCTGTTTTGTTTTTGTACTAAAACCGGAACTGTTTGGAATTACTGATCAGTCGTTACCAGCTCAGATATCGTTTCTGCTGGTTGGGATATGGTGGTTTCTATTTGCCCAGATACCTTTCAAGGCATTACCGAAAGATGTTCCTAACGCAGGCTACATTAACAAAGGAATCATTAAAAGCAGTTTTGGAGAATTTGCAAAGGTATGGGGCCAGTTAAAGCAAATGAAGTTTTTGAAAACCTATTTAATTGCTTTCTTCTTTTATTCAATGGGCGTACAAACCATTATGCTCGCTGCTGCCGGTTTCGGTGCAAAGGTTTTAAAACTGGAATCGGGTAGTTTAATTGCTGTGATCTTAATCATCCAGCTTGTTGCAATTCTGGGTGCATGGCTAATGTCGATTTTAGCCAAAAAATTGGGAAATATTAATGTTTTAATGATTGTTGTATTGATTTGGATAGGTTGTTGCATTTATGGATACTCCATAACCAATCAATATCAATTTTATGCGTTGGCCGCCATTGTTGGTCTGATTATGGGCGGAATACAATCTTTATCCCGTTCCACTTACTCTAAACATATTCCGGAGCACACAACTGACACTGCTTCATTTTTTAGCTTCTACGATGCGACAGAGAAACTGGCAATTGTAATTGGTTTGTTTAGTTTTGCATTTATTGAGGGTTTAACCCATAATATGCGCCAATCCATCATTGCTTTGGCATCCTTTTTTATAGTTGGATTGGTATTTTTAGCATTCCTGAAAAAAACCGAGCGCAATGAAACCGCAAAATTGTAAGTTTGCAGACTAAAGAATTTGTTGATGAAAGTAGAATTGTTTGTTCCCTGTTTTGTAGACCAGTTATATCCCGAAACCGCTTTCAATACGTTGAGATTATTAGAAAAGTCGGGATGTAACGTAACATACAACCCGAAACAGACTTGTTGCGGCCAACCGGCCTATAACGCGGGTTATTGGGATGAAGCCAAACAGGTAGGAACTAAATTCTTGAACGATTTTTCCGAAAATACTTATATCGTTGCTCCCTCTGCATCGTGTGTGGGAATGGTAAAAGGTGGTTATAACGACCTGTTTACCAATACTATTGTTCACAATAAATGCAGGAGTTTGCAATCCAACATCTGGGAATTATCCGATTTTTTGGTTAAGGTGGCGAAAAAAGATTATTTCGGTGCCGAGCTGGAAGGGAAAGCAGTGTATCATGATTCTTGCAGTGCGTTACGCGAGTGCAAAATTAAAGACGAGCCGCGTCACTTACTTTCGAAAGTACATGGACTGGAAATGATCGAAATGGAAGATACCGATATGTGCTGTGGTTTTGGCGGGACATTTGCCGTTAAATTTGATGCCATTTCATCTGCAATGGCCGAACAGAAAGTGAACCATGCCCTGGCTCAGGGTGCTGATTATATTATATCAACGGATCTTTCTTGTCTTCTGCACCTGCAAGGTTACATTGATAAAAATAACCTGCCGATCAAAACCATGCATATTGCGGATGTGCTTTGTAATGGCTGGCTGGAGAGTACGGAATATTAACTTAAACATAGACGGTTTGATTTTCTCCATGGTCTGTGTCCTCACAGACCATTTCCATTGTAATTAAAATTTCGGTCTGTGAGGACACAGACCGAGGAAAACTGTTTTAGGTTAAATAAACCTGACCGACAGCGTTATCCCGATTTAAAGAGCGATTTTAGAATAAAGTCGATTTAATTGGGATTAAGCAAACGGCGGGACTATCGTTACCGAAAAGCTACTGCAATTGCTTTCCAAAAAATCTATTGTAAAAAATAAATTACATCTGCTTTAAATAGCTTGCGCAGGCGATATAGAGGTTGACTTTAACACAATTTAACACGTTTAAATTATAATCTAAAATATCTTTGTTAAACCTTTTTTAAGCTTTCGTATCTAATCCACAAAACTAAATCGTAATGAAAAAAATAACCTTCGCTCTACTTGGATTTTTATCAATTGTATCGGTTGCGCATGCACAAAAGAAAAAAACTTCGGGAGCTATACAGTTTGAAAACACCATAGATCCTGCAGCTATGGCTTCAGCCAATGGCATACAGTTAACTGATCAGATGAAAGCGAGGATGCCTTCATCAAGCAAAACCAATTTTGAATTATTATTTACAGCAACCAATGCCAGTTATATGCCGGTTGAAGAAACGGAAGATAGCAACGGTGCAGGTGGCGGCGGCGGCGGAATGGGCCGGATGATGATGCGTTTTGGTGGTGGCGGCGGCAATCGGGAATACTATTACAACTTTGCTGATAAAAGTTTAACTGAAGTATTCGACCTGAATGATACGACTTATTATATGCCGAGCAAGTTAACCCTATCTACTTCCGGTCCAATTTCTTCGTTCAGAACGGGCGGTGGCAACTCAAATGATACGACAAGGTCAAAAATAGCTCAGGCACCAAAAATTGAAGTTGTTAAAACGGACTCAACCAAACAGATTTTAGGTTTTACCTGTCACCAGGCCATTGTAAGATCGACCAGGGCCATCAAAATTTTAGACATGGATAAAAATGTGGTGGAAGAAACCAAAATCTGGTATACCAACGATTTAGGTTTCGATTTTTCTCCTAATCCAAATATATGGACAGAAGGTGCGGTATTGGCTATTGAGGGTAGAGGGAACAGCTCGATTGCCAAGAGCATTGAATATAGAAATGTAAGTGCAAAAGATGTTACTGCACCTAAAAAAGCAAAATTGATTACCCCTGAAGAATACAAAACCAAGATGGAAAATATGATGAAACGTTTTAGGCAGAACAGACCAGCAGGTGGCGGCCAGGGAAGAGCTTTTGGAATAAATTAATTAAGAATCAACCTAATATAGATCAAGCCCTGAAGTTTTTAAGCTTCGGGGCTTTTTTTGTATCATTTTTGAAGCGATTATTTGTAATGCTGACATATTTCCTATAATTGGGTTCAGATAAAAGCCTAACCAAGTGATTATAGCAGAAAATAGGGCAGAGTTGCTCCACACCAAACAACATTTTGAAATTTTGGATGGATTGAGGGGCGTAGCTGCCATAGTAGTGGTCATTTTCCATTTTATGGAAATTGCCATTACCGATTATAGCAAAAATTTTATCGGTCATGGTTACCTGGCTGTTGATTTCTTTTTCTGTTTATCGGGCTTTGTCATTGCGTACGCCTACGATAACCGGGCGGCGCACATTGGTATTACGCAATTTTTTAAACTAAGACTAATCCGTTTACATCCTTTGGTGATTGTTGGTGCCGTGTTGGGCCTGCTAACCTTTTTATTTGATCCTTTTAGTGATTTTTACCCTGTTTATGGCTTCGGTAAAACAGCTTTGTTGTTTTTAACCTCTGCTTTCCTGATCCCATACCCAATTATGCCAGAGCGTTACACCAATTTATTTTGTTTAAATGCACCAGCATGGTCACTGTTTTGGGAATACATCGCTAATATATTTTACATCCTGCTGCTTTATAAAATCAATAAAAAAGTATTAATAATTCTTGCTTTGGTTGGCGCGGCAGTGCTTTGTTACGTAGCTGTACAATCTAAAAATCTCAGCGGTGGCTGGGGCGGACAAAATTTCTGGGACGGTGGAGCAAGGGTATTGTATTCATTTTCAGCCGGTATGCTCGTTTACCGGTTTAACCTTATCATTAAAAACGAATTAGGGTTTTTGGGAATTACTGCACTATTATTGGTAGCTTTTTTATTTCCTTTTAATGATGATTATAATTGGATTAGCGAATCGATAATTGTGTTGCTCTATTTTCCATTATTGGTCTCGCTAGGTGCGGGCGCAACGTTGAGTCCGGCTTTAAGAAAGATTTGCCGGTTATCCGGCGAACTATCTTATCCGCTTTATATGACGCATTATCCATTTATATGGGTTTATCTTACCTATGTAGCAGTGGATAAACCTAAAGGTATGATGCTTTTTGGTGTGATTCCGGTTTCGGTAATCCTGCTTGTTATTTTAGCTTACCTCATTATGCGGTTTGTTGATACACCTTTACGTAAATATTTGAAAGGTAAATTAGTAAGTGAAGCCTGAGGTGATATGGATTGAACCTTGCTTTTTGATCAATAAAACCATATCTTCGCACAAAATAGAATCACATTGTAAGTGATCTTTAAAACTTTTTTATTTAAAATTTAAATCATAGTTGTAGATGATTAACATTACTTTACCTGACGGCTCGGTCCGTCAGTACGAAAAGGGCACTTCTGCCCACCAGATTGCATTATCAATTTCTGAGGGCTTAGCCCGTAACGTGTTAGCCGCTGAGGTTAATGGCGAAGTTTGGGATTCAACCAGGCCGATTGAATCAGATTCTACAGTAAAACTGTTGACCTGGAATGATGCAGCCGGAAAATCTACTTTCTGGCATTCTTCTGCACACTTAATGGCAGAAGCGCTGGAAGCGCTTTACCCGGGCACCAAATTTGGTATCGGTCCGGCAATTGAAACCGGTTTTTATTATGATGTAGACTTTGGCGACCGCGAATTTTCTTCGGATGATTTCAAAGCCATTGAAACCAAAATGATCGAACTGGCTAAACAAAAGGAAACTTTTGTGCGCGAAAGTGTAAGCAAGGCTGATGCGGTAAAATACTTTACCGAAAAAGGCGATGAGTATAAATTGGATTTAATTGATGGCCTGGAAGATGGTAAAATTACTTTTTATACCCAGGGTTCATTTACCGATTTATGCCGTGGCCCACATATTCCTAATACTGGTTTTGTAAAAGCCGTGAAACTGATGAATGTGGCTGGTGCTTACTGGAGAGGTGATGAAACTAAAAAACAGTTAACCCGCATTTATGGAGTTACTTTTCCTAAGGCGAGCGAGCTTACCGAATATCTTTTAATGATTAGGAAGCAAAAAAACGCGACCACCGTAAATTAGGAAAAGAGCTGGAGCTTTTTGCTTTCTCTGAAAAAGTAGGTATGGGCTTACCGCTATGGTTGCCTAAAGGAACTGCTTTACGCGAACGTTTGGTGAACTTTTTAACTAAAGCACAGGCTAAAGCAGGCTACGAGCAAGTAGTAACACCACACATTGGGCATAAAAACTTATATGTAACTTCTGGTCACTGG
>Ga0182006_1002387_pt1 | contig 10296 bp, 10 predicted proteins | sample Sormic07211104_1_FD_123022 | JGI IMG/M metagenome (GOLD analysis project Ga0182006, IMG submission 123022) | Rhizosphere microbial communities from Sorghum bicolor, Mead, Nebraska, USA - 072115-104_1 MetaG | ecosystem: Host-associated > Plants > Roots > Rhizosphere | place: USA: Nebraska...
ATTACCGAGGATGACGTGTTATCCGCGCTCGATATCGAAACGCCTTCGGGCATCGTTTCCTCGGTCATCACCACCCGTTCCGTGCGCGACCTCGGCCTGGTGGTCGGATCTGAAGTGGTGGCGCTGGTGAAAGCTACCGAAGTATCGCTCGCCAAGCTGTAATTTTTTACCGCTGGAAAATCCCATCCAATCGTATCTGTTCAGGAAAATATCATGACTATCCAAGCCATCAATGTACGCAACCAGTTCAAGGGCAAGATCAAGGCCATCATCGAAGGCACGGTCGTCTCGGAAGTCGACGTCGAGACGCCGGCCGGCATCGTCACTTCGGTGATCACCACCCGTTCGGTCAAGGACCTGGGCCTGGTGATCGGCACCGAAGTGGTGGCGCTGGTGAAGGCTACCGAAGTATCGATCGCCAAGATCTGATCGCCATCCTTTCTTGTATCGACCACATCGAGGTAAGCCCATGTCCTTTCCCGCCCTGGAACAGTATCTGGCCCGCCTGAACGGCGCCAGGGATGACCCGGCCCGCGACGCTGCCCGCAGCGATTGCCGGGTCTGGCTGGACGGCGACGGGCGCGCCCAGGGGCGTTATTTCAACACCACCCTGACCAGCGTGTTCCAGCCTTTGCGCCGGATCGAGGCCGGGGCGGGCAAGGGCGCCATCGTCGGCCATGAAGGTTTTGCCCATAGCTATTCGGCCAGCGACAACGGCCTGTACCTGTGGAAACTGCTGGACCATGCGGCCAGCTGTGCCGCATGCTGCATTCAATCAATTTCTACCGCCAGGCAGAAGCCACCGCGGGCGATCTCTACCTGAGCGTGCATGCGCGCCTGCTGGCGGCGGTCGACAGCAACCACGGCATGGCGTTCCGGCGGATCCTGACGCTGCTCGGCCTGCCGCACGAGCGGATCGTGCTGCAGCTGCCAACCATTACCGAAAACCAGGGCTGGCTGCTAAACTATGTGCTGGACAATTACCGGCGCAATCATTTCCGGCTGGCGGTGAATGCCGACGACGTGGCGCAGGCGGCAAGCCTGCTGGAACGGGTGCGGCCGGATGTGATCAAGATCGATGCGCGCGGCGTCGCGCACGACGAGCAGGCGACGCGCCTGCTGGAAGACTGCGCCAGGCGCGGGATCCAGGTGATTTTCAAGCGGCTGGAAAAGGCGCGCGACCTGGAAGTGCTGCAGCAGCTGGCAAGGATTGCCGCGCTGCCTCTGCATGCGCAAGGTTTTCTGTGGGACTTGCCGCAAGCCGCGCTGCATGCATTCGCGGCGCCCGGCTCGCTGCAGGACGGCCTCTCTACGGTGGAACTCGATACTGGAGGAAGTTGATCATGGCGACGCTGTCATCGTTTCGCGTGCTGGTGGTGCCCGGGCTGTACAACAGCGGCCCGCAGCACTGGCAATCGCGCTGGCAGCGGCTGTACCCCAGTTTCGAGCGCGTCGAGCAAGCCAGCTGGGATGCGCCGGTGCTGGAAGTCTGGTCGGAGCGTTTGCGGCAGCAATTGTTGAAATCGGAACAGCCCACGCTGGCGATAGCGCACAGCTTCGGCTGCCTGACCACGGTGCATGGCGCCTTGAACGACGTTCCCAACCTGGCCGGTGCGTTGCTGGTAGCGCCGGCCGATCCCGACAAGTTCGATGTCGGCGCGGCCGTCAACGGCCGCCTGCCGGTGCCGGCGATCGTGGTCGGCAGCCTGAACGATCCATGGATGGAAAGCCGGCGCGCGCGCCATTGGGCGAAAACCTGGGGCGCCGAATACATCGACGCCGGCGCGCTCGGACACATCAACGCCGAATCCAACCTGGGCGACTGGCTGTACGGCCAGTCCTTGCTGCAGCGGCTGGTGGCGATGTCGGCCGAGCGTCCGCAGGAAGCGCGGCCCGCAGCTGCCCGCTAGTCAAGCGCGGCGCGCTTCGGGAGCGACATGCATGGAATTTTCCCGTGTCCGATTGCCGAGATAGACGGCCCGATAGCGCAGGTAACCTTCAAACTCAACCTGCTTGCGCAAAAATTCGCCGCCTAATTTTTCGATGAAACCGGCATAGGAATCATGCACCATCTCATCGTAAAATGCGCCCACCTCAGGAGGCACTTTGATCGTCTGGATCACGTTATAAATCTCAGTGACATTTTTATTATAGTTATGCCGCGCAGACCGGTCCTCTGGATCAACAATGGGAAGATATCGAGATACCAGCTCGATCTGCTTGGCGAACACTTCTTGCCCCTTTCGATAATAGAACAGGCTATTTCGCTCTTTCATATTGCCCAAATTGTCGCGGTATTTAATGATTCCAGCTGCCTGTGCATACCTCACGCTATACAGGCGCTCAAAACCTTCAGCCGTATTTACCATGTGGCGCCAGGCCAAATACATCAAGCCGTGCGCACGTAATTGCCGATCAATGGGGAGATCCTTGACGATGCGGCAGTTGGTGAAATAGTCGGCTACCGCCTTGCGGACTTCGGGATCTAACGCGAACTGTGCAATCAATGAGCTCTCGTCAGCCTCCGATTGCGGCGTCACATCTAGCCATGGCTGACCGGCCGAATGATATTCGCAGGCTTTTCTTGCGGCCTGATACATATCGTTGAGTGGGAGTTGCGACAGCTTTTTGCTATCGTCCGGGACCGGCACACCATCAACGATTCGTACCGCCTTGCCTTGAGCGCCGGGGGCATAGCCGCCGCCGACATCGGCATGTGCGCCGGGATAATAATGTTCGTAACATTTTGGCGGCAAGACATCGCCTTGACATATGCTATCGAGGGGGAAGACAGTGCGAAACTCATGCAAGGCCACGTAATGAACGCAGTTCTTAACCTCGGGATGAATGCGCAAATTCGCCGCCGTAGCCCAGCCCCAGTGACCTTCGCCATTGTTCGCATTGGTAACGCCCACCGATGCAACCGTATCCATGAGACCCAAAATCCTGACATAGGCGCGAATGCCAAACAGTTTTTCGTCAATCAGGAAATATTGATGCAGCCAATTGGTGAACACGCGCGCCTGGGCTGCGCCACGGGAAAATCCGAATACATCGAGATAAATGCCTGCCAGTCGCGGCAAGGTCTTCGGCGCCTTGAGCTGGATGCTCAGCTTGAGGGCACATTGTTTCAAGAAGTACTCTCGCGTCTTTTCGTAATCGACCAGACCGGATTTTAAACCGAGTTCTTTGAGTATCTTGTCTTCCTCGGACGGAATGGGTATTGGCCATTCACGTCGATCTTCAGGCTTTACCCAGTGATCGCTGCACAAAGCTTTCATTTGCATTGGCGAGAACATCATTTCGTTCATATTTACAAACCGATATACCGAATTCAAGACTTGAAGCAGTCCCCAGATGATGCGCGGCTCACCGCCCTTACCGGCGGCGGCTTCCCGGATGTCCTCACCGTCGGTGCCGAGTTCTTCAAACGGTGTCGCGACACCCGGAATGTAGTGTGAAAAAAAACCTTCCTGCCATTCATCTCGGTATGCCGAAAATAAGCGAGCAATATTGCTTTGGGAAAGGGATGGGGTATCGCGTTCCATATTGTTGTCGGTACCATCAAAAAAAATGCCGATACTCAAATTGAAGTCGCAATATGTTCCACAGTCCATCGGCAACGCGCGTGGACAGACTACTTCGGCCTGTTCAAGGCCGGATTTTGCATTCGCCATGTTTATTTCCCCTGTGCCGGTTCAGGTTTTTCATCGGGGAGTGGCACATAGTCAGGAGCAGGCCCGCGCGGATACGAGGGGCCAGGGTAGTCAGGATTCGCTACCCCGGCACGCGCATACCATACTTCGACTTGATGTCCCGGCAAGAAATGAACTTTCAAACCATAGCCATCCCCTGGGGGAACAGCAAAATGCACTGGCACGATAGCCTCATGCCAGCGTTTCTCAGCGACTCTCGTGCGATAGGTTTCCCATTTCACGGTCACCATGGTGGGAGTGCTGGTCGGCCGTGACAGACTTACGCAGCACACCGTCTTTCCACCACCGCCCCAACCGTTATACTGCACGCCACCCCAGCTGCCGTTGACATAGAAGTTACCAATACCTATCCCTTTGCCGTAATGCGACACAGACGAAATGGTGGTGCCAATCTTCCCTTCCGCCACCAACCGGTTTGAACCGGCACCAGCACAGGCGCTTAACATCAATGCCAGGAGTGCTGGCAACAACCAACGCAATAACGCAAATTTAGAGAAATTGTTTTTCACCTGGTTTTCCTTGAAAAAATGCCAGTGTTTAAATTGATGTCGCAATGTTTTCCGCAATCCGTCGGCAACGGACGTGGACAGACTACTTGGGCCGGTTCGAGACAGGACTTTGCATTCGTCATGCTTATTTCCCCTTGGCCGGTTCAGGTTTTTCGTCAGGAAGCGGAACATAATCTGGGGCTGGGCCGCGCGGATACGCTGGTCCAGGATAGTTAGGGCTACCAGTACCCTCATCTGCGATCCAAACTTCAACGTTGTGACCTGGTAGGAAATGTACAACCATGTCGTAACCAGTTCCTGGTTTAGCTTCTGAAATATGCAGGGGTACAGTCGCCTCGTGCCAGCGCTCCTCTGCGACTCTCGTGCGATAGGTCTCCCATTTCACGGTGACCATGATGGGCGAGTTGATCGTATGCGGCAGACTGATACAACACACCGTCGCGCCACCGCCGCCCCAACCGTTATACTGGACTCCACCCCAGCTACCATTGACATAGAAGTTACCAATACCTATCCCTTTGCCGTAATGCGACACAGACGAAATGGTAGTGCCAATCTTCCCTTCCGCCACCAATCGGTTTGATCCAGCGCCAGCGCAACCGCTCGAAAGGACGGCTATGAGCGTCGATAACAACCAGCGCAATGAAAGGGATTTCATGTGGTTATTCTTCATGTGCATATCCTCGGATCACGAATCTGAAATCTCTTGCGGTCCGGCATGCGCAAGAAACGACACCCAGTCTCTTTCCTGCAATGCCCGGCCTTTCGAGCTGAATATTTTGCGGGCGAAACTTAATAAGACCTCCTGATTATCGGAACCGCTTTCTTGCCATATCGCGACGCACTCGCACGCCAGACGCCAATCGTCATGCAAATGGCCTTTCGCGGCGTGCTTCGTGTCTACCAACTGCTCAAGCAACATATCGGGCTCGGCGCCAACGGCAAAAGTCGCCATTTGTTCGCCGCTCAAGGCAAACTGCTTGTCTTCCGGGATCAGGCTGGCGCGATCTTCCGGCAGCATCAAGACGACTTCCTCACCGCGCCGGTCAAACGTGCTCCATTGCTCTATCGGTCCGGTCATCTCGCCCCACTGCTGCGGCGTCATGATGGCGGGCAGATGTACCAAGATTCGCGCGTCCGCGAAGCGTAGCCCCAGCAGTACGGCATCCTGGTCGTAGAAACACGTGAACCGTTGCAGATGGCCGGCCAGGGTGGCGAGGTCGGCCTGGCTTTGCAGCGTGGAGCAATGCAGCCGCCCCGGGAAGCCGCCAAGTACGGCATCGACCGCAGATCTGGCTTCTGCTCCTGCTGCGTCCAAGAGCGCCATGTCTATCAGTATCGGCCCGGCCAGGCAGCGTTTCTCGGTGGGCAGCAGCGGTGCGCACCAGTTGACAGCGGGGTCCGTAAACAACGGGTGATTGCATATCGCGTCATACACCAAGCCGCCGTCGATCAGGGAATAATGGCGCATCATGTCAACCGCGCAACCAGCGTGGCCTGCCTGCCCGCCTTAAACATGCACGGCAGGCAAACGCCTTTGGGTAAGATCGGCATGGCCGCCGACCTGCTCTGCGGCGGGAAGGTGCCGTGGCTGATCGCATGATGCTCCACCACACCCGGCGTGAACCAGCGGTGGCCGTCCGGCTGGATGGTGTATTCGGTGCCGCCCACATTGAAGCTGATGCCCTTCTTGGCCTTGAAGCGTAGCCAGTCTTCCGCGCTGATCATCTCGATCACCTTTTGGGCGACCAGGCGGATGGCGTTGTCATGCGCTTCGATTGCCACTTTGCCGCGTCCGGCGATATGGCTGATGTCGCCCTGGCTGGCAAACAGGCTGATCTGCTGCTTGACGCTGGCAGCCAGGTTGTTGCCTGCCGCCAGGTTGGTGTCCTGGCCGCTGGACACGGTCAGGTGGTCGCCGCTGTGCAGATGCGTGCTGCTCGGCGTGGCCAGGCCGCTGCCGGCCGGAGACGCCGCCAGCAAGACAGGTTGCCGGAAACGGTTGGCCTGTTCCTGGCCCTGCCCGGCATATTGGTCCTGGGTGGCGTCGATGAATTGTTCGAGCGTATCTTGCGCTTCCAAGGCAGGCGCGCCGGCTTTGGCGGCCGCGTCCGACAAGGTTTTGGTCAGGCGCCGGGATGCCGTCAGCTGCTGGTGCGCTTCCCGCACGTCGAGCTGGGAGCCGGTGGCGCCGGGCCGGCCGAAGGTGCTCAGGTAGAGTCCCTGGCCGGCGACGACGGCGCCGTATGCGTTGGTGTTCAGCGCAAAGCCGCTGCCGTAGAATGCCTGGCGGGTATTGCCTTGCTGGCCGACCAGATAGCCGAGGTTGAGCTGGGCGTGGGTATTTGTGCTGTACAGCTGCAGGCGGTTCTGCCGGGTATTGTCGTCCATCACCAGCTGGTTGTATCCCTTCCCCATATGCTCCTTGGACTTATATCCAGACAATTTGCCGTCGGTATGCCAGTGCGGTGTTTGGTCGCCGTTATAGAGATGGCCGGTGATGACCGGACGGTCCGCATCGCCGTCCAGAAACGTGACGATCACCTCCATGTTGATGCGTGGGGTATAGACGCCGCCGTAATTGTTGCCCGCGTTTGGATAGCTGACGCGCACCCAGCAAGAGGCGACGCCGTGCGCCCACACGAACTTCACCTTGACCCGGTTGAGCGCGTCGGTAAATATCTCTTCCCCTTCCGGCCCTGTCACAACCGCGGTCTGGGTATGCATGACGGGTTTGTGATGTTCCCTTGGACTGCGATATTCGAGGCTGCGGCGCTGCACTTCGATCCGGTTGATGCAAAATCCGCTGTTGGCCGCGGCCTGGCCGGCGCCGGCGCGTTCCTTGATGGCGGCGAGCCGTTCCCGCAAGCTGCCGGGCACGTCGTCCGCCGTGCCAGACAAAGGCAGGTTGTTTTCGACATACCAATGCAGGCCGATGACGATGAATTGCCGCTGCTCGTCTGTGGCCTCGGCGTGGTCGGCATGGCCTTCGAGACTGAAATACGACCCGACCGCCATGCGCCGCACCGCAGACCAGGCGAAATAACGCTTGGCTTGCGACTCCCAGCCCTCGACCGTGTTCTGCGCCTGCAGATCGCCCTGTGCCTGCTGGCCATAGGTATAGGCACCGGTGTATTCGTAGACTCCCAGCTGCTCGGGAATGTTGCCGTGTTCCGGGGTAATCCGCCTGGCAGCACCTTTGGCCTGGCGCGGCGCCTTGTAGTCAGTCGTGACCGTTTCCAGCTTGCGGCTGCGCAGCTGGCGCTCGCCGCTCCATTGGGTGATCTTGTCGGCCTCGTCCCGGCTGCCGGCCCGGTGGAAACGGACGGCGGCAGGATCCAGGGCAGGCAAGCTGCGCGCCGAATCGGTGATGACCAGCATGTGGTCCTTGCCGTCCTCTTGCTGCTCGTGATAGCAGTACCAGCCCTCTTCTTCCATCAGCCTCATCGCAAAATGCCAGTCGGTCTCGTACTGGGTGCAATACGAGCGCGCCGCGGGCGGGCGCCTGAGCTTGAAACGGTAACGGCCATGGCCCTGGGGATGGCGGTTAAATACCTCGGAGAGGATGTCGGCGGCGTCCCGGTCTTGCCAGATGCGGCTGTCTTTGCGGTACTTGAGGAAATGCAGCCAGCAACGGAAGGTCAATTGATACGTCGTCAGCAGGCCGTCGCAGCCGAGCTTGCGGGCGCGCTGCACATAGCCGTGGACCGGCAGGTAGCTGCGCTGGTCGGCTTGCTGCAGCCAGAGGGTGACTGGCTGGGCAATCAATTGCTTGAGGGGGATGTTGCAGTCCAGGGACAAGGCATCAACGGTATATTCATAACCACGCCCCAAACGGTCTTCGGCAACCAGGCGCTGCGGCAGCAGTACGTCTTGTCCCAGCAGGGTTTCGAGTTTCAGGAGGCGGCTGTGCTGGCCCAGGCCCTTGTTCCACGAGGAGATGAACTCTTGCGTCATTGTCGTCCTTGTTTTTTGTCTGTTGCTGAAACCGCCCGCCCTCCATATCGGACTACGCCAGCGGGGCTGCGCCGGTGCGCGGCTCGCACTTGATTGAAATGCGAGGGATTGTGGCACAAGGAAATAATATTGACAAACTAACATCTAATTACAATCAAGAAACTGTTATGAAAAATAACAGACTCGGAGGTTTCCGCTTGCCCGGCCGCGCCCATCTACCGGTTTGTTGCGCTACGTTGCCCCATACGGCCAGACAAGAGCCGCTGCCTGAAAACCGGTTCAATACGGCATCGGGAGCCAGCATCGCAAAAGCAATAAAGCATTGCTTAAAACACCGCCAGCCTGCTTTTAAGAAAAACCATAAAGCACAGCCGCAGTGCACAACGCGGCCAAAATGCGGCAAACGCCAAATGCAGCGCCCCACTTTTGCTCATAAGATTTTCCATTCAATTGCGCTGACAATTTCTTGTTGGACAGCCGCCAGGCCGGTACGCATACTCGACGCATCCGGTAGCCGGTCCTGGCCGCCGGTGACGGACGTCAAAGAAACGCCGCGCCATCCTTCGCCAGCCAAGGCGGAGCACATTCATTTCGGGATGACATCACATGCGCAACAACCTCAACCTGGCGCCGGACGCGCTGGAAGCGACCTACAAGAAAATCGCCTGGCGGCTGATTCCGTTCCTGGTATTCCTGTTCGTGCTGGCCTGGATAGACCGCGTCAACGTCGGTTTCGCCAAGCTGCAGATGCTGCAGGACCTGCAGTTCAGCGAAGCGATCTACGGCCTCGGCGCCGGCATCTTTTTCATCGGCTATTTCCTGTTCGAGGTGCCGAGCAACCTGCTGCTGGAAAAGATCGGCGCCCGCAAGACGCTGGCGCGCATCACCATCCTCTGGGGCCTGACTTCGATGGCCATGGTGTATGTCAAGACGCCGGCCATGTTTTATGTCATCCGCTTTTTCCTGGGCGTGTTCGAGGCCGGCTTTTTCCCCGGCGTGGTGCTGTACCTGACCTATTGGTTCCCGGCCGCCAAGCGGGCCCGCGTCAACGGCCTGTTCATGACTTCGTTCGCCATCGCCGGCGTGGTCGGCGGGCCGATCGCCGGTTTCATCATGAGCGCCATGGATGGCGTCGGCCATTACGCCAACTGGCAATGGCTGTTCTTGCTGGAAGGCATACCCTCGGTGCTGGCCGGCATCATGGTGCTGCTGTACCTGCCGGAAAAGCCGGTCAACGCCGGCTGGCTGAGCCCGGCTGAACAGCAGGCGGTGAGCGGCGCGCTGGCTGCCGAGAACCACGACAATAAACATGCGTCCCTGCGCGACGCCTGCAGCAACTACCGGGTCTGGATCTGCGCCGCCGTCTATTTCTGCGTGGTCAGCGGCAATGCCACGATTGCTTTCTGGTCGCCGTCGATCATCAAGGAAATCGGCATCGTCGGCAACCTGCAGATCGGCCTGATCTCTGCCATCCCATTCCTCGCCGGCACCATCGCCATGATCTGGAACGGCATCCATTCCGACCGCAGCGGCGAACGCCGCCTGCACTGCGCGCTGGCGACGCTGGTGGCCAGCATCGGCCTGATACTGACCGGTTTCTTCATCGGCAGCGCGGTGCTGGCGCTGTGCGCGCTGACGCTGGCGGCTATCGGCATCCTGGCGGCGTTCCCGGTGTTCTGGTCGATCCCGGCCGCGTTCCTGACCGGCACCGCGGCCGCCGGCGGCATCGCGCTGATCAATTCGATCGGCAACCTGGCCGGCTTCGCCGCGCCCTACCTGATCGGCTCGCTGAAAACCTCTACCGGCAGCGTCGCTTCCGGTTTGTACTTCGTCGCTGCGCTGGAATTCTGCGCAACGATCCTGGTCTTGCTGTTCATCAAAAAAGTTCGCTGATTTTCTAACTGGCGCCGGCTTTCCCGCCGGCCGCCTTCTTTCAAGCTGGAACCATCTCATGCACATCTCATTTCAGGTCGACAGCGAGCAAGGCTCGCGCCAGCTCGACACCGATATCCATACCCTGATCGTCGCCGGCTGGGCCGGGCGCGACCAAGCCGCCATCGAACACCACATAGAGGAACTGGCTGCGCTCGGCATCTCGCGCCCAAGCGCGGTGC
>Ga0182006_1002390_pt1 | contig 10288 bp, 8 predicted proteins | sample Sormic07211104_1_FD_123022 | JGI IMG/M metagenome (GOLD analysis project Ga0182006, IMG submission 123022) | Rhizosphere microbial communities from Sorghum bicolor, Mead, Nebraska, USA - 072115-104_1 MetaG | ecosystem: Host-associated > Plants > Roots > Rhizosphere | place: USA: Nebraska...
AACCAACCCAGCTTCTGCTGCAATGGCGGGTATGAAGATTGTGGTTGTGAAATCACTGGAGAATGGAAACATTGACGTAGAAGATCTGAAAGCAAAAGCAGTGCAGTACAAAGATGTGTTGTCTTGCTTAATGGTTACCTATCCATCTACTCACGGCGTGTTTGAGGAAAGCATTATTGAAATCTGTAATGTAATTCACGAGAACGGCGGCCAGGTTTACATGGACGGTGCAAACATGAACGCACAAGTGGGCTTAACGTCACCAGCAAATATTGGCGCTGACGTTTGTCACCTGAACTTACATAAGACTTTCTGTATTCCTCACGGAGGCGGTGGTCCGGGTATGGGTCCGATCGGTGTTGGAAAACACTTGGTAAAGTACCTTCCAGGTCATGCGGTTGTTGACATCAATAACGAAAAATCAATTCACGCGGTTTCTGCAGCCCCTTGGGGATCTGCTTCAATCCTGATCATATCACACGCTTACATTGCGATGATGGGTGGTGAAGGGTTGACAGATGCAACCAAATACGCGATTCTGAATGCCAACTACATGAAGGCACGTTTGGAGCAACACTACCCGGTTCTATATTCTGGAAGTCAGGGTCGTTGTGCACACGAGATGATTCTGGATTGCAGAGCATTTAAAGCTTTCGGAATTGAAGTGGTTGATATCGCAAAACGACTAATGGACTACGGCTTCCATGCACCTACAGTATCTTTCCCGGTAGCGGGAACGCTGATGGTAGAGCCAACAGAGAGCGAGCCTAAACATGAACTTGACAGATTCTGTGAAGCAATGATCAGCATCAGAAAGGAAATTTCTGAAGTTGAAAGTGGCACAATGGATAAAGTTGATAACCCGTTGAAGAACTCACCACATACTGCAGTGACCGTTACTGGTGATGTTTGGGAACATCCATACAGCAGAAAAGTTGCAGCATTTCCTTTGCCTTATGTTGCAGAACATAAATTCTGGCCAGCAGTAGGTCGTGTAAACGATTCATACGGCGATAGGTCATTAGTATGTGCCTGTCCTCCTATTGAAAGTTACGCAGAAGAATTAGCTTAATTAAAAAAGGCCCATTTAGGAATAAATGGGCCTTTTTATAACTATGTTGATCAATTCCACTTCTAATTTATATCTTTAAAGTATTATACCAATCCCTGTTTGCAATATCAATGATGGATACAAAAATAGATTTGCTCGTAATTGATGATGATGATATCAACATCTTCATAATTAAGAAAATTGTGGAGAAGACGGGCTATAACATCAATATGGTTGCGAAAACAAATGGGCAACTTGCGATAGATTATCTTCGTTCACTTTCTGATAAGCAGGAACGATTCCCTCAATTGGTATTAATCGATATTAATATGCCCGTGCTAAATGGTTGGGAATTCCTGGAAGCGTATGACACATTAGGCGTTCAAGACCGTGTTGACATGTATATGCTGTCAAGCTCTGTTTACGAGAATGACATTGAAAAAGCGAAAACCTATGCTACAGTAAAGGGATTTATCTCTAAACCCCTCTCTATCAATAAACTTATTGAATTATTTGAAAGTCTTTCTCAATAACTAGACAATTGTAAACTGACCTTCATCATGTTCAACGTAGCCGGTCGACTTGGTTTTTGCATGGTAGAATAAACACTTCCAGTTTTCAGCTGCTGCTTTCTGACCATACATTTCCCTTAACTCCATCGCCTTCCTGCCATCATAATCGTACTTGGCAATGAACTTACGTTTAAGTTCTTCCGGCTCAGGCAAAACATCACCTCCAAAAAACACCTTTTCTTCATCTTCCGTAATCAGGAATGCCTGATGATACGGCGTATGTGCGCCCGTGAGTTCGAATTGAATGTTCTCGTTGAACATACCACTGTCGTCCAGAAATTGCAGCTGTGCATTGCGTTGAAGAAATTCAAAGATCTCTGGTTTATATGATGATGACGGGTTTGTAAATGCACCCTCCCACTCACCACGCTGGATCAGGTAGGTTGCATGCGGAAAGCTTAGTTCCATCTCGTCAGCAACACGGTGAATCATACCGCCGGCATGGTCAAAATGCAGGTGAGACATCAGTACATATTCAACATCATCTGGTTCAAAACCTGCTTTTCTGATGTTGTTGTGCAGAATTAGTTGGCCTTGTTCATCGCTATACCCCAAGCCGGTATCAAGAAGCAACAAGGTGTTTTTAAGCTGCACAAGGAATGGCTGTACGTGTATAAATAAAGAGCCTTTACGGTCTTTTGGATTATCGATTTCCGGATTAAAGGGAACGAATTTTTTAGAGGCATCTACAGAATAGGACCCTTCGTTTAAAGTGAAAACTTTCAATGGATGTAGATATTTAGTAACAAGAATAATTAATGATATCTTTACGAATCAGGCTGCAAAGATAGGAAACCTCATTAGCTTAGCGAAAATGAGGCCATTTAAATGCGGTATTCGCATCATCCTGACCTGCCATAAACAATTGATTACAAATGAAGAAAAGATGGGTGCAAGCCGAAGCGGGCGATAAGGAAACAATAGATTTGCTTGCACAAGAACTAACCATAGATCATAGCCTTGCCGCCATTCTGGTACAACGCGGCATTAAAACTTTCGATGAAGCGCGGTATTTCTTTCGTCCTGCACTGAAAGATCTTCACGATCCCTACCTGATGAAGGATATGGATAAAGCCATAACGCGCATCGATGAGGCGCTGTCTTCCGGAGAACGCATACTCATTTACGGCGATTATGATGTAGACGGCACCACAGCGGTAACACTCGCTTATAGCTTCTTCAAGCAATTTACCACAGAAATAGAATATTACATACCTGACCGACATAAGGAAGGTTATGGCATCTCCAGACAGGGCATTGACTATGCGGCTGAAAACCAGTTTACGCTGATCATTGCACTGGATTGCGGAATTAAGTCGCTGGAGATGATTGATTACGCCAATACACTTGGCGTTGATTTTATCATTTGCGACCATCACTTGCCTGGCAGCAGCTTACCTGATGCTGTTGCCGTTTTGGACCCGAAACGTGCCGACTGCCCCTATCCTTTCAAGGAGCTGGCAGGCTGTGGAATTGGTTTTAAACTCGCACAGGCGTATTGCATAAAACACGAAATTCCTGCTGCGCGATACGAAAAGTATATGGATCTGGTGATGGTGAGCATCGCGGCAGACATTGTACCAGTAGTGGATGAGAACAGAATTCTGGCTCATCATGGGCTGATCCGCTTGAATACGGATCCCTGCACCGGATTAAAGGCATTGATGGAAACAACGGGTCGTAAAAAAGAATTTACCCTTACAGATGTTGTTTTCACGCTTGCACCCAGGATTAATGCTGCAGGACGTATGGATCATGCCCGCGAAGCCGTGAAGATGATGCTTTGTGAGGAAAAGGAAAGCGCCGACGTGCAAAGCCTGTTGATCAACCTGCAGAACACGGAAAGAAAGACCTCCGATCAGAACATTACTGCAGAGGCACTGGACCTCATCGGCAGCTGCAACAATCTGATGAACAAAAAGACCACTGTGGTGTACAATGAGGCCTGGAACAAAGGCGTTATTGGCATTGTGGCATCCAGGCTTACAGAAACCTATTTCCGCCCAACCATTGTGCTTACACACTCCAATGGTTATTTAACCGGCTCGGCACGTTCCGTACCAGGATTCGATCTATATGAGGCGCTTTTAAGTTGCTCAGATCTGCTGGTACAGTTTGGTGGCCATAAATTTGCCGCCGGGCTTTCCATGTTGCCTGAGCACCTTGAAGTGTTTTCAGAACGCTTTGAACAGGCTGTTGCCTCAACAATCACCGAAGACATGTTACGCCCGGAGATTGCAATTGACACCGAGATACAGCTGCAACAAATCACCGGAAAGTTTCATCGAATCATCGCCCAGATGGCACCTTTTGGACCTGGTAATATGGCGCCGGTATTTGTTAGTCATGGTTTAGAACTCATGGGCAGAGTGGGAATTGTGGGTGACAATCACATCAAATTAAGTGTAAAACAACAAAATTCGTCTATTTTTGATTGTATTGGCTTCGGTCTTGCTGAATACGAACGTATATTGATGCCTGGAAAACCTTTCTCCATGTGTTACACCATTGAAGAAAATGTTTGGAAGGATCAACATCGCATACAGCTGAACATAAAAGGAATCAACACTGATTATTAAGATAAATGATATTAAGAGCTGAGCATCTAATAAAAAAATATAAACAGCGCACCGTGGTGAACGATGTGTCATTCAGTGTTAGTCAGGGGGAGATTGTGGGACTACTTGGCCCAAATGGTGCCGGAAAAACGACTTCCTTTTACATGATTGTTGGCCTGATTAAACCCAATGACGGACGCATTTTTCTGGAGGACGAAGACATCACCAAAGATGCCATGTACCGCAGGGCACAAAAAGGCATTGGGTACCTTGCCCAGGAAGCATCCGTTTTCAGGAAGCTTTCAGTTGAGGACAATATCATGGCCATCCTGGAGATGACGGCATTGAACAAAGAGGAACGCCATGAAAAACTGGAGGAGTTGATCAATGAATTCAGCCTGCATAAAGTACGCAAAAACCGTGGTGACCTGCTCTCTGGCGGTGAAAGGCGGCGTACCGAAATTGCCAGAGCACTGGCTGCAAATCCGAACTTCATTCTCCTGGATGAACCCTTCGCAGGGGTTGACCCGATTGCGGTTGAGGAAATCCAGACAATTGTGGCCCGATTAAAAGAAAAAAATATCGGTATATTGATCACAGACCACAACGTTCAGGAGACACTTTCCATCACAGACCGCGCCTACCTACTCTTTGAGGGCAAGATTCTCGAATCCGGCACGCCGGAAGTACTGGCTGCAAATGAGATGGTAAAGAAGGTGTACCTGGGATCGAACTTTGTATTACGAAAAAAAACGCTGTAAACTAACCAAATATAAAAAATGGCGATAGTCAACTCTCTTTTCACCTGGTACATGAAGAAGCGCGTCCACCAGATTGAGCTTTTCATGAAATATCCATTGGATGTCCAGGAAGAATGGTTCAATGAGTTAATCACCACGGCATCCGATACAGAATGGGGCCGTTTATACGATTACAATTCTATAGATAACCCGGATCAATTTAAGGCCCGGGTGCCAATCCAGACATACGATACCCTGAAACCTTACATCGAACGTATGCTTAAAGGGGAACAAAACATCCTTTGGCCAACAGAGATCAAATGGTTTGCAAAGTCCTCCGGCACAACAAGCGACAGAAGTAAGTTTATTCCGGTGTCTGAAGAATCCTTACAAGAATGCCACTTCAAAGGCGGCAAAGATCTACTGTCCATATTTTGCAACAACAGACCTACCAATCAAATTCTTACTGGAAAAGGGCTGGTCCTTGGAGGTAGTCACCAGATCAATCAACTTAACGAGAGTTCGTTTTATGGTGACTTGTCGGCCGTGCTGATCAAGAACCTGCCGATGTGGGCGGAATACTATCGTACCCCGGCCATCTCAATTGCCTTAATGGACAACTACGAGGAGAAGATGGAGAAAATGGCCGAAGCTACCATTAAGGAGAACGTAACTAACATCTCCGGCGTGCCGACCTGGACACTCGTACTTGCAAAGAAAGTGCTGGAAATGACTGGCAAGAAGAACCTGCTGGAAGTTTGGCCCAACCTGGAACTATACTTTCATGGTGCGGTGAACTTTGCACCTTACCGGGACCAGTTCCGTGAGTTGATACCATGTGATCACATGTACTATCTTGAAACCTACAATGCCTCCGAAGGCTTCTTCGGGATCCAGGATCAGGTAAATTCCGATGAGATGTTGCTGATGCTCGATTACGGTATATACTATGAATTCCTTCCGTTGGAGCATATTGACGATGAAAATCCCAAGACGCTTACTCTTGACGAAGTTGTGTTGTACAAGAACTATGCAATTATAATCTCCACTAATGGTGGGCTATGGCGCTACATGATTGGGGATACGGTACAATTTACCTCCATTTACCCCTTTAGGATCAAGATCACTGGCAGAACCAAGCATTTTATCAACGCTTTCGGGGAAGAGGTGATTATCGACAATGCTGAACGTGCAATCAGTCAGGCGTGTAAAAGTACGGGAGCGAAGTTCAAGGACTACACCGCCTGTCCGATTTACTTTAAAGGCTGTGACGTTGGTGGCCACGAGTGGATCATTGAGTTTGATACTCAGCCGGATAACTTTGAAACATTTGTAGATGTTCTGGATAATACTTTACGAGAAGTAAACTCCGACTACGACGCAAAACGATTTAAAGACATGGCGCTCCGCCGTCCGCAAGTACATAACGCAGCTGCAGGAACCTTCTATAAGTGGCTGAAAGCTAAGGGAAAGCTAGGTGGACAACACAAAGTCCCGCGTCTCGCAAATGATAGAAAGTACGTTGAAGACATCTTAAACGTCATGAACTTGCAATAACTAAGGTTTCCCGCATTTACTTAAGGTATTAAACGCAAAAAGATTTTTAAAATATAGGATATTACGCAACTAATGAATAAATTTGTAGCGTTAACTACTTAAGATCATTATCGAACCAGATTTTACGTACTGACAGCAACACTCACAGTTATTAAAATATCAAACTGACCTAAGATGGTAATCGAGAATCAACCAGAAGTACAAACAATCACTTTGAACGGCGTAAACTATACGTTAAATACCAGAGAAATTGAAACGTTTATGCAACAGTGCGATCTGTTCATGGACGCAAATCAAAATGATTTTGACACTATGACGCAGGTTATTGCAGATCAACTGATCGACAATGCCAATGCGAACACATCCGTTCCTGAACTTAGAGGACAGTTAAAGTTTCTTCGCGAAGTATCTTTCTTATTAAGGTGTATGTTAACCCCTGCAAACCAAACAAATAACTTTTAGTCTTTGCTTGACATAAAGTCAAGCAAAAGCTGATTGTATTTTTCCAGTAGATCGATGTACTTGTCTTTCCAGTACGTCGTTGTACTTTGGTCAGCATCATCATTCATGAAATGGTAATGCTTGTTCAATTCATCTTTCGGGTAAAGACTTGGAAATTCCGTAGAGAAGTCATGATTGATGACGTTCCCGATTCTGAAGATGATTTCAGACTTTAAATGTTTCTGATTAAACCAGTTGTATACAGATCTCCTGTTTACATTAGTCAAGCGGGCAAGTTCGCTGATGCTGTAGCCTTTACGGCGAATGATACGTTCAACTACTTGGCCATAATGCAAATCCATATGTTATAAATCAGGTATTTTGTGTATAATTATAAATATATCTGGTGTGTTAAGGAAAACAGTTGCTCACGAAGTCATTTCCTCGCAGCGTTCTGATTAGAATACTATTAAATTCTGAACGAATTTATTTCAAACTATCTAAATAATAGTATAAGGAAATGCATTGTGTAGGTTAACGTAAAAGAGTGTGTAAAAAATCGTGTGTATTCTTTAAAAAACACCCACAGTCCCGTTAGAACTAGCAAAAAACACGCTTTAACAAGCAAGAATGTTAAGATTCTGCAAAATCATACAACCCTTTTTCAGCATTAACCTTGACCATGTGCAATCAATTCAGACAAGCTGCACATTGTTTCCCGCAAACTTTCTCGAAGCCATACACAATAGCGTGTAGATCCTGAGATAACTCGGTTTGTGGCTCCAATTTTATTCATGTGTAAGTGTTATCAAAGATTTGATAATAACACCAAGAATGAACCAGTTGCCAGTCATGCAGAACCGATACAATTATATATTCCGACTAACTATTGCATTAAGTGACTTAGCCATTGTAAATTTCGCATTGGTCATAGCCTTATTTTTCAACACACCTGCCAATTACAACTTCAATTATATTGATTTCAGCCTGTTACTTACACTAGGATGGTTCCTATTGTGCAAGGTACTTGATCTGTATAATCGGAAAACCATTCAAAATAAGGCGCTGTTTGTTACCACCCTAAAGTGCATCTGCCTGCACTTGATGTTCTTCCTGATGTATAATATGCTGAAGGGTTTCGCTTTTGACTGGAAGTTCACGGTCGGCTATTATGCTGCTCTAGGGGCTTTATTGCTTCTTAACCGCTATTTCGCAGCACTAATCTTCCCTATCCTGTCCAGAAGCCTGAAAATGACCGCACCGGTTGCATTACTTGGCGTAAATCCCACAAGTATCCGCCTTGCAGACTATTTTCAAAATCATGCGAAAGAATACAGCTTCGCTGGATTTCTAAGTAAAACCCCAACGTCCGTTAATACGTCAGAACTTCTCGAGGGCTTCAAACAGGAAATTAAAAGCGCAATGCTTGCAGGTATCAACGAGATCTACATCTCACTTGCGCCTGATAAAATTCACGACATCGACAGCCTGGTTGCAGAAGCCAGAAACCAGTGCATCCGATTGAAATTCGTACCCGACTACAGTCAGATCCTTAACAAAACAGCATCATTAAACAGCTTGAATGATTTCCAGGTTATCAATCTTACAGGATCTTGTGTGCAGGACAATATGGATGACAGAGTTGTTAAGCGTCTGTTTGACATCGCCTTCAGCCTTTTTGTAATCATATTTATATTTAGCTGGCTCTATCCCCTACTTGCCTTACTGATAAAACTGGAAAGCCCAGGTCCTGTGATTTTCAAACAGGAAAGAAGTGGGCGGAATAATGTACAGTTCTATTGTTACAAGTTCCGCAGTATGCGTGTTAATGACGACTGTAATACAAAGCAGGCGAGCAAGAACGACTGCAGGATCACCAGGATCGGAAGCATACTTCGCAAAACAAGTCTGGATGAGCTACCACAATTTTTTAATGTACTGCTCGGAAACATGAGTGTAGTTGGACCACGTCCGCACATGCTGAAGCACACTGAACACTATCGTGAAGTTGTAGATCAATACATGGTGCGTCATTACATGAAGCCAGGGATCACCGGCTGGGCTCAGGTTAATGGCTACAGGGGCGAAACCATCGAGCTTGGACTTATGGAGAAACGTGTGGAACACGACATCTGGTATATGGAAAACTGGTCAGCACTACTGGACATTAAAATTGTAATGCTAACCGTGCTGAATGTCATCAAGGGTGAAAAGAATGCCTACTAAAAAAAGGGATGGCTCTTTCCTGAACCATCCCCACTATATATAATTGAAAAATTGGGCGATTTACTTGCCAAGTCCGGCATTGAGGAAGCCATAGAAGGCTTCTTTTGGTTGGTAGTTACGATCAAATAAAAGCGGGTAATCGTGATCTGAATTTGCATAACCCTTGTTGAAGTAAGATGTCTTATCAGACACACCCCAGGTTGTGATACCCCATTGCTGGTTCTTCGGCACCATTCTCATGTAGCCACTAACAATTTCCTTGTACTTTGCACCTTGTGCCTTGTTCATCTCTTCTGTTAGAACAAAGGTATCGGGCATTTTATATTTTACGGAGATATCAAATTCCGAGATGTGAATCAATAATCCTTTATCTGCTGCCAACTTTATGTTATCCATAATAGGTTTAGCATCCATTCTTAATACTGTATGCAGCTGGAAGCCCATACCGTGAATGGTTACACCTTGCTTTCTCGCCTCATCAACGATGTTAAGCAGCTCTTTCATCTTCTTGCCACCATACTCCTGTCCATAGTCGTTCAAGAATAATTTAGCTTGTGGATCCGCTTCTTGCGCGAATTTAAAGGCCTTGATGATGTAATCTTTTCCAAGTTTACGGTACCAGATGCTGTTTGTGTAAACGCCACCTTCTTTGATTGGCTCATTTACAACGTCCCAGGATTGAACTTTACCTTTAAAGTGCTTTACCACGATGTAGATGTGATCTTTCATCAACTGTTCCCAAGCCGCTGCATCACCTTGAAATTCTTTAACCCACTTCGGTTCATTGCCATCATGTGCCCACAGTAAGGTATGTGCATGAACTTTCATATTGTACTTCTGTGCGAAGGCAACAACCGCATCCGCTTTCGCGAAAGTGTATTTATCCTTAGAAGGATGCACACTACCCCACTTGAAATCACTCTCAGATCCAATTCGGGAAAAGTGCTTACTTACAGTGTTTGCATATTCAGGCTTTTCCAATAGCTCTTTTACAACCGCTGCGCCTACAGGAAAATCAAACGCGCTTTTTAAAGGCACTATGGTTGCAGGTTTCGGTTGTTGTGCTACCGGAGGTGTAACTGGTGTTGTACCTGGATTTGTAGCTGGTGTTGTACCTGGATTTGTCGCTGGTGCTCCTGGAGT
>Ga0182006_1002392_pt1 | contig 10284 bp, 13 predicted proteins | sample Sormic07211104_1_FD_123022 | JGI IMG/M metagenome (GOLD analysis project Ga0182006, IMG submission 123022) | Rhizosphere microbial communities from Sorghum bicolor, Mead, Nebraska, USA - 072115-104_1 MetaG | ecosystem: Host-associated > Plants > Roots > Rhizosphere | place: USA: Nebraska...
CCAGTCGGTGCGTTTTACGGGTGGCGCAGGATGGGGCAGGGGGACGCGGGTTCTTTTCTGGTTCATCGCGGGGATGACCCTCTTCCTTAAGGGTTGAGCAACGTATTGCCAATTCCGGCCTGCAAGAAGGGCGGGATCGGGCCGTCATCAAATCGCAGGCATAAAAAAACCCTGAATCTTGCGATTCAGGGTTTTCGGTATTTGGTGCCAGAGACGGAATCGAACAGTTCGCTGTAGGTATTGATTCTTATAGGGTTTGTCAGTTGTCGAGTGATTATCTACTCACAAATCTACTCACTTTTTTCAATTCCCCTATTTTTTATGAGTTGAGATTGATCAAAATCTAACGGAGGCACTGATCTCGTAGCTCCGACGAACGGTAAGGAGCGTGATTAGCCAAGATCGAGCATCAGGTTGGAGGGACGCTGTGAGATTCTTCAGGCAGAAACAAAAAGCCCGGCGCTTGGCCGAGCTTTTTTAAGAATTTCTGACGATTACACTGGAGAGTACGCCGTCAAAATCTCATGGACACTGGGTTTTTGATCCAGGCGACGAATCATTGTCTCGTACTGGTTCGAATCTTTTGGCTCGCGAGCAGGCCGCACTTGCTGATTCTCTAGGCTCATTGCGCTTCTGGCTACTGCCGAGGTATCAGAAACCGCTAAGCGTTCTGGTGAGAAGGTCATTTCAGGCTCCTTTCTAATCTGCTCGGGTGAAAAAACGGGGATTCAGTTCGGGCCGGAAGTAATGCTTCCTATCTATCCACACAAATCCATCATGCTTGCTAATCACTGCGACATCTATAGGCCCCGATACCGATTCGCTAGGCTTCGTAACCCTTTCCTTGAGTGACTCTAGCTCAATCAGGCTTTTTGCCAAGGCCGCCATGTCCGGTAAGGGGAGCGAATGTATAATATTGGACAGAGGAAATACATGCTGGTTTCTGATTTCCTGATACCACCTGTCTGTATGCTCTTGGTGGGCTGCGCCTACCAGATCCGCCAACCTTTCCTCTGTCAGCGGGCTCTGAGCGCCGCACTCCACCATCACCCGTCTACCTAAGTCGGTAAGCGCCTGCTGAGTCGAGCCGTAGGTATTGCCCAAGACGTCTGGTGCGACCCCCATTCGAAACGTATCGATCATATGCGTCGTAGCGAACGGCTGGATGACAGCGGGCGAATTCGCGTCCATCACTCTTGGCTCATTTCGCTTGAATATCAGCCGATCGCCCAATAGCCCGTAGCAAACATAGACTTCAAGTGAAGGGAAGTATTCCTCCTTGCCGTATCCAGCGACTACCACACCTGTCTCGTCGGCAAAATTAAGGAACTCTTTGACGGCTAGTTTCACAAGCGCGGTGATAAAACGAGGGATTAGGTAACCTCGTGAGTCTGACTGTATAAATAACAGAACTGACGTCGGCGCTTCCTCTGTGAGTACGGCCGAAGTTTTGGCCGTGGCGTTGGCAATATCTGCTTCAGTTAAAAGATCTGGAAGCGGAAGAGCTTCGATTTCGTCCTCTGCCAGCGTCAGCGCGGTTTCAATTTCAGAATCACTTTTTTCGGAGAGGCCCTCAATATCCTCGACCCCAGCATGATTGGCGACCAGCATCTGAAGGCGGAAGTGCGCCGCTCCAATGAGACCGACTAGAGCTTTGTCCTTGGCTTCGTCGGAAAAAAACTTATCGTTGTGCTGAATGAATTCAAAAAAGCGCTCTGGATAAGTTTTTAGGTTGTCGTACTGCTCCTTTCCGAGCGACTCTCGGAAAGCTTTGATTGGAAGCTCCCAGGGGACACCTTGCAGCCCAGCAGACCCGTAAATCATTAAGCCCACAGGGCCAGATCTAGCAAGCTCGTATAGTTTGTTGGCTCCTTTAAAATACCTACGCTCCTGCTTACCGTCCTTCCACGAGGTGACGGTTACGGCACTATCTGCAGCTAATACGACAGCAGTACGGTTCATTATGGCGATTTCGGCTGTCATTCTCTTTCCCTGATTATTCTCAATGTCACGGAAGGCGATATGTGCCAGCCCTTTGGGCTATCTGTACTAGCGAACAGGTCTGGTGTTAACAGCTTAGCTAACACTGAACACGGCGGTTGCTGTGCAGAAAAAATCCTTACAGCATTAGTGATTTCGCATGAAGGAATTGCAATACAGAGCGCCCTTGTTGACGGTCATGTTCACTGACACCACCCCGGATCAGGGTAGTGGCCATCAGGTTGCACAGGCGGTCTATTCGCAGAGTTGCCTTTACGGCGAGCGCTTAACGCTAGATTGAACTGCCTTCCCATTTCGATAGGGGTTATGGGGCAGAATTACCCTGATCATTTCGTAGATGCGGCCAGCTAGCCTCACGCCTTAGTCGTTGATATTCCTTTTCGACTGTTGAGTGCAGTGCCTCTGTGAGTAACTCTGCAAGCCTTATCGCCACATCGTGCTCCAGCTTCTTGATTGTTCCCGTTCTGGGCGTCGCACAGCTGATGCATTTCTCGGCGATACGAAGACTGGAGATCACGCCCCAGATGTAACCGTCCAGGAGCTGGTTCTCTATCAGAACTCGGCTCTCAGGAGTTTCCTGATAATCCCAATCCACTCGGAAATACTTTCCATCCTTGGACACTTCGATTTTCGGTAACGCAGCCTCTGGGCGAAGGCCTAGCTTTTGAGTCATCTGACTTTCTCTGAGACGGGCCGATCATTGTAAAACACAGTGACAGAGACAACCTGCTTCATCCTGCTGTCAGGGCGGCGGACGACCAATAAATTCTTGACGAGTACCAATCGCTAGCGCGAGGCCATTCCACAATGGAGACGGCGCGCCGCTTGGGTTGTGGAGGCGCTGGCTGGCGCCTGCCGGTGAAAATCCGTCAAGGCCCTGTCAAGAATTCATTGGCGCGCTAAGCATTTGTATAGCCAAGCATTTGACAGCCCAGCTGCCGTCCTCGCCCGCGGCTTTTAAGATAACTACGTAAAAGTCTGGCGGTGATTCCAAATCTCGTGAAGATGCCGTGCCGACCGAGTGCTTCACGTTCGATATACACCCCGATCTCATCGTAATTCCGAAAGGCTACCTGCAATGCTTGACGAAACTGAAGGCATTTCGCCATTCTGCGAGCCATATCGTGCAAGAGGTCTTGCGCTAACTCAAAGTGGACCAACAAGGATGGTTGTATGCCAAAAGGCAATCCAACAGCAGCCCAGCTTTGGCAGGGTGATGTCTCTTTCTTCTCCCTCGATACGGACCTAATCCAAGCAGCCGGGTACAACTTTGAGGGCGGAGCGCTGAAGCAACTTCCTAAACAGTTGCCTGACACTATGAGCCTCCAGCTATCAGAGGTCGTTGCTCAGGAAATAGTCTCTCACCGTATGACAGGTGTTACGAAAGCAGTCGACGGCTTTAAAAGCTCCTCCAACGATTTAAAGAGACTGGCTTCTATCAGCATGGACGACATCGATCAGTGCTTCGAAAAGCTCACGGTCGGAGCCAATGCATGGGCTTACTTCTATCAACAGATCAAAGACTATACCTCTACCTGCCAGGGTCAAATTCTGCCAATAGATGGTCATCTCTTGGCGCAACGTATATTCGATCTTTACTTTGATACCTCCCCGCCATTCGATACGCGCAAGGATAAGAAAGCTGAGTTTCCAGATGCTACGTCTCTACTTCTACTCGAAAATTTTGCAAAAGACAAAAAAACAATGGGCCTGATCGCATCTGGGGATGAAGGCTGGAGTAAGTTTGCCGACACCTCTGATTATTTGTATTGTGTCAGGTCAATCGATGAACTAGCTGCTCTTTTCTCCGCAACAGATGCTTATGCAAAGGCTATCGAAAGTAAAGTTATCGAGTCTGTTCAAAGTGATGAGTCATCTCTTAGAGATAGCCTCCGCGATGCGCTAGTTGAGCATGTAAGTGACTCGTCTTGGAGTGCGACCGACGTAGTAAGTCACACAGTTAGTAGAGTCGAAGCCGAAGTCTATGACACTAAATTCAAAGACTATAAGATAGAGTCTGCAGAGGTGTGGTCTATCAGCCCAGATAAGAAAACTTGGGTTATTGAGCTCAACATCATTGCGGCAGTCGAGCTTTCAATTAGCGCAGAGTTTTTCGCATGGGATTCCATCGACCGGGAGGAGGTCTCTCTCGGCGCAGATGTTTTTCCCTCTGAAAGCACAATCGAGATTCAAGTGTATTTTACTTGCGGCGGAGTGGAGGAAGACTCCCAGCCGGAAGATTGGGATATAGAGATTGAGATCGCTAAGGGGGACTATGAATGCGATCCGATGGATGTTGAGCCAGACTTCTACGATTGAGATCGAATCCGTCCAGAGCCTGTCCATAATCCGTCTGAGGTGTGCCATGGGTACCAGACGGCAAAGCCCCACTCTTTGACGCCACGCACGCGGAATAAGCCTCAGACGGGTGCGCTGCGTGGGCTTCGTCTCATGCCTGTCTTACATTCCGTCAAAGCGTGGTCAAAGTGTCCTTTCAGAAAATGAGCCGTTTTTCTGCAGCCGCATCCTCAGCACCTACATGCGGTGTTGCTATGAATGCTAGGTTTCGAGCAGTAAATGCTTGCTAGGGGAAATAATACTTTTGGAGGTGCTGATGAATAAGGAATTAGAGTGGAAGCTCTTCAGGAACGTCTTTGGGCATGGTTTTGATAGTTGTGTTCAGGAATCGGAAGCACCAGACTTTTTGATATGTTTTGCAGACGTAAAACATGGGGTTGAGGTTACTGAGGTATATTCAGATAGTACTGATGCTCGGTTGAAGTATCACGACGGATATCTTGCTAGCTTACTAGACGGCAATGGAAAAATTTTTAAAGCTGACAAAGGGCAGATGATTGTCGATGAAATTCAGATTGTCAACGGTGAGGGTGAGGTGTTTTCTACCCAAGTCGCGGTAATTCGTGATGCTATTGGTTTTGACGAGGCAATGCTATTGGTTGCTGACGCGGTCAGAGAGAAATGTAAGAAGATTCCTGCTTATTTCAAATCCTGTGATTCCGTTGATCTAATCGTAAGCGATTCTTCAGGATTATTTTTCATAAAAGACGATGAGGATTTTCATCGTTTCTTTTTTCACAAGTTTGATAGAGGCTTTCTGTCGTCAATTCTATTTCGAGAGGTATTTTTTGTCTGCTCTCTATGGAATAGGCGTCGAGTAGTTATGCCGATTAAACTGAATTTGTTTCTTAGCGACTATCTTGCTATTTCAGTTGTTGTCGAGTCAGAGCTGGGAGAACCTTGGGATAATTCTGAAAAGCATTTTGATATTTTGCTGTTGGCTATTTTAGCGATGGGGTATGCGGATTTTACTTATGATATCTCATCCGAAAATTTATCCATTGAAATTGGTGCCTCGATTGTCGAGTTCAATGAGTCGGGCATTAGTATAAAAGATCACACGTCTTATTTTTCTGCGCATGGTTTCACATCCAAAGCGTCTGATCTGAGAGCTACGGCCTCTGATGAGTATCTAGAAGTAGCCAATCGAATTGCAGCCAGAAGATGGGAGAATATTGCCTATGTGCCCATCCATTATCCTGCTTCAGGATCAGATAACGAAGTTTCGGTTTAATTCTTGCAGAGACTTATCTGGAAAATATAGAAAATTCCAGAATAAATCCTGCTTTTTTAGGCTTGCGTAGACGATTTACGTAATCGAAATCCGTCGATGTAAACCTTCATTTCTTTCGGATGGTTCGCACCTGTATCGCGTAAGAGGGTGCGAACCAAAAGTGCGAACCTCGGTTGCAAACTTCCGGCCGAAACATCGGCGATGTGCATACTTGGCCGCGTACCATCAGCACACAGCTCGCTCCCACGATGCTTTCGCGCACTCCAGGTACGTGAAGACACTGCGTGAAGGTTGCGTGAGAGCTTTCCGAGAGAAAGGTTCGCGTATTGACCAGGCGCGCGTCGGACGTGCGCGACGAACTGCGCGAAACACGCAGGCCGGAACTGGGCGCCAGCCTTCCGTGGGGTGTTTCGGCAAGGGGATATAGTGCGTCGGTGACCAGGGGAGAGTGGTCACCCTCGGTGGTCACCGCGCATGGTCACCACCGAGCGAACGACCTGAGCTCATAGAAAAGGGCGGCGACCATCTCAGTTACGCGTCGAATTTCCAGCCCTCACAACTGCACGCAGTTGGAATGCATTCTTCCTGCTGACTCGATATGTTACCTCATGGCGCCGAACATTCAGGGTGGCGCAACGGTTCAAATTTAAGGATTTCGCTATATGCAGATGGGTTTTCGATTCGCTGCGTTTTTTGCATTCGCACTGATTGCTGGCTGTGCTGGGGGGAAGCCTGTCGCGAGGGATGCGGCAGTTGTCACCGTTTCCGCGTACGGGCCGGATCTGTTCGGTAAGCACGCGCATGGTGTAGGAGGACGTTTAGATGTGCGTGAGGGAGTGGCCTCCCAGCTCAGCTATCCACCCATGGATGTGCGCAGTTGCAACCAATCTAATACAAGCTGCTCGTTGGGTATTGGTGTCGTTGATGGGAACGCTGAAATCATCTCGACGAGCGCAACCGGCGCAACAGTGGCAATCAACCTGAATTACCGGGTAGGTCGTAGCTACTCAGCTGACTCCAACGGTCAGCGCTTCAAGTTGGAGATACCTTCTGATGTCCATGCATTGCAAGCCAACCATGTGATCTCGAAGACTATCAATGTCGCCTACGGCGAGATCGTACATCTGCCGCTTCCATTCGGAGTGGATGTTGCAGTTTGTGCGCAGAATCAAATTGCCGGGGAAATCATCCCCGATCGGAACGTTTGTTCAATTTATTGAGAGCATATTTCCCGTCGTAGGGTGGCAATAGTGACGTTTCAATGTCACGCACTGCCACTCTCCGAGGTGTTTGCTTAAATTGGATAACAGGCCACCGGGCTGTAGGGGCAGCCTGGTGAGTTCCGCGCAGTTCGATCATAAGCGTTGGATGGCGGATTATTCATGCGGCCGTGAGTCGCTCCATTTTTTCAAAGTGAGCTAGGACGAATATCCGTTCCGTTTTGGGTACCGGACACTCTGAACTTCTGCACTTCCCCCACGCTCAGGTCGGCTGAAGTCTCCTTCACTGGTTGGCCGATCTGTAGAGCGCATACACCGTTGCCGTCGTCATCACCTGCTATGCCGATGATGTGACGACCCGGCTTGAGCTTGAAACTCACCGTCTCGCCTGTGTCGATTCGAGCCGCTTTCCTGCCGTCGACCAGTACCGTCGCATAGCACCCGCCTGACGCCCAAAATCCTTTGTCTCGACTAACCACCAACTTCGCACCGCCCGGCACGTCAGCCTGAAAAGCGAATGTTCGCGATGCGGGTACCTGCTTCGCCGAAGCCTGGTTCACCGGTGTACTGGAGCAGCCAGCCAGCACAATGGCAGCGGTGATTGTGAGAAAAGTCCTGAGCATGTACTTCGTCCTCCGATGTGAGCCGTGACTTTACCTTAGGAAGACCTATGTTTTGTCTTCAGCATGGATCGATGCCGAAATGATGATGCCGCCCCAACGGCGCTCACCTATGCAAATTGGCACGGGGTTGCCGCTAGCTGTGGTGTTCTTGGCCGAGCCAAATGCGTACGAAGGCGCGTTTTCTGGGGATGCGCTTTGTTTCAAACCAGTAGCCTGTGGACTGAGCATTTGAATTACTCCACCAGCCGCGAGCGCAATACCTGGCGCCAGCGTCGCGCCATTCGTAAATGGGCTGAGAACAATGAGTGCAACACCCAGTATCGTCTGGACCAGGCCCGCCCGTTTACTGCCTGCGATCACTGGAACGATACGAATCTCTTTCGCTCCGCCCAGTTTCAGATCTCGCTCGCTGATGTTCTTTCGGTTGCGAAAAACCGCAAACTCCAAACCTTTGCTCTTGGCGTCGGCCAGGTATTTCACAAAGCCCGGGTGATTGACGTCGACGGCCTTGACCGCTTCGCGAACATCCCCCGTGGAAAGCTCGTACAAGTGTTCCCGGCCAAAGAGTTTCCCAGCGCTACCGCCGAGCAGGATCAGGGTCTTATTGCCAAAATTTGTTGCCATCGCCATTTGTTACTCCTGGGCGCCTTGGGCGCTGTGTTTGGGAATTTCCATACCGAGCTGGCCGGCGAGGATCATGCGGGCGGCCATTGCGTCGTTTCGCATTGCGATCTCGCGTTTCACGTCTGGATTCCAGGCCGAGCAGTGAGTTGATTTGTACGCCCGGGCTCCCCGGTATTCGATGCGCATCAGTTCGGCGGAGATCCTGGCCTCCTCCTCGGTGTAGAAAGGCCCCTCAATCTCCACCCGCTGGCCGTCACGCACGTGCTCTACCGTCCAGACGATGTACCCGCCGATCGTGCCGGGGTCAGTGGTGAAATCTGTGTCCTTGCACGCTTCCGCGAAGCGCATGTGGTGTGACATGTATTGCCTCCTTCGGCACCTTGGCGCCATTGATGGGCGGATGCCCGGTTGTGTTGCTCCGTGTCGCGACACGTTTTCGTGATTCGCAAAACGTGTCGCGTAATTGGGTTTCTACTTGCCGACGATGCTCAGGGTGGGCGGGAGCCTCGGACCGAGCGGAGCACCAGGCGAGAAGGGATCGGGCAGTTGGTCTTCCGGGCAGTCCCTGATGAACCGGATCATCGCGGTATGGCAGGCGCGATACAGAGGGCCTCCGGCGCCCCATTCCTTACTCTTGCGGTCGGCGCTGTCCTCCAGTTGGGAGAGGTAGGCCAACCCGTGAATTCTGATGTCTCCGTCTGTTCTGGCTTGCTTGCGATGTATCGGGTTGACGCCCAGCAGGTCGCACATCCGGTCGAATCCCAACGCCTGCGCCAGTCCTTCCCGGTCGAACATCAGCGATTGGCCGAACCCGGCGAGCGCATCCTGTGCTCCGGTGCGGATAGCCTCCTGATGTTGCCGGGCTCTTTCCTCCAGTTCCTCGATCGCTTGCCGCGTGAATGGCAGAAACGCTTTCAACTTTCCGGCTTCGCGGCGAATGGCTCGACGTTCGCCGCGGATAGCGTCGAGCTGGTCAGCAATGGCGCGGCAGATCCGCCGGGTTGTGATGAGCTGCGTGCTGGCGCTGATGCCGGGTTTCAAAGCGATGTTGCACAAGCGGGTGATAAGGCTGGGCGTCATTGGTGCGCTTCCATGGGCGTGTTGTCATAGCTGGCGCGCAGGTCGGCGCCAGCCTTGCAATGGCGGCCGGTGGGCGCGTAGCAACTCCGACAAACCATGATGTGGTTGAGGTACTGGTCGCGAGCCTGTCGCCATTCAGGCGTGGCAGTGGCGGCGCTAGCGTTTGGGCTTGTGATGAGCAGGGGAGCGCGCTCGACGGGGCTGACCAGAGCTAGGCGCGAGCGAGGTTCAGGGCGACTCCGCAAAGTTGTGGAGTCGGTACCGGTGATAGCTGGCGGCATGTGATCGAGCAGGCAGGAAAGGAGGCTCATGTCGTCGCCTCCCTCGATTTACTCCGTTGCCCATATGTGTCTGTAGAAAAAAAACGGGGGAACGGGGGAGCAGTGGGAACACCTAGTGATTCCGGGGCTTTCAGAGGGGGATTCTGTACCCCACGCTTTTTTGTGGGGAACAGTGATAACCAAACATCCGGAAAGTGATGTTCGCTTATATTCAAAAACATGTTTGTGTTCCCCCTGTTCCCCAAACACCAAATAAGGGGGAACGGCTACAGGCCGCGTATTTGCTGGCTGTTCCCCCGTTCCCCCTGTTCCCCACGTTTGTAGGTTCCTGTGAAGTCGGGCATTCGTATCTGTTGCTGGTGGAGCTCATACAGCACCGCCTTCGCCGTCCAGGGCTTCTGGGTCGATGACGTACAGCCGCGCAGATCCGCCGGCTGGGATGCGGTACTTCTTGGTTTTGCGGCTATCCCGATCGGTGTCGCGCTTGGCCAGGGCTCCGCCAACCTCCAGCGCCTTGATGACGCGGGTGAGGCCGAACCCGTGGGCGGCTTCGATGAGCGCGGACTTGTTGAACAGGAACAGTCGCTTGTTGGCGACCACCTCCCAGTACCCTGCGCGGTTGAAAACCTTTGCGTCCGCCTCTGGGGCATCCACGTCGGAGAATCGGCTGCTGCCGTGCTTGTCTATAAAGTCGATGATGCCGGCTAGGATCTGGCGGTCTTCGGCGTTCCCTCCGCCGACACGGGAGAGCCATTCACCGTAGAGCAGGCGGCAGTCGGCGAGGGCTGTGCCTGGCTCCCACGGGAGCAGTCCGTAGGCGATGGCCATCTCGCCCGCCAGTGCAATCACGGCGAATCGGTCAG
>Ga0182006_1002394_pt1 | contig 10280 bp, 7 predicted proteins | sample Sormic07211104_1_FD_123022 | JGI IMG/M metagenome (GOLD analysis project Ga0182006, IMG submission 123022) | Rhizosphere microbial communities from Sorghum bicolor, Mead, Nebraska, USA - 072115-104_1 MetaG | ecosystem: Host-associated > Plants > Roots > Rhizosphere | place: USA: Nebraska...
AATTAACGCACACGGGGGAGGGATAATGTATTACAAAAATACATATTATTGGTATGGCGAGCACAAAATAGCTGGTGCGATAGGCAATACAGGGCAGGTTGGTGTGCATGTATATTCTTCATCTGATCTGTACAATTGGATTGATGAGGGAATTGCATTAGCTGTAAATTCAACAGACCCACGTTCTGAAATTGCAAAAGGATGTATTTTGGAAAGACCGAAGGTAATCTATAATAAAAAAACAAAGAAATTTGTGATGTGGTTCCATCTGGAACTTTTGAATAAAGGTTATGACGAAGCAAGATCGGGTATTGCCATTTCAGACAAGCCGAATGGTCCTTTTGTATTTGTTCGCTCCGTAAGGCCAAATATGGAACAATGGCCCTTGAATGTTCAGGACTTTCATAAAAAGACTGTTTCTAAAGATATCAAAAAACATTATTGCGGCGGCTATGGTTGCCTTGGTGGTGATGTGGATAGTTTAAATATTCTGGGCAGAGATTTTAAACAAGGCCAGATGGCAAGGGATATGAACCTGTTTGTAGATGATGATGGAAAAGCCTACCATATTTATGCTTCAGAAGAAAACAGTACCCTCCATATTGCGCAGTTATCAGATGATTATTTGTCTTACTCTGGCAAATATATCCGCCTTTTTCAGAACAGATATATGGAAGCGCCGACTATGTTTAAAACAAGCAACGGGAAATATTACATGCTGGCTTCAGACTGCACGGGATGGGAGCCAAATGCGGCAAGATCGGCGGTTGCTGATCATATTTTTGGCCCATGGAAAGAACTGGGAAATCCCTGTGTTGGAAAGGATTCAGAATATACTTTTAGATCCCAGGGTACATTTATTCTTCCTGTCCAGGGTAAAAAGGATACTTACATCTATATGGGAGACAGATGGAATCCACAGAATCCAATCGACGGTCGATATATCTGGTTGCCGTTAAATATTTTAGATGGACATTTGACACTGAAATGGAAGGATAGTTGGAATCTGACAGATCTAAAATTTTAATTTAAACTATTTGACAGTTTATTTTACACTCTCTATTAATGTCGGGGGTATCGATACCTTTGACTTGGAAAAACAGAATTAATCACGGAACAGAAACTTCCATGTATAAATCCGTCTGTTCAGTCTGTTGCTCTTGCTGGATATTCTGCTGCATAGTACGCCACGATTCCGAGACAAGTACTATGCATTTGTGGAATGGGGGGAATTCCTGATAAAATGGTTCTAATTCAGGATATTAAACCGGTTATTCATAATATAAGGTGCTGGGCTTAAAATGATTTTGTTACAACATGTAACTTGCTTAGGCTACAAAAACTAATTTCGAATTGTACAAAATGGGGCTGCCAGTTGCAACAGAACAGCCCCAATAACAAGCATGATGTTAAAAAAACATGCCGCTTGAGGTATCCCGGCGTGGCAGGGATACAAAATTTATTTATTAAATCTTATACAAAAGTATGAAAAAATTAAGCTTAAATGCTTCGGCCTTTGATAAGGGAGAAGTGTTAACACGAAGTCAATTGAAAAAAGTTTTGGGCGGTGATGGTAGTGGGGGGGGCTCTGGAGTAACATGTCAGGTAACGATAAAAGAGGGATGTTTTGGTTATCCTGGTCCGGGACCAACTTATACAGGTTCTTCGGCTGCTGCTGCCCAAACATGGTGCAGTTCTCAACCATGTTGTGGAAGCATTTCTTGTTAATTTTAAAGGTATACACGAAAGTGTATACCTTATCTCAATATCGTTATTCCTGGACTGTGATAGGCCTGGAGCGCATATAGAATGCTAGTCCGCTAAAGGCCAATATCAATATCACGGGAATGATTAATGTAGCCTGTAGAATCTCCGGGCCGGCCAGGTTTTTTGCATGGGCAAGTGCTTGGGCAGAAGCAGAATTCTCCGGGGCTTTTAAATACATATCCAAATCTTTTCCTGAAGGTAAATGTTTTACAATCAGACGGTCATAAAAACTACCCATAAAAATGGTGTAAACAGAAACAGCAAACATACCTGCTCCACCCATCAGGTTTAAGCCTAATGCTCCGGATTTAGGAATATTCTCGGCTACAAAGCCAATCATGGTAGGCCAGAAATAACATACACCTATACCAAAAATGATCGCGGCAAAGAAAATTGAATTTCCGGTGAAGGTACTTAACATGTAAAGTCCAGCTGCTGCAAATATTGCAGATAGCAGCAGTACACCCTGCGGGGCTAAGCGGTGCACAACCGGCTCGGCAAAGCCACGTCCGATCACCATAATACCCGTGGTAAGGGTGAGCAACAAAATGGCATTGTCTGTTACATTTTTAAGCAATAGACCAATCCATTGACCAGTAAATAGTTCCGTAATGGCAGTGCCAAACATGCAGATGAACATAAAAATAAACAATGGAGAAAGTACGGCTTTATACATATCCTTATTCGAATAACCAGAGGATACTCTTTCAGTAACCGGAAAATCCAATTTGGAAAACATGTATCCATAAATTAAAGTAGGAATAAGCATCATAGCTACCTGTAACTTCCAGCCCAGGCCAATCTGAACAAAAAGGGCAACCAGTAATGTGCCGATAACAATACCTCCCGGAAACCATAAATGGAAATGATTTAAACGGGTTGTTTTGTTATCTGGATATAAGGTAGCAACCAATGGATTACAGGTAGCCTCTACCAAACCGTTGGCAATGCCGATGAGGAGGGTAGAGAAAAATAAGGTCCAGTAACCCTGTGCAAAAATGGTGAATGCAATTCCAAAGAAGTGAAATATAAAGGCCATGACCAGCAGCCTTTTCATCCCAATGATATCTACAATAAATCCTCCGATCACGATGGCGAGTGGAAATCCCCAGAAGGCAGTGGCCGTAATGGTACCCAGTTGGGTTGCACTCAGGTGAAAATCGATCCCGAGTTGGTTCATCATTCCGGCACGGATGCCGAAAGAAAGGGAAGTGACGAGCAGGGCCAGGCAACTTGCACGGAATAGTTTGTTCTTTTGCATGTTTAGCATATGTTTAGGTTTATATCGGTTTTAGCATTGGACTATTTTTTTATCGTATCCAATTCTTTTCTTGTCCAGGATTTGGTCCTTCCAATCGTTTCCTTCCTTACTTTCTTAACATCTGACGGTTTTACGGTTTGAGCTTTATTTCCGATATCATTCCGGATATAGCTTAATACTGAGGCGATGTAATCATCATCATTTGCGCCAAGTGAAGGCATCACATCAGGATAGGTTTTTCCATTTATAGGTCCAGATAGTCCATGAAGTAGGATTCTAATCAATTTTTCCGGATCTCCGGTAATGTCAGACGAGTTGGCAAGCGGAGGTGCAATCATATTTTTTCCACCAATTGCCACACCTTTTCCGTCGGCACCGTGGCAGGTAGCGCACAGCTGTTTAAAGATAAGTGAACCCTGTTTAACCAGTTTCTTATCGGCCTCGGTTAATAGCTCTTCACTTTTCTTAGATGAAGCTCTGGCATCCAGACTACTTTGGTATCTGTTTTGCGATGCTGTCAATGCCGGATCATTCGGATTTTTAAGGAGCAGTTCTTTAATCATGGCCTGTGCTTGTTCCGAACTGCTGAACCTCAGTGTTAAGGCGAGTTGAAAACGTACATCAGCGCTTGGATCATTAATGATTGGCTTCATTGCATTAATTAATGGCTCATCTCCTTTAAGGATCCTTTCTTCGCTTGCCCAGATGGTTGTTTTGCGTATTTGAGGATCTTTGTCTTTCAGAACGCTAAGAATGGTTTCATCATCCAGGGATTTTAATCCATTTAATGTCCAAAGCGCATGAATGCGGCCCAGTTGCGATACGTTGGTATTCAGAACCATTGTTTTTAGTACAGGGACAACTGATTTGTCGCCATGAAGTACAATAAGTTTCTGGGCATTATCCCGCCACCAGCCATTGGCATGACTTAAATAAGGGAGTAATTGGCTGGATGACATGTTCAGCATTCTTGGTTTGGTTCTATCTGGTTTTATACCATCATATACCACCCGGTAAATTCTTCCTCGTCCAATGTTCTTGTCCAGTTTCTTTTCTTCAATTTGCTTACGCAGGTAAGCCCCTTTTCTTGTCCAATTGCTTTCCTGGATAATACCCCGGTACATATCTAAAATATATAAACAGCCATCCGGACCTGTTGCTGTATTTACGGGTCTGAAATTCATATCTGTAGAGGCCATAAACTCTTCTTTATTGTAGGCGTTTTTTAGCGTTATTTTACCTTCGGTATCGGTTAATTTTGCCCGCCTGATCAGCCTGCCTACTGGCTCACAGATAAAGAGATCGCCAATTGCATCTGGAGGCAATGAGTTTCCCCTGAATATTGACTGCCCGCAGGACGCGGTAAAATGGTTTAAGGTACTGTCTGCTCTAAGCCTGGCTAGTCCTCCCTGTACATCAGGCGTGGAAATGATTGGCCATACGGCCTGAAAATCCTCATTAAACTGATCGCTAAAATCAAACCTCCCATATGCAGGGTTTTGCTGAAAGGTGTTTGCAGGTACTTCACCTCCGGCGGAGGAAAAGAATAAACGGCCATAATTGTCGTTTGTTAAACCCCACTGTCCACCAGGTCCTTCATAAAGATCTTCTGATTTGATCATGCCATCTTCATAATAATAACGCTTACCTTCTACCGTAACATAGAGCTTATTGTCGAGGTTCCAGATCAGTCCGCTTTTCTGGTGTTCCAGATTACTCGTATTAATAGCATCATTTTTAAATACGATTTTCTTTTCATCAGCTATTCCGTCGCCATCTGTATCGCGGTAACTGTAGATGTTATTGGAATTGGTTTCGTTCACCAGCAAACGGTCGTCCAGCGCCAGGATCATGCGAGGCAATACCAGGTTACTGATAAACACAACAGACTTATCCATTTTTCCGTCACCATTGGTATCCTCTAATCTTTTTACGGAGCAAACAGGTCTCATCTGCCCATTGCCATCTGCGTCTTGCATATAGGTGTTCATTTCAGCCACATACATTCTGCCATTTCCATCCCAGGCCATGGCTACAGGTTCATGAATCATAGGTTCAGCTGCAACCAGTTCCAGCCGATAGCCTTTTGGCAAGTGTATGGTTTTAATGCTTTCTTTTGGGGAAAGATAGGCAGGAGAGGGATTTGTATTCACTATTATTTTGCCTTCGGCATCTCGTTTCAGGGTATTCTTGGAAACCTTGCAGGTATAAGCCAGTAAGGACAGTCCTATGATGGTCGGTATCCAGAGTTTATTTTGTCTCATTTTTTGAAATTTTATTTGTTTTGACCTAATGCATACTTAATTCCACCCAGAAGGTGCTGTAGAAAAAGGGGCTCAGTGTAAGATTCTTCGGTATGGCCAAGCTCTGTATAAAAGGCCCTGCCACCGTCATATTCGTGATACCATGCCATAGGATGATCAGCACCCATTTTTCCTTTACCGACATCGTAGCTTGTTTCATCAATGGAGATCAGAATATTTAATCCTTTGGCTACCCATTTGAAATTGTACCATTCGTCCCTTCTTTTGTATTTCTCCGGTAGGTGTTTGGTCGAGATGTGCTTTCTATCGGTTACATTTAATACCGCCTCCTGCGGTGAAGGGTGATTGGAAAAATAAGCACCAACAAGATTTCCATACCAGGGCCAGTCATATTCGCAATCCGTTGCCGCATGAACGCCAACAAAGCCACCTCCAGAACGAATGTATTTTTCGAATGCATTTTGCTGCTCATTGTTCAATACATCACCAGTAGTATTTAAAAAAATTATAGCCCTGTATTGTTTCAGGTTAGCTTCAGTGAACTTTTCAGCATTTGTGGTACTGTCCACCTCAAACTTATTTTCTTTACCGAGCAGTTGGATGGCCACCACGCCCTCTTTGATAGAACTGTGGTGAAAACCTGTAGTTTTACAGAAAATTAATACTTTTTTTCCTTTCGCATAAATCATATGGCTTATGGATACCATGATCACCATAAGAAGAAGAGTGATCACTGGTTTTGAACCAAAAATTTTCATATATAAAATTATTTAACGAAGTGAAAGGATATATTTTACCATTTTCTTAGCATCGGCCATAGGTAAAGTCGAATGTGGCGCCATAGCAACCTCTCCCCACACGCCAGCACCACCTCTGATGATTTTAGCGGCCAGTTGTTCATAATTGCCAGGGGTGGCAGGGTACTTTTGAGCTACATTATTGTATGCCGGCCCTACCAGCTTGACGTCCAGTTTATGACAGGCCAGGCAGTCAGACTTTGCTAACAGGGCTTTTCCTTCAGTAATTTCTTTAGAAAGATTACTTGCAGCTGGCTTGGCCGGAGCAGCCGTTTTTACTGATTTAGCCACTTTTTTCTTGGTCGTTTGGCCAAAAATTACATTTGGAGCTATTGCAGAAAGTGCAATAAGTGATGTGATAATTAGTTGTTTTTTCATTGTGTGTTAAGTTTTATTATGTATTATTCAATTTGCAATCGATTGCCTTAAATTTATGTTAAACGCTTTTTATTACATTATGCTTATTATCTATGATAGAGCGGGAAATAATGCTTTCCAGATGATCTCATAAACCCCTGTCGCAAGTATATCTCCGGAGTTGATCTGCTGATCTGTAATGAGTACCGGATGAAATGCCACAGGTGTATTTATACTGCCATGGGAACCTTTTATTAAAGTCGCATCTAAAGGAATTACATCCATAACATACCTAAAACCGGCCTTTTTTCTGAGTAATTTATAGGCTGCCCTCGGCTTCGAAGACATCAACATTTCAACAGGGTCATAGCCAGGTTTTTTGTGGATATCCACACACCTTGCATAGTCTGGTGCTTTGGCATCATTCAGCCAGAAATAGTAAGTAAACCAACGTTGTGTTTCGGCAATGACAAGAAAATCACCGGTCCTTTCATGATCCAGACCATGAGCCTTTTTACCCTCCTCATCCAAAACCAGTGCAATCCCAGGTGTATTTGTAAGAATATCCTCTACTTGCGCCCTCACCATCTGATCGTTAAGATATACATGTGCAATCTGATGATCAGCAACAACAAAGGCTTTCGAAGCACCTGCATCCAATAGTTCCAGGCCCCGTTCCATACGAATTTGTAAAAGCCCGGCCGCTCTGAATATGCGGTTTAAATGAATAGGGGTATTGACCGGTGCAATGCCATATTCTGAAAGTATAATGATATTGGCATTTTTGCTTTCATAAAAACCGATGAGTTCCTTAAGTACCTGGTCTATCTGGTTCAAATCTTTAGCAATGTGGTTAAAATCATGCCCGAATTTTTGCAGGCAATAATCCAGATGCGGAAGGTAGACCAGTGTCAATGTCGGGTCGTAAAGTTTATCCGTTAACATTGATGCATCGGCTATCCATTGGGATGATTTGATATTTGCACCAGGGCCCCAGAACTGAAACAAAGGAAATTGCCCTAGTTTTTCCTGCAATATATCCCGTAGTTCAGCGGGCTCCGAATAACAATCAGGTATCTTTCTGCCATCTGCCAGATAATTGGGACGTGGTGTTACCGAATAATCTGCAGTAGAGTACATGTTGTACCACCAGAACATATTGGAGCAACTGAAATCAGGGTTTTCTCTTTTTGCACGGTCCCAGATCTTTTCGCTTTGCACCAGTTTGTTCGATTGCTTCCAGAATTTGATTTCGGCATCTGTCCTGTCATACCATCCATTACCTACGATACCATGTTCTGCAGGCTGCTTACCTGTTAAATAAGTAGATTGTACTGCAGTTGTAACCGCTGGTAACATGGGCGCAATGACATTCAGTTTTTTGCTTTTGACATACTGTTCCAGAAATGGAGTGTGCTTTCCGATGAGATTCGAGGACAATCCTACCACATTAATCACTACAGTTTTCTTCATTTTAACAGGCTTTTTATGTAGACATTGTATAAATGACCCAATTCAGCTCATCACTGATCGATTGGGCAATTGGTAATTTGATTTGTTTAGGTAGAACTTCCCATGTGTAGGTTTCAACCTCAAGATGTCTGGTAAAGGGCTTGTTTTTTTGGAGCTTAAGTAAGGTAATTGTGTCGTCCTGAGTAGATTGAAGCAGGCCAACCTCTTTAACCGAGATGGGAACATGGAAATGGGAGCGCCATTGCAATATGTTTTCATCATCAGGAGCTTCAAGTGCGGCTGGAAGATCGGGATAGCGGATTAAGCTTCCATCCTTTTTTAAACCAACTACCTGGTGTAAATAGGTGGGCTCATTGAACATTGCAAAATTTGTTTTTATCAACGCCCTGTTGGCGGATGTGCCAGTTAAATCTGCTTTCAGTGCGGAACTGATTTGAATTTTACCTACACCAATTCGCTTCTGCTCCAATTCTGCCAATACCGCTTCATGGTCTTCATAACCAATTGCAAAATGACAAACATCGTAGCAAAGACAGACGTGTTCTTTTAACAGGATCTCTGCCTGGTCGGGCAAAAGGTTAAAATGTTGAGCGATACTGGGGATGCCCGATGCAAGCAGATCATTTTCAAACCAGTCTATAAATTCTCTGCCGGTTTCCAATAGACCATCAGGTTCAGGTTCTACATCCAGGTGCAACAGTTGGCCCGTTTCCTGGTTGATGCCGATCAATATTTTAACGACTTCAATGATATTGAAGGTTGCATCTTGTTTGGCCTGTTCAGCATCTTCTTTGTCCTTAAACCAATGTCTATAGCTTAGTGGAGAAGTTGAAATTCCACCATCTATGCCAGAAGGCAACAGCGCTTTCAGAATGTAGAAAAGACGAATGGTATAATCTTTTCGTTCCTGTGTTGTCCAATCAGGTGCATGTACATTTTCTTTAACAATTGCGTGGTGGAAATCCCCATAGGGAAAGCCATTCATCGTAAAAACATAGGTCTCGTTTTGCTGCAGCCATTGTTTAAACTCAATTAGGGTATTAGGCTCGCTCAATTGCCTACTGGCTTCATGAGATAACCTCAAGCCCAGGCCTAAGGGTAGGTTAGGAGAAACCCGCTGCTTAATATCCGGAAAGTTCTGTTTTAAGGCCTGAAAATCTTCTGTCCAGTTTTTTCCAGCGTGAATATTGGTGCAATAAGTTAAATGTCCTGTATCTACTCTCATCTTAGTAACTGCTGGCGTTTATTTCTGTGTGCGTTTTAACAAATTCCGCGATATAGGTACTTGCTTTAATCAGTAACTGATGGTCCATTTCGTGCACTTCCTTTCCGGCGCCAAGGTCGGTTAACAGGGTAATGGTTAACTTTCCACCAAGGTGTTCCTGGAATTCTGTCAGTCCTTTCAGCATGGGTGATTGCCGATCCTTAATCTCTATGATGGGATCTGTAATTTCAAAAGAGAGTTGTAGTAGTACATTTAGAATCCTTTCCAATTTATCCTCGGTTAGGAGACCTGTTAAAAAGGAGTAAGTACTGTCAAGGGCTATGCCCATGGCCACTGCTTCGCCATGCAAAACACTGAAATTGCTCAGATATTCCTGTTTATGTGCACTCCAATGACCAAAGTCTAGAGGTCTTGCTGATCCAGTTTCAAAGGGGTCAGCTCCTCCGATATGTTCTAAGTGAAGTTTTGCGCAATGTTTAATCAGATAGTTCATCGGATCGGCTGCTCTGTTTGCCAAAGCACTTGCATGTTTTTCGATCCAAAAAAAGAACTCAGAGTCCTTAATCAGAGCAACTTTTATGGCTTCTGAAATCCCAGAGCGATAATCTCTATCGGTTAAAGTTGTTAAAAACTGCTCATCATTAAACACGGCTACAGGAGGAGCAAAAGTGCCCAGGAAATTTTTCTTTCCTTTATAGTTAATTCCATTTTTAACGCCAATTCCTGAGTCATTCTGTGAAAGTACTGTAGTAGGTATGCGAATATGCTTAATACCGCGATGGGCAACTGCTGCAGCATAACCAACCAGGTCAAGGACTGCACCGCCGCCAATGGCAGCAATATAAGAGTGCCTGTCTATTCCGTTAATATCTATGGCAGTGATAATCTGATCAAATAATGCTGTATTATTCTTAGACGCTTCTCCGCCAGGAGTGATCAGGAAATCGGGGATGAGTTTGACCATTGAATGCCGCGAAAAATAACTGCGGATTTCATGGACCAGATTGGGATGTACAATATAAACCCCTTCATCTATTACAAAATAGATTTTCTGATCTCCTGCTGTTCTTTCTTTAAAAAAGTTGGCGAGGGTGGTGTTTTCTATATTGAAAAGGGCATTTGTAAAGTATATTTTA
>Ga0182006_1002395_pt1 | contig 10275 bp, 7 predicted proteins | sample Sormic07211104_1_FD_123022 | JGI IMG/M metagenome (GOLD analysis project Ga0182006, IMG submission 123022) | Rhizosphere microbial communities from Sorghum bicolor, Mead, Nebraska, USA - 072115-104_1 MetaG | ecosystem: Host-associated > Plants > Roots > Rhizosphere | place: USA: Nebraska...
AAGAACGAGGCGTAGAAAAGAATCGCGGTCTTGGCCGCCTCGCCGATGCCGAAGTACACGATCACCAGCGGAATCAGCGCAATCGGCGGCAGCGCGCGGAAGAAGTTGATGACCGGGTCCATGAAGCTGCGCAGGCCCCGGTACCAGCCGAGGCAGAAGCCCACCGGCACCGCCAGCGACACGCCCAGCGCCACACCGACGAAGACACGCTGCGTCGACGTGTAGATGTCTTCCCACAGCCTGCCGCGCGACAGCTCGACGAACTTGGCCAGCACCATGTGCGGCGCCGGCACCAGCGCGGGATTGACCAGGCCGCTCGCGCGGATGGCGTACCAGAGCGCGAGGATCAACAGCCACGGCGCCACGATCAGCAGCGCGCGCGTCAGCGGGGAAGAGGAGCTTCTCATCGGCGGTTTGTCTCTCGTTGGCGGACTGGGCCCGTGGGCTTTCGTCTCTATCAATCTGTCATACTATAGACCATACGTTTGATCGATAAAACATGTCAGCCAAGTTTCTCGACAGCCCGATGCCGCGCTACCACCAGCTGGCGGACCTGCTGCGCCAGCGCATCGCGCGCGGCATCTGGCCGCGCGAGCACCGGCTGCCCTCGCTCGAGGAACTGACGGCGGAATTCGGCGTGGCGCGCGTCACGGTGCGCCAAGCCATCGACCTGCTCGCGCGCGAGGGCCTGGTGTCGCCGCAGCAGGGCCGCGGAACCTTCGTCACCGGCATGCCCAACCGCGACCGCTTCATCAGCGTGGTCACCAGCCTGGACGAGCTCGCGCGCGTCTACGAGGACACGCAGCCGAAGATCATGAACATCGACGAGGCGGCCACCTCCCCGCCGCTCGCGCCGGGCGAAGGGCGGCCCGCCGCGCGCTACGCCTTCATGCGCCGCGTGCACTTCCGCGACGGCCGCGCCTACTGCGTCATCAACATCTACCTGGACGAACGCATCTTCCGCAAGGCGCCCGAGAAGTTCCGCACCAGGACCGTGATCCCGCTGCTGATCGCGATGAAGAGCGTGAAGATCGCCGCGGCGCACCAGGTGCTGACCATCGGCACGGCCGACATGGAAGTGGCCGGGCTGCTGAAGCTGCCGATGAACGCGCCCGTGGCCGAGGTGCGCCGCATCTTCAAGGACGCGGAGGACACCGTGATCTACCTGGCCGACGTCACCTACCGCGGCGATGCCATCCGCGTCGAAATGAACCTGAAACCATGAAGCCGCTGCCCCTCTCCCCTGTCCATGCCGCGCGCATCGAGGCCTTCGTGTTCCGCTGCCCGATCGCCACGCCCGTGCGCACCTCGTTCGGCACCATGCACGACCGGCCGGCCGTCTTCGTGCGCGTGGAAAACCACGACGGCGCCACCGGCTGGGGCGAGGTCTGGTGCAACTTTCCTTCCTGCGGCGCGGAGCACCGCGCGAAGCTCGTCGACACCGTGATGGCGCCGCTGCTGACCAGCCGCGCCTTCGACGGCCCCGCCGAAGCCTTCGACTGGCTGACGCAGCGCACCGCCGTGCTCGCGATCCAGTCCGGCGAGCCGGGCCCGATGGCGCAGGTGATCGCGGGCATCGACCTGGCGCTGTGGGACCTGTGCGCACGCCGCGCCGGCCAGCCGCTGTGGCGCTACCTGGGCGGCGCGCACGACGGCGTGGGCGTCTATGCCAGCGGCATCAATCCCGATCGGCCGCAGGACCTGGCGGCGGCGCGGCTCGCCGAAGGCTACCGCGCGTTCAAGCTCAAGATCGGCTTCGGCCGCGAGCGCGACCTGGCGAACCTCGCCGCGATGCGCGAGGTGCTGGGCCCCGACCTGCCGCTCATGACCGACGCCAACCAGGCCTGGAGCCTGGACGAGGCCCGCGCCATGGCGCCGCAGCTGGAGGCCTTCAACCTCGGGTGGCTCGAAGAACCGCTGCGCGCCGACCGGCCGTGGCACGAGTGGCAGCAGCTGTCGCAGGCCACGGACATTCCGCTCGCGGCCGGCGAGAACATCGCGGGCCCGGTGGCCTTCGATGCCGCCATTGCGCAAGGCGTGCTCTCGGTGCTGCAGCCCGACAGCGCCAAATGGGGCGGCATCTCGGGCTGCTGGCCGGTCATCGCGCGCGGCCAGGCCGCGGGCCTGCGCTACTGTCCGCACTACCTGGGCGGCGGCATCGGCCTGCTGCATTCGGCCCACCTGCTGGCCGCGGCCGGTGGCGGCGGCATCCTCGAGATCGACGCCAATCCCAATCCGCTGCGCACTGCGCTTGCGCCAGCGCTGTCGCGCGTGACGGAAGGCCGCTGCAGCCTGGGCGAGCAGCCGGGCATCGGCGTGGCGCCCGACCTGAACGCGGTGGCGCAGCTGGCGGCGGCGGGCTGCTGACTCAGTCGGTGCGGCTGGCCGGCAGCACGACGGTCATCAGCAGCCTGGCATCTTCCAGCGCATGCAGGCCGTGCGGCACGCCGCCCGCCAGGTACATGACCTGGTCAGCCTCCAGCAGCTTCGCCTCGCCATCCAGCTGCACCTCAACCTTGCCGCGCATGCACTGCAAGGTCATCGAGGTCGAGACGGCATGCGACGGAACCTGCTTGCCGGCCGGCAGCACCAGCCACATGAGCTCGATGTCGCGGGCCTTCAGCAGTGCGCAGGTTTCCGTCGCCTGCCCGTCGAGCGTGCCGAGGTTCACGACCTGGCCGGAGGATGCGTGAGAAAGTGCCATGCGGGCAGTGTGGCAACGCGCGCGGGCGCTGTCCAGAGGGCCGTTCTCCGGAACGACCGGTCCACCTCCGGAACCGGACCTTCGCTGACGTCGTCGACGACATCCGCAGAGTTTCAGTACAACTCGATGGTCTGGCGCAGCAAGCCTGATGGCTCGGCACTCGGCCCGACGAGGATCTCGACTTCGCCCGGCTCGAACACGGGCTGCAGGTCCGGCCCGAGGTGGCGCAACGCGGCCGCCGGCAACGCCAGATTCACCGAGCCAACGTCGCCCGGCTTCAAGCGCAGCTTTGCATAGCCCTTGAGCTCCAGCAGCGGCCGGGTGACGCGGCTCAGCTTGTGGCGAACGAACAGGAAGACCGTCTCCTCGGCCTCGCGCACGCCGACGTTGCGCAGGCTGACGCTGATCTCAAGCAGGTCCTGCTCGCGCACGCGCCGCGGCTCGACCTGGAGCGCGTCGTAGTCGAACCGGCCGTAGGTCAGGCCATGGCCGAAGTCGTACAGCGGCGTGTTGGGCACGTCCAGGTACTTGCTCGTGAAGTGGTCGGCGGGATTCATCGGCCGGCCGGTGGGACGCTGGCCGAAATGGATCGGCACCTGCCCGAGAGCGCGCGGCCAGCTCATCGGCGTGCGACCGCTGGGCGACACCCGGCCCGTGAGCACGTCGGCAATCGCATGGCCGGCCTCGACGCCGAGGAACCACGCAGCCAGCAGTGCATCGGCGTTTTCAGCCAGCCAGGGGACGACGAGCGGCCGGCCCGAGAACAAGATGGCGACGACAGGGATGCCGAGCGCGCGGGCGCGCGCCGTCACCGCTTCGGCCAGCGCCTGTTGCCGGCCCGGAAGCGCGGGCGTGGCGCGGCTCGCCGCCTCGCCGCTCATGGTGGCGCGCTCGCCCAGGCACAGCACGACCGCGTCGGCGCCGTCGCACAGCGCGATGGCCGCTTCGATGCCGCTGTCGTCGCCGCCCTCGATTTCGACGCCGGGCGCATGGCGTATGTCGGCCTGCGGCAGCGCGGCGCGCAGGCCGGCCAGCACGCTGACGGCCGGCTCGTGTTCGCCGGCGCCCCACCACGGGCCTTTCATCTCGGTGCTTGCATCGGCCAGCGGGCCGATGACGCACAGTGCCTTCGGTGCCACAGGCAAAGGCAGCGTGTCGCGCTCGTTCTTCAGCAGGACGATGGCCTTGCGCGCGGCGTCGCGCGCCACCGTGTGCCGTTCGGCAACGGCTGCCGCGGGTTCCGGGGTTGCGCCGCGGCGGTAGGGGTCGTCGAACAGGCCGAGCTGCTCCTTGAGCCGCAGCACGCGGCGCACGCTCGCGTCGATCTCCTCGATCGTCACCCGTCCCTGCGCGAGCGCGATCGGCAGGCCCTTGCGATAGGCGTCGGCCATCATGTCGATGTCGACGCCGGCCTTCAGCGCCAGTACCGCGGCATCGACGAGATCGGCCGCGACGCCGTGCTTGATCAGCTCCGCGATCGCGTTGTAGTCGCTGACGATGACGCCGTCCCAGCCCATCTCGCCGCGCAGCCAGTCGCGCAGCAAGGGGATGTGCGCCGTCATCGGCACGCCGTTGAGATCGGTGAACGCGGGCATCAGCGTTGCGACGCCAGCGCGCACCGCCGCTTCGAAGCCCGGCAGATGCACCTCGCGCAGGGTGCGCTCGGAGATGTCCACCGCGGCGTACTCCCGCCCCGCGGTGACTGCGCCGTAGGCGACGAAATGCTTCGCGCAGGCGGCCAGCGATTCGGCCGACGACAGGTCGGCGCCCTGGAAACCGCGCACCTTGGCCCCTGCGATGCGCGCGTTCAGCCAAGGGTCTTCGCCGGGTCCTTCCGCGGTGCGGCCCCAGCGCGGATCGCGCGACACGTCGAGCATCGGCGCGAAGGTCATCGCCAGGCCGTCGGCGGCGCCTTCGCGCGCGGCTTCCCGCGCCGTGCGCTCCCAGAGGTCTTCGTCGAAGCTGCCGGCCTCCGCCAGCGGAATCGGAAAGAGCGTGCGATGGCCGTGGATGATGTCCAGGCCGATCAGGAGCGGAATGCCAAGCCGCGACTTCTCGACCGCCAGCCGCTGCATCTCGTGCGTGGGGCCGGCGCCCACCATGTTCAGCAGATTGCCGACGCTGCCGTCGATGATCGACTGCGTGGAGTCCCCCGCGAGCACCGGTCCGGTGACCGTGTAGCTGGAGGCAGTCATCGTCAGTTGACCCAGCTTTTCGGCCAGCGTCATCCGGGCCATGAGTGTGTCGATGCGGCTCATCAGGGATTTCGAATAGGACCCAAGGGCCTTAATGATGGCATGCTGCGGGCAGAGCGCCCTCGGCCGTGTGGCGTCGCCGACGATTCGGCGAAACCAAACGTGACGCCCGGGACCACCAACGAAAGGAGCCATGCGTGTTGAAGAAGGATGACAGGAACCCGAAGGCCTTGGCAGCCCTGCCCGATGAGGCCTTGATCGATGCCGTGCAGCGGCAGACCTTCCGCTATTTCTGGGACGGTGCGGAGGCCGCCAGCGGCCTGGCGCTCGACCGCCGCACGCTCGTCGGCGCCACGGGCAAAGACCTGGCCGACGAGCGTGCGGCGATCGGCGGCACCGGCTTCGGCATCATGGCGCTGATCGTCGCGGTGGAGCGCGGCTGGGTCACGCGGGACGCGGCGCTGGAGCGCCTGGGACGCATGCGGGACGCCCTCTTTCGCGCCAGGCGCTACCACGGCGCCTTCCCGCACTTCATGGACGCAGCGAGCGGCGCGACGATCCCGATGAGCCCCAAGGACGATGCGGGCGACCTGGTCGAGACCTCGTTCCTCTGCATGGGCCTGCTCTGCGCGCGCCAGTATTTCAGCGAGGACACGGCCATGGCGCGCCGGTTGCGCGCCGACATCGACACGCTGTGGCACGAGGTCGAATGGAACTGGTTCACCCAGGGCGGGCGCGACGTGTTGTATTGGCACTGGAGCCCGAACCACGGCTGGGCGATGAACCATGAGGTGCGCGGCTGGAACGAGTGCCTCATCACCTACTTCCTGGCGGCGGCCGCGCCGCGCCATGCGATCGATCCGCGGGTGTACCACCGCGGCTACGCGGCGGGGGACGGCTTCGTCAACGGCCACTCGTACTACGGCGTCGAGATTCCGCTGGGCATGCCCTACGGCGGTCCCCTGTTCTTTACGCACTACTCGTTTTGCGGCCTCGATCCGCGCGGGCTGAAGGACCGCTACGCCGACTACTGGGATCTCAACACCCGCCACGTGCGGATCAACCGCGCCCACTGCATCGCCAACCCCCGGGGCTTCCCGGGCTACGGCGAATCGTGCTGGGGCCTGACCGCGAGCGACGACCCCGACGGCTACCTTGCGCACGATCCGAGCAACGACAACGGCACCATCTCGCCGACGGCCGCACTGGCCAGCCTGCCGTACGCGCCCGCCGAGGTGATGCGGGTGATGCGGCATTTCCTCACCGTGCATGGCGAGCGGGTGTGGCGGGACTACGGCTTCGTCGATGCGTTCTGCGAGCAGCGAGACTGGTTCGCCAACACCTTCCTTGCCATCGACCAGGGCCCTATCGTCGTGATGATGGAGAACCATCGCACGGGCCTTCTGTGGAAACTGTTCATGAGCGTGCCCGAAGTGCAGGCCGGGCTGCGCGCCCTGGACTTCAGCAGCCCGCATCTCGGGGCGTCGTCGGCGTGAGCTTCAGCGTGGCGAGCCAGCAAGACCCGGCATTCGAGCCCTGGCTCGAAACACAGCTTCGCCATTCGGCGAGCGCGATGCTGTCCAGCATCTCGCCGGTGTCGATCGTCAAGCACCGGCCGGGCTTCGGCCAGACCGTGCGGCCGATCGCCGGCGCCATCGTCGCCTCGCCCGTGCTTGCCGACTACAACCCGGACCCTGACTACTTCTTTCATTGGTTCCGCGATTCCGCCGTCGTCGTCGATGCACTGCGCCTGCTCTACATCGAAGGGCACATCGGCGACGAAGCCCTGCAGCACCTGCGCGATTTCGTCCGCTTCAGCCTGGACTTGAACCGCCTCGACGGCCGCGCGGCTGCCGCGGTGGAGGACCGCAGCGCATGCGTGGCCCCCGAGCTCCTGCAGTACCTGCGCGAAGACCATGACCTTGCGAAAGCTTTCGGCGACCTGGTGGCCGCCGAGACGCGGGTGAACCCCGACGGCACGCTCGATGTCTGCCGATGGAATCGCCCCCAGCACGATGGCGCGCCGCTGCGCGCGCTGGCGCTGCTGCGCTGGGCGGCCGGCGGGCACCTCGACGCGCCGCTGCTGGCGGAAGCTGCCGAGCTGATCCGCTTCGATCTCGACTTCACGCTGCGCCGCTGGCGCGAGCCGTCCTACGACATCTGGGAAGAGGAGCTCGGCCACCACTACTACACATTGCGCGTCGCAGCGGCCGCGCTGGCCGAGGGCGCGGCATGGCTGGAGGGCCAGGGTGACACGGCGCAGGCGCAGCGTTGCCGGGAAGAGTCGCGCGTGGTGCTGCGCCTGCTCGACGGCTACTGGGTGGATGAACGAGGCGAACGAGACGCGGCGCCGGGCTACTACCGATCACGCGCGCTGGAGGACGGCCGGCCCGGTCCGAAGGCGCTGGACATCGCGGTGATCCTGTCGGCGATCCACAGCCTCGGCACCGAGGCCGCGCATGGACCGGCCGACCCGCGCATGCAGGCCACGCTGGCGCGCCTGGACGCGCTGTTCAATGCGGCCTATCCCATCAACCACGGCCGCGCTGCAGGCCTCGGCGCGGCGATGGGCCGGTATGCGGGCGACGTGTACTACTCGGGCGGCGCGTACTACTTCTCGACGCTCGGCGCCGCCGAGTTCTGTTTCCGCGCCGCGGCGATGGGCGGCGATGCACGCCACTGGCTCGACCGCGGCGACGCCTACCTCGCCACCGTGCGCGCGTACACGCCGGCCGGCGGCGACCTGTCGGAACAGTTCGACCAACGCAGCGGCGTGCAGACCTCGGCCAAGCAACTGGCCTGGAGCCACGCCGCGTTCATTTCGTGTGTCTCGGCGCGCCGCAGCGCGGCCGCCGCCTGCGAGGCGTCGCGGCAGCGATGAGCGCGCGGACAGAGCACCGTGTCGAGCCGGCGACAAGGACCGGTTTCTTCCGTCAGGTCAGCGAGCTGCTCGGCGCCTTGCGCGTGTCCCCGGTCGCGAAAACGCTGGTCGCACTGATGGGTGCGATCGTCGTGGTGGTCGCGCTCACCGCGTACGGGCAGATCGAGCTCAACAGCTGGAACAAGCCGTTCTACGATGCGATCTCGCGCCGCGACCTCGGCGAATTCGTCGTGCAGGTGGGCGTCTTCGCGGTCATTGCGGGCGCGCTGCTGGTCCTGAACGTGGCGCAGCGGTGGCTCGGCGAAACCCTGCAGCTGAAGCTGCGCGAGGCCGTGGTCAATGACCTCGTAGGCCTGTGGCTGCAGCCGCGCCGGGCGTTCTGGCTCCAGGCCAGCGGCCCGATGGGCGCCCACCCCGACCAGCGCATGCACGACGACACGCTGAAGCTGTGCGATCTGTCGGTCACCCTTGGCGTCGGCCTGTTGCAGGCAGCGATGCTGTTCGGCAGCTTTGCGAGCGTGCTGTGGGTCCTCTCCAAGGACTTCAGCCTCTTCTTCAATGGCAAGGACCATGTGCTGCCGGGCTTCATGCTGTGGGCGGCCATTGCCTATGCGATCGCCGGCTCGCTGGTCACCTACTGGGTCGGCAGCGGCCTGATCGCGCGCAATGCCGAGCGCTACGCGCGCGAGGGCGAATTGCGCTTCTCGCTGACGCGCATCAACGAGCATCTCGACGGCATCTCCCTGGCGGGTGGCGAGGCCGACGAGAAGCGCCGCGTCGCCATGCATTTCGGCGATGTCCTGCGCGCCACGTCGCGCGTGGTGCTCGGGCTGACCAACCTGACCTGGGTCACCGCAGGCTTCGGCTGGATCACCATCATCGCGCCGACGCTGGTGGCCGCGCCCCTGTACTTCTCGGGGAAGGTGTCGTTCGGCGGCCTGATGATGGCCGCCGCGGCCTTCACGCAGGCGCAGTCGTCGCTGCGCTGGTTCGTCGACAACTTCAGCATCATTGCCGACTGGCGCGCCACGCTGCTGCGCGTTGCCGACCTGCGCCGCATGCTCGCGTCCGACCTGGAGGCACGCGCAGGCGGCAGCCGCATCGCCTATGAAGAGGGCGAAGCCGGGGCGCTCGCGATCGAAGCGCTCGAAGTCCGCTCCTGGACCGGCCACGATCGGCTGGACGCCCCCGGCCTTGTCTTGCACCGCGGCCAACGCGTCCTGATCCTCGGCACACCGGGCACCGAGAAGACCCTGCTGTTCCGGGCGCTCGCGGGCCTTTGGCCCTGGGGCTCCGGCACCGTGCGCCGGCCCGCCGGCGAGACCATCCACTACATGCCGCGCGGCACGCCCTACATCCCCCGCGGCACGCTGGCCGAAGTGCTGTCGTATGCGATGGAACCGTCGAGCTACCCGAGGGAAGCCATGGTGGCCGCACTGGCGAGCGTGGGCCTCCAGCGCCTGGAACCATTGCTGAACAAGACGGGCCGCTGGGAGAGCGAACTCAGCATGGACGAGCAGTTGCGGCTGGGCTTCGCCCGCGTGGTGCTGCAGGCGCCGCCCTGGCTGGTGATGGACGAAGCCTTCGGCGCGTTCGACGACGACACGCTCGAACTCATCATCGACGTGCTGGGCAAGCTCGAGCACACGGGCATCGTCCACATAGGCTCGGCCGGAGAAGCGCGCGACCGGCTGTTCACTCAGGTGGTGCACCTGGTCAAGGCGCCGGCAAACACCGTGCGCGAGGAGCAGCGGCCATGAGACACCTTGGGTCCACCGTCGGTCGTGCGCGCCGCGCCCTCGTGCGGCTGATGCTTGCGCTGCCCGCGTGGAGCTGGGCGGCGGATTTCGGCTTCAAGCCGCCGCGCGATCCCGAGGATGCCGCCGCGGCGGACCTGATGCGGGACCTGGCCGAGCGCATCCTGCCGGTGTACCAGGACGCGGACACCGATGTCTTCCTGGCCAACCTGACCGCGCTGCAGATCGTCAGCGGCGCCTACCGTGCAGCCTCCGACAGCAGCCGAGCCCTGCGCACCCGCCGCCAGGGCAAGCCGTTCGACGACCTGGTGCAGCGCGCGATCCTCGACGGCATCTACGCCCGTGCGCGCGCACTCGAAGCGAACGAGCGCCTCGGCTTCGCCGAAGCCTATGCGCGCGCATTCCGGGAACTGGTGTCGCCGCTCGACAATGCCCAAGCCCAGGCCATCATGGCGCGGCTCGAGATCCCGGCTGCGGTCTATGCAGAGCCGCTGCGCCGGGCTTTCGATCTCTGGCGCGCGAAGGGCAGCCTCCCGCAGGACGATGCGCTGGCGCTCGTGCGGACCTGGCATTCGTACGAGTCGCGCCGCAGCTTCGGTGCGCTGCTGCCTGAAGTGTTCGCGGCGGAAAACCGCAACCGCTACGTGGCGGAGGCCGACCTCAGGATTCCCGTGCGCGGCGCTGTCATCCATGCGCGCCTGGTTCGGCCCGGCCGCGCCAATGACGCACCGGGCGCCC
>Ga0182006_1002397_pt1 | contig 10272 bp, 14 predicted proteins | sample Sormic07211104_1_FD_123022 | JGI IMG/M metagenome (GOLD analysis project Ga0182006, IMG submission 123022) | Rhizosphere microbial communities from Sorghum bicolor, Mead, Nebraska, USA - 072115-104_1 MetaG | ecosystem: Host-associated > Plants > Roots > Rhizosphere | place: USA: Nebraska...
GCCAAGCAAAGCGGTAAGTCCGGCGCATGCCCACAGCGTCAGCTGGAGCTTCGTGGGGAAGCGATCGAGCTTTTCCGACATGGCGCCCAGCGTCACGTCGATGGAACTGATCCGTTCTTGAATCGTGCGCACGTCAGTGCGGACCTCGTCCAGATCTCTGCGTACAAATCTCATTTCCGTTTCGAGAGCCGTTACTCTCACGTCCATTCTAACTCCATGGGTGACTCCTCAGGGTCGACCGTCCGACGCAACTACAGGGGGCGTCTGGGGATGATACGGCTGCGCATAGATCACGAAAGGCACCGATTGCATGGACGGCGCGGGATTCGAGGGTTTCAGAAAACCCCAGATGGTGCCGGCTGTCGCAAGAGCCCCAAACACGATGATCACGATCCATTTTGTCTGTGCGGAGAACATCTGATGGATATCGGCGCGCATCGTTTCCATGCTGCCGCGCATTTTCTCCATGTCGGTGCGAATCTCTGATAACCCTGTTTTCAGGTCGGCACGCATGTCCGTGACAGCAGTCGCCACCCGGGCCTCGCTAGCCTCGAGGCGGGCGTGTACTTCTTCGCGATTGATATCTGTCATGGCGGCTTCGACTACCGCGGACTTTCCGACGCAATCGCCGCCGGTGCCTGAGCCGGGAACGGTTGTGCATAGATCACGTAGGGCATTGGCTGAGCAGACGGCGCGGGATTCGAGGGTTTCAGAAAACCCCAGGTGGTGCCGGCTGTAGCGAGAGCTCCGAACACGATGATCACGATCCATTTTGTCTGTGCCGAGAACATCTGATGGATCTCGGCACGCATTTTCTCCATGTCGGTGCGAATTTCCGATAACCCTGCTTTCAGGTCGGCGCGCATGTCCGTGACAGCAGTCGCGACACGGGCCTCACTTGCCTCGAGGCGGGCGTGCACTTCTTCGCGATTGATATCTGTCATGGCGGTTTTGACCGGGCTACTCTGCGTCTGTCAGGCCGGGATCGTACGTCGCCCTTGCAGAAGTATCTGTAGGCGAGCAGGCGGCGAAAGCGACAGGCATTGCGCCGACTGCGTTCCGGGGACGTCACGGAGCGCGGCGACCGCAACAAAAAACCCGCCGGAGAGGCGGGTTCATTGAGAACAATCGAAGGGTAAGCACGCTACCCAGCTTCAGCGAGCAGAGCCCGCTGGGGCGAGTCTGCTCAGGGCTTTGCGCCCGGCCACGCCTTGTAGATGGCCAGCCCCGCAGTCATCAAGGTCAACAGGGTGCCGAAAATCCAGGTCATGATCTTGTAGCCCAGCGCGTACGTTGCGGCCTTATTTGCGGCAAAGTCGCGGTGGATCTCTGCAATGACGACGGACGCTTGAGCCCTGATGGACTCGTTGATGGCTTCCATGTTGCGACAGCTGATCACCATCTCGGCCCGTGCAGCGGCACTGTCAGCCCGTATCGCCTCCATGGCCGTAGCCATGCGGGCCTCGCTGGCCCCCGTTCTGGCCTCGATGGTCTCGCAAGTGGCGCTAATCTCTTCGCGGCTGAGTACTGACATGGTTGATTCGTCCCGGTGTCCGAATGACAGGCGGGCATCGTACGTAGCAGCGGCGTCGTTTTCAGTAGGTGATTTGCTGGTAGACGCGGGAAGGCTTGCGCCGCTTGTCGTCGGCATGTGTCACGACGCGCAGGAGCGTCAACAAAAAACCCGCCAGAAAGGCGGGTTCATTGAGAACAATCGAAGGGTACGTGCTCTACCCCGATGTTGTTGTCTGGTGCCGAAAGAGGGACTCGAACCCTCACTGTATCACTACAAACGGATTTTGAGTCCGCCGCGTCTACCGGTTCCGCCATTTCGGCATGGGGCCACGCATTATGCGGGAATCAGTGGATCTGGTCGAGACCCAGCTGGCGTTCCGTGCGTTCGTACCAGTCGTCGCCTTCCGGCTTGAACACCGCGCACTGGGTCATGCGGCCGGAATAGATGTGCAGGCTGACCGCTACCGCATCCTCGCTGGGATTGCGGATGGTGTGGTATTCGTGCGGCGGGATGAGGCTGCCAGCCGAGCCGGGGCCGGCCTGGATCGAGCCGACGGGGCGGAAGTGGTAACGCTGGGCTTCGTGCTCGCCCAATTCGTACTGGACGATCTCGAGCGAGCCGGCCCAGACGCCTTCAACGCACCACATGCCGCTGTGATCGTGGATGAGGGTGCCCTGGCCGGGGCCCCAGGTCATGGCGACGACGCTGTAACCGTGGTCGTCGCTGCGGTAGAGCTCGCGGCGGGCGTAGTGGTCGCCGGCCATTTCGTACACGCATGCGGGAAGTTTGACTTCCTCGGATCGGATCAGTCGACACAGCGCGTTGCGCAGGGCGTCGGTGATCGCCGGAGTGCTTGCCTGGGCCACCGAGGCATCAATGGCATCGATGAGTTTGCGGCTGCCCGGGAAGTCGACCGTGATCATGGCTGGAACCTCTGGATGGCGGTGGCGTGGGGACGCCGGTAGGCCCTGATGATAGCAAAAGGCGTGGGGCGCTCTTGTAGGAGCCGATTTATCGGCGATCCCGCGGCGGCGGGCTGGGGTGCCGCGAGCACCCATTCGCCGATGAATCGGCTCCTACAGGGGGAGGGGCGGAGCGCAGGGGTCAGATAGATCGGAGGAAGCCGCCGATGGCCCGGCTGTAGTTTTCGATGTCGACCAGGAAGGCGTCGTGGCCTTGCGGGGAATCCAGTGCCACGAACTCGACCTTCGCGCCGGCCGCTTCCAGGCCCTTGGCGATGGTCTCCTGCTGCTCGAGCGGGAACAGGATGTCGGTGCTGACGCCGATGACCATGGCGCGTTCGACCTGGATCCGGCCCAGGCCCCGCATCACGTCGCCCTCGCCGTATTCGGAGATGTCGAACCAGTCGCTGGCGCGGGAAAGGTAGAGGTAGCTGTTCGGGTCGAACTGGCGATTGAACCGCCGCGCATGGCCTTCGAGGTAGGACTCCACCTGGAACTCGAAGCCGAACGGCGCGTTCTCTTCACGCTCGTCCGCGTCCAGACGGATGCGCGCGAAGCGGCCGTTCCATTCCATCGCGGAGCGATAGGTGATGACGCCAAGCTTGCGGGCGATGCTCATGCCGTGTTCGGGCCAGCTTTCGTTGTCGTAGCGTCCCTGGTTCCAGTGTGGATCGAGGCGGATGGCCTCGCGCTGCAACGAGCGAATGGCGATCGCGAACGGTTGCGCCTGTGGCGCCGTATCGACGCTCAGATGCGTGCGCGCCGAACCCGGGTGCAGGACCATGTAGGCGAGCGCGCTCATGCCGCCCATCGAGCAGCCGACGAGGCAAGCCAGTTCGATGATCCCGAGGCCGCTCACGGCCTCGTACGCCGCATTGGCGACGTCTTCCAGCGAGAGCTCGGGAAAGGTCAAGCGGTAGGCGGCGCCCGTATCCGGATCGATCGACGCGGGGCAGGTGGAGCCCTTGTCGCTACCGAGCGAGTTGACGCAGATGACGAAATAGCGGTCGGTGTCGAAGGCTTTGCCGGGGCCGATCATGTCGTCCCACCAGCCCGGCGTCGGATCCTCGGCGTTGGCCGCGGCATGGGCGCTAGGCGAAAGGCCGGTGAGGATCAGCACCGCGTTGCCGCGGTCGCTGTCCAGCGTGCCCCAGGTTTCGTACGCGACGCGTGCGCCATGCAGTTCGCCGCCGCGTTTCATGCGGAACGGAGAGGAGAGCGTGTGGTAGCGGCGTGCGTCGCCCATGGGAACGTCCTTCAATGGATATCCGCCATGGTGCCACGGGTTACTTCTGTTGCGCGCGCTTGTCGGCCTGGGCGATCTGTTCGGCGACGGCGTGTGCGACGTTCGAATCCGGGTCGAGCATCGGCTGGAGCGTCTTCCAGGTCGCCGATGCTTCGGTGTATTGCTCGTGCTGGAACTGGCTGATGCCGAGCAGCCACAGCGCGCGCTGGTTCTGCGGATTCGCCGCGACGGCGGCCTTGAGCAGGTCGAGCGCACGCCCCTCGATGCGATGATCGTCGCGGACCAGTGAATCGGACTCTGCCCAGCCGACCATGGCCGCGCCGTTGGCCGGGTCTGCCTTGAGTGCGCCGTCGTAGGCGTCGCGCGCCTGTGCCGGCTGCTTGAGCATGGTGAAGGTCTGGCCGAGCAGCAGCCAGCCTTGCGCGTCTTCCGGGTGTTCCTTCAGGCGCGCGCGCAGCGCGGTGATGGCTTCGTTGACGTCCATTTCCTTGGCGGGTTCGACGCCGGCGAGCGTCGACGGGGTACCTACAAGCGCATAGAGGCCCACGCTGGCGACCGGCACGATCACGGTGATCGCGACCAGCAAGGCGAACACGCCGCGCGAACGGCCATGGCGGCGGCCATGGCGAACGATCGGAACCAGGAGCAGGGCGAGCGCGAGGGCCAGCATGGCCCCGGCAGCAAGATAGAACGCGTAAGTCACCAATCATCCCCGGTGTCGTTGATCGGCGTCGTGTCGGCAGGGGACTGGCGAGCACGGCGGCGCACCTGCACGGCAACGACGATGCCGCCGATGGCAAGCAGCACGAGCGGACCGAACCAGAGCAGCCACGTGCTGGGCTCGACCGGCGGTTTGTAGAGAACGAACTGCGAATAGCGGTCGACGAGGAAGGCCTTGATCTCGTCGTCGCTCTTGCCCGCCTGCATCATCTCGAAGACCTGACGGCGCAGGTCATGTGCAATCGGCGCATTGGAGTCGGCCAGCGTCTCGTTCTGGCACATCGGGCAACGCAGTTCAGCGCTGAGATGCTGGAAGCGCACCTCTTCGGCATGGTTGCGGAACGGCAGCGGCTGGATCGCCTGGGCGACACACAGCGCAGGCAACAGGAGCCAACCCAGCGCGAGCAGCCAGCGACGCATCACGGCGCTTCCTTTGCAAGCGCAGCGAGCGCCGGACGGATTTCCTTGTCGATCACCTCGGGTGTGATCGGACCGATCCGTTTATAGCGAATCACACCTTTTGCATCGATCAGGAAGGTTTCGGGCGCCGCATACACGCCGAAGTCGATTCCGCTGCGACCTTCGCGATCGGCAACGATGACATCGAACGGATTGCCATGCTCGGCCAGCCATGCGGTGGCCGCCTGCGGATCGTCCTTGTAGTTGAACCCGACCAGCGGCAGGCCGAGTTGTTTCACGTCGGTCATCAGCATGGGGTGCTCGTGCACGCACTCGATGCACCAGCTGGCGAACACGTTGAGGAAATACGGCTTGCCCAGCAGCGATGCCTTGGTGACCGTGGTGCCCGCGTCACCAAGGACGGGCAGGGCGAACGCGGGCGCCGGCTTGTCGATCAGCGGCGAAGCGATCTCGTGCTGGTCATGCTGGGTATTCCACCAGATGCCGAACCCGAACAGGCCGACCAGCACCAGGAAACCGAACAAGGGCAGGAGGCGGCTCATGCGAGCGATTCCTTCACCGGCGGCGTCACTTTCGTCGTCGTCGCGGGTTCAACCGCTGGTGCCCTCTTCGCACGGAAGCGACGCTCCGCAGCGGCGACGAAGCCGCCCGCCATCATGAAGAGGCCGCCCAGCCAGATCCAGCGAACGAAGGGCTTGTGATACAGGCGCAAAGCCCATGCCCCTTGCACGTTCGTCGCTTCCATCGGCTCGCCAAGGGCGACATAAATATCGCGGAACAGTCCGGCGTCGATCGCGGATTCGGTCTGAACCTGGCCGCGCGAATACGTTCGCTTCTGCGGATGCATCGTCGCCAGCGTCTTGCCCTCGCGCAGGATGGTGACGATGCCTTCGTCGGCGCGCCAGTTCGGACCCGTGGTTTCTTCGACACCGTCGAAACGGAAATCGTAGCCGCCGACGGATTCGGTCTGGCCGGGCTCGAGGCGTACATCTCGTTCCACGCTCAGCGATTCGGACAGCATCACGCCGATCAGGAAGATGGCGACACCCGTATGCGCCAGCAGCATGCCGGCCATCTCGGCCGGATAGCGGCGACCGCGCGGCATCTCACGCCAGCGCTTGATCACGTAGGACAAGGTGCCCGCCGCCACCCAGACGGCGCCGCCGATACCGGCGATCGCACGCAGGTGGCCCTGGGCAAAGAACGCGGCGACGATGGCACAGATGATCGCGGCGATGCCGGCACGCAGCGCCATGGTCGTCAGCTGGCTACCCTCGGCGCGGCCCCAGCGCAGATACGGTCCGAACGGAAGCAACAACACCGCCGGCGCCATAAGCAGCACGAACAGGAAGCCGAAATAAGGCGGTCCCACGGAGACGCGGCCGAGGTTCAGGGCGTCGCCGATCAACGGAAACAGCGTGCCGAGCAGGACCATGGCGGCCGCGGTGGTGAACAGCAGGTTCGCCACCATCACGCCGGTCTCGCGCGACAGCGGCGCGAAGGGTTTGCCGGTGGCGACCTTCGGCGCGCGGATCGCGTAGAGCAGCAGCGATCCGCCGATGACGATGACCAGGAAGGCAAGGATGTACAGGCCGCGACGCGGATCGGAAGCGAATGCGTGCACCGAGGTCAGCACGCCCGAGCGGACAAGGAAGGTGCCAAGCAGCGACAGCGAAAAGGCGAACAGCGAAAGAAGAATGGTCCAGGCCGGCAGCGAACCGCGTTTTTCCGTCACGGCCTGCGCGTGAATCAGCGCGACGCCGACCAGCCATGGCATGAACGACGCGTTCTCCACCGGATCCCAGAACCACCAGCCACCCCAGCCTAGTTCGGCGTAAGCCCACCAGCTCCCGGCGACGATACCCAGGGTGAGGAAGGCCCAGGCCACGTTCGTCCACGGCCGCGCCCAGCGCACCCAGGCCTGTTCCATGCCACCGCCAAGCAAGGCCGCGATCGAGAAGGCGAACGCCACCGAGAAACCCACGTAACCCATGTAAAGCACGGGCGGGTGGAAGGTCATGCCCGGATCCTGCAGGACCGGATTGAGGTCGCCGCCATCGGCGGGCATCGGCAGCTCGCGCAGGAAGGGGTTGGATGTGAACAGGATGAAGGCGAGGAAGCCGACGCCGATCAGGCCGAGCACGCCCAGCACGCGCGCGAGGAAGGCCGGCGGAAGGTGGCGGCTGAAGGCGGCCAGGGCGACCGACCATACGTTGAGGATGAACACCCACAGCAGCATGGAACCTTCGTGCGCGCCCCACACGGCGGTGACGCGGTAGTACCACGGCAGCGCCAGGTTCGAGTTGTCGGCGACATAGGCCACCGAGAAGTCGTAGGTCAGGAAGGCGTAGATCAGGATCGCCATCGCGGCGAAGACGAACACGCCTTGTCCGGCGGCAGCCGGACGTGCGACGGCGATCAGCGCGGCGTTGTTACGCCACGCGCCGACGATCGGCAGCACGCCCTGCGCGATGGCAAGGAGCAGCGCGAGGACAAGGGCGAACTGGCCGAGCTCGGGAATCACTTCGGGGTGTCCTTCATCGCGGTGTCGTCGATCTTCTTGTTCTGGTGGGCCTTGGCCATGGCGTCCTTGAGTTCCTTCGGCATGTAGTTCTCGTCGTGCTTGGCGAGAACCTCGCTGGCGATGAAACGCGCGCCGTCCATGCGTCCGGTAGCGATCACCGACTGGTTGTCGCGAAACAGGTCGGGAAGGATGCCGGTGTACTCCACGGGCATGGCACCGTCGGCGTCGATGACGATAAAGCTCACCCTTAGCGTGCTGGTAGCGCGCTGGATGGAACCGGCCTTCACCATGCCGCCGAGACGGAAGCTCTTGTACTGGGTGGCCTGGCCTTCCTGTACCTGGCTCGGGGTGAACAGGTAGCTCATGTTCCGCTGCAGTGCGAACACGGTCAGGCCCACCGCGACGATAGCGGCGGCGACAACGGAGATGACGATGGCGAGACGACGTTTACGCGTTGGATTCATTGCTTGGCGGGGTTCCGGGCCGGCGGCGGTTTTCCTGGCGCGCGAGCCGCGCGCGGAGTTCGCGCAGGTTGCGGCGGCGCCGGGCTAGCGGGGCCAGCGTGTCGATGAGGAGGACGATGAGGAAAGTGGCGAACGCGGTCCACACATACGAACCGTAACCGCCCATGGCAAGGAACTGGCTCATGCGGCGTCATTCCCGGGCTGGCCGAGCGCAATGTCGCGCACCCAGGCCTTGCCACCTTCCGAAGCGATGAGGTCGGCGCGCACGCGCGCGAACAGGCTGGCCACGTAGTAGCACTTGGTCGCCGCCATCATGGTCAGCAATGGCCAGAGCATGCTCGCCTCGATATGCGACGGGCCGAGCAGGCGGATGGTGGAGCCCTGGTGCAGCGTGTTCCACCAGTTCACCGAAAAATGCACGATGGGCACGTTCACGGCGCCCACCAGCACAAGGAAGGCCGCGGCGCGTGCGCCCTGGCGGCGATCTTCGAAGGAGTGGTACAGCCCGATGATGCCGAGGTAGATGAAGAGCAGCACCAGTTCGGAGGTGAGCCTCGCATCCCAGGTCCACCAGGTGCCCCACATGGGCTTGCCCCACAGCGAACCGGTCACCAGCGTGATCAGGGTGAACGCGGCACCGATCGGCGCCGATTCCATGGCGACGACTTCGGCAATCTTGATCCGCCAGACCAGGCCGATGAAGGCGGCCACGGCCATGGCGCCGTAGATGAAGAGGCTCATCCAGGCACTCGGCACATGGATGAAGATGATCCGGTAGGCATCGCCCTGTTGGTAGTCCGCCGGAGCCACCACGAGGCCGCCGTACAGCGCGACGGCGCCCAGCAGCAGTGCCAGGCCGAATGCCCACGGGCGCACGGTGCCGGCGAACCGGTAGAACACCGGCGGCGAGCCGAGGCGGTGAAGCCAGAGGGGAACCCAGTTAGCCATCGTTACCTGCTATGCGTTCGGACACCGTGAGTCCGCGAATCGGCCCCCACGGTTGCGTGCGTTCATGTATCCATGGCGATGCGAAGCGCGGCGGCGCAGGCCAGCGGGGCGAGGACGAGTGCCATGGCCAGGCCCGCGCCCAGCCAGGCGATCGGCGCAACCCACGGCAAGCCTTCCTGCGCGGCGGCCAGGGCCCCGGCGGCGAAGATCACGACCGGCACGCACAACGGCAGCAACATGAGCGCCAGAAGCATACCAGAGCGCTTCGACCCGGCCGTCAGCGCCACCAGCACCGCACCCAGGAGGCACAGCAGCGGCGTGGACAGCAGCAGGGCGACCACCAGCACCGGCATAGCCTCCGGCGGCAGCTTCAGCATGCTGGCGAGCACCGGCGCGACGACGATCAGCGGTAACGACGAGGTGATCCAGTGCGCGAGGATCTTCATGCCTACCAGCAGCGCCAACGGTTGCGGCGCCAGCATCAGCAGCTCCATGGAGCCGTCCTCGATGTCGCCGCGGAACAGGTGGTCCAGCGACAGCAGGATTGCCAGCAGCACGATGACGAAGACCACGCCCCCGGCAATGCGGGCAAGCAGGGCCGGTTCCGGGCCGATCGCGAAGGGAAACAGCGTCGTGACGATGACGGCATAGAGCACCGGCATGGCGATATCGCCACGGCGCCGCCAGGCCAGTGTCAGGTCGCGTCGCAGCAGCGCGGCGCAGGCGGCGGGCGTGCTCCCGGGCGTCACGCGTGCAACCGGATACGACGCGGCTCGCCGCCGGCGAAGCTGACGGCGCCGTGGCTGGTCACCAGGGCCGCGCCACCGCGTGCGGCATGCTGCTCGAGCAGGCGATTGACCAGGACGATGCCTTCGCGGTCGAGATTGGCGTAGGGCTCGTCCAGCAGCCAGACACGGGCCGGCAGAAGGAGGAGGCGCGCCAGCGCGGCGCGCTTCTTCTGACCGGCGGAGAGCTGGCGTACCGGTTCGTCTTCGTAGCCGGCCAGACCGACCTCACGGAGCACCGCGTTCTCGTCGGTACCGCTGCGCAGACCGTAGAGACCAGCTGCGAGCCGAAGGTTCTCGCGGGGTGTCATGTCGAATTTCAGGCCCAGGTGATGCCCGAGGAAAACCACGGCGCCGGCCACGGTATCGAGCGAGAAGGGCGCGCCGTCCAGCAGCACTTCGCCTTCGCCGGGCCGGAGCATGCCCGTGAGTACCCTCATCAGGGTGGTCTTGCCGCTGCCGTTATCACCTTCCACCAGCGCGATTTCACCGCCGTGCAAGGCGAAGTCGATCGGCCCGAACACCGGCTCGTCCTGGCGCAGGAAGCACAAGGCACGTGCTTCGAGCAGGGCGGGGTTGTCGGGCGGAGAGGTCATTCGTTTTCGCTCTGTGTAGGAGCCGATTCATCGGCGATCGGGTGCTTGCGACTCAACCCCGCTCAAACGCCTGCTTAGGCAAAGGCGGCAA
>Ga0182006_1002399_pt1 | contig 10271 bp, 8 predicted proteins | sample Sormic07211104_1_FD_123022 | JGI IMG/M metagenome (GOLD analysis project Ga0182006, IMG submission 123022) | Rhizosphere microbial communities from Sorghum bicolor, Mead, Nebraska, USA - 072115-104_1 MetaG | ecosystem: Host-associated > Plants > Roots > Rhizosphere | place: USA: Nebraska...
TCAAGCACGGCGTGCGCAAGGTCAACATCGACACCGACCTGCGTTTGGCGTCCACCGGTGCGATGCGTCGCCTGATGGCCACCAACCCGAGCGAGTTCGACCCGCGTAAATTCTTCGGCGCGACTGTTACTGCGATGCGTGACGTGTGTATTGCGCGTTATGAGCAGTTTGGTACTGCCGGTAATGCTTCGAAGATCAAGCCGATTTCGTTGGAAGCGATGTTCCAGCGTTACCTGAAAGGCGAGTTGAACGCTAAGGTTAACTGAGCCTGAGCGTTAAGCTGCGTTGAATAAGAAACCCGCCGAGAGGCGGGTTTTTTATTGGAAGAAAGTTTGCTCGCCTTGCACCAACCGAGCCGCGATTACTCCTTCGGTTCGACGTGATCCAGCGCCAGATTCACCGCCAGTTCACCGAGCATGACCACTTGGGCAATGCCCAGCAGGGTCTTGCGATGTGAGGTTTCCAGCAGCGCGGCGAAATTATTGAGCATGAGGGTGGCCGAGCCGAGTGTTTCGCTGGCGTTGGCCAGCAGGGCTTCGGTGTTGTACTTCGGATTGGCGAGGTACATGGGCTCGGGTTCGTGGGTGGTGGCCATGATTTGGGCGGCGGGGTTGAGGTAGTGGTCGAGGGCGCGCTCGGCGGCTTCGTGGAGTTTTTTTGAATCGAGGGATTCGTAGGGGGATGCCGGGTCTGTGACCGGCGGATGCGGCGTTGATTTAGTCATTTGCTCGAAACCTGATTGGAGTGCCCCTCTCTGGCTACTAATCAAAGTGGAGGCAACTGTACGCAGGTTAGTAGACCGGGGTTTCGAGCAAGCCGGCGCACCCGAAGGTGCCCTGCGCACAGTTACCATCAAGCGCAGGAATCGAAATCCCTGACTGACAGATGCTTGTGCACCAAGCTCGAAACCACGGGCTACTAAACCCGATCACTGCGAATCAGTGACACGAATCAAGTTACCGATGGCCTCCCAGACGCACAAGCCGGCGGATTCTGGCGTACCCGTAGGCAGTGACGCAAGCCGATGTAGGCCTCATGAAGTAACGCTGCGTGTCTTTAAACGTTGGCGTTTAAGTGGGGGCTGATGCCGGTCAGTGAAGAGATGGAGTTGGACATAAAGAACCTGTGGCGAGGGAGCTTGCTCCCGCTGGGCCGCGAAGCGGCCCCCAAAAAGAGGGTCTGCTGCGCAGCCCAACGGGAGCAAGCTCCCTCGCCACAAAGGGTGGATTCCTGCGGTCTTTCAGGGATTACGTATTGTGATCGATATCCAGATGGCTGAACGTCACTTCCCCGCCTTCAGTGGTGTACCCGGTGTTGTCCTGCACATAAACCCCGGCCTTGAAATACAGCGGCTTATCACGCCACATCGTGCTGATGTCGGTGTCCCATTGGTACCCCGCTGCACTGATGCCTAATGCACCGCCCGGGCTGAGGTGGATGAGGTAGGAGAATTCCTGATTGAGTTTCACGCCGGTGGCGATGGTGATGACCCGGGCGGTGTCGTCGTCGGGGTGCATGCGGACTTTGGCGACGATGTTGCCGGTCGAGGTGGAGGTTTTGTATTGATACTCGACCTTCACCAAGGGCTTCTGGCTCTTATAGGCGTGAATCTGACCAATGACGATCTTGCCCGAACTGGGCACCTGGCTGACCGAGAGGGTGGCACGCAGGGTGTTGTCCGCGTCAGGGTAGTACCAGTTTTTCAGCGTGCCGTTGCTGTAGGTTTCGCGCAGTTCGGTGCGCGGGTAGATCGCGTTTTCGGTTTTGGAGCCGGTGACCGGGGACCAGAAAAATAAAGTGCCGGTGTCGGAGTGGAAGTATTGATCCTTGAAGCCGTCCACCAGCTTGGTGGTTTCGACAGTGTACGGCGGGCTGCCGACGGGAACACTGAGGTTCCAGGTTGCGAGATCGATCATAATTCAAGCTTCCACTTTTTTACTGCACGTGCGTGCCAGAAGCTCTAGCTCGCGCCTTCGGGTGGGTCTTTATAAGCGTAGAAGGCCTCTTTGTTAATGCCCTTCTGGCAGATGATTGGCGTCAACAACCTGTCGAAATGCCATCCTTCCCGGTTTATAAGGCCTGCAGGGCTGACCGTTAGTCGGCTATATGAAACTTTACCGAAGTGATGGGATACGAGCGGCTTCTGCTTTAAGGGATCCGGGTCTAGAGTGAAGTCGCAATAGGTGACCGGTTTTAACAAAAGGCCGGCCTGAGGCCCCGAAAAAGAGATGCAGCATGGAATGCGCACAATCTAAGCCAGCTGAAGGCAACTCAATCCTGTTAATTGTTGATGATTACCCTGAAAACCTGATCAGCATGCGCGCGTTGTTACAGCGCCAGGATTGGCAGGTCATGACCGCGGCTTCCGGTTTTGAAGCCCTTGGCCTGTTACTCGAACACGATGTCGACCTGGTGCTGCTGGATGTGCAGATGCCGGGCATGGACGGTTTTGAAGTGGCGCGCTTGATGCGCGGCAGCCAGCGAACCCGTCTTACGCCAATCATTTTTCTTACCGCCAACGAACAGTCCCAGGACGCCGTGATCAAGGGCTACGCCAGTGGCGCGGTGGATTACCTGTTCAAGCCGTTCGATCCGCAAATTCTCAAGCCTAAAGTCCAGGCGTTGCTCGAGCACCAGCGTAATCGCCGTGCCTTGCAGCGGTTGAGCCATGATCTGGAAGTCGCCCGGGCCTTCAATGCCTCGGTGCTGGATAACGCCGCCGAAGGCATTTTGGTGGTGAGTGAGGACGGGCTGATTCGCTTCGCCAACCCGGCGATGTCTCGCTTGCTCAATGCCACGGTGAACGACCTGCAAGGCAAGGAGTTTCTGGATTTCCTGCAAAAACCGCACATTCCGATCTGGGCCGATTCCGAGTTGTTTGCCGGTTACAAACGCGGTGAAACCCTGCGCTTGCACGATGCGCTGCTGCGTACCGCGCCCGGCCAGCAAGTGCCCGTGGCGTTGTCTTGCGCGCCTTTGCCCGCCGAACAACATGCGATGGTGGTGACGGTGCTGGACATGTCGGTGGTGCGCCATCTGCATCAGCAGTTGGAGTTCCAGGCGGTGACCGACCCGCTGACCGGGCTGCTCAATCGCCGGGGTTTCTACCAGACCGTTGAAAACCTGCTGCTGCGCGGCGAACGTTCCGACAGCACTTGGGTGCTGTTGTACCTGGACCTCGACGGCTTCAAGCGGGTCAATGATTCCCTCGGCCACGATGCCGGCGACCGGGTGCTGCGTTGGGTGTCCGAGCAGTTGAAGGCATGCCTGCGGCCCTTCGATATTCTGGCGCGGATGGGGGGCGATGAGTTCACTGCGTTGCTGGATCTTGAGCTCCCCGAGCAGGCGGCAAAGATTGCCGAGAAGCTCATCGAGCGGGTGTCGATCTGTCAGCAGATCGAAGGCATGGACATCGCCTTGGGTGCCAGCATCGGCATCGCCACTTATCCCGATTGCGGGTCTAATCTGGACGGGCTGATGCGCGCCTCCGACATTGCCATGTACGAAGCCAAGCGCGCCGGGCGTCAGCAATATCGCTTCTACGATCACGAAATGAACGGCCGGGCACGCTCGCGGCTGATGCTTGAAGAGAGCGTGCGCACGGCCATCGAGAACCGCGATTTCAACCTGGTGTATCAGCCCCAGGTGGCGATTGCCGATGGGCAGATCCGCGGGTTCGAAGCGTTGTTGCGCTGGCAGCATCCGAGTGTCGGCGATGTACCGCCGGGGCTGTTTTTGCCGTTGCTGGAAGAGGCGCGGTTGATCAGTCGCCTGGGTAGCTGGATTTATCATCGCGGGGCCAAACAGCGCAAAGCCTGGGAAACCTTGTTTGCCGAAGATCTGGTGCTGGGCGTCAGCTTGAGCAGCACCCAATTCGGGTTGCCCAACCTGGTCACCGAGCTGCGTCAGGTGCTGGAGCGCCATGGCCTGAAGCCGCAGCAGCTGGAAGTCGAGGTCACGGAAGAGGCCTTGATGTCTAACCCCGACGAGACCCGCAAACAACTGCGTTTGCTGCGCAATCTGGGGGTACGGGTGGCGCTGGATGACTTCGGCTCCGGGGCTTGTTCGCTGGCGCATTTGCGCGACCTGGAACTGGACACGCTCAAGCTCGACCGGCATTTGATCGCCCGGTTGCCAGGGTCCGAACGGGATGCGGCGCTGGCACGCAGTGTCATCGATTTGTGCAACCGGTTAGGGCTGTTGGTGATCGCCGAAGGGGTTGAAACGGTGGCGCAATATGAGTGGCTGCAAGCCAACGGTTGCCAGTATGTGCAGGGTTTCCTGGTGGCGCGGCCGTTGATGGCCGAGGATACCGGTCACTTTGTCGAGCCGTTCGACTGGGGCGCGCTGACGAGTTGAATTCGCTACACTGGCAACCTTTTCGTGATGCGTGTTGCCGCTCCAATGACTGTGTTGAAATACCTCCAGGCTTATCCTGCCGCGTTGCAGGACCAGGTGCGCCAACTGATCGCCGAAGGTCGGCTGGGCGATTACCTGAGCCAGCGCTATCCGGAAAAACACGGGGTGCAGAGCGACAAGGCGCTGTACGCCTATGCCCTGGACCTCAAGCAGGAATACCTGCGTAACGCCCCGGCCATCGACAAGGTGTTGTTCGACAACCGTCTGGACCTGACCCACCGCGCGCTCGGTCTGCACACCGCGATCTCACGGGTGCAGGGTGGCAAGCTCAAGGCCAAGAAAGAAATTCGCATCGCCTCGCTGTTCAAGGACGCGGCGCCGCAGTTTCTGAAGATGATCGTGGTGCATGAGCTGGCGCACTTCAAAGAGTCGGATCACAACAAGGCGTTCTACAAGCTGTGCGAGCACATGTTGCCGGGGTATCACCAGGTGGAGTTCGATTTGCGGGTATACCTGACGTGGCGGGATATGCACTGAACAAATCTGCTAATTAATCGGGAGCGCATGGATGGACGTGAGCAAGACCAAGAGCAGCTTCTACCGCCGATTGTACGTGGCGTACCTGATCGACAGTGGGCTGGCCAGTAACGTCCCTGCATTGACCGAGGTGACCGGCATGCCCCGACGCACGGCTCAGGACACCATCGCGGCGTTGGCGGATCTGGATATCGTTTGTGAATTCGAGCAGGAAGAAGGCGCACGTAACCACGCGGGGCGCTATCGGATTCGCGAGTGGGGGGCGATTGATCGGGGGTGGATCGAGCGTAATCTGCGGCAGATCAAAGCGGTGCTTGAATACCCCTGAATTCCCGACCCCGATCATTCCCACGCAGAGCGTGGGAACGCTCATAGGGGCCTCAGGAACGGCGCATCCCGATATGCGGAATCTGATCCTCGAGGTATTCCTCACCCACCACCACAAACCCGTACCGCCCGTAGTACCCCTGCAAATGCGCCTGGGCCGAGAGGTAGATCGGCACCTCGGGCCAGTGCTTCTCGGCCTGTTTCAACGCCTGGCTCATCAACTCATGCCCAAGCCCGGCACCGCGTGCCTGGGGTGCAATGATCACCCGGCCAATCACCACGTCGCCGCCCTGCAATTGCGGGTCGAGCAATCGCAGGTAGGCCACCAGCCGATCCCCGTCCCAGCCCATCAAATGGCAAGTGTCACCTTCCAGGTCCTGGCCATCGATGTCTTGATAAGCGCATTTCTGCTCGACGACAAACACTTCGGCGCGCAGTTGCAAAATGGCATACAGCTGCTCTTTACCCAGATCGCTGTGGTGTTTGCAGACCCAATCGATTGTCATCTTCACATTCCTTGAACAACGTTGTTCCGATACTAAGCGCCCTGAGGCGGGATGTCTTTATCGCAGGGAATCTGTGATAAAGACCAAAATGCCATCATTCATTTCTCGCGAAGTTGTCTTCTTTGTGTAATCTGCGATGAAGCGCTGTGCAATGGCCTCAATGAGCTAATGTTAGGACCTGGGTTCGCCGGTAGAGGAATCTTGGAGTTTTGGCTGAAAAACACGTCGGGCAGCCCGCCCGCTAAGGATTTCTGGCATGCCGCGGTTTCATCGAGCGTTTGCTTTGATCGGATTGCTGTTGCTGACACAGGCCGAGGCTGCGGAAAAGCTGCGTCTGGTCGCCGATGCCTGGCCACCCTTTACCGACGCCACGCTGGTCAATGGCGGTGTGGCCACGGACATCGTCAGCACCGCGCTGGCCCGGGCCGGTTACGCCAGCGATTTCGAACAAGTGCCGTGGGCCCGGGCCTTGTTTGGGGTGGGCGAGGGACGTTACGACGTACTGGTCAACACCTGGTACACCGACGAGCGCACGAAGCTGGGGCAATTTTCCGGCGAGTACCTGCTCAACCGCGTGCGCTTTCTCAAGCGCAAAGACACGCCAATCGAATACAACAACCTGCAACAACTGCACACCTACCCGATAGCGGTGGTACGCGGTTATGCCTATTCGCAGGAATTTGATGAGGATGTGTCGTTGCAGAAGGTCCCGGTGCATAACTTCGCCATGGCTGTGCGCATGGTCGCGGCCGATCGGGTCAAGCTGACTTTGGAAGACGAGTTCGTCGCCCGGTATTACCTGGCGCGGGAATCACCCAAAGTGCGCAATGCCGTGGAGTTCCTGCCCAAGCCGTTGAGCGAGAACAGTCTGCATATTCTGGTGAGCCTGAAGAACCCGGAGCATGAACAGATCGTCGCCGGTTTCGATCGCGAGATTGCGGCGATGAAGGCTGACGGGAGTTATGAGAAGTTGCTCAGGCAGCATGGGATGTGATCTGAAAGGCCTGCAGTGTCCGAGCTGAAGCCTTCGCGGGCAAGCCCGGTCGCTGCACATTTCAGGCTTCGTTAGTGTCCTTGATCAAATGCGCCGCCAACGTCCGCAACGGCCCCAGTTGCCGACAGATCAACGCCAGTTGTGTCTGTACCAGCCGCTGGCCTTCATCGATTTCATCCGGCATCTGCTCAAGCGCATTGGCCAGTGCTTCTTCCTCATCACTCTGAATCGCAATCGGCTGTTTGCTCGCCAGGCCCTGGGCAATGTCGTCGAGGCTGGCGGCCACGCTCACGCCCGCACCGTCGATCAGGTGCTCGCGCACATCCGACGGCAGTTGGGTTTCACGGTGTGCCCCAAGCCCCGACAAATAGCTGAGCAGGGTGTGCGACAGCACCAGGAATCGGAACCCGACATCGGCTTCCTTACGGAAGTGCCCCGGCTCCATCAGCATGTTGGCCAGTGTCGTCGACAACGCCGCGTCGGCGTTGTGCGCGTTACGTCGGGCCAGGCGGTAAGCCAGGTCGTCGCTTTTACCGGCGGCGTATTGCTGCATGATCTGGCGCAGGTAAATGCTGTTGCAGGTCAGGGTATTGGCCAGCACTTTGTTCAGGCGTCGGCCCTGCCAGTCCGGCAGGAACAGGAATACCGCCAGGCCGGCGATCAGGCTGCCGAGCAAGGTATCGAACAGTCGCGGCAGAAGCAGCCCGTAACCGTCGCCCACCTGGTTGAAGCAGAACAGCACCATGATCGTAATGGCGGCTGTCGCCAGGGTGTAGCGGGTGGTGCGGTTGGTAAAGAACACCACCCCGGCGACGATGGCGAAGCTCGACTGGATCAACGGGTTGGGGAACAGATCGAACAGCGCCCAGGCCACGGTCAGGCCGATGGCGGTGCCGATGATCCGTTGGCCCAGTTTGCGGCGGGTGGCGCCGTAGTTCGGCTGACAGACAAACAACGTGGTGAGGATGATCCAGTAACCTTGCGAGGGGTGGATCAAATGCACCATCGCGTAGCCGATGCTCAATGCCAGGGGCAGGCGCAGGGCGTGGCGGAATAGCAAGGACGTTGGCGTCAGCTGTGTGCGCAAGCGAATCCACACATCCTTGAGGCTGCGTGGCGAACGGTCGAGCAGGCTGCTGTCGGTGGCGTCTGCAAGCGCATCGGGGTTGCTGGCGTCGCTGAGCAAACGGTCGAGGGTGCCGAGGTTGGCGGCCAATGCCCGCAACGAGCGCAACAGACCGCGCCAGGCCGGATTGCTCTGGATGCGCAGGTGTTCGAGGGAGGCGTGCAGGTCGCTCAAGGCTTCGGCGAAGCTGGCGTCATAGATGAACGGCTGGCGCATCTGGATCGATTCGGCCAGCGCGCGGCACACCTTGCCTTGTTGGCGCAGCAGGCGCTGACAGCGGAACAGTACGTCGCTGTGGAAGAACGCCTCGGCCAGCGCGTTGTAAGGGTAGTGCGAGGAGCTGGCGCGCTCGTGGATGTCCTGGGCGAGGAAGTACAGCTTCAGGTAACGGCTGAGTTTCGCCCCCGGCCGGCCATCGCCGACCCGGTGCAGAATGATTTCCTTGGCGGCGTTCAGGGCTGCCACCACCCGACCGTTCTGCTGGGCCAGTTCCAGGCGGCGCGCTTCCACGTCCAACTGCCGGATCGGTTCGAACAACGACGATTTCAGTTTCAGGTAATAACCCAGTTCACGGAACAACCGCGCCAGGCTCTGTTGCACCGGCTGGTTAGAAAACAGCACCTGCCACAACACCGAGAGCAAGCCATACCACGCCGCACCCGCCACCAGCAGTACCGGCTCGTGCCAGAAATCAGTGACTGCGCCGCCGCGCTGGTCCACGCCGATCATGGTGTAGACCGACAGAATCAGCGTCGCTGACGCAATCGCGCCATAACGCTCGCCCAGCGCGCCGAGCATGGTCAGGCAGAAGCTGGCCAGGGCAAAGGCGATGATAAAGAGGATGGGGTAGGGGAAGAGCAGTTCGACGGACAGGGCGGCGACCATAAAACACACCAGCGTCACGGCCAGTGCGTTGAGGCGGCCCTGCCAACTGTCGTCGGTTTCGGCCAGGGCGCTGGCGATGATCCCCAGGAACAACGGGATCAGCAGCCCCATTTGATCCTGAGACCAACACAGCGCCATGGTGCCGGTCAGGGCGATGAATACCCGAACGCTGTAACTGAATTTATCCAGCGCCCAGAGGCGACGCAGAGACTGCCGAAATGTGGTCGATGACATGAAGTGCGAAGGCCTTCCGAGGCAATGACGCTAAATTGAGCCACTAATGACGCCGACGCAATGGCGCCGATCACATCAGACAGCAAAATCTGTTCCTTCCTCGTTCTGTGTTGCCTGTCAGGACGTCTTCGCGGGCAAGCCTCGCTCCTACAGGGATTTAGGTGACCCTTGTAGGAGCGAGGCTTGCCCGCGAAGAACGATAACGCGATCGGTCAGACGTATTGCGCCGCCGCGTAACCGGAGGCCCAGGCCCATTGGAAGTTGAAACCACCCAGATGCCCGGTGACGTCGAGCACTTCACCGACGAAGTACAGGCCAGGGCTTTTCAGCGATTCCATGGTCTTGGACGACACCTCGCGCGTGTCGACGCCACCCAGGGTCACTTCGGCCGTGCGGTAGCCCTCGGTGCCGGCCGGCACGACTTTCCAGCTCGCCAGTTTTTCAGCGATGTCTGCAATTTCTGCGTGGGTGTATTGCTTCATCGGTTTGGAGACGAACCAGTTGTCTGCCAGCAAGTTGGCCATCTTTTTGGTGAAGATTTCACCGAGCAGGGTTTTCAGCTCACTGTTGGGGCGTTCGACTTGCTGCTGTTGCAGCCAGCTCGGTACGTCGTGATCCGGCATCAGGTTGATCTCTACCGTGTCGCCGGATTCCCAGAACGAAGAAATCTGCAAAATCGCCGGGCCGCTGAGACCGCGGTGGGTGAACAGGATGTTCTCGCGGAAACTCTGGTCGTTGCAGCTCACCAGGCAATCCACCGACGTACCGGACAGCTCGGTGCACAGCTCCTTGAGCTGATCGGTGATGGTGAACGGTACAAGACCGGCGCGGGTCGGCAGCAGGTCGTGGCCGAACTGCTTGGCCACCTGATAGCCGAAACCGGTGGCGCCGAGGGTCGGAATCGACAGGCCGCCAGTGGCGATCACCAAGGATTGGCAAGTGATCTGGTCCAGCGTGGTATCCAGCAGATAACCGCTTTCGAGCTTCTCGATGGTCTGGATCGAGGTGTCCAGGTGCAGGCTGACGCCAACCTGATTGCACTCGTCGAGCAGCATGTCGAGGATGTCGCTGGATTTGTTATCGCAGAACAACTGGCCGAGTTTCTTCTCGTGGTACGGCACGCCGTGTTTGGCCACCAGACCGATGAAGTCCCACTGGGTGTAACGTGCCAACGCAGATTTGCAGAAATGTGCGTTCTGCGAGAGGAAATTGCTCGGCTCGGTGTACATGTTGGTGAAATTGCAGCGGCCACCGCCCGACATCAGGATTTTCTTGCCGGCCTTGTTGGCATGGTCAAGCAACA
>Ga0182006_1002402_pt1 | contig 10263 bp, 13 predicted proteins | sample Sormic07211104_1_FD_123022 | JGI IMG/M metagenome (GOLD analysis project Ga0182006, IMG submission 123022) | Rhizosphere microbial communities from Sorghum bicolor, Mead, Nebraska, USA - 072115-104_1 MetaG | ecosystem: Host-associated > Plants > Roots > Rhizosphere | place: USA: Nebraska...
GCTGTGTCGGCGACAACCTTCCCGTGGCCACTCGCTCCAAGAATCGCCAACCTCTTCATTTCTTTGAACCCGTGAACCTAGGCATCGTAACTTCGCCCTCGGCACTGATTCCGTCGCGGATCAGTACCTTTTTTAGCGTGAGGAAGATGATTTTAAGATCAAGCCACAATGACTGATTTTCTACATACCAAACATCAAGCTGAAATTTTTCGTCCCAAGACAAAGCATTTCGACCGTTTATTTGAGCCCATCCAGTCACGCCTGGACGTACATCGTGCCTACGGATTTGCACCTCATCGTACAGAGGCAGATATTCCATCAGCAGCGGACGTGGCCCAACCAGGCTCATATCTCCCTTGATCACGTTCCAGAGCTCAGGCAACTCATCCAGACTACTCGAGCGAAGAAATCTGCCAAAGTCTGTCATACGTTCAGAGTCAGGTAGCGGGTGACCTTTAGCATCCATGGCATCTCGCATAGTACGAAATTTCACCATTTCAAAAGGTATACCTCCGAGACCGGGCCTCACTTGACGGAACAGAATCGGCGATCCTAATCGCTTATGAATCAAGTACGCGACGATCGCTATCACGGGAGACAAGACAATCAATCCGGCCAAGGAGGCCACAATATCGAAGATACGTTTTAACATCGGAGCTCCATGGAAAAAAAGCTTACCATTCTGATTCTATTTCGATAATCGCCTGAAGTGTGCCGCAAAACGTTCAACACCTACTTGCAAGGACAGTTCCTTACGATAAAACGCCTGTCCATTTTCAGCCATCAGAGCACGCCCCTCCTCGGAAGCTTCCATCAACTCAATGATAGCCTCAGCAAGCGCCCGGGGATTGTCTGATTCACTGACAACACCGCAACCAGCATCGCGTATGAGGTCAGCCGCATCACCTTCCACAGCCATCAATATTGGCTTCCCAGCTGCCATATATGCCTGGGTTTTGGAAGGGATGGTGATCCTGAACAACGGATCTTTCTTCAAATGCACGAGCAATGCATCAGCGCCGGCTAAATAAGCACCCACTTCTGACATAGGAACGGCTGGCAGAAAAAAAATGTCCTGTAGCTTTTCCCTTTCGACAAGTGCTACCAACCTTGAGGCCTCTACTCCGCCACCGAGAAAAATGAACGCCACTTGTTTGTTTTCTCGTCGCAGTAACTGAGCCGCTTCAATAACTGTGTCCAGCGACTGTGCCTTGCCCATATTTCCAGCAAATAATATTCGAAACTTAGTGGTCTCTGGAAATTGATCAGGAAGGCCTACCGAACTAGAACTAACCAAGTCCTCTGCACACCAGTTGTATATCACATCGATTTTCTGCTTGGGCACCCCCCGCTCAATGAGCAAACGTTTGAACCCTGGCGATAACACCACGATCTGATCCACATGACGATAAACCCAACTGCATACGCTTGAGACAACTTTCAAGAGCTTTTCGCTGGAGAACATTCCCGTAGCTTTGAGCGTGTCTGGCCACATATCCTGAATGTCGTATACCACCGGTACTCGTCGAAAAAAACGAATGAGCGCCGCTGCAATTCCGACCGTCAGCGGAGGATGGTAAGCGTAAATGACATCAGGCTTGTTTGCGCGAAGAAGACCATAGAACAGGGCGCTAGCTGCAAAACTAACATAGTTTAGCACCCGCCCAATACCACTCTGCCCATGGCTCGGATAGAGCGGCACACGCGTTATATGGATACCTTCAACTACCTCTCGTTGAAGCGCTTTAATTTTATAACCAGGATATAACTTCCCACCTGGATAATTGGGAAACCCCGTGACGACTTCAACTTCAAAGCCCTGCGCAACCAACTCACGAGCAAAAACCAGTCCTTTGAAAGTCGGCTCAGGATCAAACCACTGCGTGAGCAGTAACACACGAATAGCCATGCGTATTAATACCTTCTCCAGACAGTCCGCATAACATAGTCGCGGTAGCTATGTATGATACGCACCACTTTCTCTGCTACATTTGGCATACTATAGTCTGAAACAAGCCGCATGCTGCGCTCCTCACCGCGATTTTGCTCTTCCAGTACGTGTAAGCCCTGCATCACACGCTCGATCTCCAGACCTACCATCATTACAGCAGCTTCCTCCATCCCTTCAGGACGCTCATGCGCCTCCCGAATATTCAACGCTGGGAAGTTAAGAATAGAAGACTCTTCGTTGATGGTGCCACTGTCGGACAGAACCGCCTTGGACTCCAACTGCAACTTGTTATAATCTTTGAAACCGAGAGGCTTGAGTAGTTGGACATTTGCATGAAACTTCACACCGAGTTCATCAACTCGTTTTTTTGTACGCGGATGCGTGGAGACGATAACCGGATATCCATAATGCTCAGCAACGCCATTAAGCGTTTCGACCAGCTTGCCGAAATTCTTATCCGAGTCAATATTTTCCTCGCGATGTGCACTGACTACGAAAAACTTGCCCTTTTCCAAGCCAAGGCGAGAAAGAACATCTGACTCTTCAATCCCCTCACGATAATAATTTAATACCTCAAACATAGGGCTACCGGTTTTTATAACCATATCAGGTGAGAGCCCCTCCCGAAGGAGATAATCACGTGCAATCGTACTGTAAGTCAGATTAATATCGGCAGTATGGTCGACAATTCGACGATTGATTTCTTCAGGTACACGCATGTCAAAGCAACGGTTACCGGCCTCCATGTGAAACGTCGGAATTTTCCGTCGTTTTGCAGGAATCACGGCCATACAACTATTTGTATCACCCAGCACCAACAGAGCTTCAGGCAACACTTCAGACAGAAGTCGGTCAACGCCAATGATCACATTACCTATTGTTTCGGCCCCGCTTGCACCCGCAGCGTTCAAAAAGTGATCAGGTTTTCGGATACCTAGATCCTGAAAAAAAATTTCGTTCAACTCGTAATCATAATTCTGCCCAGTGTGAACAAGAATATGATCACAGTACTGATCCAAGGCGGCCATCACGCGCGACAAACGAATGATCTCTGGACGGGTCCCTACGACAGTTACAACCTTTAATTTTTTCATTTCAGACACCACGCTATATAATAATTAAACAATCATGAATTCATCGACACCTCAATAATCAACGAATCCAAGCTGAAACTCTTATAATTAAAAGCTGTTTCCGGCGGCCAGCGGAGAGTCAGAGGAACCAGACGTAAATGATAGCCACCAGGTACGGGGCAAACCACACCGAAGCTCCCCGAAAAAGCAAGCATATGAAAGTATCTGATTTAAAAAGGCAGGTAACGCCTCAAGTGACTGATCCGCCAAAAACATCTCTGTATTTTTCAATATTTCCCTGCCCTCGTTACGAAACAGCACTATCCTTTATTGAATAGGCGCAGCTACTGGACGAGTGTAGGTATCCGGGAGCTTGCGATCAAAAATTTCATTGGCCCAAAGCATGACTATCATCTCCTCATCCCCCACATTCGTGATATCGTGAGTCCACCCAGGAACAGTTTCCACGATTTCCGGCTTTTCACCCGATGTGAATAATTCGTAAAATTCACCGGAAACAATATGGCGAAATCGAAAACAAGCCGTACCTTTAATTACCAGAAATTTTTCAGTTTTCGAATGATGGTAATGCCCACCGCGAGTGATCCCAGGGTGGGCTGTAAAATATGAGAACTGACCGCTATCAGTCGTTTTCAGCATTTCAACAAACACACCCCGAGAATCTCCATACTTGGGAACTTCATAAGTAAAGCGATCCGGGGAAAGATAACTGACATAGGTAGAATAAAGAGCCCTTATCAACCCTTTCCCCACTGGCTCAGTAATTAACGTATTGCGACTATCACGAAATGCTTCCAGCTGCTTTGCCAGCGCACCCACACTAATAGTGTACGTAGGCTCTACAGTAGCAAAGCGCTCAGATGAAAGCAGCCCATCCATTGCGGCAATGAAGTGCCTGACAACATCATCTATATAGACAAGATCAATTTTCGCCTGAGCATCGTGAATCTGTATCGGCAAGCCCTGAACAATATTATGACAAAACGTAGCAACAGCAGAGTTATAGTTAGGGCGTGCCCACTTACCAAAGACATTTGGCAGTCTGAATACGTAGACTTTTATACCATAATTATCGGCCAGTTCGGTCAACGCCGCTTCAGCTCCGCGCTTACTATTACCGTAAGCATTGTCCAGCTCGGCCTGACTAGAAGAGGTATAAAGAACAGGAATCGGACGACCACATAGCGCTATAGCATCACAGATTGCGCGAGTTAAGTCGGTGTTACCAGCCTTGAACTCTTCCGTATTCTGCGGACGATTAACACCCGCCAAATGGAATACAAAATCCACTTGCGTGAGCAAGCTAGGCAATTGAGCAACGTCATCCTCTCGAGTAAATCGCAGGATTTCTACGTCACTGCGCTCACCTAGGTGCGCTATGAGATTCTTACCGATAAATCCGTTGGAGCCGGTGATTAGCACCTTCATTTCCTACTCCTCAGGCGTTGCTTGTTCGCCACGTTGAATTGCGCGCATGAAATCAAGCTTAAGCAATAGCTCTTTCATACCGTCCACATCCAACTGAATAGTGTTATGGGAGTTGTAATCCTCCGAGTGAGATATTTTTTCTTCACCTTCCTCTACGAATTTTGAATAGTTCAAATCACGCAGATCCGGCGGTACTCGGTAATAATCACCGCGATCTTCGGCACAAGCCATCTCTTCCCGACTCAGCAGTGCTTCGTAAAGCTTCTCACCATGCCGAGTACCAATGACTTGGATCGGGTGCTCTGGAACTTTAAGCATCTGCGTTAACGCCCTGGCAAGCGTTTCTACCGTCGCTGCTGGTGCTTTCTGTACGAACAGATCGCCATTGTTACCATGCTGAAAGGCATACAACACCAAGTCCACCGCATCGGCCAACGTCATCATGAAGCGGGTCATGCTCGGGTCGGTTAGGGTCAAAGGCTTCCCATCACGAATCTGCTGAATAAACAAAGGTATCACCGAACCGCGTGATGCCATTACATTGCCGTAGCGTGTACCACAAATCACGGTCTTCTCATCGTCAGCACTGCGCGACTTGGCAACCATCACTTTTTCCATCATAGCCTTTGAAATACCCATCGCATTGATTGGGTATACAGCTTTGTCGGTGCTCAAGCAAACTATGCGCTTTACATCGTTCTGAATCGCAGCCTCCAAAACGTTCTCGGTACCCAAGACGTTTGTTTTCACCGCTTCCATTGGATGAAATTCACACGAGGGCACTTGTTTTAAAGCGGCAGCATGAAAGACATAGTCTACTCCACGAGTTGCGCTCAAGAGACTTTGATAATCACGCACATCGCCAATATAAAATTTCAGTTTTGGATCTGCGTAAGTCTTACGCATATCATCTTGCTTCTTTTCATCTCGACTGAAGATACGAATCTCAGCGATATCAGTATTCAAAAACCGTTTAAGCACCGCATTACCAAAAGAACCAGTCCCGCCGGTGATCAACAATTTCTTACCGCTAAAAATGGTCATTATTTTCCTCCATAAAACTTATAATTTTTCGTCCGACGGCAGAGCTGGACTTATTCCTCAGAAGCCAGACTCTACCATATTCCGCCTTTTTGAACAAAACCTGTCGATTAGCCGCGCAAAAATCTGTCAACGCCGCACAAACCCCCTCAGAGGAGGAGTCCTCAATAACATTCAAGAACTCAAAATACTCCTTTGGTATTCCGTCAAGTCGCGTGGTGAGAACAGGTATCCCACTGGCCATGTACTCCAGCAGCTTGGAAGGGAACGAGTACCGTGTGTAACGTTCCTGCGGATTCCTGGTTAAAATCAAACACGCCGCTCTAGCTTGTATGCTCTCAACCTCTTTTGCACTCAAGAAGCCTAGATACTTAATTGACGAATGACACTTCGAAACTTCCGAAAGGTATGACTCTAGTTCACCGCGACCACACAGCCAAAGCTCGTAGCCAGTATTTGCCTTAATAAAGCCTTCGATCAACTCTACAATTCCATAGGCTTTACTGAGGCCTCCGGCATAGAAAATGATGCCGCTCTCTTCTTCCTTGGGTACATTGGGAGATGCTTCGCTTCCCGAATGCACAATACCTTCAAGAACCATGAACGGTTTTTTCGACCACCTAGAACTATCAGTAACCATATACTCACTTGCAACAAAAACTCCCGCAGATCGAGAAATCAGATTATCGATCAACCAACTGTCTATCTTTTTTAAGAGCCTTGTAACAAAGAGCCTGCCTACTCCCATATCCATATAAATGGGAAGATCAGGTATATAAACAAAATAATTAACACCTAGGAATTTACGAAACATATACGCAGCGATCAGGTTTGGCGTATGAGCGGCGTAAACGCAAACCATATCTGTTTTAGATTTTCGCAGACGAAAGAGCCCGTAGAGAGTTCCGAGCAGGCGACTGAACATTTTTAGCATCGGCAGATTGAGAAGAGGGACAATACGGCAACTGCCTTCGCTACTGACCTTCTGCATACCAGGAAAAAATATCCTTTTATTTCGTGGGTATGTAGAGACCGCAATGCTCGCAACCGTATTTACGAAAGCACCACCCAAGCGCATAGCGTCGAGGAATCTACCCTCAAGCTTATATGCAGCTACTTGAGGAAAGGAATCGCCTTTTGAGTACCTCTCAAAATACTCGTCCCCAACATAGAACCCCAATAAGACAATATTTTTTCTCATCCCGACCTTCTTAAAACCAACCAGACCGACCAAAGCCATCTGCCTGCGCACTCATGCAATACGGACCAACCAAATAAATACGTACGCATAACATGCCGCAACAAGGCGAATATCCAGCCACCGAAACTTTCCAGAACCAACATGATAACGCATACTGATTATAGGGTAGCCTTCATGAACTCAGCCCATCTGACGCCCTTCCAGAAGGAAATAAGCGAAACAATCGAAAACCCTATTACCCAATAGATGGACGCTTTCCACCAAAGATTATCACCTCGTTCAAGCTGCAAACTCAAATGCAAAACATAACCCACAGAAAAAGCTAAAAATGACACTATCATAGGAAATGCAAAAGCTTTGTACACATTGAGCCGTTTATACATACTGGCAACAACGAAGCCAAAATAAATAAATTGAGCCAGGAGCACTCCCAAGGATACGCCGTAAAGCCCCCATAACCTTCCGCCAACCCAAGCAAATCCAATGGACATAATCGCGGCCCCCAGCGAGAGATATGCAAGCAACTTCATCCGTCTATGTACTTCAAGCCGCTTTTGAAAATACACAGCCGTACTATTCAAGAAAACCCCCAAAAAGGCATAGAAAATAATTATTATAGACGCTCCAATTTTTTTGCCCGTCATTCGTTCAAAAAAATCAAAACCGACAAAATACAGAACGCACCACAAGAGAGAAAATGCCACAATCAGTAAGCTGGAAGAACTCTCTATAATTTCTATAGCAAATTTTCCTTCTCGAAATTTGTTAATTACAAATGGGTGAACCATCATCAACAGGGGCATACTTAGAAGCCCTGCACCACCAACAAAAAGATCCTTTAAAGATAAATATGAATCACCATATTCAACTCCATAATACCCTATTGCAAAGCGATCAGCCCCCGCCATCACCAACATGCCTAGAATCCACGGCGAAAGTGCGGCACCGTATTGATAGACGAGCTTTAAATCACGCTTAAATAGCTCAACACTTGAGAACGGATTCAATACCTCATATAAACGTAATACACAGAAAAGCATATATAAAACTGAAACAGTATAGCCGACGGTCGACGCGAGCAGTGCGTACCTGAAATCAATATCGACATACCTAAAAAGAAACATTACCAACCCAATCTGAGCAAGGGTCTGTAGAAGAACTGCGACAAGTTGCTGCTTCACCAAGAAGCCCGCTTGACACGTCGACGAAAGGAAAAAAAATAAAATCTGACTAAAGCACAACAACCAAACATATACAAAAAAACCTTCCCCAACGACAAAAAAAACAGACACGATTGCCGCCAGGGAAGATGCGATCGGAGCAATAAACAAAATCATACATATGCAATTCGAGGTAAATGAGCCTCTTTCCTTCACCCCGGAATAATAATAAATGAATGAGTTCCCTACCCAACCAGCACATAATTGGGCAGCGATCAAAGAACAAAATACACTTACCGAATAACTTATGTACTGCCCTTCAGGAAATGATCTATACAAGAAAAAAACTAAAAAAACGCCTGATACAGCTGGCACCATCTTTACTGGAACATAGAGCAATAGCTTTTGAAGAAAAACACTCATAACTCTCTGATCCACCCAACGTTTTTCTCATAACAGGAATAGACAAAACAATGTTAAGCCACAGAGGCAGCTTCATTAGAAATATTTCTGAAAGGATCGCATGTTTACAATTTATCGGCAAGATAGCACCGCGCCACCACTCTCGAGCAGAAAATGAGAATCGACGGAACAGACGATCACCAGGCAGACTCCTCGAACAACTCACGATACAGCCAGCCGACGCTCCCTCCTCCTGGAAATGGGAGGCAATTTGGAAACCGAGCGTAGCTTTTCATGAACTGCACTAGACGCCTCGAAAAGGTTGAGTAGGTTACAGCAAGGCCCCCGCTCTCCATCCGCCAGGACTGATTGATCATCGCCAACAATAAAGAGACAGAAAGGGGCTATTCAGTACGCCGCATGCATTCAAGAAGGTGTTGATCGTGCGATTGCGGCACCAGTCCAGAGTGGAAAACTGTAGGGCGATGCTGACCCTTGTACTTGCCACACGAAAAATCTGCAGCGCGCTCCCTGGTCGCGAAAGCTATTCAGACTATTTGGCTTTTGGAGAATGTTGAACCCAGGCTATGAACAAAAAACCTCCACCTGGTCAACACGGATATGGTCGAATAAATTTAATACCTTGGGTATCCGGAGAAGAGCCACCTGACCATGTTTTCTGCTTGGCATCCCACCTCAGACTCATTCCATTCGCTTCCAAACACGCATCCGGAAAAGGGATTTCCTTGACCTTCGCAACTGAAACCACATTGCACAATCATTAAGCGCCTCATCAAGGCCCAAGGTATTGCCTGCCAGCGCAGTAAAGCTAACCGGCTTTGATCGAACTTACGAACGGTGACGTTTCCCTTTGATACGTCCGCACAAAAATGCGAAAGAGGGCCCCATTCCCATACCAACGAGCAAAGCAAGTACTACAGCAATCGATACTGGCACGTCCTGTAAAGACCAACCTAGAAAAGCTAAAGTAAAACGCTGTTGGTTCTCCAGAACAAACACTAAAACTAACAAAACCAGCAACAATATCAACACGATAAGTACAGCGCGCAAAAGGCTACGCATCATTCTTGATCCATCACATTCATACCTCCTCATCCTCATTTACACGGTCCCTGAGTTCCTTGCCCGGCTTGAAATGAGGTACGAATTTGCCGTCAAGGCTCACAGACTGACCGGTTTTTGGATTGCGCCCTACCCGCGGCGCGCGATAATGCAAAGAAAAGCTGCCAAAGCCACGGATCTCGATACGATCTCCGGTCGCCAGGCATTGGGACATTTGTTCAAGCATAGTCTTGATAGCCAACTCCACATCCTTGGACGAGAGCAGCCCTTGATGGGTGACAATTCGTTCGATCAACTCCGACTTCGTCATATTTTTCCCTTCTTTTTCAAGCAGCTAGATCAGTGCTTCGAAAGGTTTTAGCACGCTCCGAGGAATTTGAACAGCCCAAGTATTGACAAATCTTCCGCGCGCCGCACTGCTCCTTTTCAGGGCACATGGCAGAAGCCCCTCCACACTATCGGCACATGACCAACATTGTCCGCGTCAGATAACCCGCCGGATTGAAACCGAAGGGATACGAGTCTTCATCCTTCGCATCATCGGATCGGGTAATCACCTTATAACCCGACCCCTTGCACTCCCTGGCAGCCCGCTTATGGCACTTCTCCCAGTCGGAACCCAACCCCGAGCAATCGATCTCGATTCCGCTGACACCGCGCACTGCGTGGGTCTTGGCGTTTGTGGAGCACCCAGCCAGCATGACTACCAGCAACACAAGAAAGAGTCTGTTCATTCAAGTCCTATAGGCAGGAGGCCATCCATTCAAAACAACCCTTGATCGTTATGTAGATAATTGATCCGCTTAACAAAAGAGACCGCTCTACCAAGGAATTGGTTTCATTACCCCCTTCTGAAGAAGCATGCCCAGGCGGTACGTGGAAAAGAACCGAATCGCAGGCACA
>Ga0182006_1002403_pt1 | contig 10252 bp, 9 predicted proteins | sample Sormic07211104_1_FD_123022 | JGI IMG/M metagenome (GOLD analysis project Ga0182006, IMG submission 123022) | Rhizosphere microbial communities from Sorghum bicolor, Mead, Nebraska, USA - 072115-104_1 MetaG | ecosystem: Host-associated > Plants > Roots > Rhizosphere | place: USA: Nebraska...
GCCGGCCTGGGCCACGGCCCACATGGGATAGCGCGCCACCGGCAGGGTCTGCAATTCCAGTTCCGGATCAGCGGGCAGGACCGTCATGCCGATTTCCAGTTCGCCATTGGCCACGCGCTCTTCGATCTGCGGGCCGGTGTCTTCCTTCAGGACGATGGCGATCTCGGGATGGCGCTCGCGGAAGGCCTTCAGCACCGGGGTGCAGAGGATGTTGATCATGGGCGGGATGCCGATCTCCAGACGGCCGCAGCGCAGCGCCTTGGTATCGCGCACCTCGGCGTCCAGCCGCTGCATGGAGGCCAGGATCTGCTGGCCCTGCTCATACACCACGCGTCCGGTATCGGTGAGCTGCAGGCGGCGGCCATCGCGCACCAGCAGCGGGGCGTCAACCTCGTCTTCCAGCTGGCGCACCATCTTGCTGACGGTGGACTGGGTCACGTGCAAGGCATCGGCCGCGCGGCTGAAGCTGGCCAGGCGGACCGTCTCGGTGAAGTAGCGCAGGGCGCGGATGTCCATGGCAGCGGCTTTCGACGGTGTTTCAGGGTGGCAGGGAAGTATGCATTTTCCGACTGGAACGGCGGAATTTTAATCATACAGTGCATACCTGCCGGCTCCTATACTTGGGACAAACAAGATGCAAGAAGTCCGTCAAGGATGCACTTCACGTCCCCTAAAGAACCCGAGCAGGAGCACACTCTCATGGATAGCCAGCGCATTCGCCAGCCCGCCTTGGCCGGCAAAGTCATGTCCGCCGCCGAGGCGGCCACCTTCTTCCACAACGGCATGACCATCGGCCTGAGCGGCTTCACCCGCGCCGGTGATGCCAAGGCCATGCCGCGTGCGCTGGCCGACCGCGCCGCGCAGGAAGAGCTGCATTTCACCGTCATCACCGGGGCCTCGCTGGGCAATGGCAGCGATGGCCTGATGGCCGAGGCCGGCCTGCTGGCGCGACGCCTGCCGTTCCAGGTTGATCCCACGCTGCGCAAGAAGATCAATGCGGGGGAGGTCATGTTCATCGACCAGCACCTCTCGGAGACGGCCGAGCAATTGCGCAGCGGCACGCCCTCGCGCATCGACATCGCCGTCATCGAAGCTGCGGCGATTACCGAAGAGGGCATCGTACCGACCATGTCGGTCGGCAATTCGGCCAGCTTCGTGGAGCAGGCGCGCCACATCGTCATCGAACTCAACACCAGCATGCCGCTGGCGCTGGAGGGCCTGCACGACATCTACCTGCCGGCCGCACGACCCGAGCGCAAACCCATCCCGCTGACGGCAGCGGGCGATCGCATCGGCCACCCGACCATTCCCCTCGATCCGGAAAAGGTGGTGGCCATCGTGCTCACCGAGACGCCCGACAGCCCCTCCTCGGTGCTGCCGCCGGACGATGAGACGCGGGCCATTGCGCGTCACGTGATCCATTTCCTCGAATGCGAAGTGGAAGCCGGACGTCTGCCGCATACGCTGGCGCCACTGCAGGCGGGCATCGGCACGATTGCCAATGCGGTGCTGCACGGGCTGGTGGAGTCCCCGTTCCGCAATCTGGTGATGTATTCGGAAGTGCTGCAGGACAGCGCCATCGATCTGCTCGACTCGGGCCAGCTGGCTTTTGCCTCGGCCTCCTCGATCACGCTGTCGCAGGCCAAGTATGCGCATTTCCTGGCCAACCTGGATCGCTATCGCGACAAGCTGGTGCTGCGTCCGCAGGAGATCAGCAATCATCCGGAACTGGTGCGCAGGCTGGGCATCATCGGGCTCAATACCGCGCTGGAATTCGACATCTACGGCAACGTCAATTCCACCCACGTGGGCGGCACCCACATGATGAATGGCATCGGCGGCTCGGGCGACTTTGCGCGCAACGGACAGCTATCGATCTTCGTGTCGAAGTCGGTGGCCAAGGACGGAGCCATTTCCAGCGTGGTGCCCATGGTCTCGCATGTGGACCACAGCGAACATGATGTGGACGTGCTGGTCACCGAATGGGGACTGGCCGACCTGCGCGGCCTGGCACCGCGCGAGCGCGCGGTGAAGGTGATCGAGCAATGCTGCCATCCGGATTACCGGCCGCAGCTGCGCGACTATTTCGAACGCGCCTGCCGGGCCGGTGGCCATACGCCGCATCTGCTGGGCGAGGCGTTCTCCTGGCACCAGCATTACGCGCAACAGCGCACCATGCGGCTGGATCAGCGTCAGGCTTGACGTGCACCACGCGCCATCAAAAAAAATGCCTGCGTGATGCAGGCATTTTCACGTTGATACGCGGGCCCGTCAGCGGGACAGCCCCTCAGAAGGTTTCCCAGTCGCCCTCGCCAGCATCCTTCTTGTAGGAGGAGGAAGGGCCTTGCCCGCCAGCCGGCTGTGCCTTGGCGGCGCGCGCAGGTGCCACCGGAAGCGACGGCCTGGACACGGCCTTGGGGGCGGGCTTGGCGGCAGCAGCCGCAGGCACCACCGGCACTGGCCGCACCACGCCGCCGGCGGTCTTGAAGATCCCCACCGCACTGCGCAGTTCGGTTGCCTGTTCAGACATGGCCTGGGCCGCCGCAGCTGCCTGCTCCACCAGTGCCGCATTCTGCTGGGTGACCTGGTCCATCTGGCCGAGCGCCTGGTTGACCTGCTCGATGCCGGCCGTCTGTTCCAGCGAAGCGGCGGAGATTTCGTTCATGATCTGCGTGACGTTGCGCACCGCCTGCACCACTTCATCGATGGTGCCGCCCGCTTCGCTGACCAGGTGAGTGCCGCGTTGTACGCGTTCCCCCGACAGCACGATGAGGTCCTTCACATCCTTGGCGGCGGCGGCGCTGCGCTGGGCCAGTGAGCGCACTTCGCTGGCGACCACGGCAAAGCCGCGTCCCTGCTCACCGGCGCGTGCCGCTTCCACGGCCGCATTGAGCGCCAGGATATTGGTCTGGAAGGCGATGCCTTCAATGACGGTGATGATCTCGGACACCTTGCTGGAACTGTCGGAAATCTCGTTCATGGTGGAGATGACGCGGCCGACCACTTCGCCACCCTTGAGGGCCAGCGCGGAAGCATCCTCGGCCACGACGTTGCCCTGCCGGGCGTTGTCGGAATTCTGGCGCACGGTGGAGGTCAGCTCTTCCATGCTCGATGCGGTTTCTTCCAGCGATGCCGCCTGCTGCTCGGTGCGTTGCGACAAATCGGTATTGCCGGTGGCGATTTCGCCTGCGGCCACCGAAATCGATTCCCCCGAGGTCTGGATGCCACGCACGATGGTGGTGAGCTGCTCGCGCATGCTGGCCAGCGAGGCCATCAGGCTGGTGCGGTCATTCTGCTTCAGGGGAACCGGTACCGTCAGGTCTCCCGCGGCGATATGCTGGGCGACCAGCGCGGCGGCGGCCGGCTCTCCGCCGAGGGCGTTGACGATACTGCGGGTGATCGCAAGGCCGGCGACGATGGCCAACAGCACGGTGAGCGCGCCACCGCCGATGAGCACTGCGAAGGTAGCGCTGCTGAGCTCACGGACCTGCTCGCCGCGTTCCTTGAGCAGCGATTCTTCGGCCTTCACGAATTCACTCTGCAGGCCGCGGAAGCGGTCCATGAAAACCTTGTCGTGGGTCGCGCCGAAGTAGGCTTGCAGAGCCTGGGTGGAAGCGCTGGCATTGGCTTCCTTGCGCAACCTGATCAGGGTCTGGTCGACCTCTTCGATCTTGTTGGTCAGCTCCAGCATCTCGGTCAGCCGCTTCTGCTGGACCGGGTTGTCGGCGGTCAGTGCCTTGGCCTGATCAAACGCCTTGCTGAACGCCTTGCGCCCACCCAGGTAAGGATCGAGAAACGCCTCGTTGCCGGAGGCCACGTAACCACGAATGCCGGTCTCGATGTTGACCATGTTGATCAGCATGTCGTCGGCCGCGCCCATGACCTCATAGGTATGGACATTCATGGCACTGGCCCCTTCGAGCCGGTTGAAGTTGAACAGCGAGAGGCTGCTTACCGCCAGCGACACCACCACCATGCTGAGAAAGGCCAGCCCCAGTTTTCGACCGACGGTCATTGATCCAAACATTTTCCTCACCCCATTGTTGCCAGCGCATCGCTGGTTGGTTTTCATGTCATTACGTTGAAATGCCGCGCACCGGAATGCGCGACAGCGTACCCGCAGCGCTCTGCACGAGGCGGCGGGGTCTTTGATGCAAACAGTTAAAAAAGAAGTGCGAGCGTGTACCCGATGCGCACCGGCATCAGGTCTTCATGGCCTTGGCAATGGCATCAGCAGCCTGGGATTTGAAAGAATCCCCGGTCCGGATGTCGGCATGAAGTGCCATCTCTTCAAACGTCGCTGTGAGGGTTTCCATGATCTGCTCAAGCCGGTTGAGCTGGTGGATCAGCGATCGGGAATGATGCTCAGCAAGAGCGTCATCCTCTTTTTCGATGGCCATTTTCTGGTTCCCCGCTTTGGATGATCGATACGAATGCGCGTCTGCGCGCCTGTGCGCGGGGACATCATTCCTGTCCAACGTTGTCCGGGCCGGAAGCCGCCATTGGCATTCACGGCCGCGCAGGACTAGATGTTGAGCCCACTATAAGCGGTTAACTCATCCTTGAACCTCAGGCATTTCCCTAGATGACAACATCGCTGCCTGGATGGAGCGCCTCGGGACCAATGCTTCATGGGCAGCGGCCATCACCCCTGCAGCGCACCCCGTCCCACGGCCTGGTGCACCACGGAGGGCATCGCTTCCTTCATGGTGTCGATGAAGTGGCGCAGCCGGGCCGGGTAGAAACGTGCATAGGGGTACATCAGCGACACCGGCAGCGGTGCCGGCTCCCACTCCGGCAGCAATTGGACCAGGCGGCCGGCGGCCACATCCTCGGCCAATACCCATGATGAGCCTACCGCCACGCCCATGCCTTCGATGGCGATATTGCGCAACGCATACAGGCTGTCGGTGACCAGCTGCGGACGGAAAGCCACCTGGCGCTGTTCGCCGCTGGTGGCGTGGGTGAGCGTGATCTCGCGGCGGTAGAAGGCCGGAATGGCGATCCAGGGGAAATCCGCCAGCTCTTCAGGCTGGCGCGGCAGGGCGCGGCCCTGCAGCAGCGCCGGCGCCACCACCGTCATGCGCGGCACCTCGGCCAGGTGGATGGCGACCACCGAGGGATCGTTGACTTCGCCGACCTGGATGGCGCAATCGATGCCCTGGCTGATGAAATCGGCGGCACGGTCATGCAGCAGCCATTCCACAGTGATGCGCGGATGGCGCTGCATGAACTGCAACAAGGGCGCGATCAGCTGCTTCTGCCCGAAGGCGTGCGGCACCACCACCCGCAGCGTGCCTTCAGCATGCTGGCGGGCACCGCGCAATTCGCTTTCGAACTCATCCCAGCCGGCCAGCAATTCCTTGGCGCGCTCGTAGCAGCGTTCGCCATCCTCGGTCATCTTCATGGCGTGGGTGGATCGCTGCAGCAGGCGCACTCCCAGCGAGCGCTCCAGCGCCTGCAGGCGGCGGCTGACGGTGGGTTGCGTGGTCGCGAGCTGGGCCGCTGCTGCCGACAGGCTGCCGGCCTCGACGATGCGCACGAAGGTCTGGATCAGCTCGATGCGGTCCGTCAGGCCGGTGGCGGAGAAACTGGGGGCAGGGGAGAGGGGTTTGGTCATACGGCTAACGTATAACAATTCTGCCGTGGGCGCTACTACCAGATGCGAGCCGGGAAGCGGACAATCCGTTCCAACGCTGGCAGAAAGGGGATTTTTCCGGGCCGGCAGCCAGACTCACTTATTGAGGTTCCATCATGAACAGCATTCCCAAAACGCATACAGCCGCTCCCGCTGCGGCTTCCTCTCATGCCCACGGCCTGTCGACTGGGCTGATCGGCCTGCTGGCCACCGGTGCCGGCCTGGCCGTGGCTTCGCTTTACTATTCGCAGCCCATGCTGGGCGTACTGGCCGATGACATCGGGGCCTCCGAGCGCGCCGTGGGCATGGTGCCGATGTCGACCCAGCTCGGCTATGCACTGGGTATCCTGCTGCTGGCACCGCTGGGCGACCGTTATGACCGCCGCCGCATCATCCTCATCAAGGCGGCCATCCTGACGGTGGCGCTGCTGCTGGCCGGTGCGGCGTCCGGCATCGCTACCCTGCTGGCCGCCAGCCTGGCCATCGGCCTGACGGCCACGCTGGCGCAGGATATCGTCCCGGCCGCCGCCACCCTCGCACCGGAACAGCATCGCGGCCGCATCGTCGGTACCGTCATGACCGGCTTGCTGCTGGGCATCCTGCTGTCGCGCGTGGTCAGCGGTTTCGTGGCCGAGCACTTTGGCTGGCGCGCCATGTTCGTGGGGGCCTCCGCCAGCATCGCGCTGATCGGCCTGGCCGCGTGGCGCGGGCTGCCGCGTTTCCATCCGACCACGCATCTGTCGTATGGCGCACTGCTGGGCTCGCTGGGCACGCTGGTCCGCAAGCATGGCGCGTTGCGCCGTGCGGCGCTGGCCCAGGGCTTGCTGTCGGTCGGTTTCTCGGCCTTCTGGTCGACGCTGGCGGTGATGCTGCATGGCGCACCGTTCCACCTCGGCAGTGCGGCGGCCGGGGCCTTCGGCCTGGCCGGTGCGGCTGGTGCGCTGGCAGCGCCCCTGGCGGGCCGCATCTCGGACAAGAAAGGTCCGGAGCTGGTGACCCGTCTGGGTGTGAGCCTGGCGGCGCTGTCCTTCGCCTCGATGGCGCTGTCGCCGTGGTTCTCGACGCAAGGTCAACTGGTCTTGCTGGCACTGGCCGCCATCGGCTTTGACCTGGGCGTGCAGGCGACACTGGTGGCGCATCAGACCATCGTCTACAGCATTGAGCCCGGTGCCCGCAGCCGTCTGAATGCGGTGCTGTTCGTGGGGATGTTCATCGGCATGGCCGCTGGTGCGGCGCTGGGCAGCCTGGCGCTGGCTCAGTGGGGCTGGATCGCGGTGGTGGCACTGGCAGTGGCGGCGGCCGTGCTGGCCCTGGTGGTACGCATGTGGCCGGGGGCAGCCAAGGCCCGTTGAATTGTCGCCCTGCGGTGGTCTTGCCAAGGACAACGGTCCCGGCGTTTGCCGGGACCGTTTTTTTTATATTTTTTCCACAGGCTGGACCATTTTTGCCGGATGGGAAGATGTGCTGCCGGCTCCCTCCCCGGGTCCACATCTTTTATAATCCGGGGCAGGAAACAACCCATCGCCAGCATGTTGCCCGCCCATCAATGCGCCCTGCGGCGCTGCCCGGCGGCCATGCAGCGAAACACAAAGCAGGGTGAACGGCATGGCACTGTATTTCAAGAACAAGCGACAGAAGACCTTCCTGGGTGCGCCCGTGGGGTGGCCATTGATGTTCCTGATGGCGGTCGACCTGTGCATTGCCGCGCTGATGTTTCTGTCGGACCATGACTGGAGCGGCCTGATCCTGCTGTATCCGCCATTGGCATTGGCCCTGGCCATGCTGGCCGATGCCCGCAAGGAAAAGCAGGCCGCCGAGGAAGCCAAACGCCAGGCGGCGCGCCGCCAGCGCTCCTGAGCGCCATCCGCTCTCCCTTCGATTCCCCACGCCCCTCACCGATGACCCAAGTTTCTGACCGCGCAGCGCTGCTGCTGGTATCGCGCCTGAATTTTTCCTATCCCGGCCTGGACCTGTTCCAGGAGTTCTCGGCCCGCATCACGGCCGGCGTGACGCTGGTGCGCGGCGGCGATGGCCGCGGCAAGACCACGCTGCTCAATCTGCTGGGTGGTTTGATGCCGGCGCGCGATGGCGTGCTGGAGTTGAATGGTGTGCGACTCGATGGCGAGCCCGAGAATTACCGCCGGCAAGTGTTCTTCATCGATCCGCGGACCGAGGCCTATGACCAGATGACGCCGCCGGAAGTCTTTGCGGCCCTGGCGCAACGGTATCCGCATTTCGATCATGGCTTGTTGCCGGCACTCACCGAAGGTCTGTCACTGACGCCGCACCTGGAGAAAAAGCTCTTCATGCTCTCCACCGGCAGCAAGCGCAAGGTCTACCTGGCGGCCGCCTTCGCGGCGCACGCGACGCTGACCTTGCTGGACGATCCCTACGCCAGTCTGGATCGTGCTTCCATCCAGTTCGTTGCGGCTACGCTCAATGCACATGCCGCTGATGCCGATCAGGCCTGGATAGTGGCGATGTATGAGACGCCGGAAGCGGTGCGGTTGGCGGGAAGCATCAATCTGGGTGACTGAACCGCCTGCCGTTCCGGAAGACGCGATCAGATGCAGCTTGACCAGCTTGCACGCACCCGATGATGTTGCGAATGCGCGGGAACATCAACGTTTCAGAAATTGCTGACCGATCGCTTCCAACTCGCCAAAGGGGGCGCGGCTTTTTTGGGCAGGCTCCTCGTGCGCGACAGTCCAGCCCGTTGCCAGGGCAAACGCCGCGATGAGCAGGAACACCAGCACCCCGCACCACACGGCAATCCGATGGCGGCGCTCCAGCGTCCGGTCAAAGCTTGAATCGCTCTCATCCGTTGGAGACGATGGCTGGCCGCTCTCATTCCACTGCTGATAGTTCACCATACTGGTGACGACGTTCATCCATTGAGGATAGCGCTGAACCAGCGGCTGCAAGGACCACATGAGCTGTTCGATCTCATGCGGCTGCGGCGGGCGCGGGTTACGCAAGCGTGCAATGGCGCGCGGCCGGGTCTGGTTCTGGCTGCTGGCGTAGTGATCGAAGTGATGTTTCTGGTCCAGCGCCAATCCCAAGGTTTTGCCGGCCTCGCCCAGTGCCTTCAGGCGTACCACGTCCTGACGCCAGTGAAATACCTCGGCCGCTGCCTCAAACAGGTGGTGGTGCCCAGGCCGCCATCCATCGGCGAGCAGGTCGGCAATCTGCTGCTCCAGCCATGGCCGCGCGCGCAGCTCCTGCCATTGCTCTTGGGACAGCAGCTCGTTCAACAACTGGGTCCAGCCAGCGGCATCGTCGCCATCCGGCGCGGCGGCCAATGCGCGAAAACGTCCCCGCACCACCGACCAATGTGTCGCAGCACGTTCATGCCAGGGTGTCACATCGTCCACCGTGAAGACCGGCACGTCGTGTGGTATCAGCACCCGTGCATGGTGCTGCGCATAGGAAGGCCGTACGGGAGGCGGCGGCGGTTCCACTGGCGAGGGACCGCTCACGGGTTCGGCCTGTTCGGCGTCGGACTGCACCGGATCGAGGTCGTCCGCTTCGGGGCGAGGAGCACGACACCAGCTCAAGGCCGCCTGGTAGGCTTCATGCAAGGCCTGGAACTGGTCAGGCTGCTGCTGCTGATCCAGCAGTTTCAGTTCGCGCGCGTAGGCCTTGCGCACTGAGCGTTCGTCCGCGTCGGCATCCAATCCCAGCAGTTGCAGGCAGGCGGGAAGACGGGCGTTCACGGTTGATCCCCCTGCGGACCGATCGCCAGCTGTTGTTCCAACTGATCGAGTAGCTGCGCGAGGGATTCGGTACGGTCGAGCAGATGCTCGGTGTTCTGCGCATCGAGTGCCTGCTCATACAGCGTGATCTGGGTGCCCAGCCATTTCCGCGTATCACCCCGCAGCTGCTGATAGACCCGCTCGCCGCGCGCCAGCAAGGTGCGATAGCGCAATTGCTCGCGCGGATGGCTCTTTAGTTCAGCCAAGCGCACGATGGTCTGGGCGATCTCGCCTTCGCTCAACAGCCCGGGCGCGGACTGGATGAGCAGGTTGAAGGCCTTGCCGCTCATGCGCTCCAGTGCGTCGATCTGCAGCAAGCCGTTGGCGTCATAAGTGAAGCGCACATCGATGCCATCCTGCCCCAGGGGACGGCCCTCAGCCGTGATGCTGAGGCTACCCAGGAAAATGTTGTCGCGGACCAGACGCGCTTCCCCCTGAAAGACGTTGATCTTCACCTCGGTCTGCTGCGCTGAGACGGCGAAGTAGCGCTTGACCCTGCTGACGGGCACGGCCGTATTGCGCTCGATCACCGGATCCATGTGTCCCTCGGAATGCTTGCCGTCGCCCAGCTGAGTTACCACCTCCACGCCCATCGAATAGGGCGCGACATCGGTCATGACCACTTCCTTGAGCGCCTGGTCACGCGATTTCAGGCCCGCCTGTACGGCTGCGCCGAGGGCAACGACTTCGTCCGGATTGAGATCAATGGCAGGGAAACGGCCGAACATGCGGGCGATCATCTTGCGCACGATGGGCATGCGGGTAGCCCCTCCTGCCAGGACCACGTTGTCGAGTTCTTCCAACGGGATGGCTGCATCCGCAAGGGCGCGCTGGACCGGTGCGCGCAAGCGCGCCAGCA
>Ga0182006_1002406_pt1 | contig 10236 bp, 10 predicted proteins | sample Sormic07211104_1_FD_123022 | JGI IMG/M metagenome (GOLD analysis project Ga0182006, IMG submission 123022) | Rhizosphere microbial communities from Sorghum bicolor, Mead, Nebraska, USA - 072115-104_1 MetaG | ecosystem: Host-associated > Plants > Roots > Rhizosphere | place: USA: Nebraska...
CTTTGGGCATTTCCCGGGCAACTCTGTATCGGCGGGTGCATCAGCACGGTATAGAGATGCCGGGCAGAAGCCAGGTTGAATGAACCTGAAAGCCAGCAGAAAGAACGATTTAACTAACGTTTCTTGTGCTTTCTTCTGGCGATTTCCAAAGCCTCTCTTTCCTACCCTTCTTTGTGATTCAGTGCCCCGCAACATCAGGCCTTCCAGCCGCACGCGCGCCCGATTTGAAGCCATGAACCCGAGCCCCCCAGACAATCACGAATCCCACCCCGACCAACACCACCATTGCCCATGGAAAAGAGGCTGCGCCCCACCTGTCCAACAACACTCCGCCCACGACACCACTCGCGGCAATCGCACTATTCCAAGCCACCACATTCAGCGACAACGCCACATCTGCCCCATCCCCCGCGGCATCCGCCAGCGCCGTTTGCAGCAACGTCGCCGCTCCGCCGAAGCTCACCCCCCAAACCGCTGCGCCGACATAGATTATCTCCGGCACGCGGCCCAAAAGGCCAAACATTACACACACCGCCGCAAACGCTGCCAAGCTCACCAACACCGTTTTGCGCAACGATACCTCAACCCTTTTGGCAGTCAGCCAAATCCCCACCAACGCCGCAATGCCAAACACCAACAACACCACATCCACCCGATCCGCCAACCCCGCTGCTGCCACGAAGGGTGCGATGTAGGTGTAGAGAATGTTGTGCGCCAGCATCCAGCTGATGACCACTGCCAGCACGGGTCGCACGCCTGGCGTGGTCATCACGGTACGCAATGACATGCGCTGGCTGGCGGCTTGAGGTGGGTAGTCCGGTACTTTCACCAGTACCCAGGCGATCAGCACCAGTGTGAGGACGGACATGATGCCGAAAGTGGTGCGCCAACCCACGAGACCGCCCAGCCAAGTGCCGAGTGGTACACCCAGTGAAAGGGCAATCGGTGTGCCGACCATGGCCAGCGCTAGCGCCTTGCCTTGTTGATGGGGCGCGACCATACGCCTGGCGTAGCCGGCCAGCAGGCTCCAGGCCAGGCCAGCCGCGACGCCGGCAAAAAAGCGCGCCACCAGGGTCACGCCGTAGTGCGATGACAACGCGGTGATGGAGTTGAACAGCAAGAAACCGACGATAGTCAGCAACAGCACATTACGGCGGCGCCAGCCGCGGGTGGCGATGGTCATGGGGATGACCGCCAGCACCGAGCCCAGCGCATAAGCGGTGACCATCTGGCCAGCCATGGAAGGGGAAATTGCCAGGCCTTCGCTAATCAGCGGCAACAGGCCGGCGGGCAATGTTTCGGTGACAATGCAGATGAAGCCGGTCATGGCCAGCGCGAGCAACGCGCCGATGGGTAGGCGGTCGGGCGCTGCCGATAAGGTAATTGAGGGTGTCACGGGAGATTCCTTGAGTGAGGATTCAGACTTAAATACTGATCGATACAAATGTTGAAGGATGCCCGTGTTCGTTGTCAATGACTTATGTATCGACTAGTATTTATCTCGTCATCCAGAGGAGCCTTGAAATGGCGCAAATGGGCCGCCCCCGTACCTTCGACCGCGACCACGCTGTGGAACAGGCCATGCACTTGTTTTGGCAACACGGCTACGACGCGACCTCGCTCGCAAAGTTGAAAGCCGGACTGGGCAGAGGGATTTCCGCACCAAGTTTTTACGCAGCGTTCGGTTCCAAGGAAGCGTTGTTTGATGAGTGTGTGCAGCGTTACCTGGCGACCTTCGCTCAGGTCACCGAATGTCTGTGGGACGAGAGCCTGCCGCCACGCCAGGCCATCGAGACTGCGCTACGCCAGTCGACGCGCATGCAGTGTGAGGACAGTCATCCCAAGGGCTGCATGGTGACCCTCGGTGTAATGAGCGCACCCAGCCCGGAGAATGCTCGGGTGGTCGATGCCCTGACCCAATCTCGCGCTCGGACGCGCGCGGGGATTTTGGCTTGTGTCGAGCGGGGAGTCAGTGCCGGTCAGTTGCCGGGCAATACTCACGCGCCCGCGATGGCTGCGGTGTTCGACAGTTTCTTGCAGGGCATTTCCATCCTCGCTCGTGATAACACGCCGCATGAGGTCATTGATGCGGCCATTACCCAGATAATGTTGACGTGGGATATTGCAGCCTCCTGATAGAAGCCAGCAGGTGTACACCTTAATCAGGACGAGACGAAAAAACGCCCCGCCACCGAATCCGGTGCTGGGCAAAAAACTGGTTGGTTGCGGCCAACCAAAGGAGCACGGTGAGAAGCGTTTACGGGCCAGGATCAGATGCAATCCTGCGCGGCGCGTTCAAAACTTGAAGGCAGGAAGTTCAAAGCCAGCAAATGTCGTTCGTAGATGAACACCTTGCCGCCGTTCACGGCCTTATAGACTTCCAGCACGTTATCCGCCGAGACTTTGCTCGGCACGATGATCCGGTAGCTGCGCTGGGTCTGCGAGACAGTCGGGTTCAACGCACTGCCCTGCAATTTCGGTACGACGCAGCCGGCGTATTGGGCCGGGGTCTTGCTGGTCTGCAAGGTCAGGGTCGGATCGTTCGGCGTAGAGGCACAACCGGCGAGCAGCAAAGAGGCAAACACCATGGCGGGCACGAACAAAGGGCGATTTCCGAGACCGGGTGGCCGAGTACTTGACCCGCTCGCGTCACTGGAGAAGCCTACGTAGGTGAGATACAGCGCAACGGCTGCGTTGTAGATCAACATGCCGAGCATGGGTGGGCCGGGCCAGCAGGACTGCCAGGGCAATGAGGGCAATGCCGGCCACGCGGACGATGACACCGGTCAGCGATTATCGAAGCCGCCACAGGCGTGGGGCTGCTGTTTGTCATTCGCCGCCGACTGGCGCAAAAAATGGATTTCCTCGCCGAAGATGTCGCGTCACTTCGCGAGCCTGCACCCGGTGAACTTGAGGCTTGGTATAACCAGCGTCAGACGCGTATGCCCTGCCGCCATTGGCGACTTTCCTTCATTTATTTTTCGCCCCGGACAAACGCGGTGCTGATGCACAAGCGCGGGCTCAGGCTCAGGCCACGTTAAGTGGCCTGACTGATCAGAACAGTGGAGAAGGCGATGCCTTCATGTTTAAAAACACTTACTCAGAACAATCCCAGGATCAGGTGGCGCGGGTCTTTGGTTCAAAGTTTGCCATTTCATTGTTCAAGCAAATGCCCGGAAGTTGGGTAGGCCCTGTGGAGTCCGGTTTTGGCTGGCACCTGGTGGCGATCATATATTTTCGACTGCTTGCAGATGCGCATAGCTATCAACGAATCGCTTAAATTTGTGTTGGCCACAAGTGTACGCTTCGTACTTCGCAGGTAACGCCTCACTGACGCAGGTTGGCACAGGTTCAACGATTGCATCGAAATCCAGATCGATAAAGAACGGAATTGAATAGCGTTCCAGACCGCTGGTGTTGATGACGCGATGCATGGTCGAGGTATAGCGATCATTGGTGAGCGTTTGAACCAGATCACCAATATTGACGATAAAAGTGCCTTCAACAGGTGGAGCCGTCACCCAGTCCCCTGCTCGATTGCGCACTTGCAAACCGCCGACGGCATCTTGAGACAGGACGGTCAAAAAGCCATAGTCCGTATGGGCCCCTATACCGATTTCCTCTTGGGTCACTTTTCCCATCTGAGGTGGATAACGCAAGATTCGCTGGATAGTGATGGGCTTGCGTTGAAGATGCTCAAAGTAATCTTGTGGCAACCCCAAACTCAGTGCGATTGCGCCGATGAGCGTTCTCGCGAGCGCCAGCACAGCGGAGTGATAATTTTCGGCAATCGTCTCGAACTGCGGCAATGTGGTCGGCATTAGATTAGGGCCAAAAAATGGCGAAACCTCATCGTAATGAGCCCCGCAATCAAAGCACTCCTTGAAATCCCGGGTATTGGCCGGGTCGACGTTTTCCGCATACATCGGTATATAACCACGTAGCGTGAGCCCGGAATTAACGATATTAAGTTGGTTTTTTTCTTCGTAAGGAAGTTTGAAAAAGCTTTTGGTCAGCGTGTACATCTCATCGATCAATTGCTGCTCAACGCCATGGTTCTTAATATAAAAAAAACCCACTTTTTCGCAGGCATCACCTATTTGCCTGGCAACCTCGAGTGGATTTTCGTCATTGATAAGCGACGATATATCGATGATTGGAATCTCAGTAAAAGCTGTTTGCTTGCTGGCCAGACGAATATCCAATAACTCTGTCACGTATGCTCTCCTTTCCGAAATATCAACAAGGCAGAAGATTCGGAAAGCACGGCTGCGCCCTCTTCGATCCCCTGAATCACACCTAAACCGTCACCTGTAACACCCTCTTTTCCGTCCGGCTCAACGGTGCGTTTACCACTGCGAGCACTTTCATGACGCCTCGGGCACTGATCAACCCATGCGATGGATGGCAGGTGCGTTCGAGCCAAACCAGTCCTTGTTTCGGCAGATATTAATCCTCGATTTTTCGGCAAGCAAGCAAAATGTACATAGGTGTCATCATCGTTGACACACGTGAACGTTAGCCATACTGTTATGTCAAACCATGCCTAATGTTCTGCTCCAGGAGCGCAATACATGTCCAGCGATCCCTTGCTGCAACCCTACAAAATCAAAAACCTGACGCTGCGCAATCGCATCATGACCACCTCCCATGAACCGGCATACCCAGTCGACGGCATGCCTAAGGAGCTTTATCGGGCGTATCACGTCGAGCGTGCCAAGGCAGGCGTGGCACTGACGATGACCGCCGGTTCCGCCGCGGTTTCACGCGATAGCCCGCCAGTGTTCAACAACATCCTGGCGTACAAGGACGAAGTGGTCGGCTGGATGAAGGATCTGACGGATGAGTGTCATGAGCACGGCGCTGCGGTGATGATCCAGTTGACCCACCTGGGCCGTCGCACCCGCTGGGATAAGGCCGACTGGCTGCCTGTAGTCTCTCCGTCTCACCGCCGCGAAGCGTCACACCGATCCTTCCCCAAGAAGATGGAAGAGTGGGATATCGAGCGAATCATCAAAGATTACGTCGATGCGGCCGAGCGCATGAAAGCCGCAGGACTGGACGGCTTGGAACTTCAGGCCTATGGGCATTTGATGGATCAATTCTGGTCGCCGCTGACCAACGATCTTGAGGGAGCTTACGGTGGCTCCCTGGAGAACCGGTTACGGTTTACCTTCGATATCCTGCGCGGTATCCGCAAGCAATGCGGTGAGGACTTTTTGTTAGGTGTGCGCTACACCGGGGACGAGGATCTTCCCGGTGGATTCGGGGCGCAGGACGGCATCGCTATTTCGCACATGCTCAAGGACAGTGGCCTCGTTGATTTCCTTAACGTGGTGCGTGGACATATCGATACCGATGCAGGCCTGACCGACGTGATTCCAATCCAGGGAATGCGCAACTCTCCCCATCTGGATTTCGCAGGTGAGATCCGCGCGGCAACAGGTTTCCCAACGTTCCATGCCGCCAAGATTCCCGACGTCGCTACCGCCCGACACGCCATCGCGTCCGGCAAGATCGACATGGTGGGCATGACTCGAGCTCACATGACCGATCCGCATATCGTGCGCAAGATTATCGAAAAGCGTGAAGAAGAGATCCGCCCGTGTGTGGGGGCCAACTACTGCCTGGATCGCATCTACCAGGGCGGCGCCGCGTATTGCATCCACAATGCGGCGACCGGGCGCGAAACCACCATGCCCCATGAAATTCCCAAGGCATCGGCCAAGCGTAACGTAGTCGTCATCGGAACTGGCCCGGCGGGTCTGGAGGCTGCACGGGTTGCCGGCGAGCGCGGTCACGACGTAACGGTGTTCGAAGTGGCCGACCAGCCCGGCGGACAGATTCGTCTGACCGCTTTGAGCGAGCGTCGACGCGAGATGATCAGCATCATCGATTGGCGCATGGCGCAGTGCGAACGGCTGGGCGTGAAGTTTCACTTCAACACCTGGGCCGAGGCCGAGACGGTAATGGCTGAGGAGCCGGACGTGGTGATCGTCGCTACGGGTGGTTTACCGCACACCGAGATTCTCAAACACGGCAATGAACTGGTGGTGTCCACCTGGGACATTATCTCCGGCGACATCAAGCCCGGTAAGAACGTACTGATCTTCGACGATGCAGGCGACCACGCGGCACTACAGGCTGCCGAGGTCATTGCCAATAGTGGTGCAAAACTGGAGATCGTCACACCAGACCGATCGTTTTCCCCGGAGGTGATGGCAATGAACCTGGTGCCTTACATGCGCAGCCTGCAAGACCTCGACGTCACCTTTACGGTCACGTATCGGGTCGACTCCGTAGAAAAGCGCGACGGCCAGTTGGTTGCCAACTTCGGTAGCGATTATCGCCAGGTCCACAAGCAGCGGGTGGTCGATCAGGTCGTGATCAACCACGGCACCCTGCCCCTGGACGATTTGTACTTCGATCTGCGCCTCCATTCGAGCAATAACGGCGCGGTCGAACAGCACAATCTGATCGCCGGTAAAACCCAGAACATCGTGACCAACCCGCAAGGCCGCTTCCAGCTGTTCCGCATCGGCGATGCGGTCTCGGCGCGCAATACCCACGCGGCCATCTACGATGCGCTGCGGCTGCTGAAGGACATCTGAAGTCACGCCCCTGATCTCACCCCTCAGGGGCAATCTTGATACTTGAAACGAGGCCTACCCGTGTCAGCACAGACCTTGAAATCCAGGGCGGCGGTCGCGTTCGCGCCCAATGAACCGCTGCAGTTGGTCACCATCGACGTCGCACCTCCCAAGTCTGGTGAAGTGCGGGTGCGCATCGTCGCCACCGGTGTCTGTCATACCGATGCCTTCACCCTTTCGGGAAGCGATCCCGAAGGCCTTTTCCCCACCGTGCTGGGGCATGAAGGTGGCGGTATCGTCGAAGCCATTGGTGAAGGCGTGACCTCGCTGCAAGTCGGCGACCACGTGATTCCGCTCTATACCGCAGAATGCCGGCAGTGCAAATTCTGCCTCTCTGGCAAGACCAACCTCTGCCAGGCGGTCCGGGCAACTCAGGGCAAAGGCCTGATGCCCGACGGCACCTCGCGTTTTTCCTACGAGGGCAAGCAGCTGTTCCACTACATGGGCTGCTCGACGTTCTCCGAGTACACCGTGTTGCCTGAAATCTCTCTGGCGAAGATTTCAAAGGACGCTCCGCTGGATCAGGTTTGCCTGCTCGGCTGTGGGGTGACGACAGGGATCGGCGCCGTACTCAACACCGCCAAGGTCGAGGCCGGGGCGACCGTCGCGATATTCGGGCTGGGCGGGATCGGGCTGGCGGCCATCATCGGCGCGAAAATGGCCAACGCCGGGCGCGTCATCGCCATTGATATCAACCCGGCCAAGCGCGACGTCGCCCTATCACTCGGCGCGACCGACTTTATAAATCCCCAGGATTATGACAAGCCCATTCAGGACGTGATCATCGAACTCACCGACGGTGGCGTGGACTACTCGTTTGAATGCGTCGGCAACGTCAAATTGATGCGAGCTGCTCTGGAGTGCTGTCACAAAGGCTGGGGCGAGTCGATCATTATCGGTGTGGCCGGCGCAGGCCAGGAAATCAGCACCCGCCCTTTCCAACTGGTGACTGGGCGAGTCTGGCGGGGCAGCGCATTTGGCGGGGTCAAGGGCCGCACGGAGCTTCCCAGCTACGTCGAAAAAGCGAGCACTGGCGAAATACCGCTGAACGTCTTCATTACCCATAACCTTGGACTTGAGGACATCAACAAGGCATTCGAATTGATGCATGCCGGGCAAAGCATTCGCACCGTCATTCATTTCTGACCAAGGCGCTGGCGTGATTACGGCCGGCGCTCACACCAGCATCACAACCCAAAGGAAAATCAACATGTCTGTTTTTACCCATGTCACTGTCGGCACCAATGACCTTGCCAAAGCGCGGACCTTCTATGATGGTGTTCTCAAAGAAATTGGTCTTACCCGCGTTGCCGACCTCGATGAATCCGGCTCCATTTGGGGTGTAGACAAGCCATCGTTCTTCGTACTAAAACCCGCTAATGGCAACCCTGCCAACGTTGGCAATGGCGTGACTGTCAGCTTCGAAGCGCCTGATCGCGCAGCGGTTCATGCATTCCACGAAACCGCGCTAGCGACTGGTGGCGTTTGTGAAGGTCTACCGGGCCCGCGCAACTGGGCCGAAAATGCCTATGCCGCTTACGCGCGAGACCCTGATGGCAACAAGTTAGCGGTCTATTGCTTCAAGGCCGAATAATCGCCGGGCTTCCACACCTTCTGCAGTGAAAGCCCGGCACCGGGCCTTCACTGCCTATCCACCGCTTCGCTACATTCCCCGCCGCGCAACTGCCGCACCCGCCGCCACCGCCTGCCCTATGATGGACTCGATGTCTTGATCGGCCATCGACTGTAGCGCTGCTGCCGTCACTCCACGGTAAGCCATTAACGACTCGAGCATCTGCTGCGGGTCATGGCTAGCAAGCATCTGTCCGCCCCCTACCACGACACCTCGTGCAGCACGCTGTGCGATGGCAAGGGGAATGCCGGCAGCCACTGCCTGATTAGTCAGCGCCATTTGCAACAATGCCGGGAAGGCTGGCCCGGTCCCGGACAATGCACTGAGGTAATCAATGCAGTCTTCATCAGGCACTTCGCTTGCTGTCCCGACACACTCGAACAGACGCTGCACCCATTTACCGTCGCGCTCATCAAGTTTTCCGGCACTGTACCAGGGCGTGAATGATTGCCTGATTTCCACTGCCGCATTGGGCATGGCGCGCACAACGACAGCTGCACCGGTGGCCGCGCCTATGGCTGCCGCTGTTACACCCGCCATAAGGGAAATCACCAATTTGCCACTGGCGTTAATCTGCAGTTTACGAAACTGCTCCGGCCGAATGGACAGCACGACAATATCGCTGAGGTCCACCAACTGCTGGTTGTCGGCCAGCAGCCTTACGCCTGGCCCGAAAGTGCTGGTGCCGGAGCGGTTTGAGATCAACAAGTGGTCTGGGTTTAGCAGACGACTATCGAGCAGCGCCTCGGCGATAGCGCTTCCGAGCCAACCCGTACCGCCAATGATGCCTACGGTTCTATTCGCCATCGGTAGTTGACTCCTCGAATGTTTCGACCAATGGTACGAAAACACCAGGCTCTTTTTCCGCGTAGCCGAACTTCCCATAAAAGCGGTCCAGCTCCCGTCGTTTGGGGGCCTTGCCGGTAAACACACTCACGTACTGAGGGATCCGTCGAAACCGAACCACAATATCTTCGGTGGTCTTCATGGAGATGTAGCCGATCTGCGTCAGGTAGATCGTCCTGGCTCGCACGTCTGCCGCCTCGTTTTCGTAGCCGAACCGTCGGAACATTGCCGCCAAGGCATTCATCCGCGTTTCGTCCGCCAGGGCTATTTCATTTTTGACCTCGTCTGATTGCAATGCCCAGCTGCGCACCGCAAATTCAAACTGAGAATCGAACAGTTCAGGGTTCAACCAGCATTCGAAAATATTGAGAATCGCCTCGGAAATACTTTCTGCGTAACTCTCGCACTGGCTAACCATACCGCCGGTGTTTTTGTCCTTCCATCGGGCCAGGAGCGCCGCGAGCAACTGTTCACGGTCGGTGTAGAACCAGTAAAAGCTGGTACGCGACAAATTCAAGCGCTTGGCCAGCGGCATCACCCGCACAGCATCCACACCCGACTCTTTAAGCGCATCGTAGGCGGCGTCCAGCCAGCCATCGACGGAGCCTCGCCAGCCTGCATCCTGCGCTTTGGTTTTCGCCCTTCCTGCCTGCGACATTCGGATGCACCTTCATGTAAAAAATTCTTTGCCACTGTACACCTCAAGGTCCGCGGCGTACACGGCATGTACAGCAGCGTACATTTTTTTGACGGTGATTCGCGACCTCAAATGCGTTCTATCAATTCGATCTTTTTAGATAACGGCACGTTATCTTTGCCCCTATAAAAAAGTTGCTAGACGATTAGAACCCATGACACCAAATAATGGTTCTACCAAAAAAAATAATAGGTAGGTGCCATGAAGTTCAATAATAAAGTGGTGATTATCACGGGCGCTGCTGGGGGCGTCGGCCAGGCATTAGCGTTATTGTTCGCCCGTGAAGGCGCCAAGCTTGTTTTGTCTGATCTTGACGAAGCCGGCTGCAAACTTATCGCCGCCAAAGTCCGAGACTTAGGCGCCCAAGTGCATTATCTGGCAGGCGATTTACGCCGCAAAGAATATTGCGA
>Ga0182006_1002409_pt1 | contig 10228 bp, 8 predicted proteins | sample Sormic07211104_1_FD_123022 | JGI IMG/M metagenome (GOLD analysis project Ga0182006, IMG submission 123022) | Rhizosphere microbial communities from Sorghum bicolor, Mead, Nebraska, USA - 072115-104_1 MetaG | ecosystem: Host-associated > Plants > Roots > Rhizosphere | place: USA: Nebraska...
ACCGCTTGTAGGCGCTCATCAAGACGAGGTGTCTCCAATGAATACATTGACAGTGAACCTGCATTTGCTTATGGTCAGCTTTTATAAACCAAATAAAAACAGGTTTAAGATAATTATGGAGGCAGGTGCTTTTCCATCTGATCAGTATGCCATTGAAACCCAGGTACGTTTTCATGGATATGATCCGAAAGAAGCAATTATAGAAGTTTCCCCAAGAGAGGGTGAGTATACTTTGAGAACCGAAGATATTGTTTCGGCCATAAAAGATAATGGGAATGAAATTGCTTTAGTCCTTTTTGGAGGTGTTAACTACTTTACCGGCCAATTGTATAATATGGAAGTAATTGCCAAAGCAGGCCATGCCATAGGCGCGGTAGTAGGATTTGATCTGGCCCACGCTGCCGGGAATGTACCATTGCAACTCCATGACTGGGGCGTAGACTTTGCTTGCTGGTGTTCTTACAAGTATCAGAATTCAGGCCCGGGTGGCATTAGCGCTATTTTTGTACATGAGAAGCATTTTAATGACACGAGTCTGAATAGATTTGCCGGTTGGTGGGGCTATGAGGCAGCAAGGCGTTTTAAAATGGAAAAAGGCTTTGTACCAGAGGCTGGCGCTGATGGATGGCAATTAAGTGGTGCGCAGATCATGCCAATGGCCTTATATCATGCCTCACTCCAAATATTTGAAAAGGTGGGGTTCATGGCACCACTAAGGGCCAAAAGCAAAATGCTTACGGCTTATCTTTGCTATATATTGAATGAAGTCAATCATCAGCTCGGAGAGGAGCAGTACAAGGTCATTACGCCTTTAACCGAAGATGACCGTGGTGCTCAACTCTCTATCGTTGCTAAAGAAAACGGCAAACAGATCTTTGAACAACTTGTTGCCAATAACGTCCTTGGCGATTGGCGTGAACCCAATGTCATCCGGTTAAGTCCTGTACCCTTATATAATTCTTTTGAAGATGTGTTTGAAACCGGAAAACTATTGCTTTCAGTTTGCAGAGAATTAAATTATTCAAAAGCATAAGTTTAATATCTGATCATGGAACTTACACCTGAAATTATTGAAAAACTGAACAGGCTTCAGGAAAAATATACTGCAATGGGACAGGACATGTCTGCCTATCTGGATGGCTTATTGTACGCTGATTTCCTGACTTATTGGGATTATATTCATTTGGATACCCTGCTTAGTCTGCAGAGTCCTAAAACTCCTTTCCCTGATGAAGAGATATTTATCATGTATCATCAGATCACAGAGCTTTATTTTAAGTTATCCCTTCATGAGTTTAAACAGGTTGCTTCACATCCGTCATTGACGGTAGAGTTTTTTACGGAAAGGGTAAAGCGCATAAATGCCTATTTTAATGCATTGACTACTTCATTTGATGTGATGGTCAATGGAATGGAAAAGGAGCAGTTTCTAAAGTTTCGTATGTCTTTATTACCTGCAAGCGGTTTTCAATCCGGGCAGTACCGTATGATAGAAATATCTGCAACTGATTTTAACAGATTGATAGATAAAAATAAAAGAGAGGAACTGGCCAATGCCTCAATAGAAGAACAATTTGAACATATTTACTGGAAGTATGGGGCAACCGAGCTTGCAACAGGTAAACAAACCCTTACTTTGAAACAGTTCATGAATAAATATGCGGAGCAGTTCCTGCAGCTGATTAAAGACCGGAAGGAAACAAATTTTGCTGCTCTATATCAGAAATTTGCCGCTGAAGGTCATGATGTGAGTAAGCTTGCGGAGCAATTGCAGCATCTGGACCTGTTTGTAAACGTGGAATGGCCACTTTCTCATTATAAATCAGCAGTCCGGTATTTGGAGAGGGATCCTGTTGATATTGCAGCTACCGGAGGAACCAACTGGCAGAAATATTTACCACCACGTTTTCAGAAACGGATCTTCTATCCCTTTTTATGGACAAAAGAACAAATAGAGGAATGGGGTAAAGGCTGGGTGATCAGTGCATTGAAGCAATCGGCCAAAATGAAATGATCAGATGCGCACAAGAACAATGAACAAGTTGAATGAGATGGCTAAATGTGATTATCATTAAATTAGTTTTAATGCTCAAACAAAGCAGAAGGTTAACCAAAATTTTACTCTATAGGGAGAGTAAGTCGAGAGGTAAGGCCGGAGTGTTGATGATTCAACTTTCCGGCCTTCTTTGTTCTGCTGGAAGCGTAAATGAAAAAGAAATCATGTCACCGCCAGTTTTGATTTTCAGATCACCTCCATTACTTTTAATGTATTTCCTGCACAAATGAAGTCCCAATCCAACTTCCAAAATATCATTTTCCTGAAAGTATTTTTGATGTTGCATTTCTGATAAAATCTTTTCGTTCCTGTTTCTCGTATATCATTGTACTATAACTAAATAAACTATTTTAAATCGACCCGGTAGCCATGAAATAATTATTTAATCAAAGGCTTGATCGGGCAAAAGGAACAATAAGAGATGAAAACAATAGGAACAATGATTAAACAGTTAAGACTGGAAAAACATATGACGCAAAGGGAGGCCTCAGAGGCGCTTCAGATCACCAGTCCCGCCTTATCCAAAATTGAAAGTGGCGGGACAAGCATTAACATCAACCGACTTAAGCAAATCTCTGTTTTTTTTGGAGTTTCTATCGCTTATTTGCTTGATGAGGAGCCATCTGTTAACGAAATGGATCTATTAAAGCTTAAAATAGCTGAAAGAGAGCAGGAGATAGCTGTTCTACAAGGCAAGGTAATAGCTTTATATGATGAGGCACGTGTATTGGGAAAACGTTGAACAAAACTTTTTGATAACTTTATCTGCTACCTTTGTTTTAAATTAACCGATCAATATGATGCAGCCAAAAGAATCCGGACTAAATCTGTTTATAACACTTTTTAAAGAAATTGAGAACATACACAAACCTATCCAGAAATATTTTATGAAAAATCTGGACTGGGCGTATAAAACGCTAACAGATGAAATATTTGATGCCATAGCCAATAACAATCAAAAACAAGCTGCAAAGGAACTTACTGCAATCAGAAGAGAGCTGATCAAACTCCAGCAAATCACTGCAGTTGATCTGATCATCAAATTTGATCCTGAATGGCCCGGTCTCCGGAAACAGGAAAAGGACAGTCTGCCAGATCAGTTCAGATCAGGAATGGTTTACCTGGTGATGGATCGTTTGGACATTGTTATCGAATTTTTAGTGAACTACAAATCAATTCCCCGAATTCCCAAAAAGATCTAGTGGATTACCTTAATTCTGAAGCCCCGCTTCACAGCATTTTTTTTTCTGAAAATTTGGCTTTCTGTCACTGATCTGATCATGAATTTAAATTGGACCTTTTTCCGGAATTTATCGAAAAACGACCGATTTTGGTAAAAATCGTTCACAGAGTCCAACGAATCGTTCACAGAGTCCAATTTTTTACTGATTTCATTCTATAGGTTTGTCTTTTAATCTTTCAATTATTTGAACGGAGATGAAAGTTATTAATGACAACCAAATATTGTAAAATGAAAATGAAATCACATCTGTTGTGGCTACTAGGAACAGCGGCAATAAGTGCAAATGCACAAACTGTTTATAAAATGCAACCTGTTGCCATCCAAAGCCGATGGGCAAAAGAGGTATCTCCTCAAAACGCGTTAAAAGACTACCCAAGACCTCAAATGGTCAGGACAGGCTGGACAAATTTGAATGGCTTATGGGATTATGCAATTACCCCTAAAGATGCCGGACAGCCCGCGACATTTGAAGGCCAGATTCTGGTTCCTTATCCAATCGAATCTGCGCTGTCCGGAGTAAAGAAAACTTTGCTGCCAACACAGCATCTATGGTATAAAAAGAACATCAGTTTTAGTCCTAAAACGGGAGAGAGGACTTTGCTTCATTTTGGTGCGGTAGACTGGCAGGCTACAGTTTTTGTTAACGGAAAAGAAGTGGGCCAGCATAAAGGTGGTTACGCAGCCTTTTCTTTTGATATAACGGATGCGCTGAGATCTGGTTCTAATGAATTGACCGTAAAAGTATTTGATCCAACCGATCAGGGAACCGGGCCCCATGGAAAACAGGTTTTGAACCCACAAAATATCTATTATACACCCAGCAGCGGGATCTGGCAAACGGTTTGGCTGGAGACTGTTCCCGAAACCTATATTGAAGGCTTGGTCATCACTCCGGATATTGATAAAGGTGTGCTGAATCTGGAGGTGAAATCAACTTCTGATGCTCCGGTGACAACTGTTGTTGACGGAAAGACTTTTAAAGGGAAAGCAAATGAGCGTATCATTGTACCGATTGCTGATATGAAGCTCTGGTCTCCCGCGCATCCTTATCTATATGACTTAACAGTAAAGCTGGGAAAGGATGAAGTGAAGAGTTATTTTGGGATGCGTAAGATTAGCATTGGTAAAGATGCAAAAGGAACAGACCGGATCTTTTTGAACAACAAACCTTATTATAACCTGGGTACTCTTGATCAGGGGTTCTGGCCAGAGGGCTTATATACAGCGCCTACCGATGAAGCCCTTGCTTTTGACATCAAGGCTATCAAAGCAATGGGCTTTAACACCATCCGCAAGCACATCAAAGTTGAGCCGGCCAGATGGTATTATTGGGCAGATAAGCTTGGTATGCTGGTATGGCAGGATTTTGTGAATCCAAATCAAAGCCTGCCGGAGGGTAGTAAAGCAGAATTCGAAAAAGGTGCTTTAGATGAAATGACCCAGTTACACAACAATCCATCTATTGTGGCTTGGGTTCTTTTCAACGAGAAATGGGGGCAATATGATCAGCAACGCCTAAGTGAATGGGTGAAAAAAACAGATCCATCCAGAATTCTTAACGGGCACTCCGGCGAATTGCTCTATGTGAATGAGCAGTTGCGCTCTCCGTCTCCAAATGCTTACGTTAGTGCAGACATGACCGATGTTCACAGCTATCCGGATCCAATGATGTCCATTAAACAAGCTGGAAAAGCACAGGTATGCGGAGAATTTGGAGGGATAGGGGTATTCATCCCTGATCACCAATGGTTAACAGGATCTGCCTGGGGCTATATCCAGGAAAAACCTGCAGCACTGAAAGCAAAATACGCCATCATGAACCAGCATTTACAGTTGATGGAAAAAGAGGGTTTATCCGGATCGATTTATACACAGCCTTTTGATGTGGAAGGCGAACAGAATGGATTGATGACCTACGATCGTGAGGTGGTTAAAATCCCATTTGCCGAGATGAGGAAGATCCATAGTCAGCTAAACCCTGATTTAAAGGTCTCTCGTCGCGATGCTTCCTTCGAGATGACGACCAATTATGGTGTTACCGCTCAAGATGCAGATCTTACCGAGCCAGGTATTGCGTACAGTGCTATGCTACAGGAGTATATCGGTGGAAAACGTGACCTTTCCTTCCTGAAAAAAATGGCGATGATGGCTGTGCAGGCAGGAGATAAACCTGGAGCTCTGCTTGCAGGTTCTGCTTATGTTTCTTCGCTTAAGATGCCATTATCAGAGGAAGATATCAATAATGTAGTTCAGTTTACCAAGAGTACAAAAGATGCGGGCTTTAACCTGATGAATACAAATGCTGATGCTTTCAAAAAGGTAATGGGAGACCGTAAATACACGGTAGCCATGATGAATATGATCCTGAAGGGAGAAATGGAACCATTGATGAACCAGGGAAATACAGATTGGTCTGTGATAGAAGCCAGAGTTAAACCTTATGGGGCACCCGGAGAAGAAATCCTGCTAAGGGCAAAAACGGTTGGATTCTACAACCAGCAGGACTGGGCAAATTATGTTCCCGCTGCCAAAGCATATCTTGAGAAATTTGGAGCTAATATCCCTGAACAAGAAAGAAGTATGTTTCAGGGTGCTATTGACCAGCACAAGTAAGCAATTATGAATTGTTAGTTTTTTATGAATGATAAGTTAGGTAACGTATGTACCGGCAGTGGATGCTGCCGGTTATACAAATTAAATTAAAATGATGAAAGACATTGGAAATAAAATAAGAATGCTTAGGGTAAATTCGAGAAAGAAACAGCGGCACCTGGCCGAGGCACTAGGGATATCCATTCCGGCTTATTCTAAGATAGAAACAGGTATCACCGATATCAATACCGCACGACTTATAGAAATAGCCAATTATTTTAAGGTTCGTCCGGCGCTATTTTTTGAGGACACAGAAGAAACAAAGAAAATGGAAGAGGATAAGAGACTACGTGACGCACAATTCAGGAAAATGGAAACCATGGTGAATGAATTGCAGGAAAAATTAATTGTTACACTTCAGGAAAACAACCTCTTGTATAAAAAAGTTGCAAATTAACCACAACACAACCAGGCCACCAATGGAGAAAGCCGCCTAACCAACGGCTTTTTCATTTTTAATGCCAGATATATCCTCACTGTCCCGATTACACAATCCCAGAGTTGTATAACCATCTATACACAAAGTGTGTAATTACCTGTAGAATATTTACAATATGGTTCACAATTGTTTGAAATTCAATTTTTTAAGCGAATTAGTGTTTAGATTTAATTATTGATTTTTAATCGGTGTAACTACTAATGTCAACAGGAGGTTTATGTTATGAAATCAAACTATATTTGGTGTTCGTTGCTGTTAATTTTATTAACCAGCTGTGCGAGACAAAGAAATCTGGTCTACTTCAGCGATTTAAAGACGCAAAGTGATAACATCAGCACAATCGTAAATGACGGTGAACCCAAGATTTTAAAGAATGACGTATTAAGTATTGATGTGAACAGTACCAGTCCGGAATCGAATGTCATGTTTGCTGCAAACCCAACTTCGGTCAATATGAACGGCTTTTATGAAAAGCAAGGCTATAGAGTCAATGCGAATGGCCGGATCAAATTTCCAGTACTCGGTGAGGTCAAAGTAGAGGGGCTTACCATCGCACAAGCTCAAAGCCTGGTTGAACAAGAACTTAACCGGTACGTGGTCAACTCCATTGTCAATATAAAATTTATGAATTTCAGAGTTACTGTTATTGGCGAAGTTAACCACCCTTCAACCTTTACTATTCCCAATGAGAAGATTAATTTACTTGAAGCCCTGGGACTTGCAGGTGATATGACACCTTATGGTAAAAGAGAAAATGTACTGCTCATCAGAGAAATTGATGGAAAACGCACCATGGTGAGGGTTAACCTCAATCATCAAAATGTGCTCAACTCGCCATATTTTTATTTAAAGCAAAATGATATTCTCTATATAGAGCCCGACAAAGCCAAATCAGTAGAATACAGTCATAGCAGCCGGTCTATGCCACTTATTGTGGCCACCATATCTGCAATTGCCGTATTGGCTACTGCATTTTTACACAGATAAGTTTTTGATATAAAATTTAAAGACCATGGCCTTGAATCAACTCTTTACCAGGTGCATTAAATACTGGTACATTTTTCTGATCTCAGTAATTATATGTATTGGAGTTGCTTACGCTTATCTTCAAACTACAGTACCTTTTTACAAAGTGAGCAGCATTCTGCTGATCCAGGATGATGCCAAAGGAGATGGTTTGTTAAAAGGCACTGCCTTTAGCGACCTGAACATGTTCAGGTCATCAAAAACAGTTGAAAATGAAATGGAGGTGCTTAGGTCAAAAGACTTAATATATAAGGTTTTATACGATTTAGGATTAGAGGTGAAGTATAGCTATCAGCTGCCCTTTAAGAAAAAGGAACTCTATGGTAAAACACTGCCCATCCAGGTTGTTGTACTTAGGTTAAATGAGCCAGCCTTTCTGAAAAAACTTTCTGTACAGAACATTGCGGCTGATAAGTTTATCCTTAGAGACAGCAGCAGTAAAGTGATATACCGTTACAATCAGGTGATCAGCCGGCCGGAATACAGTATAAAGATCATGAAAGGCGAGGCCTTCAGTACCATGAATAAGCCGGTAGACATTAGTTTCGTTAATCTGCGTAAAGCCGCCGAAGCCTACAGCTTAAATGCACTAACGGTTTTACCTGTGGTTAAAGATGCAAATACAATTGTTCTGAGTTTACTGGATGCAATCCCCGCAAGAGGCGTCGACATCCTAACCAGGCTGATTGATACTTACAATCAGGAGAACGTGATGAATAAAAACATTATGGCATTGAATACCATAAAATTCATAGACGGTAAACTGGGAAATTTAACTAAAGACCTGACGGGGGTAGAACAAGACGTAGAAAACTACAAAAGAAACAACCGGGTCACAGAGCTGAACAGCGATGCCCAGATGAACCTGCAGTCTTCAGGGGAATATGGACAGCAACTTGCCTCCAGCGAGGTTCAGGTTTCGCTGGTACAGTCGATCATTGGCTATTTAAACGGAGGCGACCATAAATTTGATCTCGTACCCACCACGCTCGGATTAAAAGACCCGACTTTAATTAGCCTAACTGACAAATACAACAACCTCCAGATAGAAAGAGAAAGATTACTCAAAACCGTCAGAGTAAATAACCCGCTGGTTGTTAATATTTCAGACCAGCTCACCGGTCTTAAAGGAAAGATCCTGGAAAATCTGGGAGTTATTAAACGAGGGCTGGATCTTGAAAGGTCGAGTTTGAGAAACAAGACTGCACAATTTGAATCCCGGCTCCACCAAACACCAGTTATTGAAAGGGGATTGATTGAAAGGAGCAGGGAGCAAAGCGTTAAGAATACGCTTTACCATTATCTCTTGCAAAAAAGAGAAGAAACTGAACTTTCGCTTTCCGCAACAATACCTACATCACAAGTTGTTGATAAACCGGCATATAATTCAATACCAGCTAAACCAAAAGTTCAATTGATTTACATGATCAGCATTTTATGCGGACTCTTTCTGCCTGTTTCTTTTGTGTATGCAAGAACTCAGTTGAATAATAAGGTAAGAGATTTATCTGATGTAGAATATGGTACCGGGCATGCCTTAATCCTGGGAGAGCTTAGCCATAACGGTAGAAAAGATCCCTTACTCGTTCATAGCGACCAGAGCACCACCATGGCTGAATTGTTCCGGTACATCAGAACAAGCCTCAATTTTATTGACAAAACCAATAGTAACCAGGTCTTACTCGTCACATCAAGCACTAAAGGAGAAGGAAAAACTTTTTTTACAACTAATCTTGGCCTTACACTCACCCTTTCTGGCAAAAAAGTTGTATTGCTCGAATTTGATCTGCGAAAACCAGACTTATTGAATAATTTAAACCTCAAAGCCACCACCGGCCTTTCAGAATATTTGAACTCGTCAGAACTCAGACTGGAAGATATTTTAATGGAGGTTCCCTCTTCTCCGAATTTATACGCTATCGGATGTGGGAAAATTCCTTCCAACCCAGCAGAACTACTTATGTGCCCAAAAGTAGCGGAGTTGTTTGCCGAATTGAGAAAACGTTTTGATTATATCGTTGTAGATACATCCCCTGTAGGCCATGTTGCAGATGCCTTTAGCCTGTCGCCTTTTGCCGATGCAAGTATCTATATGGTTAGATATAATTTTACACAGAAGGCCGACCTTGGAATTTTCAAGGACATCTGTGAACATAAAAAATTAAAAAATCCACTGCTGGTATTTAATGACGCCAGAAAAGAAAACAAGAACATGTACAGATATGGCAGATATGCCTATACTGCATAATTATAAACCAGATACCCGGGAATAACCATCCCAGTTCAAGGTAATCCTTCGGGATTTACGAAAGAGAAAACATCACCTTCTAAATTAAAATTTTCATGTAAGTGAGGTGGCGAAGCCGTGCAAGTAGAACAGATCTTTCTTAACCTAAATTATATTATGGAAAATTTAAATTCTATCAACAAACTCATGACTGAACGAAAATGGTTTGTGGTGTATACCAGGCCGCGGTGGGAGAAAAAGATTGAAAAGGAATTGCAGATGGCAGGAATTACTGCATATTGTCCAGTGAGAAAGGTCAAAAATCAATGGGCAGACAGAGTAAAGGAAGTAGAGTTACCCTTATTTAGTTCTTACGTTTTTGTCAAAATTAACGCTAAAGAAGACCTGAAGGTGAGAACCACAACAGGGGTTATGAATTTTGTCTATTATATGGGGAAACCCGCGCAGATCAGAGATGTGGTAATTGACGAAATAAAATGCTTTCTGGAATTATTTCCAAGTTTGGAAGCCGTCGGTTTACAGCAGCTCAATGCAGGTGACCGAGTTATTATTAAAGAAGGTATA